>Ga0209578_10000256_pt1 | contig 84187 bp, 86 predicted proteins | sample tdAd472_FD_187127 | JGI IMG/M metagenome (GOLD analysis project Ga0209578, IMG submission 187127) | Marine sediment microbial communities from the Atlantic coast under amendment with organic carbon and nitrate - tdAd47.2 (SPAdes)... | ecosystem: Environmental > Aquatic > Marine > Coastal >...
TGACTTGCCACTTTTTGAACTAGAGGATTTAGCTTTCATTCTTCGTTCCTTACGTCACTTCAAATGAAATCAAAATCCTCTCTTATGCAATTGCCTTCTTTGGCCCCATAAGCCCTGACGGGGAACAATTTTGCGGCGTACTTCCTGTCTTTCGACATAACAACAAACATCAGCGCTTCTCGCGTTTGCGGCAGAGAAGCCCGACCCCAATGCGTATACATCTCGAACTCGACGGTCTTCCCGGAATACTCGCCATGCACCACTTTCAGGATTTTGTATTTGGCCCAAAAGGCTGCATCAAGAATGATGCACTCTAACTCTAGGTCAGCTTCCTCACCGCCGTCAGGCTCCTCTAACTCACAGGGCGGAGGGTCGAAATCGTCGATGGTCACTTCCCGGCCTACGAAGGCGAAAAGACGAACGTCGTCACCCTCGGCTGCCATAGACGCACCTGCCGCCTGCATCAACATACAAGCAACAAGGGGTAAAAATGGGAAAGTAAATGTGTTTCGCCTGCTCATCATGTAGCAGCTTACATAGATACATCTCCCTGACAAGCCAGGACACAATCAGTCAATCGCAAGAGATTTGATCGACGTTTGTTTCGAAACAGGCTACTGATGCGCCATGAGCACAAATACCAAGTTAGAGATTTTCCTGGTGACCGTTCCGGGCCTTGAAGCCGCGCTGTGCGCTGAGGCGCGCGCCGCCGGCTTTGCTGATGCCAAGGCTGAGACGGGCGGCGTGACGGTGATGGGCAGCTGGGCGGACGTTTGGCGCGCCAACCTCATGCTGCGCGGCGCCAGCCAGGTGCTGGTGCGGCTTGGCGCCTTCCGGGTGATGCACCTGGCAAAGCTGGACAAGGCCGCGCGGCGGTTCCCATGGGGTGATACACTCAAGAAAGAGGTGCCGGTGCGCGTGGATGTGACCTGCAAAAAGTCCCGCATCTATCACCATAAAGCGGCGGCGGAGCGCATCGAGAAGGCCATCACGGAAGAGTTCGGCGGCACGATTTCCCCGGACGCCGATGTGTGCATCAAGGTTCGCATCTTCGACGACCTGTGCACCATCAGCGTCGATACGTCTGGCGAGGGGCTTCACAAGCGCGGCTTCAAGGAAGCGGTGAACAAGGCGCCGATGCGCGAGACGCTGGCAGCGCTCCTGTTGCGCGAATGCGGATATGACGGCAATGAGCCTGTGGTGGACCCCATGTGCGGGTCCGGCACTTTTGTCATAGAGGCAGCGGAAATGGCGCAGGGCCTGAACCCCGGTCGGTCGCGCGCCTTCGCGTTCGAGCATCTCGTGGGGTTCGACAAGGCCGCGTGGCGCAAGATGACCAAACAAAAAACAGGCACACCCGGCCCGGTACAGTTTTATGGCTTTGACCGCGACAAGGGCGCCATCGCCATGAGCACCGCCAACGCCGAACGCGCGGGCGTGGCCCACCAAACCGCGTTCAGCCAGCAAACCATCAGCGAGATTACGGCTCCAGAAGGTGAGGCTGGCCTTGTGATCATCAATCCGCCCTACGGCATGCGCATCGGCGAGGTGAAAAAACTTCGGAATCTCTATCAGGCGCTAGGCAAGACGCTTTCAGAGAATTTCAAGGGCTGGCGCGTTGGTATTGTCACCAACAATGACGAACTAGCGCGAGCAACCGGCCTGAAGTTCAAAAAAGCCAAAACGCGCTTTTCCCACGGCGGCATCCCGGTGACGCTTTACCAGACACCGCCGCTTGCTTAGGCGCTAAACCGCCGCCAGCATCTCTTCGCTCAGCGCCCACAGCTTGTCGGCGTTCGCCTCATCGCATGCCCAGGCGCGGACATGGTGCCAGCGCTGGCTGTTCTCATCCGCGAGCTGGGCGATATCGGCATCCTCGCAGTAAAGCCCGCCCATGCCGTCAAGCTTCGGGGAAGTCGCGGCCCACACAGCAGTGGATGCACCCTGTTCGGGTGTCTTGAACATGGCCTTCACGCGCTCAGGGATTGTGCCGTCAGCGTTCTTCCAGCCAAGCGCAACCATTTCTTCCTCAGGCAAATGGCGTTGGAGCGGCGTGAAAATGCCGCCCGGGTGAACGGAAAAGGCGCGAATGCCGTTCGCCGCCTCACGCCGGTCAAGCGCGTTCGCGAACAGGGCATCCGCCGTTTTCGATTGGCCGTAAGCAGCCCATTTTTCATAAGCGTGCGCGTTGAAATGGATGTCGTCCCAGTGGATATCGGTGATGATGTGAGCGGTGGATGACAGGGCAATCAGGCGGGCGCCGCCTGCGCGCCTGAGCACTGGCAACAGGCCGAGCGTCAGCGCCATATGCCCCAGGTGATTGACACCGAACTGGGCTTCCCAGCCTGGCCCCACGCGGGTTTCCGGGCAGGCCATGATGCCCGCGTTATTGATAAGGATATGGAGCGGCTTGCCGTTTGCTTCATAATCCGCAGCGAACGCCCGGACAGACGCAATATCCGCCAGGTCCATTGCGGCCACGGTAACACCGGGGATGTCTTTGAGCGCTTCAGCCGCCGCGTCCGGACGCCGGGCCGGCACCGTCACGCTTGCGCCCGCACCCACAAGGGCCCGCACCATCTCAAGGCCGATGCCCGAATAACCGCCGGTGACGATAACGTTCTTGCCCGCGAGGTCTATGCCTTCAAGCACCTCTGCGGCTGTTGATTTTGCGTGAAATCCTGACCCGATCGGTTTCTGGTCTGCGGCCGCCATGGCTTGTCCCCCCTTGTTGGCTCAATGTCATAGAATGAGGTAAGGGCCATTCCGCAAAAGGCAAGCGAGCCACCGCCGCGCCATCCCGCCAGACACACGGCGAGGGGCCGGTAAACCGTTTTCAACTGTCGCTCATGCGGCGTTGACGCCAATAGTCCACAAGGAACTGCGCACCAACGGCAGCCATCAAGAACACCATCGGCATCACAGGCAGCCGGTAGCGAAAAATTATATAGGCGGCGCCATGCAGGGCGCAGTAGAAAAGGATGGTCAGGGCGACCGTCCATTGGTGATCGCTCCAGCGCCGGGAAAAGGCGATAGCCGCCAGGAACAACAGGATGGCGACACAGTAAGTGACCATCCACGCACCTCGAACAAGCGACTCCACACGGGACTGACGCTGCGTTCTGTCGGCATGGAAGGGGGGAGTCCAGAAGACCACCGCTTTGGTAAGGCTGCGCATCAGGGTCGTGCCAGGGTTGGAAAGCATATAGTCGATCGCCTCGCGTGACAGCCGCTTGGATGCCCCCACTTCACCCAGTTCAGATCGGATCGCAGCCCATTGTGGGCCTAACGGTGTTTCCTGGATACCTTCAAAATAGATGCTGCCGTTGTCGTTGTTTCCCAGATAAAGATTAAAGCCCCCATTGGTGTTCAGGACCGGTGTTCCAAGCTGCTGGTACGTGAAACCAAGCCACGGCCCAATGACCAGAAGACACCCGAGGGCCGCCGACAGCATGGGTGCCCACACACGTCGGCCTATCTGCCTGTTTTTCCACAAAACAAACGGAAACAGCAAACCGGTCAACACAATGGCTGGGCCTGTCAATAGCCCGGCACCAAAGACCAGGCCAAACAGCATCGCCGCCACCACGATACGCTTGGCAGACAGTAGCCTGAGAAGGACATACAGCTGGAGAAGCAACAGCAAAACCATCAGGTTTTCTTTGGCAATATATTCGGTATAGGCAATCGCAGGCGGATACATGATCCATGCGAGGGCGCACAAGGCCGCCCAGCGCCATGACACCAAGACCTGTCGGGCACACAGGAAAACAAGGCCGCTGCCTGCTACTCCCATGAGCGCGTTGATCACCTGGGTTGCGACTACACCGCCACCATCCGCGCCATAGAAAGGAGACAGCAGAAGCGGGTACCCTGAACTGTAGAATGCAACATTGCCCAACCCATCATCGATGGGCCCACCTGAGAAAAGACTGCGCGCCATGCGCATATAGGCGCCCGCGTCGCTGAAGGGTTCGATATCCAGAAAATAGATTGCTGAAAAGCGAATGATGGCCGCCAAACCCAGTAGCAGCACGAAAGCCTGGCGTTCGGTTATCCGCAGGAAAAATGCAGTCATGCACTTTTCCCAACAAGCACACAGCCCGCTGCAATCAACAGAACACCGACAACCCTGCCAAGGGTAAGATTTTCACCCAGGAAAAAGGCGCCAAACCCGGCCGTGACAATAAAACTGATACCCACAAATGGGTAGGCAACCGAAAGTTCTGCCTTCGCCAAGACCCACAGCCAAAGCGCTGCACTGAAAGCATATATCAACAGTCCCACCCAGATCAGTGGTGACATGATAGCCGCAGAAACGCCTGCAGACAGGCCTTGCTCGAGCGCATTGGCGAGGGCGGCACGCGTAACCCCAACCTTCATGGCCAACTGCGCACAGGCAGACAGGGTCACGGTGAACAGAATAAGTCCAAGCAGCTGGAAGGACATGGAGTTCTCCATCAGGAACCAAAGTATTTTGCGACAATCACCGTTAAAAGCAGGCCAATGCCAACAAGGAGGCTGACGGGGTCCTTGACCGCAAATACAACCGGGTCGTGGGTTACTTCGCCGCGCCGGGCCAGCATCCACAAACGATTGCCCCAGAAAAGCATCAAGAAACATAACAGCCAGAGGCCAACTGGACTTGTATACTGCGCCTTGACCTCCTCACTGTTGATAAAAAGAGTCAGGACAACAATGGCCGCCGTCATGTTTGCGACACCCAGGCTATAGAGAGCTTCCTTGTCGGTCACTGAGTAATCCCGGCCACCGATAGCGCTGGTTTTTTTAGCCTGGTCCGCCACTTCTATGTACCGCTTAAGGTACGCGAGGCTGATAAACAGAAAGACGGAGAAAGCAATCAGCCAGGCTGAAATGCCAACCCCAAGGGCTACTGCACCCCAATCACCCTGACGGAATAGAGCGCCGCCAACGTCATGATATCAACAGTAGAAACCCGCTTCAGGAACAATGAATAAGCCAGTGTTGTTATGAAATACCCTGCGAGCACAACCGTGAAGACATAGGGTAACAGCGCATACGCCAGCAAAATGGCGCAAGCAGGCAGCAGAAACGCCCCACTCGCGGCCAACGGGATGGACACCAAGCCGGCGGCAAGCGGACGGTGTTGTTTCAATGCGTGCTGGCGGTCGAATGGCAGGTCCATCAGGTCGTTCAACAGGTAGACGCCCGCGGCACACAGGCTGAAACAGACAAAGGCCAGTCCGGTGGCGACAAGGCTATTTGTATCCAGATACCGGTGCGATGTCAGCAGCGGCACGAATACCAGCAAATTCTTCAGGAACTGGTGTGGCCTGATGGCTCTGACAAAGGCCCGAAACTGGTTTTTTGGGGCTCCAAAAGCGTGCAGCAGCCGTCCTGACTTCTCTGCTGCCTTCTGGTCCTTGCGGGGGCCCCGCACGAAGATGCAGGCCCACGCTGCTTCCCAGATCGGCCTGTCTGCGACACTGTCGCCCGCATAAATAAACGGTTCATTCCCTACATAGTTCCTGATGGCCGCCAGTTTATGACGTCCCTTCAGGTTGACTGCGGCATCACTGGCAAGAACGCCATCGAAGATACCCAGATGGTCCGCCACTTGCCTGGCATGTCGCCCATCAGCTGCCGTAGCCAAAATAAGGTGCGCTCCACCGGATTTTTCGCGCTTCAATGTCTCGATGAGGTCTGCCTCAAAAAGAAGGGTCGCCATGTCCAGCGGTCTACGGGCAGCGACCTCAGATTTCAGGTAGGAACGCCCCCGCAGCGCCCAGGCAAGCAACAGGAAGATATTGAGGATATTGTCGGTGAGCAAGCGGAGGCAGGCTTCAAGGAACACGTCCCCACGAACAAGCGTGCCGTCCAAATCTACTGCGATATATTTCGCTGAAGTCGCCATCCCCGTGTCCCCACCCAGTCAACAGCAAGAACCTAAAGCTTTTACCAGGGAGACCACAAGATATTTCAGCGTATATTCAAAACCAAGATAGTGGCGAGGACTTATTCAAAATAGGTCATGCACTGGCGGGAAAGCGCAACAAGCTCTCCGTTTTCCGCGAATATCTGGCCTGACTGCTGGCTATAGCCGCCCGCTGCCGCTTCAAGCGTATAGTCCAGATAGAACCAGTCGCTATCCACCTCGTGCGCGGGCTTGACAAATTCGAGCGACCAGCTGAGCGAGCTTGCCAGAACCCTTTGGTCATAATGCGCAAGGATGATCGGCGGTGGGATATCGGCGATGGCGACAATCTTCTCAAGCGGGAAGGCACTCATGTCCGACTTGTTGCGTACCCATTGGCCAAGCCGCCTGTCCCCGGTGTTGGACATGGGGATGCCGCCCCCGGTCCAGTGGACATCGAAATTACTGATAAACGGCGGCACAGCCGCGCGCACGACCTCAACGGAGGGAACACTGTCGCGCGGTTCGGCGCGAAACTCGGCGGTCGGCGCCGCGGACTTGGTCTCCCGCGCGTCCCCGAACGCTGCTGACGCCTGCAGGCAGACCTTGTCGCCTGCCATAACCCGCGCCGTCGCCTGGCTAACATTCTTGCCTTCGCGCAGCAGTTCCGACCTTACGGTGACCTCTTCCGCCGGAATGGGGCCAACGAATGACACCATAAGCGACCGCATGGGTTTCTCTGTCGGCAACACCCGGCGCATACCGGTGGCGGCCATGGCGGCGCCAAGCCCACCGAAGGCCGCGCGCCCCTGCATCCAGACGGGCGAGACCCGCGTTGTTGATATTGCCTGGTCGATGTCGGCCAAAATCTCGGCCAGTGTTCTGTCTGTCATCTGTCTCAGCCTCAATGGTGCCTGCACTGCGAATATTGAACTAAGGCGCTTGCGCTTCAGAACAAGCATTCAATGATGAATGATGCCTATGCCGAATTGCATTCAAGCCTTTCCGGCATATAGTTCTTTTTTCTGCCACAAGGCTCTTTATAATAGCTACATGTCATGACAAAAGGTGGCAGCAGGGGTGCCGATCGGCCTCCTTGAGCAAGCACCCACTACCAGGAGCACATATGGCCATTCACTTTTACGAGGGCGACCTGCCGGACGGGCTGGATTTCGGGACTTCCGTAGCCATCGACAGCGAGACCATGGGGCTCCTGCCGCACCGGGACCGGTTGTGTGTGGTGCAGCTTTCAAGCGGTGATGGTGACGCCCACCTGGTGCGCTTCAAAAAGGGCGCCTATGACGCCCCGAACCTGAAGGCACTGCTCGCTGACCCGAAGGTCCTGAAGATTTTCCATTTCGCCCGCTTCGACGTGGCGGTGATGAAAAAGTATCTGGGTGTCGACACAGCCCCCATCTACTGCACCAAGATCGCGTCGAAACTGGTGCGCACCTACACCGACCGCCACGGCCTGAAGGACCTGGCCCGCGAGCTGGTGGGCGTGGACATGGACAAGCAGCAGCAGTCGAGCGACTGGGGCGCGGATGATATTTCCGATGCGCAGAAAGCCTATGCGGCGTCTGATGTGCTTTATCTGCACAAGATGAAAGAGAAGCTGGACATGATGCTGGCGCGCGAAGGGCGCACGGCCCTTGCGCAGGCAGCATTTGATTTCCTGCCAACCCGCGCCGACATGGACCTGGCAGGGTTTGAGCCGATGGATATTTTCTCCCACTGATAAACAGGGACGGGTTTTGTGACCAAGGCTAATCGCGATCACTATACAAGCCCCGGGCTGGCCCGCGAGGAAGCCATGGCGGCCCTGTCGCCGGTGGTGATGGGCCCCTCAAGCCCCATCTGGGACACCTTCATCCACGCCATGCGGCTTATCCTGCCAATTACCGCCATCATCCTTGGGGGCGTGACCCTTCTGTGGCCCATCCTGAACGAGACGGAAGTCAGCTTTACGCTGTCGAAGGATGAAGTGGCCAAGTCTGACGGCGTGATCCGGATGATGAACCTCTCTTACGCCGGCACCGACGGGCTGGACCGGCTGTTCCGGGTTCACGCAGCGTCCGGGCTTCAGGAAAACCCCAGTTCACCCCGTATCCGACTGACCGATATCCAGGCTGAAATGGAACTGGATCCAGGCATGCCCGCAACCGTCAAGGCGCGCACCGGCATCTACCGTATGAAAGAGGGGACGCTGTCGCTTGTGGGCGGTGTTCATGTCAACACATCGAACGGCTACCGGCTGGATATGGACGGTGCCGAAGTCGACCTTAAGGCCCATACGGCGACGGGGCAGGGCTCCATCACCGGTGCGTCCGACCTGGGCACGCTTGAAGCTGGCCGCATGGAAATCCTTGTGGATGAGCGCGAAGGCCTGTTTGATGGCGGCGTGAAGCTCTCCATCACCCCACGGCGCCCCAAAGCGGGCGATACAAAAGACACCCCAGCCGCAAACCGCGAGGCAAAATCATGATTTCAAGAACCCTGAAGGCTGTGACCTTTACTGCGATGCTGCTCACCGCGCCAGGCGCGATGGCACAATCGGTACTCAAGAATCATGATACCTACCAGCCGCTGGATATCTCCGCCGAACGGCTGGAGATGAAGCAGCGCGAAGGCCGGGCCATTTTCCAGGGGTCGGTGAATGTCACACAAGGCGGCATGACCCTGACCTCAGACACGCTGACGGTATTTTACGAAACCCAGAACGGAATTGAAAAGCCAAGCATCGACCGGCTTGATGCCAAGGGCAAGGTAACCTTGACATCTTCGTCCGAAACCCTGTCCGGCGATTGGGCAGTGTATGATGTGGACCGGCGGCTGATCACTATTGGCGGCAATGTACTGTTCAAGCAGGGCGACAACAGCCTGCGCGGCGAACGGCTGGAGTTTGACCTGGTATCCGGCCTTGCGAAGCTGGATGGTGAAGCCAGCAACGAAGGCCGCGTGCGCGGCACTTTCAACGTGCCGCCCAAGAAAGACGGCGACCAGCAATAGGCCAGTGGACAGGGTTTTCAAATCACGTTTCGTTGCGCGGCCTTTTAGGATTTTTCCTGCCTAATGGGCTGGCGTAAACATCTTATTCATGATTTATTGACAATGCTTATGCATAAAATGAGCCAACCAAGTTTGGCTTGGTGCTGAGCGTGGGGGATGGCCCGGGTCCCGGGTCACATCGAGAGGCAGTTTATGAGTGCAGACACAGACATCAAGGCAGGCAGCGCCCACCCGTTGACAGGCGGGACCGCGGAAGGCCTTATCATCGACGGTATCGGCAAGTCCTATAGCGGCCGCCCGATCCTTCGTGATGTGTCGTTGTCTGTGCATCGCGGCGAAGTTGTTGGGCTTCTGGGCCCCAACGGTGCCGGTAAAACAACCTGCTTCTATTCCATCACCGGGTTGATCGCGCCTGACCATGGCCGCGTGATGCTGGACGGCAATGAGATCACCCACCTGCCCATGTACCGCCGGGCGCGCCTGGGCATCGGGTACCTGCCGCAGGAGACCTCGATCTTCCGCGGCATGACGGTGGAGGACAATATCCGCGCCGTGCTTGAAGTGGTCGAGACCGACCGCAAATTGAGGGACGCGATGCTGGACAAGCTCCTTGAGGAATTCTCGATCACGCACCTCAGGAACACGCCGGCGCTTGCACTCTCTGGCGGCGAACGCCGGCGCTGCGAGATCGCCCGCGCCCTGGCAGCCAGGCCAAGCTTTGTTCTGCTGGATGAACCTTTTGCCGGCATCGACCCGATCGCCATCGCCGACATCCGCGACCTGACAGCCCACCTGAAGGACCGCGGCATCGGCGTATTGATCACAGACCACAATGTGCGCGAGACCCTTGATATCATCGACCGTGCCTACATTATCTATGATGGACACGTTCTGTTTGAAGGCAACGCCGAAGCTGTCCTCAAGGATCCGGATGTCCGCCGGGTATACCTTGGCGAGAGCTTCAGCCTGTAGGAGATGGAGACGTGGCGCTAACGCCAAGACTTGATCTCAGGCAAAGCCAACAGCTGGTGATGACTCCCCAGCTGCAGCAGGCGATCAAGCTTTTGCAGCTCTCCAACCTTGAGCTGGCCGACTATGTCTCGACCGAAGTGGAACGCAATCCGCTTCTGGAAATGGGCGAGCCGGGCGAAGGTGGCGGCCCGGATGAGGGCGGCAACCAGGGCGAAGGCGACTTTGGCGATGCGGGCCTGCGCGAGGGCGGCGACGCCCGCGACGGCAGCGACGGCATCGTTGCCGCCGACAAGAGCATGGACAGCGACTTTGATACGTCCTCCGGGTCGGACGGCGCGCTGGATGCCAACTTTGAAACCAACATCTATAATAACGACGCGGTGTCTGACCGGGTTGCCCCAGAGGGCAGCGGCGCGGGCAGCGGGTCGCTATCCTATGATGGCGGAGGCTCCGTCAAGGGCGGCGGCGGTTTTTCCGACGAGCGCAGCCTGGACCAGACACTTGAGGGCGAAGAAAACCTGCATGATTTCCTGATGCGCCAGATGGCCGTCCTCTTGCAGGAACCGGCTGACAGGTTGATCGCGACCCACCTGATCGACCTGGTGGACGAAGCAGGCTATGTGAATGCCGACGACGTGAAGGACGTAGGCGAACAATTGGGCGCCAGCTCGCAAGACCTGGAACGCGTGCTGACCTCCCTGCAGTCGTTGGAACCATCCGGCTGTTTTGCCCGCAGCTTGTCTGAATGCCTCGCAATCCAGCTGAAAGAGCTGGACCGCTATGATCCGGCGATGCAGGCGCTTGTCGAAAACCTCGAGCTTCTGGCCAAGCGTGACATGGCAACCCTGAAGCGCCTGTGTGGCATCGACCAGAATGACCTCGCGGACATGATCAAGGAGATCCGCCTCCTGAACCCCAAGCCCGGCCTTGCCTATGGCGGGCAGGCGGTGCAGCCGGTGGTGCCCGATATTTTCGTCCAGAAAAGCCGTGCCGGCACCTGGGTGGTGGAACTCAATACCGATACGCTCCCGAAGGTGCTGGTAAACCAGCAGTATCTGACCGAACTGGGCGATGTTGGCGGCGGCAAGGAAGCCAAGGCCTTCGTGTCCGACTGCCTGTCGAACGCGAACTGGCTCGTGAAGGCATTGGACCAGCGGGCACGGACGATCCTGAAGGTCGCAACAGCACTGGTGAAAACCCAGAACCAGTTTTTCGAGCACGGCGTGCGTTTCCTCAAGCCGTTGACGCTCAAGGACATCGCTGACGAGATCGAAATGCATGAATCCACCGTCTCGCGCGTGACCAACAACAAGTTCATGTCCTGCCCGCGGGGCATGTTCGAACTGAAGTATTTCTTTACGTCGGCCATTTCTGCAGGCGATGGTGGCGATGCGCATTCATCCGAGTCGGTCAAATTCCGCCTGAAGGAACTGATTGACAATGAGGATCCAAAGAAAATCCTGTCCGATGACAAGCTGGTCATCATGATGAAGGCAGAGGGTATCGATATTGCACGCCGGACGGTTGCAAAATATCGGGAAGCGCTGAAGATCCCATCTTCTGTGCAGCGCCGCCGCCTGAAAAACATGGGTGGCTAGAAAGCCGCCTGCTGAGTCGTTTTCAGCCCTTGCAAATGGGCCCGCAGATCCACACATAAAAACTTGTGAAGATTCAAAAATTTGACACAAATCAAAGTGGATTAACCACACTTAAACCATCTTTTGTGGTAGGCTGAAATTTCCAGCCGCAATGGTTGGAAAGCGGTGCCAGTGTCGGGCGGGGACAGACGCTGGAACTCAACGCCGCAGCCGGGTCGCAACGGCCCGTTGTAAAGTAGCGGTAGCCTCCCCGGCTACCTGAGAAAGGATGATTGGCTCCTATGGATATCAATGTAACTGGACGGAAAATGAATGTTGGTGAATCTCTCACGCAGCATGTCGAAGAACGCCTCGAAACTGTCGCAGACAAGTTCTTTAGCCGCACCATTGATGCAAACGCCACTTTTGTAAAAGAAGGACACCTATACCGAGTTGATGTATCGCTTCACGCCAACCAAGGGATCAATATGCAGGCCCATGCGGAAGCGGACGACCCCTATGCTGCATTCGAGCTTGCAGCCGATAAAATAGAAAAACAGTTGCGTCGATACAAACGACGCCTTAAGAACCACCACCACACGCCGCAGCGCGAGATTGCAGTAGAGGTCGCAAGCGACCTTGTGTTCGCGCCGGAAGTAGAAGATGCCGAAGGCATGCTGAATGGCGAAAGCGCCGACAGCCAACCGTTGATCATCGCGGAGAACAAAAAGGAGATCCCCCACGTGAGTGTGCGGGACGCCGTGATGTTGATGGATCTTGCCGACGCAAGCGTCTTCATGTTCCGCAATCGCAAGGGCGATACGCTGGACGTGGTATACCGTAGGCCAGATGGCAATATCGGGTGGATCAGCCCGAGTGCCACCTAACCGGTAAACAGGTTGGAAACAGACAAGAGGGTGTACCGGGCCCACCAAAAGTGGACCCGGACGAGAGAGAGATCATGGAGATCGAAGATCTGCTGACAGCGGAGAACGTGCTTGGTGACTTCAAGGCATCAAGCAAGAAACAAACGTTGCAATCCCTGTCCCGCAAGCTCGCTGACTTTGCCGGAGTGGACGCGCGTCTTGTATTCGACAAGCTTCTCGAACGCGAAAAGCTGGGCAGCACCGGCGTCGGCAAAGGTGTGGCCATTCCACACGCACGCATTGAAGGCCTGGATGAGATCAAGGGCTTGTTTGCTCGTCTCGCGAGCCCGATTGATTTCGACTCGGTTGACGATCATCCGGTCGATATCGTCTTTATGCTGCTGGCGCCAACAGATGCAGGGGCTGACCACCTGAAGGCCCTTGCCCGCGTGTCGCGCCTTTTACGCGATGAGAGCACGCTGAAGAAGCTCCGGGCGACAACGGACGACAGCGCGCTTTACGCCATGCTTGCCCAACCGGCGAGCAACGCCGCCTGACCCCTGCTCCCGACCTCCAGGCGCGCCAGGGCGTATCAATATCCTGCTACAAACCTCGACCCAAGCCTTCACGGTTCTTGGGGTGGTGATCGCTGTTCTCTATATCAGCTTGAATAGCTAGAAAAATAGTGACAGCGAGACCCCTCAATGAAAAACCTGAAAGCCTTTCTTTTAAGCCACCCGATCATCAGCTCTACAGGCCTGATTGCCATCAGCCTACTAGTTGTGCTTGGCCTTCCTTATCTCTTTCGCGGATCGCCCGACCTGGCGCTGCTACTGAAAATAATGACCCGTATGCTGCTTGGCACAGCCGCAATAGTTTTCCTTATAAGGATGCAGTGGGGACAGGACGCGGGCCTCGGTGGGCAGCCCTGGCGCAAACGCTGGTGGCTGGCCCCCCTGCCCATGCTTGCGATTGTTGTCATCAACCTTCTTGGCGTGAACTGGCCCGAGCTTGTTTTCACGCCCACAGCCACTGCCGGATGGCTGGGCTATAACCTGTCCGTTGGCCTGTTTGAGGAAATGCTGCTGAGGGGGATCTGCTTCTGCCTCTTGGTGCAGGCCTGGCAGCAGCGGAAGGGTGGGCTTCTTCTGGCCGCCGTCGCCCAAGGGGCCATCTTCGGTCTCCTGCATCTGATCAACCTGGCGCACGCGCCTGTGCTGGATACTGTCAGCCAGACCGTCTACGCCACCCTGCTGGGTATTGGCTTTGCTGGCATGACCGTCTACTGCCGCAGTATCTGGCCCGCCATTTTTGTGCACACGGCCATAAACCTTGCGGGCTCCATGAACAGCGATTTGGTGCCGAATGCGCCCCCCACAGAAGGGTCCCTTGCGGGCTATTTGGTGGCAACGGTGGTGATTTTTCTTGTGTCGACCCTGCCCGGCCTATGGCAGCTCAGGCAGGAACAGCGAGCGTTAAAAAACGCCTAGCTGTCAAATTCGACCAGCTTGAAATAAAGGCCGTCAGGCGGTGCGTTAAGCCCAAGGGCCTGGCGGTCACGGGCTTCAAGCGCCGCCTGCACGTCTGCTTTCGTCCAGTTGCCTTCACCCACCAGCTTCAGCGTGCCCACGATGGAGCGGATCTGGTGATGCAGGAAAGACCGCGCACCCGCAAGCAGCCGCACTTCATCGCCTTCGCGCTCGACGGTCAGGTAATCCATGGTCTTTATCGGGCTTTTGGCCTGACACGCCACATGGCGGAAGGTTGTGAAGTCGTGCTGGCCAACCAATACCTGGGCTGCATCATGCATGGCATCGTGATCCAGCGGCGTTTTCACATGCCATTTGAGGCCAGCATCGAACGTGAGTGGCGCACGGCGGTTGGCGATACGGTATACATAGTGGCGTTTGACGGCGTCGAAGCGCGCACTGAACTCGCTGTCCACCGCTTCCGCTTTCACGATCGCAACCGTGTGGCGCGGCTGCATATGATAGTTCAGCGCGCCCTGCACCTGGTCGGGCGTCATCTCGCGCTCCAGGTCGAAGTGCGCAACCTGGCCAAGGGCATGCACGCCCGCGTCTGTCCGGCCCGACCCGATCACCCGCACATTTTCATTTGGGGCGAATTTGGCGATCGCATCCTCAATCGTGGCCTGCACGGACGGGCCATTTTCCTGGCGCTGCCAGCCAACAAACGGGCGGCCATCATATTCAATTGTCAGTTTGAATCGCTGCATGCCCAAAGCCTACTCAAACCGCGTGCCCTTGGGCACGCTGAAACCGCGCAAAAGTTCCTCGCGGTCCATCGCTGCCTTACCCGCCCGCTGTGCCCGGGTAATCCGGTAAGCACCCTTGCCGCAGGCGACAAGAAGCGTGTCATCCAGTGCCGTTCCAGCCTCACCAGAAGCTGCCTCAATGCTTCCAGCAAGCAGCTTGAGGCGTTCGCCGTCCACCTGGGTCCAGGCACCCGGGAATGGGAACAGGCCGCGCACCTGCCGGTCAACCACATCCGCATCCGCCGACCAGTCGATTTTGGCCTCGGCCTTGTCGATCTTGTGGGCGTAGGTTACGCCTTCGCTCGCCTGTGCTTCTGCCACCAGCGACCCGTCTGCCAGGCCTTCAACCGCCTGAACGATCAGGTCGCCCCCCATGGCTGCCAGCCTGTCATGAAGGCTCAGCGTGGTGTCTGTTGGTACGATTTCGGTTTCCGCGCGCATCAGCACGGGCCCGGTATCAAGCCCCGCTTCCATCTGCATGATGCATACACCCGTCTTGTCGTCCCCTGCCATCACGGCCCGGTGGATCGGTGCCGCGCCGCGCCAGCGCGGCAGCAGGCTGGCATGCACATTCACACAGCCATGCTTTGGCGCGTCCAGAACCGCTTGGGGCAGGATCTGGCCATAGGCCACCACCACCGCCACATCCAGCTCAAGGGCGGCAAATTCGGCTTGCGCGTCAGCACTCCGCATGGATTTGGGGGTATGGACGGGAATGCCCTGGCCCGAAGCCCAGGCATGAACCGGCGACGGGCGCTCCTTCTTGCCACGGCCCGCAGGGGCAGGCGGCTGGCTGTAGACCGCCACGATATCGTGTGCGGAAGCCACAAGCGCCTTGAGCGTAGGAAGGGCAAAATCAGGGGTGCCCATGAAGGCGATACGCATGGGAAGTTCTCCCTTAAAGGATCTTGGTGTCCTTGGTTGCCTTCTGGACCTTCTTGATGATCATGTTGCGCTTCAGCTTCGACAGATAGTCGATAAACACAACGCCGTTCAGGTGGTCGATCTCATGCTGCACGCAGGTCGCCATCAGGCCTTCCATCAGATGGTGCTGCTCCTTGCCGTCATAATCCAGGTATTTCACCTTCACGGCGGCTGGGCGCTCAACTTCTGCGTAATGCTCAGGCACAGACAGGCAGCCTTCATTATAGACATTGAACTCTGGCGACTCCCACGTAACTTCCGGGTTCACCAGGAACATCGGCTGGCGGTCTTCCTCATCACCTTCCGTATCCACCACGATCACCCGCTTGGGCACCGCTACCTGGATAGCCGCCAGGCCAATGCCCGGCGCGTCATACATGGTCTCCAGCATATCGTCCATCAGGCGCCGCAAATCATCGTCCACTTGACCGACAGGGTCGGACAAGGTTTTCAGAAGCGGGTCAGGCACATTGATGATTTCCAGTTTCGACATGCTCGGTTTCCTTAAACGCTCAGAACTCAGTGCTATTCTTTTGGGCTTTTCATATCGGCTTTGCCTATGGGCCTTACCTATGGTTGGCGCCCTTCTCCGTCAAGCGCAAAGCGGCCTAATACTCGGAAATTGGGGCATCTGGCTCATATTTGCCGGTATTGTCCTCAATCTCTATCACCCAAAGGTCCGGATCAAAGGACCGTTTCTTGGCGATCAGGGCGTCTGCGGTTCTTTCGTCCTGGCCGCCTTCTGCCCCCAAACGGCGCCAAATGCGGTTGCCGTCAAAGTCGAGCGACTGTTCAAACACCAACACGCCCGCAGCGAACCGGTTGACCTTCAAAATGATGCCGCCGCGTTCTGCATCCCCCTTGGCGACAACAAAAGACGGCATGTCTGCGCCGAAACAGGTGCGCAGGTGGGCATCAATCCAAAGTTTTGTTGAAAGGCGAATGGTCATGAAAAGGATATGCGCCGAAGGGTGCGCTGCGGTCAAGAGCGAAGGCCAGCCCTGGCGGCCGGTCGGCGGCGTTAGTCGTCGTCGCCGAGGCCCAGCACATGCAGCCGGTCTTCAAACATGCGCTTGATCACTTCCGGCCCCACATTGAAGGCAACGCCCAGCAGTTCGCCCTTGGCCCAGGCCACCGTTGCCGGGATTTCGCCGCGACCCGTGAGGATCAGTTCAATCTCAACCCCGTCCTGAAGCGGCAGGTCCACCCGCACCCGGGCGCCGCCAAGCGACAGGTTCCAGATCTGGCAGGAGAGCTCATGCTTGCCAACCCTGATTTTGGCAGGCCAAAGCACAGACCGCCGCTTGAAACGACGGCTATCTGCATCATCGGCCTTGGGCTTTGCAGCCGGTGCCTTCTTCTTTACTGTTTCTTTCGCCACGTCCTGTGCCACGCCACCAATGAACGATACCCGCATAAGATTGCAGGTATGCTACCATAATTCCGCATTCAGACTATAGCGTTAAGCGGTAAACCAAAAATGACCAAATCCATAGAATTTTCCTAAATTCGCCAGAAGCGCACCAACCGGGTCTTTAGACCCGCCAGTAAAGGAGACGCTTGCCCAGGGGCAAGCCATTCGGTACCAATAGGATACCGGGGGTAAGGAGCGCTTTATGGCGTCACAAGAAGTGTCTGAAAAAAGCAGCAATGCTGCCCAGCTGCCGATCCTGATTGTCGAGGACAGTCCGACGCTGGCGCTCACGTACCGGGAATATCTGCGCCGCGCGGGTATGGACGCCACCATTGCCGAAACCGGTGCAGCCGCGCTTGAAGAAATACAGAAGTCCAAGCCTGCCATTATCCTTCTGGACCTGCGCCTTCCGGATATGGACGGCCTTGATATCCTCAAACAGCTGAATGCCGAGAAAAACAGCGCCCGCACCATCGTGATCACCGCGCATGGGTCGGTCAAGATCGCCGTTGAAGCCATGCAGGAAGGCGCTTCCGACTTTCTCTTGAAGCCCTTTGCGGCCGAACGGCTGATCACCACCGTCAACAACAACCTTGAGATCACGCGCCTCGCCGGACTTGTGCAGCAATATGCCGGCGGCCAGAAGAAGAAATTCGGCCGCTTCATTGGTGTCAGCCCGGCCATGCAGGCTGTCTATCATATGATTGAGGACTGCGCGTCCTCGAAGGCATCGGTCTTCATCATGGGCCAATCGGGCACAGGCAAGGAGCTGTGCGCCGAGTCGATCCACAACCAGAGTCCCAGAAAAGGCCGTCGGTTCATCGCGCTCAACTGTGCGGCCATCCCTTCGAACCTGATCGAAAGCGAGATTTTCGGCCACAAGAAGGGGGCCTTCACCGGGGCCACATCAGACAGGGACGGCGCTGCAGTGGCTGCGGACGGCGGCACGCTGTTTCTGGACGAAATCTGCGAGATGCCGCTTGACCTTCAGGCCAAGCTGTTGCGCTTTATCCAGACGGGTGAGGTGGTGCCAGTGGGCAGCAATACGCCCATCCAGGTGAACGTGCGTTTTGTCTGCGCCACCAACCGCACACCCTGGGAAGAAGTGGAAGCCGGGCGCTTCCGGGAAGATCTATACTATCGGCTTCATGTGGTACCCATTCACCTGCCACCGCTGGCAGAGCGGGACCAGGATGTGCTGATCATCGCGCGCCATATGCTGGAAAATTTCGCCAAGGAAGAAGGCAAGGTTTTCAGCAGCATCCGGGCGGACGCGGAAAACCGCCTGCTGGCACACAGCTGGCCGGGCAACGTGCGCGAACTTGGAAACGTGATCCAAAGCGCTGTGGTCTTGAACGATGGCCCGGAACTGACAGGTGAGATGCTCGACCGCCTGATGGGCCCCACCCGGCGGCAGGCACTAAGGCAACCTGCAAGCCCCATGTTGCCGGACGGCATGACGTCAACAGGCGCGATCGAACCGCTTGCGACTGTCGAGCGCCGCATTATCGAGCGCGCCATCGAAATCTGTGGCGGGAAAATCCGGCTTGCGGCCAAGCGGCTGGAGGTAAACCCCTCCACGCTCTACCGCAAGCTCAAGGAATGGGAACAGGATTAGCGCAGCTATTCCTTGTCTTCCCCGTTGTGGCTCAGCTCTTCGCGGGCCTGCTCGAGCGCGAAGGCCGTGCTGGCCGCAAGGCCTGCCATATTTACCAGATCCGAAGCACTGGCCGTCATCCGCGCCACCTGGATGGAATGTTCCATGCCAAGAAGCATTGGGCCGATCACGCGGGCACCGCCCAACTCCGTCAACAGCTTGTAGCCGATGTTGGCGCTGTGAAGCGCCGGCATCACCAGAACGTTCGCGGGGCCCGACAGGCGCATGAACGGATACTGTTCCATGAGATCACGGTTCAGCGCCACATCCGCCTGCATTTCGCCGTCATACTCGAAGTCCACGTCGCGCTCGTCCAGAATGCTGACCGCTTTCTGGATATGCTGGGTCTTGTCCGATGGCGGGTTGCCAAAGTTTGAGAAGCTGAGGAACGCCACACGGGGTTCATGGCCCAGACGCTTGACGAAATAGGCCGCGCTTTGCGCGATATCGGCCAGCTCTTCCGCGTTCGGGCGTTCGTTCACCGTGGTATCCGCCATGAAGACGGTACGGCCCTTGGTAACCACGATCGACATGCCGAACGGGCGGTGACCAGGGATCGGGTCGATCACCCGGCGGATGTTCTTCAGCGCCCGCCAATAGTGGCGCGTCACGCCGGTGATCATACCGTCCGCGTCGCCCGTCGCCACCATACAGGCGGAGAAGACGTTCCGGTCGCGCTTCACCAGGCGCTGCACGTCGCGCAGCAGGAAGCCCCGGCGGTTCAGGCGCTCATAGATATAGTCGATATAATCGCTGGTGCGCTTGGTGTTGGCTGCGTTACAGATTTCGAACTGGTCGTCGTCCACGCCCATCTCGCGCAGTTTTTCGCGGATCGGCGCTTCATAACCCACCAGAACCGGAATGCCGTACCCGGCGTTCTTGAAGCCAACAGCTGCGCGCAGGACTTTTTCTTCCTCGGCTTCGGCGAACACAATACGCTTGGGTTCCCGACGCTTGAGGTCTTCGAACATGGTCGACAGTGTATCGGCTGTCGGGTCGAGGCGCGCGGAAAGCTCCTGCTCGTAGGCTTCCATATCCTCGATCGGCTTGCGCGCCACGCCTGTGTCCATCGCAGCCTGTGCCACCTTGACCGGAATACGGCGAATGAGGCGCGGGTCAAACGGTGCCGGAATGATATATTCCGGACCATAATGTGGTTGCTTGCCGCCATAGGCCGCAGCCACTTCCTCTGGCACATCTTCGCGCGCCAGTTCCGCCAGGGCGGTCGCGGCAGCGATTTTCATCTCTTCGTTGATGGTGCGGGCCCGCACATCCAGCGCCCCGCGGAAGATGTAAGGGAAGCCCAGAACGTTGTTCACCTGGTTCGGGTAATCCGACCGGCCGGTTGCGATGATGGCATCGGGGCGCGCAGCGCGGGCCTCTTCCGGCGTGATTTCGGGGTCAGGATTGGCCATGGCGAAGATGATCGGCTTGGCGGCCATTTTCTTGACCATGTCGCCCGAAATGGCGCCAGCGGCGGCGAGGCCGATTACGGCGTCCGCGCCCACAAGGGCTTCTTCAAGCGTACGGGCATCAGTCTTGATGGCGTGGGCTGATTTCCACTGGTTCATGCCTTCGGTACGGCCCTCGTAAATCACGCCCGTGCGGTCCACCATGGTAACATTCTCATGCGGCAGGCCCATGGCCTTGATCAGTTCAATACAGGCAATGCACGCAGCACCCGCGCCCAGCGCCACAACCTTGGTGTCCTTGATATCCCGACCCGTCAGGTCAAGCGCGTTGATAAAGCCAGCTGTCGTGATAATGGCGGTGCCGTGCTGGTCATCATGGAACACCGGAATGTCCATCAGTTCCCTGAGGCGCTGCTCGATGATAAAGCATTCAGGCGCCGCGATGTCCTCGAGGTTGATGCCGCCAAAGGAAGGCCCCAAAAGCTTCACGCAGTTGACGAATTCGTCGATGTCTTCGCTGTCTACCTCAAGGTCGATGCTGTCCACATCGGCGAAGCGCTTGAAGAGGACCGATTTACCCTCCATCACTGGCTTCGATGCCGCTGCTCCCAGATTGCCAAGCCCCAGAATGGCGGTGCCATTCGAAATCACCGCCACCAGATTGCCCTTGGTGGTATAGTCATAAGCCGTATCGATGTCTTCCGCGATTGCCTTTACCGGGACCGCCACGCCAGGGCTGTAGGCCAGCGACAGGTCGCGCTGGGTTGCCATTGGCTTTGACGGCGTAATCTCAAGCTTGCCGGGACGACCGGCGGAATGGAACCTGAGGGCCTCCGCATCCGTAAATTTGGATGAATTGCTCGGCATGGGGAATCCTTTGTTCTTATGATAGGTGTCTTATGGTAGCAGTCTGTCTTATGGTAGCAGTCTGGGGCAGAATGCTCTAAAAGCGTTTTATGCTATGCGGCATACTATGGCATAAAGCGGCTGACAATTGAAATCGGGAAGTTAACCGGGAGTTAGTTAAAAAAATGGAAGGACGCGCTGTTTTGGGCTCCGAAATGGAAGAAAATTTGTCATCCGACGCCCAAAAAGAAACAAAATATCAAAATGGCGTGGATAACAAGTGGGCACGCGCTTTAAGCGCCCCCGGCCTAACCCCCATGATGGCCCAATTCCTTGAGATCAAGTCCCATTATCCCGATTGCCTGCTGTTCTACCGAATGGGCGACTTCTATGAACTCTTCTTCGAAGACGCGGAAAAAGCCGCTGGCGCGCTTGATATCACGCTGACCAAACGCGGCAAGCATGACGGCGAAGACATCCCCATGTGCGGGGTGCCTGTGCATTCGTCTGAGATGTATCTCTCGCGCCTCATCAGGAAGTCCTTCAAAGTGGCTGTGTGCGAGCAGACGGAAGACCCGGCGGAAGCCAAGAAGCGGGGCTCCAAATCTGTGGTGCGGCGCGAGGTGGTGCGGCTTGTCACCCCCGGCACCATCACGGAAGAAAACCTGCTGGATGCCCGCGCGAGCAACTATTTGGTGTCCCTTGGCCGGGCGCAGAGCGATTTCTCGCTCGCTGTTGTGGAGATGTCCACCGGCGACTTTTTCATCCTGCCTACAAAGGTTGGCCGACTGGACGCGGATCTCGCGCGCCTGAACCCAGGTGAGCTGATCATCCCAGAAGGCCTGATGGAAGACGACAAGATCGGTCGCGCGCTGTTTGACTGGCGCAGTGTCATCAGCCCTTTGAATGCGGCCCGGTTTGACAGCAGCTTTGGCGCGCGCCGCCTTGAAGACATTTTCGATGTCGCCACTTTAGATGGTTTCGCGTCGCTGACCCGCGCGGACCTCGCCGCCGCCGGTGCGCTGGTTGACTATCTGGACGACACGCAGAAGGGCAAAATGCCGCGGCTTTACCCGCCCAAGCGCCTGTCCGCCGACGGCACCATGATGATCGACGCTGCCACGCGCAAGAGCCTTGAGCTGACGCGCACACAAAATGGCGAAACATCCGGCAGTCTCCTCTCGGTCATCGACACCACACTCACCGGCGCCGGCGCCCGACTATTGGCCAAGCGCCTGTCTGCGCCGCTGACCGACCCAATTCGCATCAACGAGCGCCTCGACGCCGTTGAATATATGCTCGAGCGCCCGAGCCTGAGGGCTGACCTGCGCGTGGCGCTCAAGGCTGCGCCGGATATGGAGCGTGCCCTGGCCCGCTTGTCGCTTGGCCGTGGTGGCCCGCGCGACCTGATGGCCATCCGCGTGGGGCTTGAAGCCGCGCGCACCATCGAGCATTACCTGACCGCCCCCAAGGGCGCGCTTGAAGATATGGCCGAGCTGGTGGCCGACGCCGTCAGTGACCTCGGGGAACATGAAGCCCTGATCGCGGAGCTTGAGCGCGCGCTCGTTGACGAGCCGCCACTGATCACGCGCGACGGCGGCTTCATCCGGGCGGGCTATAGCGAAGCGCTTGATGAATACCGCATGCTGAAGGACGAAAGCCGGCGGCTGATCGCGGGGCTTGAATCGGACTATCAGACGCTCACGGATGTGAGCTCGCTCAAGATCAAGCATAACAATGTTATCGGCTATCATGTGGACGTCACGGCCAAGCACGCTGAAAAGCTGCTGTCCGCGCCGCTGAATGAAAGCTTCATCCACCGCCAGACGCTGGCGAACTCGGTACGTTTCTCGACCAGCGAGCTGTCGAAGCTTGCAGGCAAGATCTCAGAGGCGGGCGACAGGGCCCTGTCGCTGGAGCAGGAGCTCTTTGGCGCGCTTGTGGCTGCTGTACTTGAAAAGGCCGGTGATATTTCCATCGCCGCCGAAGCGTTGGCGACCCTTGATGTATCCACGGCCCTTGCGACCCTCGCGGAAAACGAGCGCTGGACCCGCCCTGACGTGGACGACAGCCTGGCCTTTGAAGTCACCGGCGGGCGCCACCCTGTGGTGGAAAAAGCCCTGAAGGCCGACAATGACACGCCGTTTGTCGCCAACGACTGCGACCTGGGGCCCGATGACCGCCTGTGGCTGATCACCGGCCCCAACATGGCCGGTAAAAGTACCTTCCTCAGGCAGAATGCGCTGATTGCTGTGCTTGCGCAGATGGGCGCGTTCGTGCCCGCAGACAAAGCCCATGTGGGCGTCGTTGACCGGCTGTTCAGCCGTGTCGGCGCTTCGGATGATCTGGCTCACGGCCGCTCCACCTTCATGGTCGAGATGGTTGAAACCGCCGCCATCCTAAATCAGGCCGGCCCGCGCAGCCTGGTGATTTTGGACGAAATCGGCCGCGGCACGGCCACCTATGACGGGCTGTCGATTGCCTGGGCTGCCGTTGAGAACCTGCATAACATCAACCAGTCGCGCGCCTTGTTCGCCACCCACTATCATGAACTGACGGCGCTCAAGGAAACCCTGGACGCCGTATCGCTTCGTTCCATGAAAGTGCGGGAATGGAAAGGTGAAGTTGTCTTTTTGCACGAAGTTGGCTCAGGCGCTGCTGACCGGTCCTATGGTATCCAGGTCGCCAAGCTTGCCGGCCTGCCGCCGCGTGTGATCGAGCGCGCCCGCCAGGTTCTTGATCATCTGGAAAACAGCGACAAAGGCGACAAGTCCACCGGGCTTGTCAATGATTTGCCGCTTTTCCAATCTACACCATCTTACCATGCACCGGCACCAAGTGGGCCGTCGGAACTCGAGGAAAAGCTGGCTGACATCAACCCAGACCAGCTGACGCCAAAAGAAGCGCTCGACCTGATATACGCCCTGAAGGACATGTTGCCTCAAGACTGACCATCATCGCTTAAGGACCGTACATGACCGCCATCCGCAATCGTCGCGCCATCATCAACCGCAAGGAGCTTGTGGTTGCCCTGAATGCGCTTGCCGAAAAGAAGAACCCTGCAGATTGCCAGCAGGATGTGGTGAAGCTTCTGAAGGATGCGCACACGACCGGGTGGAATGAGGTAAAGCGCCGCTTTGATGAAGAAGCGGAAAACGGCCGCACCGCCGCCAAATCGCTGTGTTTCCTGATGGACCAGCTTTTGCGCACGCTTTATGACTTCGCCACCGAGCATGTCTATCCGCTTGCCAACCCGACCGCCAGTGAGCAGCTGTGCCTGGTGGCCACAGGAGGGTACGGGCGCGGCGAACTGGCGCCCTTCTCCGACGTCGACCTTCTGTTCCTGATCCCCTACAAATCCACACCGTGGGCCGAAAGCGTTGTGGAATACATGCTCTATGTGCTGTGGGACCTGGGCATCAAGGTGGGCCACGCCACCCGAACCCCCGAAGAATGCTCGCGGCTCGCCAAGGAAGACCTGACAATCCGCACAGCCCTTCTCGAAAGCCGCTATCTGTGGGGCGAAGAAGCCTTGTTCCAGAAAGCCGCGAAACGCTTCATCCGCCGCGTGGTGGCCACATCGGGCTCGGAATTCATCGAGCTGAAGCTTGAGGAACGCGACAAGCGCCACCAGAAAATGGGGGACAGCCGCTATGTGGTGGAGCCCAACATCAAGGACGGCAAGGGCGGCCTCAGGGACCTGCAGACCATGTGGTGGATCGCGCGCTATCTCTATGGCGGTATCTCGCGCGACAAGATGATCGGCGACGACATGCTGACGATCCACGAAAATCGTCAGTTCAAGAAGGCTGAAAGCTTCCTGTGGACTGTACGCGTAGCCCTGCATTTTATCGCCGGGCGCGCCGAAGAGCGCATCACCTTCGACATGCAGCGCATGCTGGCGGAAAAGCTGCACTATAAGGACCACCCGGGGGCTTCGGGCGTTGAACGCTTCATGAAGCACTATTTCCTGGTGGCCAAACAGGTGGGTGACCTGACCCGCATTTTCTGTGCCGTGCTTGAAGAACGCCAGCACAAAAGCACCTTCCTCGCCCGCTTCCGTCGTACCAAGAAGGTGCAGGAATTTGCCGTTGAAGCGGGCCGCCTGACATTTTTTGGCCCAGACGACATCAAGGAAAATCCGGTCCTGATGGTGAAGATCTTTGCGGTCGCCGACGACAAGGGATTTGATATCCACCCGGATGCGCTCAGGCTGATCAAACTCAATCTGTCGCGCATCACAGAAAAAGTGCGCCATGATCCGGAAGCCAACGAGTATTTCCTGTCGGTACTGACCAGCACCAAGGAAGGCGAAATCAATCTCAGGCGCATGAATGAGGCAGGCGTTTTCGGCCGTTTCATCCCCGATTTCGGCCGCGTTGTCGCCCAGATGCAATATGACATGTATCACCACTATACGGTGGACGAACATACCATCCGCGCCATCGGGCTGCTGCCCCGCATTGAAAGCGGGGAACTGAAGGATGATCACCCGCTGTCGACCGATGTGATCCAGAAAGTCATCTCGCGCCGCGTGCTTTATGTCGCCGTGCTGCTGCATGACATCGCCAAAGGGCGCGGCGGGGACCATTCCGTTCTGGGCGCCGAGGTTGCCGAAAAACTGTGCCCGCGCATGGGCCTGACACCGGCCGAAACGGAAACCGTGGCCTGGCTGGTGCGCTTACACTTGTTGATGAGCAACACGGCCTTCAAGCGCGACCTTTCGGACCATAAAACCATTCTCGATTTCTGCGAGGTGGTGAAAAGCCCCGAACGCCTGAGGCTTCTCTTGGTGTTAACGGTTGTCGATATCCGCGCCGTTGGGCCGGGTGTCTGGAACGGCTGGAAAGGCCAGTTGTTACGCGAGCTTTATTATTCTGCAGAAGAGGTACTGCTTGCGGGCCACGCAACAAAGGGCCGCAGCGAGCGCGTGAAGGCCAAGCAGGAAGAACTACGCGAAACGCTCAAGACCTGGACCAAGAAGGAATTCGACGCCCACGTAAAGCGCATGAACGACGCTTACTGGATCGCGGAAGGGCCGCGCACACTGGCACAGAACGCCCGCCTGATGAAAAAAACAGACGAAACCGGTTCCGCCCTTGGTGTCACCGCCCGCGTCGAGCAGTTCCAGGATATGACCAAAGTATCGGTCTACACGCAGGACCATCCGGGCCTGTTTGCTCGCATCGTGGGGGCGCTCGGGGTTGCGGGGGCGGCCATTCAGGGGGCGAAAATCCACACCTCGCGTGATGGTCTCGCCATGGATAACTTCGCCGTCCAGGACATGGACGGCAATGCCTTCGACAGCCGCCGCCAGCTGGACAAGCTTGAGGAAACCATTCTCGAGACCCTGAAGGGCAATGTGAAACTGAAGGAGCGGCTGCAGGAGAAGCGGGTGTTCGGCGCCAAGGACGGCGCGTTCGAGGTGGAGCCTGTGGTGCTGATCGACAATAAGGCCTCCAACTGGTCAACCGTGATTGAAGTGAACGCCAAGGACCGCCCGGGGCTTCTCTATGACCTTGCCTATGCGCTTTACCGGCTGAAGCTGTCACTGGTGTCCGCCCACGTCGCCACCTATGGTGAGCGGGCGATCGATGTTTTCTATGTGCGCGACCTGGTGGGCCAGAAGGTGAGCAACAAGATCAGGCTTCGGAATATTGAGGACAAGCTTCTGAAGGCAGCCAAGGGCGAACAGATCTTCACCCGCAAGAATATGCACACGGAGACCGCGGCGTGAGCCTGGCGAAGCGGATTTCCACCGTCGGGGGCTTCACGCTCCTGAGCCGGCTTTTCGGCTTTGTCCGCGACGTGCTGATGGCGCGCTACCTGGGCGCAGGCATGGCATCCGACGCCTTCTTTATCGCCTTCAAGCTGCCCAACTTTTTCAGACGACTTTTTGCTGAAGGCGCCTTCTCGGTCGGTTTCGTGCCGCTGTTCGCCCGCGTGCTCGGCAAGGACATCACGCCGGAAAGCCATCAGGCCGCGCTGGATTTCGCCAGCCGGGTGTTTGCCTGGCTGCTGCCGATCCTTCTGGTGTTCCTGCTGATCATGGAAGCCGCCATGGTGCCAGTGATGCTGGGGCTGACGGGCGGCTTTGAAGGCGACGCCACCAAGTTTGACCTTGTGGTCGAGCTGGGGCGCTACACCTTCCCCTATCTGGCGCTGATCTCGCTGGTGACCTTCTATGCAGGCATGCTGAACGCGGTCGAGCGCTATTCGGCAGCGGCTTTTGCGCCTGTGATCCTCAACATCTTCATGATCGGCGCGCTGATCTCCTTTGGGGAAAGCGAGATTGGGGCTGCCCGCGCGCTGGCGGCTGCCGTGTCCCTTTCGGGCATAGCGCAGTTCCTGTGGCTCCTTCGCGCGGCCCACAAAGCAGGGCTAAAAATCAAGCTGGCGCTACCGAAGCCAAGCGAGGATGTGCGCGAGCTGATGCGCGTCATTGCGCCTGCGGCCATCGGCGCGGGCATTATCCAGATCAACCTCTTGATCGATGTGCTGCTGGCGGCCCGCCTGCTGCCGGAAGGGTCTGTGTCCTGGCTGTTTTATGCCGACAGGCTGAACCAGCTGCCTCTCGGGGTCATCGGCGTGGCGGTTGGCACAGTCCTGCTGCCCAGCATTTCCCGCCTCTTGGCCGGCGGGGACGAGGCCGGGGCACTGAGGCAACAAAACAAGGCGATCGAGTTTTCCCTGTTCCTGACCCTGCCGGCAGCGGCCGCGCTTGTGGTGATCCCGGGTCCGATCATCGCAACGCTTTTTGAGCGCGGGGCTTTCACGAGCAGCGAGACCAGCCAGACAGCCGCAGCCCTGATGGCCTATGCCTTCGGTCTTCCGGCCTATGTGATCGCCAAGGCGCTGACGCCCGGTTATTTCGCCCGCAAGGACACGAAAACACCGGTGAAGTTCGCGACCGCATCCCTTGTGGTGAATTTGGTCCTGAACCTGATCCTGATCCAGTATATGGCGCATGTGGGCCTCGCGCTCGCAACTGCCATCGCCGCCTGGTTCAATGTGCTCCTCTTGTACCTTGGCCTGAAGCGCAGCCATGGCTTCCACCTGTTCCGCGAAACGCTACTCCGGCTTGGTAAAATGACCATCGCCAGCCTGGCGATGGCGGGGGGCATTTATCTCCTGATGGAAAACTTGCCCGGCAGCTTCACGGCTGACGGCGCCGAACGGATCGGCGCCCTGGCCCTGATGGTCACCGCCGGGGCCATCCTCTATTTTGTCGTCATCACGCTCTTGCGCACCCTGCCCATGAGCGAAATGCGCCGGTTTATCGGGCGCTAGGCCGCATGGGCGCTTGACCGCCCGCACACCAGTTGCCATAAGGTTTGCGCTCGGCGGCCCGTCCAAAGGTGCCGCCATAATTATGGAGACAGACAAGTGACCAATCGTGTTTTTTCGGGCGCCCAGCCCAGCGGCAATATGCATCTCGGCAACTATCTTGGTGCCTTCCGCAACTGGGCCAAGCTGCAAGACGACTTTGAATGCATTTACTGTGTTGTTGACATGCACGCGATCACTGTCTGGCAAGACCCGGAAGACCTGAAAAACCAGGTCCGCGAAGCGGCAGCGGCCTATATCGCCTCGGGCGTTGATCCATCGAAATCGATCCTTTTCAACCAGAGCCGCGTGCCCGGCCATGCCGAGCTGGCGTGGATCTTCAACTGCGTGTCACGCATCGGCTGGCTGAACCGCATGACCCAGTTCAAGGACAAGGCGGGCAAGAACCGCGAAAACGCGTCTGTGGGGCTTTATGTGTACCCGAATCTGATGGCGGCGGATATCCTGCTTTACAAGGCCACGCACGTGCCGGTGGGCGAAGACCAGAAACAGCACCTGGAGCTGACCCGCGACATTGCGCAGAAGTTCAACAACGACTTCGGCGTTGAGATGTTCCCGCTGACAGAACCGCTGATCCTGGGTGAAGGCGCACGGGTGATGAGCTTGCGCGACGGCTCCAAGAAGATGTCCAAGTCTGATCCTTCAGAATACAGCCGCATCAACCTGAATGACGACGCCGACACGCTGGCGCTGAAGATCAGGAAGGCCAAGACGGACGCGGAGCTCTTGCCAGCGCTTTCAAAAGACCTCGAGGGCCGGCCTGAGGCCCAGAACCTTGTGGGCATTTATGCCGCACTGATGGACATGAGCCGCGACGCGGTCTGTGGCCAGTTTGAAGGCAAGGGCTTTGGCGACTTCAAGAAAGCGCTGACGGACGTTGTCGTCGACAAGGTCGCGCCCATCACCAACGAGATGACGCGCCTGATGGCTGACCCGGCCTACATCGACAGTATCCTCAAAGAGGGCGGCGAGAAGGCCCAAGCCATTTCCGACCCGATCCTCAAGGACATCAAGAAAACAGTCGGTTTCCTGGCTTAAAGCTGAACCTGGCTCGTCACTCGCCGACTTGATCGGCGAGTGACGAGCTGCCAAGCCAAAACAGATGGATTGGGCTACGCCCAGCTTCGCAAACGCCGGTCCAGCCGGCGAATGGCCAAAATAGGCGCCGCGAGATATCTTGCGGCGTTCAGTTTCCGTTCAGCCAACCTCTGGTAAAACAACTTCAAACATGGTTAACCGCCCTTGCGCCCACCGCATGGGGTGCTAGAGTTAACCGGATTGGAGGCCAACACCTATGTCCGCACCTTTGAAGTTCATGAAACCGATGCTCGCCGTGTTCGCGGCGCTTGCCCTAAGCGCCTGCACCAACACCTTCCGAAGCGACGTTGCCACCTTCCACGAATTGCCGGTGCCGAAAGGCGAAAGGGTTTCCATCCTGCCAATGGATGAAGCCCGGCAGGATAGCCTGGAATTTCGCCAGTATGCCGCGATTCTCGGTAATCACTTGCGCCTTCAGGGCTACGAACAGGCTGGCGACAGCAAGCCCGACCTGATTGTCGGCTTCGATGTGATCGTGGGTGACGGCCGCGAGAAGCTGGATACCCGCCCAAGCCTGATGGCAGGGCCGTCGCGCTTCTACTGGCGCAGCTACTGGCACTATGGCTATTTCTGGGACCCGTATGACCCCTTCTATCGCCACAATACCGAAGTGGTGGCGCGCACGGTCTACACCGCGACGCTGGTGATGGAGGTCCGCAAGCCGGACGGCACGCTGCTGTTCGAGGGCCGCGCCGAAACCGAAACCCGCACCAAGGACGTGCCGGAAGTGGTGCCGCTCCTCGCTGAAGCGCTGTTTGTCGACTTCCCCGGCCCATCAGGCGTGACCCGCCATATCAAAATCGACCTGGACGAAGCTGGCAAATAATCCCGCAAACTGAAACACCAAAGCCCCGAGCCACCGCCGGGGCTTTTTTTATAGCAAAAGATGTGGCAACGAAAACAAGCCCAAGTGCCGAGATTATGTATTACGTTCCAAGAATTCCATAGGTATAGCAGCAGGGCGAGCGTAGACAGATTTCATTGCTCAAGCTCTTTGATTTGCTGTGTCCTGCTTAATTGACCTCGGAATTGCATAAATGTACCGTTCGCTAAACCCCTTGTAGGCTAGCAGTTGTGTCACAAAGCAAAGACGAAATAATTGATATCAGTAGTTGGTATTCTGACGAAGTGGCATACCAAGAGGGCACGCTGACCAAGTCCACATGGTACGCGCCACCTGTCGATGAGTTTGACTTTATTATCAAAAATCATCGCTACCTATTCAAACAAGGCCGCGACTGGGCCCCTTGGCAGTTCTGGTCCGAAATTGTGGCGAGCATCATAGGAGAAGAAATCGATGTAAACGTACCTGCCGCGTATGCGGCAGTAAATAGTGATACCATGCAAGAAGGCGTCTTGATCGAATGGTTCTATGGCTATCCCGGTTGCCCGCCAGTCCGATACACGTCTGCCGAACAGTGGTTCACACGTATCAACCCGGACTTCGACACTAAAAAAGGTATCGCTCACAATCTAGGAGATGCGGCAACGATCTGCCGCTCCTTTGCGCAACAAGGTTTCTTTGTTGATCAGGAATGGCGTGTTGAGCTCTTTAAGCACCTTGTGCTGGATGCCTTAGTTGGCAATGTGGACAGGCACCAAAACAACTGGGGTTTTCTATGGTCAAAGGAAGAAGATCGCAATGTAGTGAGGTTTGCACCCGCATTCGACAACGGCACCAGTCTAGGATATGAAATCCTCGACCGAAAGTTGGGCAATTTTAATGATGAGACTCATATCCAGTCTTATGTGGCTAAAGGGACTCACCATATGCGTTTTTTGCGCGGGTCCGAGAATAAGCCCAAGCATATTGAGTTGCTTTCTCACTACCTAGAGAGATACAAGGGGTTGGAAGCTTTAGAGTCTGTTATCGAAAAAGTGATAGGCTTAGACCTAGAAAGCTTGGCATATGATCTACATGTATTAACAGAATACCAAATGCCGACGCCTCTAAGTGAAGAGAGAGTGTCCTTTATGCTTAGACTATTAAAAGTAAGAAAAGAGAGGATTTCAGCGCTGCTGGACTAAGAGGATGATTCCAACAATCCAACATATTCATGAACCTGAGGTTATACGAGTTGCGTGGCAAGGCGATGACTCGACAGACCGTTTGCGTCGTATCGTCGGAAATATATACCGACACGGCGATACTGTTCAGCTCGAATATGCGACGGATACGGAAGACTTTGAGAAAGCAACGGAAAGTGGCTTCAAAGGCTTGCCTCCATTTCCAATACGTGAGCAAACCGTATATTCCAAAAACGTCCTCGAATATTTGGAAAAAAGGCTTCCTCCAAAAAGCCGCGCAGATTATGGCGTCTTTTTGAAGAATTACGGACTACCGGAAAACGTAAATCTCTCGACGTTAGGCATTGTTGGATACACTGAAGGCCAACTGCCCGCAGATTGGTTCTCATTTATCCACCCATTTGATGTAGACGCACCATGCGAGTTCGTGATGGAAGTGGCCGGTACTAGGCACCACTGCGATGCTGATACCATTCGCGCATTGGCCGGAGAGACTGTTTCATTCACCGAAGAAGAAAACGAGCACGAACCGACTGGCACAGCAATTCGCCTCTCAATAGGGGACCAAAGCATTGGCCATGTAAACCGAGTTCACCTGAACCGCTTTCGGAAATGGAACCGCACTCGGGAGATAAGCGGAATGCTAGTGCGTGTTAACGGCACTTCCGATCGACCACGCGCATTTGTTTTTGTTGCTGTCCGTTAAGTTCGCCGCTCCGACGACTTAAACCAGCTTAACTTTTAGTTCTGCCGTCATCCCTTCCTGCCATAAAAGCGGCCAGGGCCTCAGAAAAACAGGCTGAGGGCGACCACCGGCGTGATGGAAGATTGCGTGCCGTGGCTTTTCGGGATGATCCGCACGCCCGCAAGGATGCCTTTAGTCTCGCTCCAGCTATATTCCACCGCCGGGGCAATCGCGAAACTGTCGGCGGTGCCCGACAGGGTTTCATACGCGCCATCCGCCAGAATGCCCTGCACCTTCGTGCGCTCCGTGTGGCTGTAACTCAGGTCCACCGCCAGCACCCAGCTGCGGGTCAGGCTATATTCCCAGCTATTGTCGATGGTGAAGGATGACCCGGGCTTTGCTTCCCCCTGGAAGCCGTCCGGGGTGCCGTAAACGCTGCGGCCTTCGACCCTGGCGGTGCCCGCGAAGGTCCGCGACAGGCCAAGGCGGGCGCGGATGATCCTGCCGTTCGGCGCCCAGAACACTTCCTGTGCCAGAAGCCTGGCCGTCAGCATGCTTGTGCCCGCGCCCATGCCGGCCCCAAGGCGTTTCAATTGGTCGTGCTTGCCGGTCGGCAAGGACCATTCAAGCGCCAGCGACATGTCGGGCAGGTAAGTTTCCGGGTCATATCGCGTCAGCTGATAGCGCGCGATCAGCGACAGGTCGCCCATGCGGGGGCCAGGCGTACTTTCGCCGCCGCCAAGCCGGTTATAGCCAAACACGGGGATCAGGCCCACAGTCAGCCTGTCTGTCGCGCCATAAAGCATATAGGTGCGCGAGCGGATATAATCCTGCCCGCCAGAGCGAACGCTGTAGAGATAGGGTTCGAAATAACTGTGGCCCTTGGGCATGGCCGCCGCCGACATGGAAATGATCGGCCCCGTCCACCAGGCATCCTCAAGGCGCTGCCGGTCAGGCCTTTGGTCGCCCTCGGCATTCGCCGGGGCCCAGGCAGCGGCAACCGCCCAAAGGGTTACTACAACGGTCATGCCGACTGACTTTTTCGAAAACTGCATCTGTCTGAACTCTCATTGAACCTGGAACCTGATCACGGCTGAACACTTCGTAAAGGAGATGCCAGCCCGTCGCTGTGATGCTTGTCACAGATGCGGGCCCGCGTCTGGCCGCAACCGGACACGGCTATTCCGCCTAAAAGGGACCTTTTTGGGCACTACCAGTGTGCCCATTGTGTGCCATTTTTCCTGACGTGTGCCCAAAATACGCCGCAACTTTTGCCAAAATCACGCCACCCTCGCAAAATGGCAGCAGATTCTGCGGTCTGCTTGGGGGCCGATTTTGGCGTGGTTTGCACCCTGAATGAAAGCCGGACACCCGCCCCTTGACATTCCGGGGAAAATATATACTTTGTATTTCAAAGTTCTTTGCAAAAAGAAAAAATGAATGACATTGGAGACGATCGATGGCGACGAAAGATATGGGCCTGGAAAACGACGCTGAGGTGAGGAACCCGTCTGACGACCTGGCGCTGATCCGCGAGATGATGGAAGCCGGCAAACGCCGGGTAGCCTTCAATGGAATGCACCTGATTATCTGGGGCAGCGTGCTGATGGTGGGCTTTTTCGCACAGTTCCTGGCGGTCAAGGGCAAGCTGCCCGATACTGTTCTGGGCGTGTGGCTGCCGGTGCTGGCCGTGGGCTGGGGCGCGGAGTTCTTCATGTTCCGCGGCAAGGCGGGGTCCAGCGAGAAAAACCTGCCAATCCTGGCGCACGCCACAAGCTGGCTGGCCGTGGGCCTTGGCACCATGATCTATTTTGGCGTCTCAGTGGCGTTTAACACGTTCGATCCCAAGGCGATCACGCTTGTTTCCACCGCCCTGATCGGTGCGGCCTTCTTCGTCACCGCCGCCATGACCGGCGTCAAGTGGCTGAACGGGGTGACGGCGGGCTGGTGGGGACTGATGGCCTATGTGGCGCACCAGGAAACCTTTACGGCCGAAATGCTGCTGGTGATGGCCGTGGCCGCCGGGCTGTTGCTGTCGCTTCCCGGCTTCCTGATGCGGCGCCTTGCTCCCGCGTCGGAGTAAGGCGATGGCGGATTACGACTATCGGAACATCGACGATGTGATCCATTCGCGGGTCAGGCTGGCCATCATGTCTTACCTGATGACCGCCAAGGAGGCAGATTTCACGGAGCTGAAGACAGTGCTGAAAGTGTCTGACGGCAACCTGTCAACGCACCTGACCAAGCTGGAAACAACCGGCTATGTGGAGCAGGAAAAACAGTTCAAGAACAAGAAACCGCAAACCATGGTGCGCATGACAACGGACGGCGAAGCCGCCTTCCGTACCTACCTTGAGGGGCTGGCAGCCATGATTGGTCCCCAAACCTGACCCAACAGGAATAACAGAACCCGATCCGGGTCACGACAGCAAAAAGGCCGCCTCCAGGGGCGGCCTTTTCATCTGATGTCACACGCAACCCTGCTTACAGGCTTCTGTAAATGAAGCCCGCGACCTGGTTGGCCCAGCCATCGCTAAACTGGATCAGGTCATAGTCCTTGAAGGGATCCATCGCCTGCACTTCCTCAAGCGTTTTCCCGTCTGCCTTCAGTTTGGCGACAATATCTCGGAGTTCGCCGATGGTCTTGCGGTATGTCACAAGGCCTGCCCTGTCGGTCACCTGGCCATGGCCCGGGATCACGATCGTCTCATCGTCAGCCACAGCGATGGCCATATCGAGCCCAGTCAGCACCCCGTCTACATCACCGCCGTTGTCGACATCGATGAAGGGGAACATGCCGTTAAACATGATATCGCCCATATGGATCACGTTCGAGCCGCGGAAATGGATGATGCTGTCGCCGTCCGTGTGGGCGTTCTTCACAAAAATGATGCGCGCATCTTCGCCGTTCATGTGAAGCGACATTTCGGAATTGAAGGTGATGGACGGCAGCGCCACTTTGGGCTGCGGGTCCATCTTCATACCAAACGCCTTGACGAAGGCGCCTTCGCTGAGGCGCTGGCGGACATTGTCATGGGCCACGATTACGGCCGTATCGCCCAGGTTCTCATTGCCACCACTGTGGTCGCCGTGGAAATGGGTGTTGATCACATAACGTACCGGAGCGTCCGAAAGGTCCGCGAGCGCGGCCTTGATCTTGTCCGTTAGCGGCGCATACTGGTCATCGATCAGGATGATGCCGTCTTCGCCCACAGACACGCCGATATTGCCGCCCGACCCATAAAGGGTATAAAGGCCGCCCCTTAGCGGTTGCGTCTTGATCTCCACCTTGTCCCAGTCCTGCGCCAACGCACTGGTCGAAAGACCCGCCAGCATCGCGCCAGCCAACAGGCTTTTAACCCAAACAGATTTTTTCATCCAAAGCTCCCTGTCCATTAATATGTCCCTTACGCTCGCCGGAAGTGTATGGTTTTTAATGCCTCCGTCAATTGACAGCTTGGTGAACGCTGGATCAAAAATCCTCCACCGGCCTCATCATCGCCTTCAAAGCGCCAAGCTTTGCTCTTTTAGTCACTTTGGGCTTGGATTAGCCTTTGCCCAATAGCCACGAATTGGCTACATGAATAGGGAGCCCGGTGGCTATGTGCCGGTTGGGCGCTGTATTGGTATCAAGAGGGGGAGCGCCCGTGGCCCAAAAGAAGGTCATCGCAGTCATTTTTGGCGGTAGAAGCGTAGAGCATGACGTGAGTGTGCTTACCGGCTTGCAGTTTCTCGAGGCCCTCGATCCTGGTCGGTATGACGGCCTGCCCATTTATGTGGACCCGTTGGGCCAGTGGTGGACCGGCGAAGCGCTACTCAGGCGGTCGCATTACCCGCTCAAGAGCGCCGCACACAAAGACCTCCGCCAGGTGATGCTGGACCTTGCAACCCCAGCGAACGGCCAGCCGCAGCTCGTGTCCTTCAGCAAGGGCCTGATGGGCGAAAAGCGCACGGTGATCCCGTTTGACCTGATGGTCCCGGCGATCCATGGTTCGAACGGTGAGGACGGTTCCCTGCAGGGCATGCTCGAGTTTGCCGACATCCCGTTCGCCGGGTGCCGGTCCCTGGGGGCCGCAGCCACCATGGACAAGGTTTTCGCCAAATCCGCGGCCCGCACCGGGGGCATCAAGGTGCTGCCGGAGTTAGCGCTCGACCGCCCGGCAAAAGGCATCTTCCTCGACCCGGCCACGCTTGAAGGCCAACTGAAGGAAGCCTTCGGCACACTCAAATTCCCGTACATTGTCAAACCCTGCAACCTGGGTTCCAGCGTTGGCGTGGGCAAAGCAGATGACATGGACGGCCTTGTTGCCGCGCTGATGTCCGCCTTCCGGCTGGATAGCCGGGTGATTGTTGAACCCTTCGTCGCAAACCTGACGGAATACAACATCGCCGTGCGCCGCAGCAGTGCGGGTGCCATCCTCACCTCCGCCATCGAACGCCCGCTCCGCAAGGCTGAGTTGCTGGATTTCAAGAACAAATATCTCGCGGGCGGCGAGCCAGGCGGCCCGAAACTGGACTCGGGCCCGAGCGAAGGCATGGCATCGCTCAATCGGGAACTGAACCCGTCTGACCTGTCGGACGCACAGGAGACGTTTGTCCGCAACAGCGCAAGCCGGATGTTTGACCTCTTGTCGCTGGCCGGCAGCGTGCGCGTAGACTTTCTGTCGAACAGCGAAACAGGCGAGCTGTGGCTCAATGAAGTGAACACCATCCCGGGTTCTTTCGCCTATTTCCTGTGGGAAGCGGCGGCAGAGCCCACCAGTTTCCTGGAACTGACGTCAGCCATCATCGATGAGGGCTTCCGCCTGTCCGCAGAGCGCCTCGGCAGCACCGATAGCGGCCTCGGCGGCGCCACCATTTTTAAAGCCAAGGACTGACGCAGGGACCCCGCATGACGGCGCAACACCCAAAGTGGCACTATGAGCAGGTCGGCAGCGACGGCCCGTCTTTTGTCTGGCTGCACGGCTGGGGCCAGGACGGCGCCTCCATGTCGCGGCTTGCGGACCTTTTCAAGGCCGAAGGCCAACACCGCATCTATGACCAACCGGGGTTTGGCAAAACGGATCGGCTCCTGGACGGCGCGGGCACCGAAGATTATGCGGACGCGCTGGCGCTTGAGCTTGAGAAGCTCGGTCCTCAACAACATATCTTTGTTGGTCATAGTTTTGGTGGCCGGGTTTCAGTCCAGATGGCCGCGCGGCATCCAGGCCTGGTGAAAGCCATCATCCTGATCGGAGGCGCAGGCCTGCAGCGCAGGCGGTCGCTTGCTTTTCGCTTGCGCGCGCTGATGCTCAAAACATTAGGTCGTTTGGCACGACTTTCAGACAAACTATTCGGCACCAGCTTCCGAGACGCCTACGTGGCGCGTTATGGCAGCGCAGACTATAAGAGTGCAGGTGCCCTGCGCCCTACGTTTGTCAAAGTGGTGAATGAAAACCTGGTGCGGGAAGCAAAGGCTGTGCGCTGCCCGGCCCTTCTGATTTACGGATCTGACGACACGGAAGCCCCGCCGGAAATCGGCCGGAAATACGAGCAACTGATGCCTATTGCCCGCTTCACCGAGGTCAAGGGCTTCAACCACTGGGATATCCTGACCCGCGGCGCCTACCAATGCCAGGCGCTGATCAAATCCTTTCTGAAGGACCTGCGAGATGATTGACGCGCTTCTGCCATTCCTCTGGCCAACGCTGGCGGCCCTGGCGGCCCTTTATTTTGCCTATGAGCGCGGGTTGGCGTTGATGATGTTCTTCCAGCAGGAGGAATATGACGGGCCGCGCTTCTTCACCTGGTTCCTGGAAAACAAGGCATATGACCGGCGCACCAGCGTCTGGCTCATGGCTGCAATCCTCGCCGGTATTGTCCCACACCTGCCAGTGCTGTCTGAAATGACAGACGTGGGCGCCATCTTGCTGGCATTCGGCTGGGTGCCGATTTTCCTGGGCTTTGGCCACGGCGCGCTGAGGTCGCGCGGTATCAGGAAACAGTCCAAGAAACCCCTGGTGCTGACCGCCCGGGTCAAACGGATCCTGACGGTTTACCTTTCGCTCTCCGCCGCGCTGCTGATCCTTATCGTGCTGGCCGCACAGCTGGCACCGCAAGGCACCAATTATGCCCTGCAGCTTGACCGAAGCGGCTTCGGCTTTGTTTCCATGACTTTCAACTGGGAAGCCGTGCTGCTGGCGGCTCTCCTGGTGCTGTTTGTTCAAGCGGCACCCGTGCTGCTGGTTTTGGCCAATAAGCTGCTCGAACCCGCCGAAGAACGCGTCAAAGCCAAATTCCGGCAGGAAGCAGTGGATAAGTTTGCGGAATTGCAGCCCAAGGTGATTGCTATCACCGGATCCTTTGGCAAGACATCCACCAAGCATATCCTCAATCATATTCTGGCGGCCGCGGCGCCAACGCTGGCGACCCCCGGCAGCGTGAACACCGACATGGGCATCACCCGGGTGATCCGCGAGCAACTGAAGCCGGAACACCAGTTCTTCATCGTGGAAATGGGTGCCTATGGCCCCGGTTCCATCGCCCGGCTGTGTACGCTTACACCGCCTGACGTATCGCTGATCACGGCTGTGGGCGCCGCGCACTATGAGCGCTTCAAGTCGCTTGAGACCGTGGCCCGCGCCAAGTTCGAGATTGCTGAAGCGGCCTTTGCACGCGGCGGCAAGGTGGTTGTCAACTGCGCCGGCATTGAAGACCGCCTTCTGGACGAACGCATGGCGGCAGTCAGAGGCCCTTACACCCTGGTGGGGGAAGGTAGGGATGTCTCCTTCGACGGCTTCGACGCGACCAAGGATGGCCTTGTGGTGCATGTCACGGAAGGCGGCGAGAAGCACGCCCTCAAGGTGCCGCTTTATGGCCGGCACCAGGCCGGCAATATCGCGCTGGCCGCCGCCACTGCGCGGGCGCTTGGCCTGCCTTGGGCCGCCATCAAGGGGGCGCTTGCCAGCATGCCACAGATCCGCCACCGGCTTGAAGTCAGCCGCAGCCCGGGCCAGCCGACACTGATCAACGATGCCTATAACTCAAACCCCGTGGGGTTCGCCGCCGCGCTCGAGACACTGGATGTGCTGGCGGAGGAAGGCGGTAGACGCATCCTTGTGACCCCCGGCATGGTGGAACTTGGCGACATGCATGAAGAAGAGCACGCCCAACTGGGTGCGCTTGCCGCCAAACACTGTGATATTGTGGCGGTAGTGACCCCGGACCGCATTCCAACTTTCGTCAAGGCGCTGGAGAAAGCCAACGACGGCCACGTGACCGTCATGACTTTCGCCAAACAGGAAGACGCGGAAACCTGGGTGCGCAGCCACTGGAAAGCCGGCGACGCCGTTCTGTTCGAGAATAACCTGCCGGACCTCTATGAGGCTAAAGTCAGCTTCTAGTTGGCTTTCTTGTCAACGCCGGTCAGGTCCATACGCTCGATATTTGCCCGCGCAGCATCCGCGTTCGGACCTCGGTCTTCAAGCAGCAACACCTTAAGCCACGCCTTACGGGCCGCTTCCTTGTCGCCCTCCGCGTGCCTCAGGTTGCCAAGCTCCAGATAGCCGGAGGCCTGGTTTGGGAAAACGGCCTGAAAGTCCGCCAACGCCCGGTTGGCGCGCATGAAGTCGCCCACACCGCGGGCAGCCGCTGCCACCAGCACCAGAATATCCTTCCTCCCCGGGTCGCCTTTCAGGACATAATCCAGGTCGCGAAGCGCCAGCTGGAAATCCTCATCCGCGGCTGCGATACGCGCACGGTCCAGCATCAGCTCATATTCCTGTGGCGTGCTTTTCGGCACCAGAGTCAGCGCCAGGTCAATGGCGTCTTCTGCGCGGACAATCTCACCGGCTAGCAGCCAGGCATTGGCTGCCTGATCATACATGTCGGCCAGCATCGGTGCGCTGGCGACCACCCGCTTGCCCATCCGGATCGGCATATCGCGACCAATACGCATGTCTTCTGCGATCTTCAGGAACCGCGCCGCTGCTTCTGCATGCTCGCCCATGCGCGCGAGACCGTAGGCCTCGCAGTGACGCGCCGGCACACCGCCACCGTCCGCGATCCAGGCTAGCGCGAGATTGATGCCCTTGTCCGGTGACCTGTCTGCCATGTCCATGCAGGCGGCGTAGCGGTCTTCGTCCTTGGTGGCAGACTGGTCTGCGTTCTGGGGTGCAGCGTGGGCCGCTGTGGCACCTGTCACAGACGTGATTGCAATGGCACTGGCGGCGACAAGGAAAATGGGTATGCTGGCTTTTGTTTTCATGGCAGCGAAAATGCGCAATGCGCGTGTCAATTTCAAGGCAGTAAGTGACCTCTATGTCGAATAATCCGCATCTCCTGATTTTTGGCCCCGGCTTCAGCGCCCGAACCATTGCAAAAAAGGCATTGGATGCCGGTTGGACTGTCAGCGGAACCTACAGGAACCCAGATAAAACAGCCGAGCTTGAAACCTTGGGCATCTCACCCGTGGCCTTTGATGCCGGTGCCCTGAAAGATGTCCTGGCATCGGCCACACATTGGCTGGTGTCAACGGCGCCGGGGCCGGAAGGAGATCCAGTGCTGGGGTTGCTGGAAAGTTGTTCAAGTCAACTTAAGTCACCCAGTTGGATTGGCTATCTTTCAAGCACCAATGTGTATGGCGACCATGGTGGCGCCTGGGTGGATGAAGACACACCACCGTCCCCAAGCCTGGATCGCGGAAAGCGGCGGGTGGCGGCGGAAAAGAGCTGGCGCGACAGGGCAGATGCGCTTGGTGCCACGCTCCATGTCTTCCGCCTTGCCGGCATCTATGGGCCTGGACGCAACGCCGTGCGCTCCCTTCTGGACGGCAAGGCAAGGCGCATTGTCAAACCAGGGCAGAAATTCAGTCGCATCCACGTGGCTGACATCGCCCAAACCGTGCGGGCCGCCATGAACAGCACTTGCCCAAGCGGCGTCTTCAATCTGGCGGACGATGCACCTTGCCCGCCGCAGGATATCATTCTGGAAGCCGCCACAGCCATGGGTATCACACCCCCGCCCGAAATCCCGCTGGATCAGGCGGAGATGAGCCCGATGGCCCGCAGTTTCTATGCGGAAAGCAAGCTGGTGAAGAATGACCGCATCAAGCGCGAGCTGGGGATCAAACTGATCTACCCGAGCTTTTCAGATGCCTTGCCCGATCTGATAAAATCAGAGAAATAGGGCGCGAGGCCTAGGCCATGGCGTCGACTTGCTCGTACGTCATATTGCCTGGAATAAGGAAAATCGGACACGGCAATTGGCTCGCTAGCTCGTTGGTGAAATAGTCAACGAGCGGCCCCGGCCCACCTTCCGCGCCAACACCCAGCACCAGGCCAAAGATATCCTGCTGGCCCTCGATGCATTTCTTGATCTCATCCTGGGGTTCACCTTCAGCGATGATGATCTCCGGCGTCACGCCGCAATAGGCATGCAGGCGCTCTGACACTTCGGCCAACAGGGCTTCGGCTTCCTCGTAAGCTTCCTCGCGCATGCGGTCAGCCACCGCCATCCAGTGCTGGAACTCGCCCGGGCGTATACAATGGAACAGGATCAGCTCACCACCGGTGATATGCGCGGCACGCGCAGCCGCAAAGCGGATGGCGACCTTGGATTCAGGCGATCCATCCACCACCACCATCAGTTTTCGAACGCGTTTTGTGACCGGCCGTATCGGCCCATGAATTTCTTCTGTCACCCTGCCAGTCCCCCTCTATTCCTTTTGCCAGAGTGTCTTATGACCGGCCTGTCCGCAAGTTATTTGAGCAAGATGTTGCTGACTTCGCGAAGCTGCGTACGCGCCCGCAGAAGATAAAAGCCCTGCACAGACAAATGGTTAGCCGCGAAGCCATCTGCCGCACCGTTGGTAACCAGCACAGGGTCCAGCGTCGCGGCCGCAGCCATCGAGGCAATCAGCTCGTCATAAAGGGCGCCAAGCTCCCGATCTTCAATCACATTCGGGAAATCCTGCCTGAGCGCCTTCAAGATCATCAGGTAGCCGTAAACCTGGCCTTTCACCTGATAAAAAAGATCGTCGGCGCCAAAGTCAGGCAACACGCCGCCCGCGTTTTCACCAACATACTGCTCAAGCGCGGCCGAAGAAGCGCCAAGGTCAAGCGCGATCCGATCAAGTGTCGCAAGGAAATTGTCCGACCGCCGCTCAAACACTGCCTCACCCGCCACCAGGCGGGCGTTATAGGCATTCAGTTCCTTGATCGCTTCCTTGTAGTAGGTATGCGATGGGGTCGTGGGCAGGAAGGATGTTGAGAAATCAATCACCCAACGGTCCGGCTCCTTCGAGAGATCACCAGCCGCTTTCTGCAGGTTTTCGTCTACCGCACTCGACCCCCGCGTACGACCCAGTTGGTCCCGCAGTTCAAACGAAAACCGCGCAAGCGCGCCCATCATGCCCTTCTGGTAGTTAGGCGTGTTGTCTATCCACCAGCCGGGCTGGAAAAAAGGGTCGTTGGGCGTCCAGTTATGGTCCACCACTTCGCGCTTCACCAGATAGGACACAGTAGTCACAACCTGGGAGCCGCCGGGCGCTGCACTCGGCACCCCGTCAAGGCTGTCGTCCACCCGGTGCACGACCATCATGCCAATGAGAATATAGAAGAAGAAGACCACAGGGACAGCCACAGCCACCTTGCGCCAAGTGCTGCCGGATATGGTGGAAAGCCAGCCGGTCAGGTAGCGCCACAGCCTTTTCAGCCAGCGACCAAGGCCGCCAAACGCCTTGCCTGCCATCTCCTTCATCCAGAGCCATATCTCTTTTGCCATCTGGTCGTCTCCCTGACGAAATTCATTGCCTGATACTCTAATGTCGTCACTAATTGGGGCCAAAACAAGTACTAAGGCAGGAAAGACCATGTTAATTCATGGTCGGTTCAGGTTGGTTTTTCCACCATGGACCTTGCCTGAATTCGAGGATAGCGATGCCAAACATCAGTCGATATGTCCTGCCCGTACCGCTCGCCGGTCTGCTGTGCCTTGCGTCAGCAGGGCCGCTTCTGGCGCAGGAATCAGGCGACGCGAAAAAATGCATCGATGCAGACAAGGTCAGCGGCTACCGGATTGTTTCAGACGAGCTAATCCGCCTTGAAATGCAGGGCCAGAAAGACGTTCTGTTGCGCCTGAAAAGGCATTGTCCCCAGCTTCACTATCACAAATATATGTCCTTCACGCCAGTCAACGGCCAGCTGTGCGCCCGGTTTGACGACATTATCACCCGCAGCGGCACACCTTGCAGGATCGAGTCGTTTTCGGAAGTTTCGGACGAACCTGCCGAGGCTGGCCGATAGCAGCCGCGCACCACCACTATTCGCTTGAAAGCCGCCCCTGAAGCGCTTATTCAAACGGCATGTCCGACATGATCATAAAAATTCTGCGCCCAGGCGAATGGCTTCAGGCCGAGCATGCCGACTATTTTGACGGTGCTCCCGTCGACCATGAAGACGGCTATATCCATTTTTCTACCGCCACACAGGTGGCGGAAACCGCCGCCCGCTATTTCTCGGATGAACCCGTCATCCACGTGCTGGCCATAGACCCGTCGCGACTGCCGGAAGTCGAGCTCAAGTGGGAGCCCTCCCGTGGCGGCGAGCTGTTCCCCCACCTTTATGGTCGCCTGCCTATGGCCGCTGTTGCCCGGGTATGGCATTTGAAAGCTTCGGCTGACGGATTTGATTTCGGCCCCATACTCAAGGACTTGCGCAATGCTTAACCTGTTTCCGCTGGCCCGCCCCTTTGTTCATGCGCTTGACCCGGAGAAGGCTCATAACCTCACGATCAGCGCCCTGAAGCATGGCATCACGGGCTGCTTTGGCGTTGGTTCCGACGACGCGGTTCTGGCGACAGAGGTCTTCGGCCTGAAATTCTCCAACCCCGTCGGTCTGGCCGCGGGCTTCGACAAGAACGCCGACGCCGTCATGGGCGCCCAGAAGATGGGTTTTGGATTCACCGAAGCAGGCACCGTGACCCCGAAGCCCCAGGCAGGGAATGACAAACCGAGGCTGTTCCGCCTGTCCGAGGACCGCGCGGTGATCAACCGGTTCGGTTTCAATAACGAAGGACTGGACTATTTCGAGAAGAAGATGAAGGCCCTGCCTTCAAAGCGCCAACCCGTGGGTGCCAACGTAGGCGCCAACAAAGACGCTGATGACCGCACGGCCGACTATGTCACTGGCATCAACCGGCTTTATGGCCTGAGTGACTATTTCACCGTCAATATCTCAAGCCCCAACACGCCAGGCCTCAGGGCACTGCAGTCAAAAGCTGCACTAGAAGACCTGATCGGGCGCGTGCTTGAGGCACGCGCGGCACAGGTTGCCAAAGGCAAAGCCTATATCCCGATGCTGGTCAAGATTGCGCCGGACCTCCTTGAGGCCGATATCGCTGATATCGCTGACCTGGCCCTGAATACCGGGATCGACGGGCTGATTGTCTCCAACACCACCATCACCCGGCCTGATACACTGAAATCAGCGCACAAGGGCGAAACCGGTGGCCTCTCGGGCGCACCGCTGATGAACCTGTCGACCGAAACCCTTGCGGCCATGTATCAGGCGACAGGCGGAAAAGTACCGCTGATGGGCGTTGGCGGGATCGCAAGCGGGCAGGATGCCTACGCCAAGATCAAGGCAGGCGCATCGCTCGTGCAGCTTTATTCCATGCTGGTTTATGAAGGGCCGGCGCTGGTGCACCGGGTGAAGCGCGAACTGGCAACACTCCTGAAGGCGGATGGTTTCAATCATGTTGCGGAGGCGGTCGGCTGCGACCACCGCTGAGGCATCAGGCGATCAGGTCGATACCGATGGCCACAGGCTGCTGAACGCCCGGACGAGGGTTGTCCACGCCAATGGCGGCGCTTTCAGGAACGAGGCCAGCAACGGCGCCCTCCTGTTCGGGCACGGCAAAAGGCGCTGCCGCAGTTGATCCTTCAGATCCTTCCGTTTGCTCCTGCTGTTCAGCGGCGCGCTGTTCCTGAAGTTCCGCTTGCGCGGCCCTCAAGGACTGTTCGGCAGCAGCCGCGACAGACCGGTCCTGCCCGGACGGGCGAGCGGGCGCAAGCGCGGCCCTGCGAACCACTTCCATCTTGGCAATGGTGGCTTCCGGATCATCCGGAACGGCACTGGTGTCGATGCTCACATGGCCGCCCACCGCATACTGCACACCGTCAGGCCCCCGGGCATATTCGAAATTGGGCGAGCTCGTATAGCCGCTACCAGCTGTGGCATGCGCGGCCTCGTGGGCACGCACTTCCCTGTCCCGGGCCTTGAGCTGTTGCACATAGGCCTTGTCTTCGTCCGACAGTTCGCCGGAAAGCTTGATATCCTGTGGTCGAGGCTGCAGGTCTTCAACCTTGGGAATTTCGGCAGGCGCTTGCGTGGCTGCCGCATTCCCCCCGTTCCGTGCAGAAACCGGCTGCTGGCCTTCAAGCACTTGAAGCGCGACTGCGGAATTGTTGCCCTGTGGTGGCTGTCCTGGCCCGCCTTGGGCCGAGGCGAAACCTGGCACTGGTGGCTTTGGTTTTGGGGCAGGTTCAGCGTCCGCGCGCGCACGCGGCTGATCCCGGCGCGAAAGCTCTTCCGCCCGGGTGGCAATCTTTGGTTTCAAGTCCTCTGGCACATGGGGTCGCCGCAAACTCGGCGGCGGAGGCCCGACCGAAGGCAACGTGCTCGTACTTGTCATGCGAGCATTTTAGCACGAAAGCCTTTCCCGCGCTAATTTTCATGATTTCTTTACGAAAATATGAATCGACTAGGTGCCAGGTGGCGGGGGTGGCCTGTCATCCATGTCGAACTCGTCACCCTCCCTCGGGGGCGGGGGCGGGGGCGGACGGCGGTCGCCCGGGAAACCTTCCATGCCCGGACGGCGCGGGGGTCGACCTTCCGGGCCGGGGCCTCGGCGCTCGAAAAGGTCTTCCACCAGTGCCTGGCGGGTTTCCTGGTCCAGCTTGGCCACCACATTAAGGATGATGTCACGCAGCGGCGCCTTCAACTCCTCCGCCTTGGCCTGATGGGATTCGAGGGCAGCTTCGAGGGCCGGCAAATCAACGGTTTCTGCGCCTAGCAATTCCTTGATGCGCTGTTCGCTTTGCCGCATATCGCGGAAATGGGTTCGCAGGTTGCGGCGGTGTTCCTTCAGGATTTCCCTGAGGGCATCCTGCTCGGATTCCGGCAAATAGGCCGCGAGGCGCCTGAGGTTGAACTCAACCCGTTCGCGCGGGCCACCCTTTGGGCCGTCATCGCCGCGGAACTGCCGGCCTAAAATCACACCTCCAATGAACAGGTTGACGGCCAGCGAGGCGGCAAGCAGAACCAATATCCATTTCATTTTGCCGGTCATAACTTATTGATCCTCAAGGTAGAAATCGGCACTGCTGGAAAAGAGCGCGCTGCTCAGGTCAAGGGTGCTTTCCTCATCATAAGGCTGCTGAAGCCCAACAAAAACCCCTACGAACAATACCAGCGCATAGGCAACGCCTTGGGACGCCAGCCCAAGCGGTGAAAACAGATTGCGGAAGTCCCGGTACAGGCCGGTGAGCGTGGACAGGAAGCCTGCGTCAGCGCCCTGCACTGGCTGGCCATGCTGTGCCGGCACGTCCAGAAGCCGGTCAAGGAAGGCGTCAGCGCCAGCATCCGTTTCCATGGGGACCGCAAGAGAGGCCAGCTGGGCATCAAGCGCCTGTTCAGACTCGGCGACGGCAGCGCCTTCATCGGTCGCCAGGAACGTCCGTGCCCGCTCAGCGACATCGTCAGGCCACTGGGCCATATCAGCCCCGTGCGCTACGCGCGCCAGTTCAAATTCTTCAATCGTCATGGGCTTCATCTTTGCCCTCCTATCCTAAAACCGCAAGCAACCCGGTCTTGCTGCTTTCAAGCTCGTCCCTGAGCTTCGCCCGCGCCCTTACAAGCAGGCTCTCATAGGCTTTCAACTTCAAATCCATCACGTCTGCCGCCTCAACGTTCGACAGACCGTCAAAATAACTCAGCGTCACCGCCACCCGTTGGCGGTCAGGCAATCCCTCTACCGCGGTTCGCAGGGCGCGGTTCGCACTGTCGGTGACCATGGTTTCCTCGGCATTCTCGGCCTCGTCTTCCTGGTCAAATCCTTCCGGTAGCGGATCATGGGTACGTTTGCGCTTTTCGTCCAGACACCGGTTCACCACAATGCGGTGAAACCAGGTGGTAAATTTGGCCTTTTTCGCGTCAAACCGGTCCGCATGGGTCCATAGCTTGACGAACGCTTCCTGCACCAGATCTTCCGCAAGAGCCATATCGCCCATCATACGGTATGCTAGCGCCCGGTAGCGAAGGCCATGGCGATGCACCAGCACGGCATAAGCCCCCCTGTCAGCCGCGGCAACATGGGTCACCAGCGTCTCATCATCCAGTACTTCACTCTTTTGCCGCAAGCTCTTACTCTTCAGGCAGATCACATTCTCTGATCCAGATACGGACAAGAGAGGCATCCCCCTTCGCGAAAATTGGAGATGACGGAACAAGCCTATCACATTAGCGTAATATCACCACGCTATGGCATGCGCCATTGACGAACCCGTCTCTAGCTGCAATGAACATCAGCTAAGGCGTTGTTTCAGGGAAGAGATCATGAAGATTGCAGTCATTGGCACCGGTTATGTCGGGCTTGTTTCCGGCACCTGTTTTTCCGAGTTCGGCCACACGGTCACTTGTGTGGACAAGAACCCGGAAAAAATTGACGCCCTGAACCAGAATATCATGCCGATCTACGAGCCTGGGCTTGATAGCATGGTTGCCAAAAACCGCGCTGCCGGGCGGCTGTATTTCACCACAGACCTTGGCGCCGCCATGAAGGGCGCCGAAGCCGTTTTCATTGCCGTGGGTACCCCAAGCAGGCGTGGTGACGGACAGGCAGACCTGCAGTATGTGTTCGCAGCCGTCGAAGAAGCCGCCGAATATATCACCGACTATACGGTCGTGGTTACCAAATCCACCGTGCCTGTGGGTACCGGCGCCAAGATCAGGGAGGTCCTGAGCGCCAAACTGGATGCGGGCCTGTTTGATGTGGCCTCGAACCCTGAGTTCCTGCGCGAAGGCGCGGCGATCGAGGATTTCATGCGCCCGAACCGGGTGGTGTGTGGCGCGGACACGGAGCGCGCCCAGGCCGTTCTCAAGGAGCTCTACCGCCCGCTGTTCCTCAATGAAACGCCGGTCCTGTTCACCAGCCGCGAAACGGCAGAGGTGATCAAATATGCCGCCAACGCCTTCCTGGCCACCAAGATCAGCTTCATCAACGAGATGGCAGACCTGTGCGAAAAAGTTGGCGCGGACGTTCAGGAAGTGGCGAAGGGCATCGGTCTTGATACCCGCATCGGCGCCAAGTTCCTGCATGCGGGCCCCGGCTATGGCGGCAGCTGTTTCCCCAAGGATACCAGGGCTTTGGTGAGCACGGCGGACGAACACAAGGTTCCCATGCGGATCGTCCGGTCGGTGGTTGAGGTGAACGAAGAGCGCAAGCGCGCCATGGCCGACAAGATCATCCGCGCCTGTGGCGGGTCGGTTGACGGCAAGAAGATCGCCATCCTCGGCCTCACCTTCAAACCCAACACCGACGACATGCGTGAAAGCCCGTCGCTGGATATCATCCCGGCGCTGCAGGCGGCGGGCGCAAGTGTCGCGGCCCATGACCCGAAAGGCATGGAAGAAGCACGGGAACTCCTTGAAAACATGGAGTTTTGTGAAGACCCTTATGACGCCATGACCGGGGCCGACGCGCTGGTGATCCTGACGGAATGGAACCAGTATCGGGCGCTTGACCTGGGGCGTGTCAAGGACCTCCTCAAGGCGCCGCTGCTGATCGACCTCAGGAACATCTATGGCCGCGCGAACCTGGCGGACGAAGGCTTCAAATATGTGGGCGTGGGGCGGTGCCCGGAATAGGGACCGATAAAAAGGGCACACATTTGTTCCCAATGTGCCCTCGTGGCACAAAAGGGCACACCCATAGGGCCCAAAATGTGCCCAAAAGGCGTCTGTCGTGACGGCGGCCACAATCAAACACCCGCACAGGCGCATCTGGGCCATCGCCGGCCCGGCTATCATTGCCAATTCATCCGCGCCGCTCGTGGGACTTGTGGACACCTGGATCATCGGCCACCTGCCGGCGGCAAAATATCTGGCTGCGGTCAGCGTTGGCAGCCTGTTGTTCAGTTATGTTTACTGGGCATGCGGGTTCCTGCGCATGAGCACCACCGGGCTGGTGGCACAGGCCCACGGCCGCGACGACCAGGATCAGGTGGCGCGGGTGGTTTTGCGTGCAACCATGCTGGCGACCATGCTGGGGCTCCTGTTCCTTCTGCTCGCCGGGCCGTTCCGCGACGCGGCGATCGCGTTCCTGGAGCCACCCGCGGACGTCATCCCGCTTTTTGATACCTATTTCGATATCCGGCTGTGGGCAATCCCCGCCGCGCTTCTGGGGCTTGGCATCAACGGGTTCCTGATCGGCACCGCCCGCGCCAAACTGTCGCTCTATGTGCAGCTGACGCTCAATATCGCCAACGCAATCCTCAGCCTTGTGTTCGTGCTGGGGCTCAATATGGGCGTGGCGGGCGTGGCGCTGGGGTCGCTGATCGCGGAATGGCTGGCGGTGGCGCTGGGGCTTCTGTTCATCAGCCGCACGCTGGGGCTTGGGGCGCTTGCCGCCGCGATCCGCGAGAGCGAGACCTATAACCCGGCCAAGATGAAAAAGCTGATGAGCGTGAACGGTTTCATCTTTGTGCGCACGCTGCTGCTGATCCTGGCGTTTGCACTGCTGACCCGCGAGGCAGCCGCGCTTGGCGGCGTGGCGCTGGCGGCGCACCATGTGCTGAATACCTTCATGATGCTGATCGCGCTTGGGCTGGACGGCTTCGCCTACGCATCCGAAGCCCTGGCGGGCGCGGCGTTTGGGAAAGGTGTGCGGTTTGAATTTCGTGCATGGGTCAAATACGGCATGCTCTGGTCTGGCGCCATGGCCGTTCTTTATGCGCTGGGCTTCTATCTGGGTGGCGCGCCCCTTGTCCATGCGCTGACGGATGTTGAAAGCGTGCGCGCAGCGGCCACAGACGTGATCCCGGTAATCGTTCTGCTGCCGCTTGTGGGTGCCTGGTGCTACCAGTTTGACGGCATCTATATCGGTGCCACCGCGGGCCGCGCCATGTTCGGCACCATTGCGGTCTCCGTCGCGGTGTTCGTCCCCTCCATCGGACCGCTGGCGGACGCTTACGGCCTTGTGGGGCTGTGGATGTCCATGATGGTGTTCCTGGCCATGCGCGGCTTGACCCAGGCACTGTGGTACCCGCGCCTTGAACGCAGGCTGGACACAGGGGCAACCCCATGAATATGGCGCTTTTCCTGGGGTTTCTGGCGGCAACGCTGGTGATTGCCGTCTCGCCAGGGCCGTCCGTGGCGCTGGCGTCCAGCCAGGCCGTCCGCCATGGCCCCAAGGCGGCCTTCGTTGCCACGCTGGGTGACGCGCTCGGCACAGTCGTGCATATCATTGTTGCGGTCCTTAGCCTTGAGGTGCTGATCCGTTCGGCGGCCAGCATCCTGCCGTGGCTGCAGGTGTTGGGCGGGCTATATATCCTGTGGCTGGGCCTGCGCAGTCTAAGGGATGCGAAAAGCGCCGAAGACGAGCAAGTAAACCCCCCGGCCTACCGGTCAGCGTTCCTGAGCGGGTTTCTGGCGTGTGTGAGCAACCCCAAGGCCATCGTGTTTTTCGCCGCGCTGTTCCCCGGCTTTATCGACCCGAAGCTGAGCGTGGCACTGCAGTCTGCCGTTTACGGCGTGTTTTTTGTGGTGATCGACGGGGCCTTCATTCTGGCCTATGCGCTTCTCGCACACCGGGCGGCAACGTCGCGGATCGGCCACCGCCTGAACATGGACAAGCTGAGCGGCTTTGGCCTCCTGGCTGTCGGGCTGTTGCTGGTGGTGCGGGGCTTTCTTGCGCTTCCATAAAAAAGGGCGCGAAATCCGCGCCCTTCCCAAACCGTTTCATGAAACCCTAAAGGATGTCCACTACACCTTCCGGTGGACGGCCGATCTTGGCCTTTTCGCCCTTGAAGACAATCGGACGTTCGATCAGTTTCGGCGTGGCAGCCATCGCGGCCACAAGCGCATCACCTTCCATATCGGCGCAGCCGCCTGCTTTATACTCATCCTCGCCCCTCCGCATCAACGCGCGGGGGTCGTCCATGCCGAGCCTCAAAAGCGCGTCTTTGATCTCGGCTTCACTTGGCGCGTCCTCCAGATACAGGCGCACGGTGGGTGCGAGGCCTTTTTCTTCCAGAATCGCCAGCGTTTGGCGGGATTTGCTGCAGCGCGGATTGTGCCAGATAGTGAGGTCCATGGTTGCTCCCCTTACGTCTTTGGAATTTTCTTATCCGACGGTTTAACGGTGATGAGGTCGCCCCGCAAGTATATGTGACGGAAAACCGCCACGATCAGGAAACATCAAGACAGCATCACACTTCCAGAAGTTTCAGGAGTCTCTTCATCATGGTCGTGTGGTCGTCAAAGGCTTTCTCACCTTCCCTGGTGATGCGCAGCCTGGTGCTGGGCCGCTTGCCAACAAAAGCTTTTTCAACATCAATAAAACCGGCAGCTTCGAGTTTCGCAATATGAGCTGAAAGGTTGCCCTGTGTTAGTTCCAGGCTGGTCTGGAGAAACTTGAAATCGGCTATTTCCACGGTGCTCAGAATTGCAAGAATAGCAAGTCGCGCCGGTTCATAAACTGTTCTGTCGGCCTGCAAAAGGTCTTTGATTTGCTTCATTGGAATACCGCCACCTTATCCCTATTCGCCGCTGTCCATTTTGCGCGCCTTTTCAACAAAACGCCAGATAACGCCAGCACCAACCAGCGTGATGCTCAACCCGGTCAGGAAGATGGCGTGTCCCGGTTCAACGGCGATATCCAGCATCGCAAGAGCTCCGAAAAAAATGGATAGGAACCCATAAAATGCAAACCGGCCAATTCCTGGATAAAACGCAAGAGCCGCAAGAGGAATGGCAATCAAGACAGAAGGCATACCGGGAACGACCGTCGTCAGCAGGTCACTGCCCATAAGGGTCTGGCGATCAAAAAAGAACAGGACGGATACTTCCGTTAGAAGAAGCACAACCCCAAAAACCAGCCACTTGGCGAGCGCTTCCTTCTCTTTCCTCTTCTTCTTTGTCCCAAATTCAACAAAGCCCGTTCGCGGTTCCATCAGTTTTTGCCGCAGAGGCTTCCAAAGCGGCATCATAACGGCGGGCACAATTGCGCTCAGAGCTATAACTTCAAACAACCACGACAGGCCAATCAGCGCGAGGCCAACACCAACAAACACATCAAGCAACCCGTCGCCGAAATATTGCTTGGTGAGATGATTTTCCAGTTTGCTTGTACTTGCCATAACACTACTCCTGCATTGCAGTTTAGTTTGTATTACAAACTCAATCTATCACAAATGGATAAACTGTCAATCCTGGTACCTAATTGAGGGTGTGAGAAAAAAGGCATATTGCCTGGAAAATGGAGCGGGTGAAGGGAATCGAACCCTCGTCTTAAGCTTGAGACCCTCTCTTCTGTCTATTGTGTGATCCTGCGCCGGGTGGTAAGCCTCGCAACCAATCATACGCGGATAGGAACAGCATGTCGTTTATTGCCAAAGATGTCATTCGGCTACACGGGTTAAAGATCGGGATCGACAAGGAAAAAGTGTCCATGCCGATCCTGCGGTCCATGCTGCAGGGCTGGTATGAAGCCGTTGAACTGAAGCTGATGAAAAAAGTGCTGACACCAGGCGACCGCATTTTGGAAGTGGGCGGCGGTATTGGCATCACAGCGATGAAAGCCGCCGACATCATAGGCGCCGAAAATATCTTCTCCTTTGAACTCAACCCCTACCTGATTGAATGGTCGGCAGACAATTTCAAGCGCAACGACCTGGAAATCCAGGTGTTTCAGGAAGCACTGTTCCCGCGCTGCTCCCTGCCTGAGGGACAGGTTGATTTTCATGTTCACCAGAACTTCTGGGCATCATCGCTTGCACCGCGCGACGGCACAGTTGAAGTCATCCAGGTGCCATCAGCCTGCCTTGAGGACAAAATCGCCGAACACCGCGCAAACGTTCTGATCGTGGATATCGAAGGCGCCGAGGTCCATCTTTTCAAGGACCTTGACCTTAAGGGCATCGAGAAGATCGTGATGGAAATTCACTACAGGGCAGCGGGCAGGGCAGAGACCAACGCCATGATCCGCAGCATCGAAGACCGGGGTTTCTTCCTGGATTATGAGATGATCGACAGCGGCGTCTTGTGCTTTACCAGACTTTCTGGCGATCAGGCATAACGCGACCTTTCGGGCTTAGACCCAAAATCTGTTTGATATTTGATCTGCTGGAAAATGGAGCGGGTGAAGGGAATCGAACCCTCGTCTTAAGCTTGGGAAGCTTCTGCTCTACCATTGAGCTACACCCGCATGTGCGCGCTTGGTGAAATCACCATTAACGACAGCTTCTCTGAAAAGCAAGAAATGATAGACTGCCGTCACATGCTTTGTCTTGACGCGTCCCCCTTTGGCGGCGCATCAAAGGCTCGCATGCTTTTATGCAGCTATATTCAACCCCTGAAGTAAGCACTCTCTGGAGACGACAGATGAAAAAAGGCACCGGCACAGACCGCAGCAAAACCAGCAAATGGGCACGCCAGACCCAGATGGTGCGCGCGGGCTCGATGCGGTCTGACTTCGGGGAAATGTCCGAGGCCATGTTCATGACATCGGCCTTCACCTATGAGACGGCGGAAGTGGCGGAAGCCCGCTTCGACGGCCGCGCCGAAGGCTTTACCTATTCACGCCAGACCAACCCGACCGTTGCCATGTTCGAAGAACGCATGGCGCTTCTCGAGGGCGCGGACGTGGGCCGCGCCACCGGCACCGGCATGGCGGCGATGACAGCGAGCTTGATGGCCAGCCTGAAGGCGGGCGACCATGTGTTGGCCGCGCGCGCGCTTTTTGGCTCTTGCCGCTGGCTCCTGGATACCTACCTGCCGCGCTTCGGCATCGAAACCACAGTGGTGGACGGCACGGACCTGCAGGCCTGGAAGGCGAACATAAGGCCGAACACCAAAATCCTGTTCACGGAAACGCCCGCGAACCCGACGCTTGAGATCGTGGATATTCGCGCGCTTGCGGACCTGGCGCACGAAAACGGCGCGCTTCTTGTGGTCGACAATGTGTTCGCAACGCCTGTGCTGCAGCGCCCGATGGAACTGGGCGCCGATATTGTCGCCTATTCCACCACCAAGCATATCGACGGCCAGGGCCGCTGCCTTGGCGGCATCGTGCTGTGCAGCAAAGAGTTTGATGAAGAGCATCTTTATGCCTATTACCGGCACACCGGCTGCGCCATGTCGCCTTTTAACGCGTGGGTAAACCTGAAGGGCCTTGAGACCCTGGGCCTGCGGGTGCACGGCATGTGTGACAATGCTGAAAAGGTGGCGAAGGCTGTGGCAGAGCGCGTGGTGGACACCCGCCACCCGGACCTGTCGAATTTCAAACAGCAGAACCTGGCCCGCGCCCAGATGGAACGCGGCGGCACCATGGTGGTGTTCGAGCTTCCAGGTGGCCGCGACCAGGCCTTCACCTTCATGAACAGCCTTGAGATTGTGGATATCTCCAACAATCTGGGCGACAGCCGCTCAATCGCCACGCACCCCTGGTCCACGACCCACAAGGCGCTCGCGGAAGAGGACCGGTTGGAGCTTGGCATCACGCCGGGCCTGATCCGTTTCTCGGTAGGCCTTGAGAACGCGGACGATCTGGTTCAGGATGTGCTGCAGGCGCTCGACAAAGCGGGCGTTTAAAGCGTTCAGCAGGAGATTTCATGGACAGCGACGATGATCTGATTGATGGCGTTCTGACGTTCGAAGCGGAAACGGCAGGCGTTCATGTCGCTGTCCAGAGCTATTTCCTGAGCGAGCAGTCCGAGCCCGCTGAAAGCCAATATGTCTGGGCTTATCGGATCAAGATCACAAACAAGGGCGATACACCGGTCAAGCTCCTCAACCGGCACTGGATCATCACCGACGGGGTCGGCGGTATCCATGAAGTGCAGGGCGAGGGCGTGGTGGGCGAACAGCCCCTGATTGGCCCGGGCGACAGTTTCATCTACACAAGCGGCACACCGCTTTCGACAGCCACAGGCTTCATGCGCGGGTCATACGAGATGCGCCGCGCTGACGGCCAAACCTTTGATGTTGAAATTCCCGCCTTTTCGCTGGATAGTCCCCATACGTCGCTAGACATTAATTAGGGCCCGGCCGGTTTCCGGGCCGGCTATCCATAAGCGGGAAACCCGGCATAGATGGACCTGAGACCTGTTCTTTTCACACTTGGTGCGCTTATCGTGTTGCTGGCCGCGGGCATGATCCTGCCAACGCTGACCGACCTGGCGATGGGCAACCCCGATTGGCAGACCTTCCTGATTGCGCTGTTTCTGACCGCCATGATCGGCGGCATGCTGATGCTCTCCACCCGCGACAGCGGCGATGCGCTCAATCTGAGGCAGGCTTTCCTTGTGACCACGCTGGCGTGGGCGGTGCTACCAGGCTTTGCGGCGCTGCCGCTGGCTTTCTCGGAACTCGACCTCAGTTTCACGGACGCCTATTTCGAATCCATCAGCGGGCTCACGACCACCGGCTCCACCGTCATCTCGGGCCTTGATCACACACCGCCCGGCATTCTGCTGTGGCGGGCGCTCCTCCAGTGGTTTGGCGGTATTGGGATCGTTGTGATGGCGGTGGCGGTATTGCCGATGCTGCAGGTGGGCGGCATGCAGGTGTTCCGGGTGGAAAGCTTTGAAACGGTCGAGAAGATCCTGCCGCGCGCGGCGCAGATTTCGGTGGCCATGAGCGGTCTCTATGTGGCTTTCACGGCCCTTTGCATGATGCTGTACATGATTGCGGGCATGGGCGCGTTCGATGCACTCGCGCATGCCATGACCGCTATCTCCACCGGTGGCTTTTCGACAAGCGACGCCTCCATGGGCAAGTTCGACAGCTATGCGGTCGACATGATCACCCTGGTGTTCATGATCATCGGCTCCATGCCGTTTTTGTTGTTCCTGCAGGTCCTGAGAGGTCGCCCGATTGCCCTGTGGCGGGATGAGCAGACACGCGGCTTCCTCTCGCTCGTCGTGTTCCTGTGCGCTTTTGTAACCATCTGGCTGGTGATCTGGAAGGATTTCACGGTCGCAGACGCCTTCCGCTTCGGCAGCTTCAACATCATCTCGGTGCTCACGGGCACCGGCTATGCCTCCACCGACTATGGCCAGTGGGGCGCTTTCTCCTCCACACTCTTTTTCTTCGTCATGTTCATCGGTGGCTGCGCCGGGTCCACCAGTTGCGGCATCAAGATTTTCCGCTTCCAGGTGCTTCTGAAGTCCATGCGAAGCTGGATCAGGCACACGGTTCAGCCCAACGGCGTATTTGTGGCGCGCTATAACGGTCGCCCGATCCCGGATGATGTGCGCGGCTCGGTGATGAGCTTCCTGATGTTCTTCATGGCCATCTTTCTGGTGCTGTCGATCCTTGTGGCCAGCACGGGCACAGACCTGGTAACCGCCATGTCGGCTGTGGGCACCGCCATGGCCAATGTGGGCCCGGGCATTGGCGATGTGGTCGGCCCCGCCGGCAATTTCGCCAGTCTTTCGGACACGGCCAAATGGCTGCTGTCATTCGGTATGCTGATCGGCAGGCTGGAACTGTTTTCCGTGCTGGTGCTTTTCTCGCCAGCCTTCTGGCGGGCCTGAGCCTTGGCCGCGCGACACCGTTATAGTGACGTTCATCTGCAGGTCCTTATGATGGCTTTGATGAAAGTCCTTGCCGCCCTTTTTTGCCTGTTTCTTGCTACTTTGGCCCCCGCCCGGGCTTCTGAAACCGCTGGGTGGCAGGCCTATAATGCCGGCGACTATGTCCTTGCCCGCGACCTGTTCGAACGCGCCGCCACCGCCGACGGTTTCGCCGCCGCGTGCCGCACCGGCCTGGTGATCGGCGGCTTTTTCGAGGACGGCGACACCAGCGTGGCGAGCCTCCACCGCGCCATGGACGACTGCAAAGCCGCCATCAACCTGAATGCCGACCATCTTGACGCACGCATCAGCTATGCTATCGGCCTTGGCTTTGAAGCCAAGCGGCTCAAGAAAGCGAAATATGCCAAGGCGTCAAGGGAAGGCCTCGAAGCGCTGTTAGTTGGGTCAGACAACTATGGTATTTTGCACGCCGCCCTTGGGGGCTGGCACACGACCGTTTATGAAGCCGGCTTTTTTGCTCGCCTGGCGCTCGGGGCCAAGCGCGACATCGCACGCGCCCATTTCGACAAGGCGGTGGCGCTGGCACCAGATGATGTTGGCGTACGCTTTGAGTTCATCAAATATCTGGCTTACGGCAAAAAGGACGAACAGCAGGAGGCCTTAACGGAAATCGCCGCACTGGCGGCATTGCCCGTCCGTGACGTGTTCGACCGGTTTCTGGTCAGCAGGGCGCAGAAGATCGGCGCCATGATCGAAGCTGGGGACAAGGATGGTTTTGAGGCCGCGCTGGAGGCTGCCACAGCCTTCCCCGCGATCCGCAAGCAAAAAGATCTGCCCGCCTATCCCCTTGAAGGTGATTGACCGGCTTCCGCTGCGATCACATTTGCGCAAGCCGCTGGTCTGAAGGGCCGCACATGGCGTAGACTGTCTTTTCGGACCAGTGGGGAGGCCAATATCCGATGACACCTGATGCAACCAAACGCTATAGCGGCACCGCCATGTTGCTGCATTGGCTGGCGGCAGTGATCGTCCTGGTCCTGTTGGGGCTTGGCTTCATCATGACCGGTATGCCGGACGGCAATATCGAGCTGAAGTTCAGGCTGTATCAACTGCACAAGTCCTTCGGCATCCTGCTGCTTGTTGTGGCGCTGGTACGCCTGGGCTGGCGCCTGAAGACGCCGCCACCCGCGCCCATTGTTTCAGGCTGGATGCTCCGCATGGCCACCCTCACCCATTGGGTACTTTACGGTGTCATGATCCTGATGCCGATTGTCGGCTGGATGATTGTCTCCGCCTCACCGCTCCAGATACCCACCGAGGTTTTCGGAATTGTGGAGCTGCCGCATCTGCCGCTGACGGGCGGCGGCGCGGACCGCAAGGAACTTGAGCATCTGTTCAAGGAAATCCACGAAAGCATGGCCTTCCTGCTGATAGGCCTGCTGGTGCTGCACATCGGGGCAGCGGTTTATCATCATCTGGTGCTGAAAGACGCAACGCTCAGACGCATGATGCCGGGAGTGCAAAAATGACCAGAGCCTGCGCGCTATTCATGGCCCTCATGGCCTTCGCGCCCACAGCCTGGGCGGACGACTGGCAGGTCATCATGCCGGAGAGCAACCTCAGCTTCACCGCCGCGCAAGCGGGTACAGCTTTCACCGGCGGGTTCGGCCAGTTTGGGGCCACGATCTCCTTTAACCCAGACCACCCCGAGGCAGCCCATGTGCGGGCGGAGGTCGACCTCCTGAGCGCCACGACCGGGTCGGATGACCGCGACAGCGCGCTTCAAAGCCCAATCTGGTTTGGCACAGACGCCTTCCCCAAGGCGATCTATGAGGCTACGGGCTTCAAGTCCCTGGGCGACAACCGGTTCGAGACAGAAGGCACGCTGACGCTCAAGGGCATCACTGCGCCGCTCGCGCTTCAGTTCACGTTGAAGATCGATGGGGACATCGCCCACGCCACCGGAGGAACAGAAATCGTTCGGACCAACTTTAATGTTGGCAGCGGTGATTTCGAAAGTGGCAAATGGATATCGAAAGCCGTTGAGGTGCAACTCACGCTGACTGCCCGGCGGACAAGTACGGGAGAAGCGCCATGACCAAGGCCTTGCGCCTTGCCCTGATCGCCCCCTTCCTGTTGCTGGCGGCCTGCACCGCGGCGGCGAAGGTGCTTTACCCGGTCAATGAAAACGCCTTTGACGCAAAGCCCGGCGACTATGTGCTCGACGGCGAGCACGCCACGGTGATTTTCGGCCTTGACCATATGGGGTTTTCCACCTTCTACGGCCGGTTCGACACGCTTGAAGGTCGGCTTTCCTATGGCGGCGACACGCCTGAAGCGAGCGAGGTAGCCATCCACATCATGACGGCAAGCGTGAATACCCCATCACCCGCGCTGGACGAGGACCTGCGCGGCAAGGCCTTGTTCGATAGCGAAACCTACCCAGCGGCCACATTCACCAGCACCAAGGTGACGCAGACTGGCGAGAAGGCAGGCACGCTCGACGGGCTTCTGACCATCAGGGACGTCACAAGGCCTGTGACGCTCAACGTCAGTTTTGGTGGCAGCGGCACTCATCCGCTGACGGGTATGAAGACGATCGGCTTCAACGCCACCGGCATGATCAAACGCTCAGACTTCGGCCTGAAGCGCTGGCTGCCGTTCGTCGGCGATGAAGTATCGCTGCTCATCGAAGCCGAATTCATTCGAAAATAAGCACAAAAAAGGGCGCCTTGAGGCACCCTTCTGCACATATGTTTTGCGGAAGCTTACGAGAAGGTCTTCTGCCGCGCCGCCACGCCGCGTTCGATCGCAGCCGCTGTCAGCCGGTCGATATTGAAGAAGTGGCGGATCATCTCGAGAAGCCGCAATTCTTCCTGGCTCAGGGACCCGTCGCTTGCCGCCACTTCGCATGCCAGGCCGTAAACCAGATCCATATGGCTTTCAGGCACAGCTTCATCGATCAGGCCCAGTACCGCATCGAGACCCTCTTCGCTTTGCAGGAGTTCGATACAGGTGTCGGTGTCTGTGCGCAGGCGCTCGATATTATAATTCCGGAAAGCCGGCAGATACCCGATGATCCCGGTCATGCGGTTCAGTTCGCTATCGGTCATTTCCTCGTCCGACGCGGACACGGTGACCATGATATAGACCAGCGCTGTTTCTGGGCTGATTGTCGACATACTTAAACTCCTCTTATCGTGGATGGAGAGTAGCCGACGGCACGGCCCGGACACAAGAAAAAGGTCGTGAAATCATCAAAGTGGCAGAAACCGCCGCCACTTGGGCAAGGTGTCCTGAATTTCCATGAAGTAGGCTTGTTCTTTTGCCTCTGTCACCAGGTCGAACCGCGCCCAGGCCCCCTTGACAAGGTTCAGCACGGTTGGATCAGACACCTTGAGAATCTCCCGGTGAACCCCCATGCAATAGGCTTCTTCATCGTCTTCCAGCCGCGATAACACATCAAGGACCCTGTCTGGCTTGGCTCGAATGCCCCGAAAAAGTGTCGCCGTCGGACAATTTCGCCGCTCATATGTCGCCTCAAAGCCGCCGCGGCTCAGCAGGTGAAAAGCGCTATAAAGGCTGAACTCCGTATAGCGGCCCTTTGCCTGCATGAAATAGTGCTCAAAGGGTTGGCCCACACGCGCCTCAATTGTTTGCAGCATATCCGTCACAAGCTGCCTGTCCGCAAGGAAGGGCGTTGTTGTGGGCAAACACGGGCCATTATGATCTCCGGGGAGACCAAACAAGTCACAGGCCGCAGCAAAGGCCTGCTGGAACTTTGGCACCATGAGATACAAGTGTGACCGAAGCCTGCCATCCGGAGCAAAGAAGGCATCGGACTGAACCGGGCGCACAAAGTGGTTTTTGGCGTCCAGGATCAGATAGCTGTCTGCCTTTACCTGGCGGGCGGCAATCAGCTTCAACGCCTGCTGGGACTGCCAGCCAAACCGACGGTTTCTGGTTTGCCAGACATCGTCATGCAGCAGAAACCGAACCTTGTGTTTCAGCGACCCATATTCCGGCAGAATATGCTCCAGGAAAAAGGCGCGCACCACGGCCGGTCGGCGGTCATTCACGATGACATAAATTGACCCTACCAGGGTTGGGTCCAGATACCTGCCCATAGAGCGGGCCTGTAATTTCAGCAGTCTGAGCTCGTCGTTGAACACGACTGTTACCACATCCAGTGGTTTCCGATCCATTTTGTATTCCCCCATCGATAGATGTAAGAAATACACTTTTAATGGTTTGGTTACAATCGGAAGATGGTTTAGGGCTCTGGGAAGAACTCGCAGACAGTTTTCACCGCGTCGGCCAGACCAACCCGCTCTACTTCCACACCTTCAGGCAAGGCTTCCAGAAGCCGCGTTGGCGTTTGGCCGTCCAGCATCACGAATACGCCCCGGTCGCCCGCGCGCCGCACCAACCGGCCGTAGGCCTGCGCCAGCTTCAGCCGGGTCAACATCTCGTCATAATCACGGCCGCCAAAGGCCGCGCGGCGGGCGCGGTGCAACAGGGTGGGCCGCGGCCACGGCACCCGGTCGAACACGATCAGGCGCAGGCTTTCCCCCGGCACGTCGACCCCGTCCCTGACCGCGTCGGTGCCCAGAAGACAGCTATCCACTTCATCGCGGAAGATATCCACAAGGGTTGCTGTATCCACCGGGTCCACATGCTGGGCATAGAGCGGGATGTCCATGCTTTCAAGCGGCCCGACGATCTGCTCGTAGGTCGACCGCAGGCGGCTGATGGCGGTAAAGAGCCCCAGCGCCCCACCGCCCGATGCCATAAAAAGCGACCGGTAAGCGGACGCCACCTGAACCGGATCATGCTTGTTCACATCACCCACGATCAGCACCTTGGTCTGGGCCGGATAATCGAACGGCGACGGCACGCCCAGCCGTTTGGGGGCAATGGTCAGGTGCTGGGCGCCCGTTCGCATGTCTGCCGTTTGCCAGGCATCGTCACTGAGCGCCTTATCACGAAGCGTCGCGGACGTGATCACCACACCGTGGGCATTCTCCAGCACCACATCGGCAAAGGGTTTGGTGGGGTCGATGAAATGACGGCACAGGCCCATATCGCGCTCACGCCCGAACGCGCGGTCCAGCATCAGCCATTCAACGAACTGCTCCGGCACAGGCGCGCCAAAACCGGTGGCCATCTGCGCCCACATCATCACCGTATCGGCCCGCAGCTTCAGCGACCGGGCGCTGGCCTCAAGCCTGCCCCGCGAGGTGCTATCCAGCACCTCGGCGTCCTCATCCAGCCTTCTCACCAGAAGGACCGCCAGCGCCGCCATGGGTTTCGCGAGCCCCATCAGGGATTCCCCCAGCGCGTGGGCCGCGTCCACAAGGCCTTCGATGGGGGCAGATGTGGTGGCCTCAAGGCCGTAGGGGCCTTCGCCCCCGTCCGCGCGCGCCAGAACCTGCGCGCGCGCCAGCATCAGGAAGGTCTCGAACCGTGTCATGGCAGCAGCACCCGTGACGCGCCCCAGCCAGTTGTCTGACGGCAACAGGCTGGCGGCATCCAGCACTTCCTCAAGAAGCTTCTTCGCTTCCATGTCGTCGCTGATAAGTTCCTCAAGGCGGGACTTGAGCCCTCGCGCTCTTGTCGTGCCGCCCGACTCTTTCCCCCGCAGCCAGCGCCTGAGCTCCGCGCCTTCCATCCCTGTGAGGTGGGCGGAAAAGGCACTGTCAGCGGCTTCGAACACATGATGGCCCTCGTCGAACACCAGGCGGCGCGGCAGATCCGGGTCATCGCCGCGCGTGGCAGCTTGCGTCACCACAAGCGCGTGGTTCGCCACAACAAGGTCGGCATGCTTGGCCTTGCGCGCGGTTTTCTCGACAAAACATTTGCGGAAATGGGCGCAGGCGGAATAGAGGCATTCGCCGCGCCGGTCTGTGAGCCCATTGATGCGCCCCGCGCCGAAGTGCGCCCCGAGCCAACTGGGGAAATCGCCACCGATCATGTCGCCGTCGCGGCTGTAGCGCGCCCAGCGAACCACAAGCCCCATCAGGATCTTGTCACGGTCTACCCCCTTGGCCTGATCCACACCCGCGCGCATCATCACCGCGCGCAGGGTTTCTTCGATATTCAGAAGGCAGGCATAGTTTTCTCGGCCCTTCCGAATGACCGCGCGCTTGGCCTTGACCTTTGGGTCCGGATACAGTTTCGACAGTTCCTGGTCCAGCTGGCGCTGCAGGTTCTTGGTGTAGGTGGAAAGCCACACGGCCCCATCGTTCTTTTGCGCCCACATGCTGGCGGGCGCGATATAGCCAAGCGTTTTGCCGGTGCCGGTGCCGGCCTCCAGAAGCTGAAGGTTCGGACCATCCTTGAATTCGCGCGGGCGGAAGGCGTGGGTGGCGGCGGCGGCGTAGCGCTGCTGGCCTTCGCGGGTTTCAGAGCCTTCACCCAGAAGGTCCGCTAGCCGTGCCTGGCTCTCGTCCGGCTCCACCGGCTCGTCGCCGGGCGGCGGCGGCGGGGCGCCGTCTTCCCATTCGGTGAGGGCTGTCCACACGAGAAGGCCGTCCTCCCGGCTGTGGTCCGGGTAGGTTTCGATCGCCTTCAGGGCATAAGGCCCCCATGTCCAGCCCGCCCGCGCCATCATCATGGCGACCTTCGATCCCCCGGCCCGATAGGCGTAGGTCTGGGCTTCCATGTCGACAAGCAGGCGCTCGGCAACCGCCTTGACGGCCAGGCATTTGTCCTCGTCCGAGTCGATATCCAGGCTCAGGTGCAGGGCTTCCATCAACCCCTGGATGGTGGGCAGACAGTAGCGTGCAGGCCTGACGAAGGCGTATAGCTCCAATGCGTCAAATGCACGGATCGGCGGCAGGCCAAGGCGCCTCGCCGCCATCACGCGGTTGACCATCAGGTGCGGGGTTTGGGAAATCCGCTCGGCGGCGGCATCAAGGGAAAGGCGCTCAAACTCGCCGTCAGCCGACAGAAACTGGGCACTTCTGGCCCCCACCACTGCCACGGGCAGGGTGGAAAGGTCCGCGCCTTTCATCTCCGCACTAACAACAAGGTCTTCCATGGGCCGGAGCATAGCGAGGGCGTGAACCAAAAAACAGCGAATAAGTTGCACATGCGTAAATAAGCTATATCTTGACGGAACGCCGCAGAGAGCCTAGCTTCCGCGGCTGATTTCAACTACCAGAGAAGGTAACGATTATGACCGGTAACATTGACCTCGCCCTCGCGTCCAAAGCCTGGCCTTTCCAGGAAGCCGAGAAGCTGGTCAAACGGTACAAATCGGGCAAACCCGAGAAGGGCTATGTGCTCTTTGAAACGGGCTATGGCCCGTCCGGCCTGCCGCACATCGGTACCTTCGGGGAAGTGGCGCGCACGACCATGGTGATGCGCGCCTTCCAGGAAATCTCCGATATCCCGACGAAGCTGATCTGTTTCTCGGACGATATGGACGGCTTGCGCAAAGTGCCAACAAACGTTCCGAACCAGGAGCTGCTCCATGAGGCGCTTTATAAGCCCCTGACCGTGGTGCCGGACCCGTTCGGCACGCACCCAAGCTTTGGGGCGCACAATAACGCGCGCCTGTGTGCGTTCCTTGACCAGTTCGGCTTCAAGTATGACTTCTATTCCGCGACCGAATGCTACAAGTCGGGCCAGTTTGACGAGACGCTGCTGAAAATCTGCCGCATGTACGACAAGGTCATTAACGTGGTGCTGCCGACGCTCGGTGAAGAGCGCCGCCAGACCTACAGCCCGTTCCTGCCGATCTGCCCGGACACAGGCATCGTGCTGCAGGTGCCTGTGCGCGTAGAGGACCCGGAGGCCGGCATCATTAGTTTCGAGAATGAGCAGGGCAAACGGTTCGAGACCTCCGTCACCGGCGGCAAGGTGAAGTGCCAGTGGAAAGTGGACTGGGCCATGCGCTGGGACGCGCTGGATGTGGACTATGAGATGGCGGGCGCCGACCTGATCGAGAGCGTGAAGCTCTCAAGCATCATTCGCCGTATCCTCGGGGGCCAGCCGCCGGAAGGCTTCAATTATGAGCTGTTCCTCGATCAGGAAGGCAAGAAGATCTCCAAATCGAAAGGCAACGGCCTGACGATTGAAGACTGGCTGGCCTACGCAAGCCCTGAGAGCCTGTCGCTCTATATGTTCCAGGCGCCGAAGAAGGCCAAGCGGCTGTATTTTGATGTCATCCCGAAGGCGGTTGACGAATATTATACTTTCGCAACCAAATTCAAGGCCGAGGACGAAGCCGCGCGCTACAAGAACCCGACATGGCATATCCATGGCGGCGAGGTGCCGAGCTATGACCTGCCGGTTAGCTTCGCGCTTCTCCTGAACCTTGTGTCAGCCGCGAACGCGCACAACAAGGACACCCTGTGGGGGTTCGTCAGCCGTTATGCTGAAGGCACGAACGCTGAAAACCATCCTGAGCTTGACCGCCTGATGGGCTATGCGATCCGCTATTATGACGATTTCGTCCGCCCGTCGAAGACATACCGTCTGGCGGAACCACAGGAAAAGGCAGCGTTCGAGAGCCTGAAGCTGCGCCTTGAAGCGCTCGACCCCAATGAGACCGACGCTGAGGTGATCATGACCGAGGTTTACTCAGCCGGCAAGGACGCCCAGTTCGAGAACCTGCGCGACTGGTTCAAGGCCTGCTATGAAGTGCTATTGGGCCAAAGCCAGGGCCCGCGCATGGGCGGCTTCATCGCACTGTACGGTATCAAGGAAAGCCTCGCGCTCGTTGACAAGGCCATCGCGGGCGAGCTGGTTGGTTAAAAAATACTGTCGCCCCGGCGCAGGCCGGGGCCTCTTCATCCCATCGGGCCCCAATTGATGGAGATACCGGCTTTTGCCGGTATGACGGCTCAGACAAAAAAGAAAGCCCCGCTCATCTGGCGGGGCTTTCTACTGCTAAGGACACTCTGGCAGGCTGAGCAGGTTGTTTGGCTCCTTGCCGTCAGACTTTGTCTTCAAATAGTAATTTCCGTACGGGCTTGTCACGACAATCACTTCAACTCGATTGTTTCCGGTACCCACAAAGTATTGCCACTCCCCGCGGCTTATTTGACCGATGGCTTTCTCCTGCGGGATTTTCCAACGACCACCATCTGGGTTGGTGCCTCCGACATGGGTGATACGTTCGTATGGATTCAAGCGATCATCTTTGTTGATACACCTAATAGTCTGCGTCTTGGTCATAGCCAATGACTCCTTGATCAATAAAGATGTCAGGCTTGACCTTGTAACCGTTTTCGGGAATATTTCCCTTGTCTACACAGCTGTCCGCTCCTGACACCAATCATATGCGGATCGCAAACATAGGCCGTTAAGGGTTGCCGCCCATAACGGCCTTTTGTCTGCTCATCAACTTAAATGATGCTGAACACCGTCGTCTGGAGTCAAGGTAAAGTGTGTCTGGTACGTAAGTACCCTATATATATGGTTAATTTTTTATAAACAACTACATATGCCAATTTGTTCCACTTATGTTCTGGGCGACTCAGTATAGAAAAGCTACCGGTCAACCCACGCTTTTCCACGACAAAAAAGCCCCACCAAAAGGCAGGGCTTTAAAATTTTGTTTCTTCAGGAAAGCCTTAGACTTCCTGGTCCACCTTCTGGACTTCGCCTTTGGCCACGCCAACCATGGCCGGGCGGAGCAGGCGGTCCTTGATCACATAGCCCGCGGCCACAACCTGCATCACGCTGCCCGGCGCATGGTCGTTCGTTGGCACTTCAAACATGGCCTGGTGGAACTGGTGGTCGAACTTTTCGCCCACTTCCGGCTCCACCTTGCGGATGCCGTGGCGCTCCAGAATGTTCAGGAGCTCGCGTTCGGTCATGTCAACGCCGTCCACAAAACCCTTCAGGTCTTCCGGGATTTCCGCGGGCGCAGCTTCAAGCGCGCGCTTCAGGTTATCGGACACATTCAGTATGTCGCGGGCAAAGGCGGTCACGCCGTAGGCGCTGGCGTCTGCCTTGTCTTTCTCGGCGCGGCGGCGGACGTTTTCCGTTTCCGCGAGCGCGCGCACAAGGCGATCTTTCAGTTCAGCAATCTCGGACTGCAGCTGGACGACAACATCGTCATCCCCGGCCATATCTTCAGCGGCCTGGGCTTCTGCAGCTTCCGCGGCTTCTGCAGCAGCGGCTTCCATCTGCTCTTCCGGCTTGTTGGTCTCTTGTTCGCTCATGGACTGCTCTCTTCACTCGTTTTCATCATCTCAGTGGGGGCAGATGCCTTATAGCATCCGGCCAATCACCCGCGCGGTATAATCCACCATAGGCACGATCCGGGAATAATTCAGCCGCGTTGGGCCGATCACCCCGATCACACCGACAATTTTGTTCGCACCGTTCATATAGGGAGAGACGACGAGAGATGAACCCGAAAGGGAAAATAAATTATTCTCGGCTCCGATGAACAGGCGCACACCTCGCCCGTCTTTGGCGAGTTCCATCAGCTTGATCAAGTCTTTTTTGCGCTCAAGCTCGTTAAAGAGCTGCCTGATCCGCTCCAGATCCTCGGCCGCCTGCACGTTATCAAGGAGGTTGGCCTGCCCCGAGATCAGAAGCGAGGCTTTGTCGTCCCCGCCACCCCAGACCGCGAGGCCCTCTTCGACAACTTTGGTCGTCAGCTCATCAAGCTCCGCCTGGCGGGACATCAGCTCCGCCTCCACGCCGCCGCGAACCTCTTCAAACGTGCGGCCGACCAGCCGGGTGCTCAGATAATTGCCCGCCTGGATAAGCGCCGATGGCGGCAAGCCGGGCGGGATGGTGATGATGCGGTTCTCGACGCTGCCGTCTTCGGCCACCATGACCACAAGGGCACGGTCAGGAGCGATCGGCACGAATTCAAGATGTTTGACCGTCAGGTCCTGCTTCGGGACCATCACGACAGAGGCGCAGCGCGACAGCCCGGAAAGCGCCTTGGTGGCGTCAGAGAGAACATCCTCAAGCGCGCGGCCGGTGGCGGAGCATTGCCCCTTGATCGAAGCGCGTTCTTCGCGCGTCAGGTTGCCCACTTCCATCAACCCATCGACAAAGAAGCGGAGGCCGAGGTCTGTGGGGATGCGCCCTGCGGACGTATGCGGGGAAATCAGGAGGCCTGCATCTTCAAGGTCTGCCATCACGTTCCGGACGGTGGCGGGCGACACGTCGATGCCGTCGGCGCGGCTGATGGTGCGCGAGCCAACAGGATCACCCGTATCCAGATATGTTTCCACAATCTGGCGGAAGATGGATTTCGATCGTTCATTAAAAACTGCAAGTGACATGCTGTTTTGCCCTCTGTCCCTGCCTTCTATCTTGGCACAATAAAAAAGCCGGAGACACGCATCAATCGAATAATCGGCCAAATGGCGGTCATCCGCGCTTTCGCCTTTGACGTAAATGGGGTGGTTGGGTAGAAGAAGCAACAGAAGAACTGCCAAAAACAAAGGATTTTCCATGCGACCCAGTGGACGCGCAGGTGACGAACTTCGCACCCTTGAAATGATCCCCGGTTTTTCCAAGCACGCTGAAGGCAGCTGCCTGGTAAAATTCGGCCACACCCACGTGCTGGTGACAGCCACGGTTGAAGACAGCGCGCCGCCTTGGCTAAGGAACACCGGCAAGGGCTGGGTAACCGCGGAATATGGCATGCTGCCACGCTCCACCCACGGCCGCATGCCGCGCGAAGCCGCCAAAGGCAAGCAATCGGGCCGGACGCAGGAAATCCAGCGCCTGATCGGCCGGGCCCTCAGGGCTGTTGTGGACCTGCGCAAGGTTGGCGAACGCCAGGTGCGCGTCGACTGTGACGTAATCCAGGCCGACGGCGGCACCCGCACCGCCTCCATCTCTGGCGCCTATGTGGCGCTGCACCTGGCGTTTGAGTGGATGATGCGCGAAGGCCTGATCACAGAAATGCCGTTTACCGACAGCGTTTCAGCCATCAGCTGCGGCATCTACAAGGGCACGCCGGTACTGGACCTGGATTATGACGAAGACAGCGCGGCGGAAACCGACGCCAACTTTGTCCTGACCGGCAAGGGCGGCATTGTGGAAATCCAGAGCACCGCGGAAGAAGAGCCTTTCAGTGAAGAAGAGTTCCTGCGCATGCTCCGCCTGGCGCGCATCGGCTGCGACCAGATCACTGCTGCTCAGAAAAAGGCACTGGGCTAATCATGGCGCGGCATTTTGATGGAGATAAGCTGGTCATCGCCAGCCACAACAAGGGCAAGGTGCGCGAGATTGGCGAACTTCTTGAGCCCTTTGGCGTCGAGACCATCTCGGCCGGCGAACTTGGGCTGCCGGAACCGGTTGAAGACGGCCTGACCTTCATCGCGAACGCTGAGATCAAGGCGCTGGCGGCGGCGAAAGCCTCCGGCCTGCCAGCGCTCGCGGACGACAGCGGCCTTGAAGTGCATGGCCTTGGCGGCGAGCCGGGCATCTATAGCGCCCGCTGGGCCGGCCCATCGAAGGACTTCAACATCGGCATGAAAGCCGTGATGGAAAAGTTGGGCGATAACCCTGACCGGGGGGCCAACTTCACCTGCGCGCTGACACTGGCGTGGCCGGACGGCCATATGGAAAGCTTTGAAGGCAAGGTGTTCGGCAGTCTCACGTGGCCGATGCGCGGCGAAAAGGGTTTTGGCTATGACCCGATTTTCGTGCCCGAAGGCCATGACATCACCTTCGCCGAAATGGAACCCATGGCCAAGCATGCCATGAGCCACCGGGCCGACGCCTTCAAGCAGCTGATAAATGCCTGCTTCAAAACCGCATAAGCCGCCCGCGATTGAGGCATCACCTTACCAAGGGCCAGCCGCCATTTATGTGCACTGGCCCTTTTGCCTGAAGAAATGCCCTTACTGCGATTTCAACAGCCATGTGCGCGACGAGGTTTCCCACGACCGCTGGCGCGCAGGCCTAGTGGGTGAGATCGACAGTTTCGCGGAAAGATTCCCAAACCTTTCCGCCAGTTCCATCTTCTTCGGTGGCGGCACCCCAAGCTTGATGGAGCCTGATACGGTTGCATCGGTGATTGACCGCGTGCACCACCATTGGGGCAAAAACGAGATCGAGATCACGCTCGAAGCCAACCCGTCGAGCGTGGAAGCAGGCCGTTTCCGCGCATACGCACAAGCAGGCGTAAACAGGCTGTCTGTGGGTATCCAGTCTTTGCGCGATGACGCCCTGCAGTTTCTGGGGCGGCTACACAATGCAGGCGAAGCCCTTAAGGCCCTTGAAGTAGCGCGAGACAACTTTGATCGCGTCAGCTTTGATCTGATATACGCCCGACCTCAACAATCACTTGAAGACTGGCGCACAGAGTTAACCGAAGCGCTGCAATTTTCGCCCACGCATCTGTCGCTATACCAGCTGACCATTGAGGAGGGCACGGCCTTCTATCATCAGTATAAGCGCGGCAAATTCACCCTGCCGGACGAAGACGAAGCCGCGGCGCTTTATGACCTGACACAGGACATCACCGAGGCAGCCGGGCTTCCCGCCTACGAGACATCAAATCACGCTGCTCCCGGACAGGAAAGCCGCCATAACCTGAGTTACTGGCGCGGCGATTATTATGTCGGCATCGGGCCGGGCGCCCATGGCCGCGTGCCCGCCAGCGCCAAAGGCGCCGCCACGGCCCACGCCCAGATCAAGCGGCCCGAAAACTGGCTTGAAAGCGTTGAAACCTTTGGCTTCGGAACCGAGGCAACCGACGCTGTAAACGCGGAAGACAGGTTCATCGAGGCCGTAATGATGGGGCTTCGACTTCGCCAAGGGATCAACCTGAAGGAGCTTGAAGCCCGGCTTGGAGTCAGCGCCAAGACTGTCATCGATTTCAGTGTGGCCGCAGACCTGGTGGCGTCCGGCCACCTGTTCTATGACGGCGAAGTGTTGAAGCTGAGCGCCAAGGGACGCCCACTTCTCAATTTCATTCTCGGGAAACTGATTGCCTGAGCTGGTAACCGAAACTTGGGAAGGCACTTGGTGCCGGGTCGATCACTTTGAAGGCGCGACGTGACACTTCAAGGATTGCCAGTGCGCGTTCATTCAGGCCGTCCTCATTCAGCCGGAACAGGCCGTCCAAGCCCATGAAACCTGTGGGGTTGGTGAGCCGGGCCTCGGAAAAGCGGGTTTCGCCTTCCTCCAAAGTGTCGCGCGAAAGCGCCGCCACAAGGCTCATGGCGTCATAGGCTGTGGTGGCAATGCGCGGCGGGCGGCTGCCGAACAGTTCCGCGTAGCGCGACATGAAGGCTTCGGGCTGCGTTGGCTCAGGGGCCGCGAACCAGCCGCCATGAAGGGGTGGTTCGTCCATCAGGGTTGGGTCATTCCACAGCCCGGTGCCCAGAAGCTGCACCTGATCGAGGTCAATCTCATAAAAGGGCAGAAGCGGCCCAAGGGTGCGCAACAATGCCCCGCCTTCAGGCAGCAACACGGCATCGAAGCCGACAGGCTCCAGCTCTTCCGCTTTTGCCAGCCGGTCAGCGATCTCGTCGGTCACATCATCGCGCAGTGCGCGAAGCGTGCTGATCTCGTCGCGCAGGTTTTTGCGCCGCTGGTCATAGTTCGCCAACTCTTTAACTGGGTCAAACACCGCGTCCGGGTCCGGCGGATAGCTCTCAAGCGCGACAACACCCGCACGGTCAAAGCTGACCGCATCACCAAAGGCCGCGCGAACCCGTTCGCCGTATCTGCCTTCAGGGATCAGCGCGCTGAATTTTGTGTGGCCGTTTGTGACTGCATAATCCACCACACGCTGCACTTCCTGTTCCGGCAGGAACCCCATGATGTAGCGCCCGGGGGCCGCCACCCGGGAATCGTTCGAAAGCCCAATCACCGGAATGCCCATGGGGCCGAAAATCTCACCCGCGATCTGCACATTGCCCGCCAGAAGCGGGCCAAGGACAATATCCACCCCGGCGTTGAGCGCCTCTCTGGCAGCGGCCTCTGTGGTTATGCCATCAGCTTTGGTATCAAAGGGCAGAAGCGTCAGGCGCGGGTCATAGGCGTCAAAAAGCGCCATGGTGGCGGCGTTAAGGAGCGATTGTCCAGTTTCCGCTTCCGTGCCCGTCAGCGGCAGCAAGATGGCGATGCGCACAGGGCTGGTATCGGGCTCAACGACCTGCGGGTAATCCTGGTCAACCTGTTGCGGCTGGGCATCTCCCTGGCTTTCAGCCTTTACAGGCGTTGGTGCGCGCTTGACCGGCGGTTGGTCCGCGCCGCCGCAAGCTGCAAGCAGGACGCAGAGCGCAAGCGCCGCAACCGCTTTCAAGTCTTTCAGAAACTTACTTGCAACCATGACCAACCTTGGTGTTATCTGGGGCCCAACCGTGCCAGCACAGACCCTTGTTTGCGCTGACCCTACTGATAAACAGGGCGCCTGTAAATCAGTGGCTTAGGAGGATTTCAGCGACCCACCGGGAAACCGGGCGTCGGTGATGCCCTCACAACACATAGTGGATCATAAAAATGGCTGAAATCGGGTCACAGAAAAAGCTGCCGGCAGGGCTTTATATTGTCGCGACGCCGATTGGCAACCTGGGCGACATCAGCCAGCGCGCGCTTGAGGTGCTTGCGGGCGTGGACCATATCGCCTGTGAGGACACGCGGGTGACCGGCAAGCTTCTTACCGCCAAGCTGATCAAGAAGCCGCTTAGCCCCTATCACGAACATAACGGCGCCCGCGAACGGCCAAAGCTTCTGGCGCGGATCGAAGCAGGCGAACGCATTGCGCTGGTTTCGGACGCGGGCACACCGCTGATTTCCGACCCTGGCTATAAGCTGGTGGCCGAAGCGCAGGACGCGGGGCTTTATGTGACGGCGATACCTGGCGCGTGCGCCGCCATCACGGCGCTCACGCTTGCGGGCCTGCCAACAGACCGGTTCCTGTTCATGGGTTTTCCGCCCAACAAATCGGGCGCCCGCCAGAGCTGGTTTGCTTTCGAGGCCAAAACCCACGCAAGCCTGGTGTTATATGAAAGCACGCGCCGCCTGCCCGAATGCCTGGCGGACGCCACAACCGCCCTGGGGGGTGACCGTTTTGTGGCCGTATGCCGCGAACTGACCAAGAAATTCGAGGAAGTGAAGCGTGGCACGCTGGCAGATCTGGCAGCTGAGTATGCCGAAGAAGGCGCGCCCAAAGGCGAGTGTGTGGTGGTCATCGGCCCACCGGCCCATGCGGCGGAAGCCGGCGGCGGGTCGGATATGGACACAGAACACCTTCTTGAGGCGGCGCTCAAGCATATGAGCGTCAAGTCAGCTGCCACGTTTGTCGCCGAGATCACGGGCGATAAGAAGAAAGTCATCTACGCCCGCGCGCTCGAGCTTTCGGGCAAATAGCATGACAGGGTCGCGGCGACAGGCAGAAGCACGGGGCCGCAAGGCGGAAGCCTTTGCTGCCTGGTTCCTGCGCCTGAAGGGCTACACAATCCTGAATGAGCGTTACCGCTCGCCCTATGGTGAAATTGATTTGGTCGCCAGAAAAGGAAAGCTTATCGCCTTTGTGGAGGTGAAAAGCCGCAAGACAGACCGGGACGCCAGGGAATCCGTAACTTTCCGCCAACGCGGGCGCATCGAGAAAGCAGCCCTCGACTGGCTGGCCCGTCACAAAGAAATGAACGCGTCCGTTCGCTTCGATGTGATAGCCATTGTAGCGGGTGCTTTGCCGTCCCATATCAAGGATGCCTGGCGGCCGGAAAGCTAAATACCAAGTTGAAGTAACACTTTAAGTTTTGAGAATTCTCTAGAGGAAACGTTAATGACAGCGCGCGCTCTTAAAGTAGCGGTTCAAATGGACCCCATCGAAGATATCAATTTTGACGGCGACAGCACGTTTGTCATGGCGCTTGAAGCCCAGGACCGTGGCTATAGCCTGTGGCATTATCAGCCGGAAGACCTGTTTTTCGATGAAGGCAAGGTCCAGGCACACGCCCGGCCCATGCTGCTCAGGCGCGAGCGGGGCAATCATTTCAGCCTCGGCGACGCGGAGCTCATCGACCTCAAGGACATGGATGTGGTGCTGATGCGCCAGGACCCGCCGTTTGACATGGCTTATATCACCGCGACCCACCTTCTGGACCTTGTGCACCCGAACACGCTGGTGGTGAACAACCCTACAGAAGTCCGGAACGCGCCCGAAAAGCTGTTCGTCACCGAATTCCCTGACCTGATGCCGCCCACCATGATCACCAGGAATGAGGCAGACGTGAAAGCCTTCCGCAAGCGGCACGGCGACATCATCGTCAAGCCCTTGTACGGCAACGGCGGTGCTGGCGTGTTCCACGTGAAACCGGATGACCCGAACCTCTCCAGCCTGATGGAGCTGTTCCTGATCGGCAGCCGCGAACCCGTGATGGTTCAGAAGTTTCTTCCAGAAGTTGTTCGAGGCGACAAACGCATCATCCTGGTGGATGGGGAGCCCGTGGGCGCCATCAACCGGGTGCCGGCGGAAAGGGAGATCCGCTCCAACATGGTGGTGGGTGGCCGCGCCGAAAAATCTGACCTGACACCGCGCGAACAGGAAATCTGCGACCGCATCGGCCCCGCGCTCAAGGAAAAAGGCCTGATTTTCGTGGGCATCGATGTGATCGGCGACTGGCTGACAGAAATCAATGTCACCTCGCCGACCGGCCTTCAGGCGGTGAACCGGTTTGACGGTGTGAAGCTTGAAGCCGACATCTGGGACGCCATTGAAAAGCGACTGAAAGCCTAGACCGGAGGCAAAAAAAACGGCCCCAACAACAGGTTAGGGCCGGTTTCTCAATTCAGCATATAGCAAGCTTAGAAGCCGCAAACACCCAGTTTGGAGCAAAGCTCGTCCAGGTCCTCAAGCGTTTCATATGAAATGGTGACCTTGCCGCCCTCGCCTTCATGGTCAATGGCCACTTTCATGCCCACAGCGGCTGTTAGGTCCTTTTCAAGCGCGATGGTGTCGGCGTCCTTCTTGGCGCCCGACACGCCAGTACCGCCCGGACGCGGGCTGCGCTTCTGTTTGCCTTTGGCCTCGTTCGCCAGCGCCTCGGTCTGACGCACGCTAAGTCCTTCAGCCACAATGCGTTTCGCGAGCGCAAGCGGATCATCCGCACCAATCAGCGCCCGCGCGTGGCCCATGGAAATCTTGCCTTCACCCACCATGGTCTGCACTTTTTCAGGCAGGCCCAGAAGACGCAGGAGGTTGGTTACGTGGCTCCGGCTTTTGCCCACCACTTCCGCGACCGCTTCCTGGGTATGCTTGAATTCTTCCATCAGGCGCTTATAGGCCATGGCCTCTTCAATCGCAGACAGGTCCTGGCGCTGGATGTTCTCGATGATCGCAATCTCAAGAACTTCCGTGTCATTGAGTTCCTTGACCACCACCGGCACCTCATGGACACCGGCTTTCTGGGCCGCGCGCCAGCGGCGTTCCCCCGCCACGATCTGATATTTCTCAGGCGCAAGCTCGCGCACGAGGATCGGCTGCAGCAAGCCTTTTTCCTTGATCGACGACGCCAATTCCGCGAGGGCATCTTCATCAAAATGAACCCGCGGCTGGTTTGCGTTGCGCTCCAGAAACTCGATCGGCAGCCAGCGGCGACCCGCCTGAGGCCGGCCCACCGTTGTGGCGGCAACCACATCGCCTTTTTCATCAAACATCGGGCGGTCGTCGCCAAGTAACGCGGACAAGCCCTTTCCCAATCCTTTACGTGCAGTCTTCGTCATAAGAAAAACTTCTAACCTGTTGTTTTTATTGATTTATGCCGCCATTTTCCGGTCGCGGCCCAAGAGCTCGCGCGCCAGCTTGATATAGGCCTGGCTGCCCACACAGCGGTGATCATAGAGAAGCGCCGGCTTGCCGTGGCTTGGTGCTTCGGAAACCCTCACATTCCGTGGGATTACCGTCTGATACACCTTGTCGCCGAGAAAATCGCGTACGTCACCCGCCACCTGTTCCGACAGGTTGTTGCGCTTGTCGAACATGGTGAGCACCACGCCATTGATGGTTAGGTTCGGGTTCAGGCTGCCGCGCACCTGCTCGATGGTCTTCAGAAGAAGGCTGAGCCCTTCGAGCGCAAAAAACTCGCACTGCAGCGGCACGAGGACACTGTCGGCTGCCACCAGCGCATTGATCGTCAGGAGCGACAAGGATGGTGGGCAATCGATCAGGATATAGTCATATTCCTCGCGCGCCTGGGCCTTTTCCATAGCGTAGCGCAGGCGGAAGTTCCGATGTGGCAGTTCCGCGAGCTCAAGGTCCGCGCCCGACAGATCGATGGTTGACGGGATGATCGACAGGCCAGGCACGCCGCTGTCGATGATAGCGTCCCCAAAGGGCGCGGCACCCAGGACCACATCATAGGATGTGATCTCACGGGCGTGGCGATCGATGCCGAAACCGGTGGACGCGTTACCCTGCGGGTCCAGGTCCAGAATCAGGACCTTTTTCTTCACCGCCGCCATGGCAGTGGCCAGATTGATGGCTGTGGTGGTCTTGCCAACGCCGCCTTTCTGGTTGGCGACAGCGATGATTTTCGCCTTCTTTCCCGTCTGCGCAGCATTACTCATGCAAACCCCTCCCCGGATAAGGCAAAAGCCTTAAGATTCAATACGTTACAACCGTTTTATTGATGATAGCCTCAAGATGACGCCGGATGGGTCGGACAGGCTTTTGAAACGATTGACGTCCATCTTCCAACAAGCTTTTGCTTCGGTCAATTCCTCATCCGCGATCTCCCCCTTCAAAAGCCACATCTCTGTGTCTTCCGAAAGGAAAGGTGCTGCCCAATCAAGCAGTTGACTGACGCGCGCACAAGCACGGCTTGTGACGATATCGACCGGGAAAACATCCATTTCCTCAATCCGCCGGGCGTGAATCGTGGCATCTGCCCCTGTTTCACGTGAAACCTGATTCATGAACGTGCATTTCCGGCCGTTCGATTCGACCATATGTGCTGTCGCCACGCCCATGGCAGCAAGAACGAGGCCAGGAAAGCCCGCGCCGGACCCGATATCGAGGAGCGTGATCTTCTTGGTCCCGAAGCGTTCCTTCAGAAGCGGCGCCAGCTGCGCGCTATCAAGGAAATGGCGGCGCCACATATCATCCAGAGTGGAATTGGCCACCAGGTTCTTGGCCTTCTGCCATTTGACGAGAAGGCCAGCATAGACCTTCAGTTTGTCCAGCGTTTCACGTGAAACATCCAGATCACGCGCCAGATCATCAGCACCATACATAAGCGATTCCAAAGCTTTACGCCGCGCGGCGTCTCTTGATATGCCCCAGAAGAAGCGTCAAAGCCGCCGGTGTCACACCCGCGATCCGGGCGGCCGCCCCAAGCGTTGCTGGCCGTGCTTCCTTGAATTTTTCGCGCATCTCGTTCGAGAGACCCGTGACCAGGGCAAAGTCCAGATCATCCGGGATCACGAGCGCCTCATCCTTGCGGAAGGCCTCGACATCCTGTTGCTGGCGCTCAAGATAGCCACGGTACATGGCGTCGATCGACAGCTGCTCGGCAATGGCTGGATCCATGCCCCCTAGCACATCGGGCCAAATGGCCTTGAGCATACCGAAGTCGATGGTGCTGAAAGCCAGCAGCGTCTCGCCGTCGCGGCGCACGCCGTCCTTGTTGATATTGAGGCCGTGCTTTTCGGCCTCATTCGGCGTCAGCGATACGGATTTCAGAATTTCACGGCCAGCCGCGAGCGTGGCTTTCTTTTCAGCGAAGGCCCGCTTGCGTGCCTCACCCACCAGCCCAATCGCCGCGCCCTTGTCGGTCAGGCGCTGGTCAGCGTTATCTGCGCGCAGCAACAGGCGGTATTCCGCCCGGCTGGTGAACATACGGTAAGGCTCTCGAGTGCCCTGGGTTACAAGATCATCCAGCATCACGCCAATATAGCCGTCGGCGCGGTCCAGCACGAAGCGCTCATCAGAACCACGCGACCTGATCGCGGCATTTGCGCCGGCCATCAGCCCCTGCGCCGCCGCTTCCTCATACCCCGTTGTGCCGTTGATCTGGCCCGCGAGATAGAGGCCGTCAGCACGGCGGGTCTCAAGCGTGACCTTCAACTCGCGTGGATCAACAAAATCATATTCAATCGCATAGCCCGGCTTGATGATGCGCACATTCTCAAGCCCCGGGATCGAACGGATCATCTCGTCCTGTACTTCTTCCGGCAGGCTTGTGGAGATACCGTTTGGATAAACAGTGTCGTCATCAAGGCCTTCAGGTTCCAGGAAAATCTGGTGGCTGGACTTGTCTGCGAATCGGACCACCTTGTCCTCGATCGATGGGCAATAGCGCGGGCCCTTGCTGTCGATCTGGCCTGAATACATCGGCGCGCGGTGCAAGTTTTCGCGGATGATTTCATGCGTGCGCTCGGTTGTGCGCGTCATGTAGCAACTGATCTGCGGGACTTTGATCTCATCTGTCAGGAAGGAAAAGGCAACCGGCGGATTATCGCCGGGTTGTTCTTCGCATACCGACCAATCAATGGTCTTGCCGTCCAGCCGCGCAGGTGTGCCGGTCTTCAGGCGCCCGAGCTCAAACCCCAGGGACATCAGCGTGTCAGAAAGGCCAAGCGCCGGAGCTTCATCCACCCGCCCTGCCGGGATCTGCTTCTCGCCGATATGGATCAGTCCACGCAGGAAGGTGCCAGTCGTCAGGATCACCGCGCCTGCGGTGATTTCCTTGCCGTCTGCCGTGACAATGCCTGTCACTTTCGGCTTGTCACCTGACCGGTCGATGAGCATGTCTTCAACTGCGCCAGCCTCAATGGTCAGGTTCGGATACCCAAACAGAATATCCTGCATGGCTTCGCGGTAGAGCTTACGGTCAGATTGGCAACGAGGCCCCTGCACTGCTGGCCCCTTGCGGCGATTAAGCAGGCGGAACTGGATACCAGAGCGGTCTGCCACCACACCCATCACACCATCAAGCGCATCAATCTCGCGTACCAGGTGGCCTTTGCCCAACCCCCCGATCGCCGGGTTGCAAGACATCTCGCCGATGGTTTCAACCTTGTGCGTGATCAGAAGCGTGTTCGCGCCCATGCGCGCGGAAGCCGCTGCAGCTTCACAGCCGGCGTGCCCGCCCCCGATAACAATGACATCATAATCAGCCATTCAATCAATCCATATTGCCGGGCGTCCCATATATAAAGACACCAACAAAAAGAGGCCCCTGCATATCATGCGGGCCCCACTTGGTGGCTTCTATACTAGCGAATGGTTTTTAAGTCAAAGTTAAGTGCGAGCCACGGATCCGCCATGCCGATGTTTCACGTGAAACATGGAGACCAAAGCGCGGCCTACTTGCCGATACAGAAATCCGAAAAGATCACATCAAGGATATCCTCAACACCGACTCGACCTGTAATCTTGCCAAGCGACCGCGCAGCCATGCGCACATCTTCGGCGGCCAGCACAGCATCCAGCCCGGCATTCTGATCAAACCGGTCCAGATGATCGACGGCTTCCTCGAGCGCCCGACGGTGACGCACGCGGGTGAGAGACGGCACCTCCCTGGGTGCCATGGCATCGCGCACATGGGCTTCCAAATGAGCGAAAAGGTCACTGAGACCCACATCGGTTTTTGCGGAGACATAAGCCACATCGGCGACCTTCACATCGGGCATGCCCGGCAGCTTGTCATGTTTCACGTGAAACATCTCGGTCCGGTCAGTCTGGGTAATCACCAGCATTGCCTTCTCGTCCAGCCAGCGCTCCATCGATTTCGGGATGATCGGCCAGTCGTCCGCCCGCACCAGAACGAGGCGAAGATCGGCTTCTTCGGCTCGGGCAAGCGCCCGGCGAATACCTTCCTGTTCGATCGCACCCTGGCCTTCGCGCACGCCGGCGGTGTCGATCAGCCGCACCGGATAGCCGCCAAGGTCCAACTGGATTTCAATCACATCGCGCGTTGTGCCCTCTTCGTCAGAGACAATCGCCACATCGGATTTTGCCAGTGAATTCAATAGCGTAGACTTGCCCGCGTTGGGTTCCCCCATGATAACGATGCGAAATCCCTCGCGCAGCGCCTCTCCACGACGTCCATCCACAAGATGTTGTGTTATCTCGTTCTTTAAAGACAATATATTCGGCCTGACGGCCCCTGCGACGCCCTCAGGCAGGTCTTCGTCCGGGAAATCGATATCAGCTTCCAGATGGGCCAGATGGGCCACCAGCCGACCGCGCCAATCTTCATAGAGATCCCGAAGCGCACCATCCATTTGCCGAAGCGCCTGCTCGCGCTGCGCGGCGGTCTGGGCGTGGATCAAATCGTTGAGACCTTCAGCCTCGGTCAGGTCCAGCTTCTGGTTATCGAAAGCCCGGCGGGAGAACTCCCCCGGCTCAGCGGGGCGAAGGCCTGGGATCCGGTCGAGCGCTTCAAGAACACCGGCAACCACTGCCCGGCCGCCATGAAGATGCAGCTCCACCACATCCTCGCCCGTGAAACTGGCGGGGCCTTTGAAGGCAATCACCAGCGCCTGGTCAAGCCGCGCGCCCTCCTCGTTCGTCAGCAGACGAAGGGCGGCATACCGCGCTTCCGGAACAGGCTTCCCCGACAAGGCTTCCAGCGCCGCGAACGCCCGATCACCAGAAAGCCGCACCACGGCCACGCCGGCAGTGCCCGCGCCCGAGGAAAGCGCGAAGATTGTCTCTGGATTCTTCGGGTAAGTCTGAGCCACAGGATTGGTCTTTCGTAACGGTTTAGCGTAATTCGCTTGCGCCTTCGCCTTGCACACAATAGCAATGACCTAATCAATATAGAGAGCCAATCCATGTCGCAACTCTCAATGCACACACCGGTGATCGATATCACCATCACAGAATTCGACGGGTCAATCGTATCGCTCGACTGGGGCTGGAGCCCGTTCCAGGAACCGACGCCTTTGCTGATTGAAGCGAAGCGGCAACTGGACGCCTATTTCGATGGCGACCTGACGGTCTTCGACCTGCCGCTCGTGCCCATGGGCACCAAACACCAGGAACAGGTGTGGAAAGCCATGCGTGAAATACCCTATGGTGAAACCCGAACCTATGGCGACCTGGCGCGTGAGATCGGGTCGGCGGCCCAAGCTGTGGGTACGGCGTGCGGGCGAAATCCGATCCCGATCCTGATACCGTGTCATAGAATTGTCGCATCGGCGGGTAAGCTTGGCGGATATTCAGGCGACGGCGGGCTCCATACCAAACGCGCACTTCTGGTGCTTGAAGGCGCCTTGAGCGTAGAAGAAGGCAAGGCCCTTGAAGAAGCCGGGGCACTCGATTAGCAGGAACCGATCATGAGGGGACAGACGATGGCAGACTATATCGACATTCAGGCAACCGATGGCAGTGGCAGTTTTGGGGCCCATGTGGTGCGTCCGCCAAAGACCGGCACTGGCCCCGTGATCGTTGTCCTGCAGGAAATCTTCGGCGTCAATGAAGGCATGCGCCAGATCTGTGACGACCTGGCGCGCGAAGGCTATATCGCCATCTGCCCAGACCTGTTCTGGCGCATGAAACCGGGCGTGGATATCACCGACAAAACGGAAGAAGAATGGAAAGAGGCGTTCCATTATTTCCAGACGTTCGACCACGCCAAAGGCATGGAAGATATCGCCGCCACGGTGGCTGTCGCCCGCACGCTTGAAGGTGGCACCGGCAAGGTCGGTGCTGTGGGCTATTGCCTGGGTGGCCTCCTGGCCTACAAGACCGCCGCCATGACAGACGTGGACGCGAGTGTCGCCTACTATGGTGTGGGGCTGGATACGCTGATCGATCTGTCCAAACAGATCACCAAACCGCTTCTGATGCATATCGCGGAAGAAGACGGCTTTGTTGACAAGGACGCCCAGAAGAGGATCAAGGCAGGCCTGAAGGATAACGACAATATCACAATCCACAGCTATCCCGGCGTGGACCACGCTTTCGCCCGACCCGACGGCGTCAACTGGAACACGGCTGCGGCGAATCTGGCGAACGGCCGCACGCGGGACTTTTTCAAAACCAATCTGAAGGGTTAGACTGAACATAATGAACTATCAGTCGTACCTAAATGAAATCTCTACTGGGGTAAAAGGACTGTCCCATCATCAAAAGTTGGAATTGGCCTGGCAGCTCTGCACACGTCTTGATCCTCTCTATGAAGCTTTTCAACTCAAAGAAAAATGGGGAGATTCAAACCTTCTTATAAAAGTGCGCGAGGCAGTAAAAAAAAAGCTTACCGGTGAATCTACACAGCATCTTCCTAAAGAAGATGAAATTATGGCTGTTACACCAGACACCGATGAATTTGGTTCAACTCTCGGTTCTCACGCATTAGACACTGCAATCAGCCACATCTTTCTCTCCCGCCTTCTCGTCAATGACGACCAACATGCGCTCGAGTCCATATTATCCCTTTGTTTTGATGTGGTAGATCGCTTCGAGCAGGAATGCGATGACACCACTGATGGAAAATTCACCAATGCCGAGATAGCATGGCAGCTAGCACTTCTTTCAAAAAGAGCCGAAAGCCCAGATTGCATCATAGAGACCCGTGATATACTTCATGCAGCACTACAGGAATACAGATGACTAAAGCAATCCGGATGCACGCCTTCGGCGGTACAGATGCGCTCAAGTGGCAGGATGTTGGGCTTGGCGCTCCAGGCATGGGCGAGGTTCTGGTACGTCACACGGCCATCGGGCTCAATTTCATCGACACCTATCACCGCACCGGGCTCTATCCGCTGCCGCTGCCGGCGACGCCGGGGCTTGAAGCCGTGGGGGTTGTGGAAGCAGTGGGGGACGGTGTTGAGGGCCTCAAAGTTGGTGACCGGGTCGGCTATCCCGCAGGTCCCATCGGCGCCTACGCGGAAGCGCGCAACATCCCAGCCCTAAAGCTCGTGAAAATACCCGACAGTGTTTCTGATGAGGACGCAGCCGCCCTGATGCTGAAAGCCTGCACGGTCGAAGCCTTTGTCGAGCGGCTTTATCCCGTCAAGGCCGGTGAGACGGTTCTCCTGCATGCCGCCGCGGGTGGTGTTGGGCTGATCGCCTGCCAGTGGCTCTCGGCCATCGGCGCGACCGTCATCGGCACCGTGGGCAGTGAAGAAAAAGCCGAGCTCGCCCGCGCGCACGGCTGCACCCACACAGTGCTCTATAGGGACGAGGATTTTGTCTCCCGCGTGCGCGAGATCACCGGCAGCGAAGGCGTGCCGGTGGTGTATGACAGCGTCGGCAAGGCCACTTTCATGGGGTCACTTGATTGCCTCAAGCGCCGGGGCGTGATGGTCACCTTCGGCAACGCCACTGGCCCGGTGGACCCTGTCCCGCCCGCCCTTCTGGCGCAGAAAGGGTCCCTGATGCTGACGCGGCCGGTGTTGATGGACTATGTGGCGACACGGGATGAGCTCGAGCATTCCACCACCCGCGTGTTCGAGATGATCGCCTCGGGCAAGATCAAGTCCCGGATCAACCAGCGCTTTGCGCTCAAGGATGCGGCGGAGGCGCACGAGGCCCTTGAAGCCCGCGCCACGAGCGGACAAACGATCCTCCTGCCATGAGGGCACCGCTCTATCTAATCCCCGGCACCATGTGCGACGCCCGGCTGTGGGGCCGTATGCTCGGGCATATGCCCGGTGTGGATACTTACCACTGTGATTACTCGAGCGCAGACACAATGGACGGCATGTGTGATGCGGTCCTGGACCAGGCCCCCGACACCTCCTGCCATCTGGTGGGCTTCTCATTGGGTGGGTATCTGGCGATCATGGCGGCGCTGCGTGAACCTGGGACATTCAAGAGCCTGACCATTATCGCCGCCTCGCCCTATGGGTTAACAGACAGCGAAAAAGCACTGCGAAAACGCAACGCTGAGATGCTCACGCGGATGACCTACAAGGGCATGTCGAAGGCCCGGCTCGCACAGTTTGTGAATGCAGACCATCTCGATGACGAGGCGATCACCGGCTCGATCCTGCAGATGGAGCGTGACCTCGGCCAAGAGGTGCTGATCCGCCAGCTGATCGCGCCAATTGAGCGCGTGAATATCGCAGATGACCTGCTCGCGCTTGATCTGCCCGTTACCTTCATCATGGCAACGGACGACCAGTTGGTGCCTATCGGCGCGATTGAGAAACTGGCGGCAAAATCAGCCAATATCTCCCTGCACCTCATGTCCAGCACCGGCCACATGATCCCCTTCGAAGCGCCGGAAGCGCTAGAGCATTTTCCGATCACTCTAAGTCATATCCGGCAGCGGCGAAATAGTTCTGGCATGTCAAGGGCGGAGTAAAATTAGGCCAGAGGGCGGCGTAAAAGTGAGCCACTTTGGATATGGTTGATATGATAGCCGGGGGCATGCCCCCGGCTATCATATTTTGGCGCTTATTTGGGGTGGGGTTTTGATCGGCTCTGCGCGAGGCGGTAGCTTTCGCCGTTCATCTCCAGGATGTGAACATGGTGGGTCAGCCG
>Ga0209578_10000258_pt1 | contig 83760 bp, 77 predicted proteins | sample tdAd472_FD_187127 | JGI IMG/M metagenome (GOLD analysis project Ga0209578, IMG submission 187127) | Marine sediment microbial communities from the Atlantic coast under amendment with organic carbon and nitrate - tdAd47.2 (SPAdes)... | ecosystem: Environmental > Aquatic > Marine > Coastal >...
TATCGAGGACGACAAGTCGGGCGAAGTCGTGAAGATCTTCGTGGTCCGCACGAACGACAATGTCACAGAGCAGGACATCCTGGATCATTGCCGCGAGAACCTGACAGGTTACAAGCGGCCGAAACAAGTCGAGTTTCGGGACGACCTCCCGAAAACCAACGTCGGCAAGATCCTGCGCCGGGCGCTGCGCGATGAATAGGAATTCGCTGGTACTGGTAATACCGCTTTTGCTGGCGGCCAGTCCCTCTCCCCTCGATCCGGTGCGGGTTGCTCCACATATTTATGAAACGGCATTCGAAAATGACCGGGTGCGAGTCCTGAAAAAGATCATTCGTAATGGTGAGACACCGCCGCTGCATTCACACCCGGACCGCGTCGTCGTCTACCTGAATCCTTGCGCCTGGATGGAAGACGATGGGGCCGGCGGCGAGCGCATGGAGTCGTTCAAGTTCGGGGAGCCGACCTGGGCACCGGCGGAATCGCACGGCGGCGATACTGCTGACGTCGTGCAGGAATGTCATGTCGTCATCGTCGAGCTGAAGGAGTAGTGATGCAGATACCACGGCAGTTTCCGTTGACTATCTTGCTGATGAGTTTGGCCGCCTCGCCTGTCATTGCGCAGGAGATTGCGGACGAGCCTGCCGACATGCCTGACATCGCCGCAGACGAATTCGACCGCGGCACCCCCATGCGCAGCACCAACGGATTCACGCGTGCGGCGGAGAAAGGCGACTACGAGACAGCTGCCGAGTACCTGGATCTGCGCAACCTTCGTGGCGATGCCACAGAGCTGACGGGCGTGCAACTTGCACGTCGTCTCTTTGTCATCACCAAGCGTGCTAACTGGGTCGATATCGACGAACTGGTTGACCATCCCGATGGTCGCAGGAATGACAACCTGCCTGACTATCGGGATTCGATAGGCGTGGTTATGGACGAGGGCAAGGAAGTGCGTCTGTTAATGCAGAAGGTGCCTCGCGGTGACGGTGTCTTCATCTGGAAGGTATCCAATGCAACTGTGTCCCTCATTCCGGAGCTTTATGAGGAGTACGGCTATCCAGAGGTCGTAGAGGATATCCGGCGCAAGCTACCGAGCGGCGTCTTACTGGGACTTGAATTGTTCAAGTGGGTCATCGTGCTAATTGTCGCGGTGTCGATCTATGCATTGGTTTTCCTACTTGCGTTGATCATCCGGCGCATGGTCGGCGACTCGGGCACTGTCTCGCGCCGGCGCGTGTTCAGGTTTCTTGCCGTTCCGTTCGGAATCTGGGTGACGCTCATGACCATCCATACGACGGCCACCTGGCTCGGCCGCGGCGAAACAGCCGAAGAACTGCAACGGGTGTCACCGCTTACGATATTGATCACCGTGTGGGTGGCCTTCGCCACGATTAACCTTTTCCGCGACATTTATTCAGAACACCTGCAGAAAATCGGCCGGCCCGGTGCCCTGGTGCTGTTACAGCCGGCCGGCAACGCCGTCAAACTGCTGGTTCTGATCGTCGCTCTGCTGGTGTACCTCGACAAGCTCGGCATCAATATCACGACGGTACTGGCGGGCCTCGGTGTCGGCGGTATTGCCGTCGCACTCGCGCTGCAAAAGCCGCTGGAAGACGTTTTCGGAGCCATCACGCTGTATGCGCAGCAGCCAATCAAGGTGGGCGATTTCTGCCGCATCGGCACCACGCTCGGCACCATAGAGAGTATCGGCCTGCGGACGACGCGCATCCGCACACTCAAGAACACGCTGATCGCGGCGCCCAATGCCAGGGTCGCCAGTGAGCCGATCGACAATATCTCCGCAAGACAAAGGATCCTGTACTGGCCGAAGTTACGGCTCGGCTATGACACGACGCCCGAACAGATCCGCAGCGTGCTGGAAGGCATCCGCGAAATGCTGGCCAACCACGAACGGGTGTCGCAGGATGACTATCGTGTGCGATTCAAGGAAATCAGCGAGGACGCGTTACTGATAGAGGTTTACGTGAATCTCGAAACCAGGGCCTGGACCGAGTACCTCGAACTCGTGGAGGAGCTGAACCTGCGATTCCTCGAAATCGTCGCCTCGGCTGGTACCAATCTTGCGCTTCCGGCTCAAACGCTACATATCGAAGGCGACTCCGAGGCTGTCGAACTAAAGGATTAATCGCGCGCTGGGGCGCGCTCCCACAGCTTCGCCTAACAGAACTGTGGGAGCGCGCCCCAGCGCGCGATCAGTTTTCCTGGTCGTGATACTGCGGGCTGAGTTCGTGCACCGCGTCGACGAGCACGGCCAGGTGATCGGGATCGATATCGGGCGTAATGCCGTGACCGAGGTTAAATACGTGACCCGGGCCCGTGCCATAGCTCGCGAGCGTGTCGGCGACTCCCTGCCGAATTACCTCCGGGCTCTCCCGCAGCGTTGCCGGGTCCAGGTTGCCCTGTAACGCGACCTCGTCGTCAACGTACCCGCGCGCTGTTTCGAGGTCTGTCGTCCAGTCGACGCCGAGGGCATCACAACCCGTGCCGACCATGTCCGCGAGCATTTCGCCGGCGCCCTTCGTGAACAGGATGACGGGAATTTGCCGGCCGTCCTTTTCGCGGGTCAGCCCGTCGATGATCTGCTGCATGCTCGCCAGCGAGAAGCGACGATAGTCGTCGCGCTCCAGCGCTGCGCCCCAGGTGTCGAAGATCTGCACAGCCTGCGCGCCGGCCTCGATCTGGGCATTGAGGTAATCGGTCGTGATCGACGCGACCTTGCTCAGCAGCTCCTCGAAAACAGCCGGCTCCTCGGCCGCGAGTGCCTTTATCGCAGGGAATTCGCGGCTCGAGCCACCCTCGACCATGTAGGTACCCACCGTGAAGGGGCTACCGGCAAATCCGATCAACGGCACCATACCGTCGAGTTCCTGGCGAATGGTGCGCACGGCATCGAACACGTAGCCCAGGGAATCGCTCACATCGATATTTGGCAGGCCACGTATTTCGCTCGCAGATCGGACGGGGCGCGCGAACTTCGGCCCTTCTCCGGCCTCGAAGGAGAGCCCGAGTCCCAGGGCGTCCGGCACCGTCAGGATGTCGGAGAACAGGATGGCCGCGTCGAGTTTGTATCGACGCAACGGCTGCATCGTGACTTCGCAGGCGAGTTCGGGATTGCGGCACAGGCTCATGAAGTCCCCGGCCTGCGCCCGGGTTTCACGATACTCCGGCAGGTAGCGGCCGGCCTGGCGCATGATCCAGAGCGGCGTACGCGGCACCGGTTGGCGCAGCAGCGCCCGCAGGAGAAGGTCGTTTTTCAGTTCAGTCACGAGAATTGCTCCGCAATGGATGCCTGTATCGATTCCGCGGCCTCGCGGGGATTGTCGGCATCACGGATTGGCCGGCCGACGACGATGTAGTCGGCGCCGTTGGAAAAGGCCGTTTCGACGGTGACGACGCGTTTCTGATCGCCGGTGGGCTTGTTGTCGACGGGCCGGATGCCCGGCGTAACGACGAGCAGCTTCTCGTCGATGAATTCCCGGAGTTTCGGCACCTCGAGTCCTGAGGAAATGACGCCGTCGCAGCCGGCCTCGAGCGCGCGCTTCGCGCGTGATAACACGAGCGCGCCGACATCGCAGTCGAAACCGAGATCATCGAGATCACCACGATCGAGACTCGTGAGCACGGTGACGCCAAGCACTTTGAGACTATCGCCCTTGTTTGCGGCGGCGGCCTCCATGATCGACTGATTGCCGTGCACGGTAACGAAGCTTGCACCCCTGTCCTTGAGTTGACGAACGGCCGAGCCGACCGTTGCTGGAATATCGAAAAACTTCAGGTCGCAGAAGACCTTTCTGTCTCGTGCGAGCATCCAGTCGAGCAGCTCGAAGTAGCCACCACTCATCATGAGCTCGAGGCCGATCTTGTAAAAGGTGACGGAATCGCCGAGCTCGTCGGCGAGCGCCTTCGCCCGGTCGCAGTCGGGAACATCCATGGCGAATATCAGGCGGTCACTCGTGGGAATGTCTTTGGAGCTCAATGTGGGTCTCGAATGGAATTCCGGCCGCGAATTCTAACCCGAAATGCGCTCGTGTTCGGCAAATGCATAGCGATCCGTCATGCCGGCAATATAGTCCGCGACGATACGTGCCCGATGGGCCTCGTCGCCGCCCTCGGCCGCGCTGGCAAACTCCGCCGGCATCCGCTGCGCATCGCTCATGAAGGTCGCGAAAAGCTCTTCCAGAACGACCTGCACCTGGCGGGTCATCGCCAGCTTTTGCTCGTGCCTGTAGAGGTGTTGATTCAGAAATTGTTTCAGGGATTGGTGTTGTTCGGCAATCTCGTCCGAGAACCCGACCAGGCGCCGGTCCGCACCACGAACATCCTCGATCGAGGCCGGTGCAACCTCGTCGAGATTTCGCTGCGTCGTCTCGGTCAGGTCGGTGACGACAACGTTGATCATGCGCCGAATGATCTCGTAGATCAGGCGCCGGTCGTCAAGGTCCGGGTAGCGCCCGCTTACCTCGAGAAACTGCGCTTCGAAGAGCGGCTGCTCCCGGAGTTGTTCGAGGCTGATTAGCCCGGCTCTGTAGCCGTCATCAACGTCGTGATTGTTATAGGCAATGGCGTCCGAGAGATCCGCCAGTTGTGCCTCGAGCCCCGGTTGGGTCCGGTCGAGAAATCGCAGGCCCACGTCGCCGAGTTTGGCGGCGTTCTTTTTCGAGCAGTGCTTCAGGATGCCCTCGCGAGTCTCAAACATCAGGTTGAGTCCCGGAAAGTCCGCGTACTTGGCTTCCAGGACGTCGACGACCCGAAGTGACTGCAGATTGTGCTCAAAGCCGCCGAACTCGCGCATGCAGTTATTCAGCGTGTCCTGACCGGCATGTCCGAACGGCGTGTGGCCGAGATCATGGGCAAGGCAGATCGCCTCTGTCAGCGCCTCGTTCAGACCGAGCGCCACAGCGACCGAGCGCCCTATTTGTGCGACTTCCAACGAATGCGTCAGCCGCGTGCGATAGAGGTCGCCCTCGTGGTTGACGAAGACCTGCGTCTTGTACACCAGGCGGCGAAACGCGGTCGAGTGAATGATGCGGTCCCTGTCACGCTGAAATTCGCCGCGGTATCTGGGCCCGGCTTCCTCATAACACCGCCCTTTCGACCGCGATTCGTCCGCGGCGTAAGGTGCGAGCGTCACTGCCTGCATCAGTTAGATGCCCCCAGGATGCGCTCGAGCAACGCGTTGTCGTATTCGCTGGTAATGAATGCTTGTCCCAGCGATTCGAGCAGGACGAAACGCAGTTGCTTGCCGTGCACCTTCTTGTCCATACCCATTGCGGCAAGCAAGTCCGCGGCAGCAATCGATGGCGCCGTGACCGGCAACCCTGCACGTCCGAGCAGTCCGTGCAGGCGCTTGAATTCAGCTGGGTCGATGTCGCTGAGTTTCGCGGCCATTACCATCCCCGCTGCAACAGCCTCACCGTGCAACCATTCGCCGTAGCCCTGGCAACGTTCGATCGCGTGGCCGAAGGTATGGCCAAAATTCAGGATTGCGCGTCGCCCGACCTCGCGCTCGTCTTCGGCGACGACCGCCGCCTTGATCTCGCAGGAGCGCTGAATCGCGTGCGCAAGCGCCTCCGGGTCGCGCGCGATCAGTGCCTCGATATTGTCTTCCAGCCAGGCGAAAAAATCCGCATCGATAATCGCGCCGTGCTTGATGACCTCTGCAAGTCCGGCCTTGAGTTCGCGATCCGGAAGTCGTTTCAGCGTATCGGTATCGATCACTACGACCTTCGGCTGGTGGAACGCGCCGATCAGGTTCTTGCCCCTTGGGTGATTGACGCCCGTCTTGCCGCCGACCGAGCTGTCAACTTGTGCCAACAATGTCGTCGGCACCTGAACGAAATCGACACCTCGCACGTAACACGCGGCGGCGAACCCGGTGATGTCGCCGACCACGCCACCGCCCAGAGCGACCAGTGTCGTATCACGATTCGCGCCAGCAGCGGCCAGCCGGTCAAGAATGCGCCCGACTGTTTCCACGGTCTTGTATTCCTCGCCGTCGGGAAGCTGGATCGAATCAACAGCCTTGTTGCCGAGAAGCTCCATCAAGCCCTGCAGAAAGAGTGGCGCCACGGTCTTGTTAGTGACGACCAGGCAATCATTTCCGCGGACATGCCCCGCCAGATCGAAGCCGCCGCCAAGCAGGCCGCTCCCAATGACGATCGGGTAGCTCCGATCGCCGAGCTCGACAGTGAGTGTGCGGGTAGTCGTCATGGAAAGCGTAGATTACATCAAACCCGCGTTGCACGGTGCCAGGCACCGTCTATAGTCTTTCGAGTATCTCGTTGGCGACGGCCCGGACTTTTCGACCGTCGGTCTCGATCGTCAAATCGGCAATCTCACGGTACATCGGCTCGCGCGTTGCCATCAGCGCTTCCAGAATCGCACGTGGATCATCGTTGTCGAGCAGCGGTCGTTCACGGCCCTTGCGTGTTCGTGCGAGTTGCTGATCGACGGTTGTTTGCAGATAGATGACGAAGCCGCGCGCGCCGAGGTGACTGCGATTCTGTGGGTCAACGATCGCGCCACCACCGGTTGCGAGCACAACTCCGTCGCGCTGCGTGAGGTCATCGATAACCTTTGCCTCGCGTTTACGAAAGCCCTCTTCGCCCTCTTTTTCGAAAATAAACGCGATGTCCACACCGGTCCGCGCCTCGATCTCTTCATCGCTGTCCGCAAAAACCAGGTGCAGCAACCGTGCAAGCTGTCGGCCAACGGCGGACTTGCCGGCGCCCATCGGACCGATCAGAAATACGTTTTGCGACTTTTTCATTTTGGGGACAGTTTACTCAATTGCTATTTCGTGCATCCGGGGTCAATTGAGTAAACTGTCCCCGAAAAGAGAAAGCCAACCCGCAGGTTGGCTTTCATCTTCTAAATCATGATTGCGACTTAGTAGATCGTTGAGCCTTCCTCGAGGATACGTGGCGTGACAAAGATCAGCAGCTCAGACTTATCGTTCTTCATTTGCTTACTGCGGAACAGGAAGCCAATCGCCGGAATATCACCGAGGAATGGAACCTTCGTGATCGTCTCACGACGCTCGGTCTCGTAAATGCCACCCAGTACGACCGTCTGACCATCCTCGACCAGCACCTGCGTCTCAACCGCACGAGTATCGATACTCGGCACCGTACCACCAAGACCGCCCGTTGAAATTACTTCGCCAACGCTATCTTTGTGGACTATCAGATCCATAATAATGTTGTTGTCCGGCGTGATCTGCGGTGTGACCTCAAGGCTCAATACCGCTTTCTTGAACTGTACGGTCGTCGCGCCGGAGGACGCGGACTGCTGATACGGAATCTCGACGCCCTGTTCGATGCGCGCTTCCTTCTGGTTCGCGGTAATGACGCGCGGTGTCGATACGATCTCACCGCGGCCTTCGGCCTCAAGTGCCGACAGCTCGAGATCGACGAGATAGTCTCTTTCGAGTACCGCCAGCGAAAACCGGCCGGCTGCATCTTCGATCGGCACGTTAACGTTATAGCGATCGCCTAGCGCCGGAACCTCGACAGGAGTGACCTGGCCGGTCGTGCCAAGGTTATCGATAATCGAATCAATCATCGTGTCCGTGCCGCTGCCTGAACCGGAAATCACGCTCGCGCCGTCACCAGTACCACTCTCGTGGTAAGCGGTGAGGCCCAGGCGAACACCGAGATCACGGCTGAAGTCGTCATTGACGACGACAATGCGCGACTCGATCAGTACCTGCTTGATCGGCACGTCGAGCGTGCGAACCATGCGGCGAATGTCTTGCAGCCTCTCGGCCGTATCCTGCACCAGCAAGGTATTCGTTCGATCGTCGACAGCGATACTGCCGCGCTCGGACAACATCGCATTGCCGCCTTCACCTGCATTGATCAGGTTTGCGAGGTCGCTGGCCTTGGCATAATTAACCTGCAGGAACTCCGAGTACATCGGTTCGAGTTCGCTGATGGCATTCTTCGCTTCGAGATCCGCGGTTTCGCGCGCGGCGATTTCTTCCGCTGGCGCAACCATGATCACATTGCCGTTCTGGCGCATGTCCAGGCCCTTGGTCGTCATGACGATGTCGAGCGCCTGGTCCCAGGGCACGTTGCGCAGACGCAAGGTCACATTGCCCTGCACGGTGTCGGAAACAACGATGTTCCTGCCCGAGGTCTCAGCCAGAAGTTGCAGTACGGCGCGGGTCTCGATGTCCTGGAAATTAAGCGTCAGGCGCTGACCTTCATACTCCTTGCTCTCGGAGAACAGATTCGAGCCTTCCGAGATTTCGTCAGCCACGGGGTTAATTTCGATCGAAAATTCATTATCGGACTGATAGGCGAGTTGCTCGAACTTGCCGTCAGCAGAAATGACGATGCGCGTATCGAGATTGGTGCGGAGCGTGTCGACTGTCGACACCGGTGTCGCGAAATCCATGACGTCGAGACGGCGCATCAGTTCGGCCGGCAGACTCGTGTCCTTGAACACGGCGACAACACGACCACCTTCCTGGCGGATGTCGACCGGCGTGCCGGGATCCGTAAGATTGACGATGACTCGACCACCACCGTCACGAGTACGGCGGAAATCGACGCTTGTGATGGAGCGGCTGCCGGACGCTGCATACGAAGGCGTGCTGGACGACGGGGTGCTGGCGAACTGGGTGGCTCCAGCATTGTAGTCGTCGCCGTCGCCGAGCAGCACGGTAACTATATTGCCGCTGGCTTTAGTCTCGTACGGAACCATCGATCCAAGGTTGAGAACGACGCGGGTACGGCCATTGGCCTCGGCTGTCAAAATTGTGTCGAGCGGGCCCTGGTTGACGTCTCGACGCCGCTCGCTCAGACCGAGTGTTGTATTCGGTAGATCCAGTGCAATTCGCGCGGGGTTCTCGATCGTGAATGCCAGTGGCTCGGGAGCCGTCTCGCTCATGATCAGCTTGAGTTCGACGCGCTGTCCGGACAGAGTCTGAATCTGAATGTCCTGCAGACGATTGCCTTCCTGTGCGTTTGCGGTCATACCGACAAACGTCAGGAGCACAGCCTGTGCCAGTGCAGCCATTTGTAACACCAGACGCCGGCAGCCGATCGTCGGTTTCATTTTGAGCATCATTCCAATTACTCCCAGTTCCATTCAGGCATCAGTCCGAAAGACCAATTGCGGCGTCTCTTTCGATATAGCCGCCGATTCCGTCAGAAATAATTTCAACCAGATTGATTTCCGATTCCGTGATATCTGTGATGCGACCGTCGTTCTGGCCGATGTAGTTGCCCGGTATGACGCGGTGAATCAGGCCGTCGGACGTCTGCACGAGACCGTAAACCGTCTCGTTGATGTCAAGCGTGCCCACCATCCGCAACGTGTCGAGCGGAAAACCTTCGAGGAATTCGCTTGGCCGATCCGGGTCCGGGCGCATTCCGCCCCCGGTCGTGCCCGCCGCCTGCGGCGTATCGGGAACGAATGGCGAGCGAATACCCTCGACATCGGCCAGATAATTGAAAACCTCGTAAGGCGCGATCTCGGGCAACGGCTCAATGCGACCGCCCGGCCGTGCCTTGACTTCATTGATATAGCTGTCCAGGTCGTCCATATCCGCGCCGCAGGCCGCAAGACCCACAGCCGTGACGGCCAGCAACAATCCTTTGCGTAATGTGACAGAAGCAATCATGGCGTATCTGCCTCTTCAATGTACCGATATGTCTGAGCGGTGACTTCCAGGCTCAAGCTGTCATACACGCCCTGCTCTTCGGGCGTTATAACAATGTTGTGCAGTGTCACGATGCGAGGCAGCGCCGCGACCCCACTAACGAACTTGGCAATCTCGTGATAGCCGCCGGAAAGCTGAATCTTTATCGGCTTTTCGGCATAGAAATCCTTCGGAATCTCTGCCTGCGGCTGGAACAGTTTCTCCTGCAATCCCGAGGCGAGCCCGGTTTGCGAGATATCAACGATCAGGCTCGGAATTTCCGTCTCGCCGGGCAACTGCCGCAACATCGTTCCGAACGACTGCTCGATCTGTGAAAGCTGTGCTTTGTAGGCGTCGTAATTGGCCGCTTTGCGCTGTTTGTTCTCGAAGGTGACGCGAAGCTCTTGCTCCACTGCCTCTGCGCGCGTCAGTTGCGGTGACTTGTCCTTGATGATCGTGAACCAGATGCCCGCGAAAGCAACGGCAATAAAGACAATGACGATGACGGCCGCGCGGAAAGCCAGCGGCCAGCGACCTACGTCATTGACGTCCAGGCTTTGAAGTTCTTCGACGAGGTTCATACGCCGTCCTCCATATCTGCACCCGGGCTATGCTGCTTCAGATAGACAATGAACTCGGCCTGTCGTGAAGACCCTGCTGTCGTGGTCTCGACTCTGTCCACTTCAGGGTCGGCCAGCCAGCTGGACGCGTCGATCTGTCGCATCAATGCCGACACGCGTGTGCTCGATTGCGCAACACCGCGCACTTCGATACGTGACCCGGTTTGCTTGATACCGGTTAGATACACACCCTCGGGAAGTTGCCGCACGAGCTCGTCAAACAGATGCACTACCTCCGGGCGGCTCTTTTGCAGCTCGTCGATAATTTCCATGCGCGCCAACAGGCGCTCCTTCTGTCGCTCGAGGCCGTCGATTTCCTCGATCGAACGTTGCAGTTCGTTGATTTCGTCAGTCAGGCGCGCGTTGCGACGCTCCTGGCTCGAGATCATTGTCGAGAACGCAAGCATCGTCAGCATGATGATTGCGATACCGGCAAGCACGGCTCCGCCCATCGCCATACCGAAATCGCGTTGGCGCTTCTTGCGCTCTTCCTCGCGCCAGGGGAGTAGATTAATACGTGGCATCAGTCAAAACTCCTCAATGCAAGACCGCAAGCGGTGAGGAGCGCCGTCGCGTCCTTGTGCACACCCTGGGATTTTGCTTTCGATGAGATTTTCATTTGTCCGAGGGGATCACCGACCTCTGTCGGAATACCCACGCGGCTGGAAATGACATCTGCGATACCGGGAATATTGGCGCAACCACCGCACACGACAATCATGTCCGGCTGTTCACGGCCACCGCCCGATGCAAGATAAAATTGCAACGAGCGACTAACCTGTTGCGTCATGTCGTCGATGAAAGGCTCGAGCACTTCCGGCTGGTAGTTGCTCGGCAACCCGCCCTGTTTCTTGGCGCGGCCGGCGTCTTCCATCGATAAACCGTAGGTGCGCATGATTTCCTCGGTGAGCTGTTGCCCGCCGAAGTTGAAGTCACGTGTGTAAATGACCTTGAGATCCTGCAACACTGAAAAGGTCGTGCTGCTGGCGCCGATGTCGACGATTGCGACCGACTGGCCAATACCACCGTCCGGTATCTGGTGGCTCAATAGCTGGCAGGCATTCTCGAGCGCGAAGGCTTCGACGTCGACGACGTGTGCAGCCAGACCGGCAGCGTTTACGGCCGCCTGGCGCTGGTCGACATTTTCGGTGCGTGTCGCAACGAGCAATACGTCCATCAACTCAGGGTCTTTGTCGTTCGGTCCGACGATTTCGTAGTCAAAACTGACCTCTTCCATCGGGAACGGAATGTATTGATCCGCCTGGATCTCTACCTGGCCCTCGAGATCTCTCGCGGAAAGTCCCGCCGACATCTGAATGACCTTGGTAATGGCCGCATCACCGCTGATAGCGACCGCGACATCCGTCGCTTTCGCACCTGCGCGTTTTACGGCCCGACGAATGGCTTCACCCACGGCCTTGGCGTCTACGATCGCCTTCTCACTGACCGAACTGGGTGGCGTGGGCTCTGCCGAATACGACTCGACGCGATAGCGCTTGCCGCTCTGCGACAGCTCTATCAGCTTGACCGACGATGTCGTGATATCGAGGCCCAACAGTGGTTGAGTTTTCTTACCGAAAAGCACGTTTTTTCCCTTCTAAGTCGGTGAGTTGCAAGCCAAAAGTAGTCTGGACCTGAGCAAATCGATTTAACTATATATCAATAAAATGTTAAATAAAACGTGACTTTGTTCACGATCCCGGGAAGCTATGTTACTGATGCCAGGCCGCTTGTTCCGTGAACTGGTCGTGGTGTGTGCCCAGAGAAGGCGGCAAATCACGTGGGCATTGCAGGTTACGGCCATCGCTCGCTATCATCGGGCCCGGCAGAAACGCCCCGCTTGGGCCTTTGCCATCAAAATGCCACAATTCCTACACCGGCCGGACATCAGACTACCTGTAACTCTATGCAGGCAGCGGCGCGATTATTCGCGGCGAAATGCCAGTTACACATGAGCACGGCGATTATGCGAAGACCCAGCGCACCAAGGAAGCAAACACGTCACAGGTCCCATCGCGGGGTCTGGCGCGCACTTGTTGTGGTCGCGGGTTTGGTCCTTATGAGCATCATCGTCGGCGTTGCGGGCGTCATCGGCGCTTATTACTACGTGGCCCCCGGCCTGCCGGCCGCGGAGACCATTCGTGACATCCCGTTGCAGATTCCATTGCGGATATTCAGTCGCGACGGACACCTTATAGAAGAGATCGGTCAGCGGCGGCGCATTCTTATTACTTATCTGGATGTGCCACCCCATGTAGTCAACGCATTCATTGCCGCCGAGGACCAGCGCTTTTTTGTCCACCCCGGCATCGACTACCGCGGCATCCTGCGTGCGCTTTCACAGCTCGTCCTGACAGGTGACATAGCGAGTGGCGGCAGCACCCTGACGCAACAACTCGCGCGCAGTTATTTCCTCTCGCTTGAGCAAACCGCTGAACGCAAGTTCAAGGAGGCCTCGCTCGCCGTCAGGATCGAACAGGAATTCACGAAGGAACAGATCATGGAGCTGTTCCTTAACAAGATGTTCTTCGGCCAGCGCGCCTACGGTGTCGCTGCCGCCGCCCAGGTCTACTTCAATAAGCAGCTCAACGACATCGACATCGCTGAAGCGGCAACCCTGGCAGGCGTGCTCCCGGCACCATCGCGTTACAACCCGGTGCGGAGTCCCATCAATGCCAGGATGCGTCGTGGTTATGTACTGGGTCGCATGCTGGACCTGGGTTACATCACGGATGCCGAGTACACCGCCGCGACAGACGAGCCGGTGGAGTCGCGTTTGCACGGCGCTCGCGTCGAGCTCAACGCTCCTTACGTCGCCGAGATGGTGCGTCGTGAGATGTTGTCGCGCTACGGCGAGGATACTTACACGGCCGGTTTTCAGGTCGTGACAGCACTCGACTCCCGGCTGCAAAAATCAGGCAACTACGCGTTACGAAATGGTCTGCTCGAGTTCACCAGGCGGCGTGGCTACCGAGGACCGGTCACGACGATCGAATTACCACCCGAACTTCCCGGCCTGACTTTCGAGGAGTGGCCACCCGAAACTCTGGAGACTCTCGACCAGTATGCGCCCGGCGGCCTGTCGCTCGCATTGGTTGTCGCCGTCAACGAAAACAACAGCGCCGACATCGTGTTCCGCGATGGTAGCGCGGCAACAATCCCCTGGCACGGCCTCAGCTGGGCCAAGGCATTCATCGATCGCGAAACCACCGGGCCGGCGCCCGAAACTGCCGCCGACGTCGTCGCTCCGGGCGACATTGTCTACGTCATGCCGACAGCGGCGGATTTCTGGGCTTTGGCGCAGTTACCCGAGGCACAGGGCGCCGTCGTTTCCGTAGACCCGGCCGACGGGGCAATCACGAGCCTGGTCGGCGGTTTCGATTTCGCGATGACCAAGTTCAATCGCGTTACGCAAGCGTTCCGCCAGCCCGGCTCTTCGTTCAAGCCATTCATTTATTCGGCCGCACTCGAACATGGCAACACCGCTGCCACCGTCGTACTCGACGCTCCCGTTGTTATTACATCGTCGGAACTCGAGGCTGTCTGGCGCCCGATCAATTACAGCGGGCGTTTCTACGGACCGACACGGCTGCGCGAGGCCCTGGTGCGTTCGATGAACCTCGTGTCGGTGCGCTTGCTGTTGTTCGAGACCGGCGTCGGCAACGCCGTGCGGCACATAGCGAGATTCGGCTTCGGTGAGGCTGCATTGCCTCGCAACGGCTCGCTGGCGCTGGGCGGCGGGAGTGCGTCGCCACTCGATATGGTGCAGGGCTACGCGACACTCGCGAATGGTGGTTACGCCGTCAGACCCTATGTCATCGATGCGATCTACGGTGCCGATGGCGAGACGCTGTATCGCGCCGATCCGGCAATCGTCTGTGAACCCTGCGTCGCCGAACCTGCGAATGATTTCGGCGTCGCACCGCCCCGGGAAATGACGCTCGAGGAGATGGCCGACATCGCCCTGACCTATCGCCCGGACGCGAGTGTTGCGCCCGGGTTGTTCGCAAACGTCAACGCCGCAACACGCGCAATCTCTGCCCAGAACGCATTCCTCATCCAGGACATGATGCGTGACGTAGTCCGCCGCGGTACGGGAATCCGCGCATGGCGTGCATTGGGGCGCAGGGATCTGTCGGGCAAGACAGGTACGTCAAACGACCGGCGTGATGCCTGGTTTGGCGGATTCAACTCCGATCTTGCTGCCATCGTCTGGGTCGGCTACGACGACGACCGCCCACTCGGACCCGGCGAGGAAGGCTCACGTACTGCATTGCCGGTGTGGATCGAGTTTATGCGCTATGGCCTGGCCGGCGTCCCCGAAAACCAGATGCCAATGCCCGAGGGGATTGTTTCGGTGCGCATCTCGAAGGAAAGCGGCTGCCCGGCGCGTGCCGGCCAGAGCGATTGGACGTTTGAAGTGTTTCGCGAGGGCCATGTACCCGATTGCGAAACCGTTGAAGAACTGCCCGACATATTCAATGACACCACCGGGCTCGACGACCAGCCCGAGGGCGAAAGCGAGGAAGAACCAGAGGACGAGTCGCTGTTCTAGGGCCTGTTTACACAAAGTGGCCAGGAAAAATAACTCCAACGGATCCGAGCGGGCGCGGCTGATGGTTGCGCAGGAAGCCGCGCGCATCATCGTAAACCAGGGAATTCGTGACTACGGGCTCGCCAAGAAGAAGGCGGCAGACCGGCTCGGCCTGGGAGCGCGTGGTTCGCTGCCCGGCAATGCCGAGATCGAGCACGCCGTCAGCGAACACCTGCAGCTCTTCGCCGGCGAGTCACATTCGGACCTGTTGCATTCGATGCGTGTTGCCGCGTTATCTGCCATGGAGCTATTGGCAACGTTCTCGCCGCGCCTCGTCGGGCCCGTCCTGAGCGGGACTGCCGACGCAAATTCCGCTGTCAACCTGCACGTGTTTGCGGACAGTCCGGAAGCCGTGGCAATGTCGCTGGACGAACGCGGTATCAGCTACCGTCCCTATGAACGCAGGTTAAAAAGTCGCCGTGACCAGGCCGACACCTACGCCGGCTATGAATTCAATCACGGCGACGCATCCGTACAGGCGACCGTGTTCCCGGTCGACGGCATCCGCCAGGCCCCGATGAGCCCGGTTGACGGCAAGCCGATGAAGCGCGCGGACACGCGCGCGGTGCAGGATCTGATCGAATAGGTCGTGCTGTGGGAGCGCGCGATGCGCGCTCCCACGAACCTTTAGCGCTTCTCTATCGCGACGTAATCACGCGCCGGCGCACCCGTATAGAGCTGCCGCGGCCGCGCAATCTTGGCCTTCGGATCCGATATCATCTCGCGCCAATGTGCGCACCAACCGACGGAGCGGCCGATTGCGAACATCACCGTGAACATAGACGTCGGGATACCCAGCGCCCGGTAGATGATGCCCGAGTAGAAGTCGACGTTCGGATACAGGTTCTTCTCGATGAAGTAGTCGTCTTTCAGGGCCACCTGTTCGAGCTCGAGTGCGAGTTCGAACATCGGTGAGTCATTTCGACCTACCTTCTTCAGAACCTTGTGGCACATTTCGCGGATGATGGTCGCCCGCGGGTCGAAGTTCTTATAGACGCGATGCCCGAAGCCCATCAGGCGGAATGGATCATCCTTGTCTTTCGCCTTGGCAACGTATTTGGGGATCTGACTCTTGTCACCAATCTCGCTGAGCATGTCCAGCACGGCTTCGTTGGCGCCGCCATGTGCCGGCCCCCACAACGCCGAAATGCCGGCAGCGATCGCGGAATACGGGTTCGCTCCCGAGCTGCCAGCCATGCGCACCGTCGACGTGGAGCAGTTCTGCTCGTGATCGGCGTGCAGGATGAATAGCAAGTCCAGGGCCTCTGCGGCGACCTCGTTGATCTCGTACGGCTCCGCCGGAACCGCAAACAACATGCGCAGCAGGTTCTCACTGTAGCTGAGGTCGTTGCGTGGATAAATGAAGGGCTGGCCGGCGTTCAGCTTGTGCGCCGCAGCGGCGATCGTCGGCAGCTTGGCGAGGATGCGATGCGAGAATCTGTCGCGGCGCTCCGAACTATGGATATCCATCGTGTCGTGATAATAGGCCGACATCGAGCCTACAACCGCCGATACCATCGCCATCGGATGTGCGTTGTAGCGAAAGCCGTTGAAAAACTTGAGCATGCCCTCGTTGAGCATGGTGTGCCGGCTGATCGTGGTACTAAAGGCCTCGAGTTGCTCCGCCGTGGGCAGCTCTCCGTATAGCAGGAGGTAACTGACCTCGATGAAATTCGAGTTGGCGGCGAGTTGCTCGACCGGGTAACCCCGGTACATCAGAACGCCCTTCTCACCGTCGATGAATGTGATGGTTGACTTGCAACTACCCGTTGCTACGAATCCCGGATCGTAGGTAAAAACCCCGTGTTCGCGATACAGCTTTCCTATATCGACGACGTCGGGCCCGGTGGTACCTTCGTGGACCGGCAGGCTAAGTTCTTTGCCGTCAGGGTCTACTAGGCGATAAGCGCGCTCACTCATGGTCGTCCTCTGGCTTGGGTCGGCCAACAAGCATACCAAAGCCGCAACCCCCGGGACCTAAGGGTTAACCGTTAGTCTAATGCGGTCGGGCGCCGGGCGGCCCCCGGTGGAAGGAAGCCCTGGCCGGGCCTAGCTCATGCCGTACTTGCGGCGGAACTTGTCGACTCGACCGCCGGTATCGACGATCTTCTGTTTGCCCGTGTAGAACGGGTGGCAGGAGGAGCACACTTCGATCAGGAGGTCCTCGCCGAGCGTCGAACGCGTCGTGAACTCATTGCCGCAACTACAGGTGACCTTGATGTCGGAATAGTTGGGATGGATGTCGGCTTTCATGGCTTCTCTCTGGGTTCGGTGCCTGAAAAGGTCGCGTAGGATATAGCGAAGAGCAGGTCGCCGCAAGTACCCACTGGACGAGTCCGGAGGCCCGTGAGGTTTATCCACAGAAGCTGTGGATAAACCTGTGGAAGGAAATTGAACGAGTCACCTAAGGTGCGGATTTTCAAAGCGCGTTGTCAATATGACTATTTTGTGTCCACTTTATTAATCTTAGATAAATCAAAAGGTTAAAGGTCTTTCTCGACGCTGCGGCTGAATTTGATCGCGTCTCATGCTGAAAATATAGGAGTCTGCGGAGCATTGTGCATAAACGAAATCGGGCCTACGGCAGAAAATGCGCCTGCAGATCGTTCAAAAACCGGTGCCCGGTCGTCGTCGGCAACCATTTTCGGGCTGCATTTTGCGCCATCAGGCCACGCTCCACGAGCGGCTCGAGCCGTCGGCGCAAGCTGCCGGCCGGTAACCCGGTGCGGGACGTAAAAAGCGTCTCGCCAAATCCGTCGGACAGGCGCAATGCGTTCAGCATGAACTCGAATAGCAGGTCGTCATCACTAATCGTCGTTCGCGCCGCCTCCTCGCCCGCCTCGATCGACTTCATGTATTGCTGCGGATTCGCCGGTTTCGCATAGCGAAAAACGCCCGCGGACGTCGATACCTTGCCGTGCGCGCCCGCCCCCACCGCCAGGTAGTCGCCGAAGCTCCAGTAATTCAGGTTGTGCCGGCAGCGCCTTCCATCCCGGGCATAGGCTGAGACCTCGTAGCGCGCATAGCCGAGCCCGGCAAGCAGCGCTTCGCCCTGTTGCTGTATCTCGTACGACACGTCCTCACCGGGCAGCCCGGCAGGTGGGCGGGCGTGAAATACCGTGTTCGGTTCGAGGGTCAGGTGGTACCAGGACAAATGTTCCGGTTCGAGCTGGACCGCGGCCTCGATATCGCCCATCGCCGCCGCCACGTCCTGGCCGGGCAATGCATACATCAGGTCGAGGTTAATATTGTCGAAACCGGCGTCCCTGGCATCCCGGACCGCGCGCCCGATGTCGCCGACCCCGTGGACGCGGCCAAGCAATGTGAGTGTCGCCGCGTCGAACGACTGCGCACCGATGGACAATCGATTGACGCCAGCCTCACGATAGCCCTTCGGGTCCCCGCACTCGACGGTACCGGGATTTGCCTCCATCGTTATCTCTATGTCATCTGCCAGTGAGTAGCGGTGTGCGGTCTCGTCGAGGATCTTCCCGATTTCCGCCGGCGTGAAGAGGCTGGGCGTGCCGCCACCGAGGAACACGCTGGCCAGTTGCCGGCCCGATATGGCAGCCGCCTCCTTGCGTAGATCCAGTATCAGCGCGTCAAGGTAACGGTGTCGTGCCGCGGCATCGCCTCCGGAGTAGGAGTTGAAGTCGCAGTATGGGCACTTGCGCACACACCAGGGCAAATGCACATAGAGCGACAGCGGCGGCGGCGTTGGCATTCCGTGACTACGTGTAATGTTGTCGCATCATCTCGGCAAGTGCGCTCAGTGCCATGCCTCGATGACTACGAGCATTCTTCTGCTCGGGGCCGAGCTCGGCCGCCGTTCTGCCACAGTCCGGATCGAGAAACACCGGGTCATAACCGAAACCGTCGGTACCGCGCCGCTGGCGCAGGATGACGCCTTCCCAACGACCCTCGGCTATGAGTGACGACGAGTCGTCCGGCGTCACAAAGCACGCACAACAGTGGAACGCTGCGGCCCGATCTTCGGTCGGTACCCGCTGCAGCTCTTCGAGAAGTTTGTCGATATTGCTGTCGTCGGTCGCTCCCGGTCCGGAATACCGCGCCGAGTGAACACCGGGGCGGCCGCCGAGCGCGTCGACAGCGAGGCCGGAGTCGTCGGCAATGGCAGGCAACCCTGTCGCCACAGCCGCATGGCGCGCTTTAATCAGCGCGTTTTCGACGAATGTAGCGCCGGTTTCCTCGGCATCTTCGACGCCAAGCTCGCCCTGGACGACAATTTCCACATCGAGGTCTGCAAGAATGCTCTCGATCTCCCACCGCTTGCCGGTATTACTGCTGGCCAGGACAATTTTCTTCGGCAGGGGCAAGAACTCATCCTCCAGCCGCAGCCAATGCGTCGTCCTGTGCGCTGATGATTGTCTCGATACCGATCTTCGCCAGGCCCAGCATTGTCGAGAACTCGTCGTCGCTGAATGCGTGTCCCTCTGCCGTGCCCTGGATCTCGACGAAACGGCCAGCCTCATTCATGACAACGTTCATATCGGTCTCGGCCTGCGAGTCTTCGTCGTAGTCGAGATCGAGGACGGCGATGCCACGATAAATACCGACCGAGACAGCTGCGATTCGACCGTACAACGGATTTTTCCTAAGGGACTTCTTTTTTGTCATGCGCTGCATCGCGAGCGCGAGCGCGACGTAGCTGCCACTGATAGCGGCTGTGCGCGTGCCACCGTCCGCCTGAATGACATCGCAGTCGAGCGTTACCATGCGCTCTCCGAGCGCCTCGAGATTGGTAACCGCCCTCAGCGAGCGACCGATAAGGCGCGAAATTTCCTGGGTTCTGCCGCTCTGCTTGCCGCGCGCCGCCTCGCGCGCGGAACGCGTGTGCGTGGACCGCGGCAGCATCCCGTATTCGCCCGTGACCCAACCCTTGTTCTTGCCGCGCATCCAGATGGGCACGCGTTCCTCAACGCTTGCCGTGCACAACACGCGAGTATCACCGAACTCGGCAAGTACGCTGCCTTCCGCGTGACGCGTGAAGTCGGGGGTAAAACAGACATTGCGAATCTCGTTCGCCTCGCGGCCGCTCGGGCGCATGATCGCTCTCCGGTTTATTGTTCGTCTACGTAGCAAGCCACCGCAATGCGGTGCCAGTCGTATTGTCGCTGTAGGGCGAGTTTACGTTCAATGCCTTAATGCTGAGCGCTTTGAGATTGTCCGCCAGGTTGTCATCACCCGGAGCGCCTATCTCGGCGACGTCATCGTCGCTGAGGCCGGACCAGAGCCCGTCGGTGCAGGCCAACAGTACGTCGCCGGGCTGCAATGGCTTTTTATTCGTAATGCTCATGTCGGGCACGGGTGCGTCCCCACCGATGCAGCACTCCACGAAATTTCGCATTGGGTGATCCTGCGCTTCTTCCTCGGTGATTGCGCCCTCCTGGATCAATACTTCAACGTGACTGTGGTCGCGGGACCGATTCAACACTTTGGCACTTCGAATCTGGTAGATGCGACTGTCCCCAATATGCGCCCAATACGCGCCGCCCTCCTGAATAAGGCAGATAGCGCAGGTCGCGCGTGGCCGGAAATCGACGGCGACCTCCTTGCCCAGGCCAACGACCTCGTCGTGTGCGCGGGCGAGCGCCATATACAGGAAACCTTGCGGGTCGAAGATCGGCAGGGTCGAGGACATGAAAATGTCCTGCACGATTTTCAGGCCGGTTTCGGCTGCGATCGCGCCATCCGCGTGCCCGCCCATGCCGTCGAATACCAGCATCATTGCGGCATCTTCTGATACGACGACGGCGGCGCGGTCCTGATTGTCCTGCCGGTCACCGAGAGCGGAAACTTTTGCGTATTCGACGTGCATACTGGCCTGCGCTTAAAATGTCCGGTCGCCGAGAAATATCAGTATCCCGGGCCATGCGGCGAAAGTATGCCGATACTCTGTTTTTAAATATGTGACCAATGCGGCACAACCGGAGACTTTAACGATGTTACACAGTATGACAGGCTTCGCGCGACAGTCCGCCGAGTCCGGGATTGGCACGCTGACCTGGGAGCTCCGGGCCGTCAATCACCGTTACCTCGACGTGCAAATCAAGGTGCCGGACGAACTCCGCCCGCAAGAACAGGCGTTTCGCAAACAGGTCACAGACTGCATCAGTCGTGGCAAAGTCGAGTGTGCGCTGCACTTTCGCCGCGCTTTCGACCGGCAAAATGAACTGCAAATCGACACGGAACTTGTCGAGCTCATCGGCACGCGCATCAAGGAAATGTCGGCAGAGCTTCCTGCGACCGGCGCCGTCAACCCGTTCGACGTAATGCGCTGGCCCGGTGTCGTGAAACAAACCGAGATCGATACCGAACCACTGCTTGATGAGGCAAGCGCGCTGCTGACGACGGCGGTAGCCGCCATCCAGGCCATGCGCTCCAGCGAAGGCGCACGCATTGCGGAGATGCTCGAATCCCGGTGTGCCGACATCGCCGGCATCTCAAAATCGGTTCGCGCCCGCATGCCTGATGTCCTCGACGCCGCGCGTGTCAAACAGCGCGAGCGTATTGCGAAACTGGATATCGAGGCCGACCCGTCCCGGCTTGAAACCGAGTTGGCGCTGATCGCACAAAAGCTGGACGTCGACGAAGAGCTCGATCGCCTTGACAGTCACCTGGTCGAGATTCGCGACGTGCTGCGGCTCGACGAGCCAGTCGGCAGGCGCCTCGACTTCCTGATGCAGGAACTCAACCGGGAGGCGAACACGCTCGGATCGAAGTCGAATGACACCGAGACGACGAAAGCCGCCGTCGAGCTCAAGGTCCTGATTGAGCAACTTCGCGAACAGATCCAGAACATCGAGTAGCTCCGTATGGCCCGGCAACCCGCCAGATTGTTCGTGATTGCGGCACCTTCCGGCGCCGGCAAGACGACGCTCGTCAAAGCTTTGACGACGCGCAATCCAGGCTTGCGTTTTTCGATCTCCTACACGACACGCCCGCAGCGTCGCAACGAAGCGCACGGCGTCGACTACCTGTTCGTCGACAAGGAGGAGTTCGATCGACTCCGTTCGGCGGATGCGCTACTCGAATCCGCCGAGGTTTTCGACAACTGCTACGGCACATCCCGGCAACAGGTCGAAGAACATCTTGCGGCTGGCAACAACGTGATCCTCGAAATCGATTGGCAGGGCGCGCAACAGGTTCGCGCAGCGATGCCGGAGTGCATCACGGTCTTCATCCTCCCCCCCTCCCGAGAAGAACTGGAGCGACGGCTGAGGAACAGAGGGACCGACAGCGACGAGGTCATCGAGCGCCGCCTGCGCGACTCTCTCTCCGATATGTCCCACTGGTCTGAATTTGATTACGTGATCTTCAACGATGATCTGGACGAAGCCGTCGCCGACCTCGAGGCCGTGCTAAGCGGTACCGGCGACGAGAACGAAGCTCGAAATCAGCAAATCCGAGGCGCCATTGCCAGAATTCTGGCTTGAGGCGCGATCAATTAAGCCGGGCGGAGTGCCGGGTGTTCGTTCGAGCGTCGTGCGGAGTGAAGTGACGCAGGACGCCAAAACGAGCGGAGGACGATTGGCGCGAGACAAGGATGTCGAGCGACATTAAGCGAGAACGAATACCCGGTATAAACGCCCGGCGTCACTCCCCGAGCTTCATCGCCTGCTTTATATAACGAAATAGCATAAGGGCTGGATTCCGCGCCACCCCTTGCGGTAGGCTGCCCGACCTCGTTGAAATTAGGGGTTTGGGTGGTCCATCCAGACCCATTTGAGAAAGGATTACCATAAATGGCTCGTATTACGGTCGAAGACTGCCTGGAAAACATCAACAACATCTTCGAGATGGTGCTCGTTGCCTCGAAGCGCGCGCGTCGCCTCGCCCATGGCGCAGACCCGATGGTCGAACTCGAGAATGACAAGCCTACCGTTGTCGCATTGCGCGAGATCGCCGATGGTCATGTAACGCCGGCCATCCTCGACGAAATCGAAGCACCGCCGGCCGAAGATCTGCTGCAGTCGCCCGAGTTGACCGAAGACATACTGCCTATCCGCGGCATCTCCATCGGCGACTAAGCCGAAAATTCTTCAGCCAGCACGGTTCGGCGTTAAAAACAGCCTCGCCTGAAGGCTTTTCGCACACTCTGAACGCGACAGGGTACGCGCCTTCTGCGCGTATTCGCGGGTATGATTGGGGCATGGATTACGCCGCAACGATCTTGTCAAAACTGCCGGGCGCGTCGAAACGCGACCACGGCTTGCGGCACCTGGTCGACACCCTCGAGAGCTATCTGCCCAGCGAGCAGATCGAAACCATCATGCGCGCCTACGAATTCGGTGCCGCTGCTCACGACGGACAGACGCGTAAAACCGGTGAGCCCTATATCACGCACCCGGTAGCTGTCGCGCAGTCGCTCGCCGAGATGCACCTCGACTCCGAGGCAATCATGGCGGCGATCCTGCACGATACCGTCGAGGATACTGAGGCATCGATCACGGATATCGAGCAGCAATTCGGCGAGGAAGTGGCGCTGCTGGTTGACGGCGTCAGCAAACTCGACCAGATCCAGTTTCGCTCCCGCGCCGAAGCGCAGGCAGAAAGTTTTCGCAAGATGATGCTGGCGATGATCGGAGATATTCGCGTCATCCTCGTCAAACTCGCCGACCGCTTGCACAACATGAAGACCCTGGGTGCGATGCCGGGCAGCAAGCGCAAGCGGATCGCGCGCGAGACCCTCGACATTTATGCCCCGATCGCCAATCGTCTCGGCATCAATCGCTTCAAGGTTGAACTCGAAGACCTTGGTTTCAGCAATCTCTACCCGATGCGGTACCGGGTTCTCGATCGCGCTCTAAAGAAGAGCAAGGGCAGTCAGCGGCAGATCGTCAAGCGCATCTCGGAAGAAATCGACAAGACGATGGCGGAAGAGGGTATCGAGGGCGAAATCAACGGCCGCGAGAAACACCTCTACAGCATTTACAAGAAGATGACCGAGAAGAAGCGGACGCTCTCGGACATCGTCGACGTATACGGCTTCCGTATTGTCGTTGACGACGTCGGTACCTGTTACAAGGTGCTGGGCCTCGTTCATGGCCTGTACAAGCCCGTGCCCGGACGCTTCAAGGACTATATCGCGATCCCGCGCATCAACGGCTATCAGTCCCTGCACACGACGTTGTTCGGGCCCAAAGGGCTGCCGCTCGAAGTACAGATTCGGACGCGCGAGATGGATCGCGTTGCCGAATCCGGCGTGGCATCGCACTGGCAATACAAAGCCGAAGACAAAGTCGACGCGACACCACAGCGACGCGCGCGGCAGTGGCTTTCGAATCTCGCGGAGTTGCAGCAATCGGGCACGTCCGAGGAGTTCCTCGAGAGCGTCAAGGTCGACCTGTTTCCCGACAAGATTTATGTCTTCACGCCGAAGGGCGACATCATGCCGCTGCCGAAGGGTTCGACGACCGTCGACTTTGCCTATGCGGTACACACGGATGTCGGCAACCGTTGCGTCGCAGCAAAGGTAGACCGCGCACTGGTGCCGTTGAGGACGCTACTGCACAACGGCGAAACCGTCGAAGTCATCACCAGCCGCGGTGCCAAACCAAACCCGAACTGGCTGAGCTTCGTGCGCACTGCAAAAGCGCGCACGGCCATTCGCAATCACATGAAGAAGATGCGCTCCACCGAGTCGGTCGACCTCGGCAAGCGTCTTCTCGACCGCACGCTGAAGGACATGGGTTCGTCCTTGCGTAAGGTCGGCAAAGTGCGCATGAAGGCCGCACTCGACGAACTCGGTCTCAGCGACACGGCGGAGCTTTTCGAGCAACTCGGACTCGGCAAGCGTCTTGCTCCACTGACGGCCGCTCTCCTGCTCGGCGTGGGTGAAGAGGGCGAGGGTCAGACTGGCCAGGCCAGGCTGACGATTGCCGGCACCGAGGGCATGGTGGTTAGCTACGCCAAGTGTTGTTACCCGATTCCCGGCGACGACGTGATGGGTTACCTGAGCTCCGGCCGCGGTGTCGTTATCCATCGCAACAACTGCGGCAACCTGTCGAACTTCCGCAAAAATGCTGAAAAGTGGATCGCGTGCAGCTGGGAGGAAAAAATCGATCGTGAATTCTCGAGCCAGATCCAGGTCGATACGATCAATAAGCCCGGCGTGCTGGCGGAGGTTGCGGCCACCATCGGCGACAGTGGATCCAACATCGAACAGGTCGAGGTATTGGGCCGACACGAAGACTGTTCGATGCTTTCATTTCTCATTAAGGTCAAAGACCGCAAGCACCTCGCCCGTATATTGCGTGATGTCCGTAACATGCCCAACGTTGTGCGCGTTGCGCGCGACTGCGCCTGATCAGGAAGAAAAACAGCAATGAGTAAACAAGCAATCCACACCGACAACGCGCCCGCGGCGATCGGCACGTATTCACAAGCTGTCGAAACGCGAGGCCTGGTCTTTTTATCCGGGCAGATTCCGCTCGATCCCGCAACGATGGAAGTCGTGGACGGCGACTTCGAGGCGCGTGCCCGCCGCGTGTTCGAGAACCTTGCGGCTGTCGCCGCAGCCGCTGGCGGAAGTCTCGACGATATCGTCAAGGTAACCGTATTCCTGACCGACCTCGACAATTTTGCGACGGTCAACAGCGTCATGGAGGATTATTTCCAGCAACCGTTTCCGGCGCGTGCCGCTGTCGGCGTCGCGTCACTGCCCAAAGGTGTCGATGTCGAAGCCGACGCGATCCTCGCGCTGCGGTAGAGCGCCTGTGCGAGCGCGCCCCTGCGCACGAGGTTCGTCGATCTCAATTCGCGCGCAGGGCTGCGCTTCCACGATTATCTCCGACCAACAGTGACTGTCGAACTCGCATCTCCCTTGACCGCCTTGACCGGCGTCGGTCCGGCGCTCTCGGAAAAGTTGCAGCGGCTGAACCTGAGTTGTGTGGAGGACCTGCTGTTCCTGTTGCCATTACGGTACGAGGATCGCACGCAGCTGGTCCGGCTGGGTGCGCTGGCTGCAGGTGCCCGTTGCCTTGTAACGGGTGAGGTACTTTTGGCCGAGACTACGTTTCGTGGTCGTCGCAACCTACTCGTACGAATCGGCGACGGTAGCGGCCAGCTGACGCTGCGCTTTTTTCACTTCTCACGCAGGCAAGAGGCACAGTTTCAGCCGGGCGTGCGGGTGACTTGCTTCGGTGAGGCGCGCAAGGGTCGCAGCGGCTTCGAGATGATTCACCCGGAGTACCGTATCCTGCGGGCCGACCAGGACACGGCCGTTAACGAATCGCTGACACCTATTTATCCTGCGACCGAAGGTGTGCAACAGGGTCGGTTGCGGAACCTGACCGACCAGGCACTGCGGTCCATGCGCTCGGCACCACCGGACGAATTGCTGCCCGACGATATTCGCGAACAGCTCGCGATGCCGTCGCTGGCCGACGCAATCGTGTACCTGCACCGGCCGCCACCCGATGCGGACGTCGACGCCATGCTCGCGGGGCGGCATCCCTGTCAGCAACGCCTGGCATTCGAGGAATTGCTGGCTCACTACCTCAGTCTGAAAAACCTGCGCGCTCTCGCGGATACCGAGCCAGCGCCGGCGCTCGTTGGCGGGGAAGAACAGGTCGGGAAGTTCATTCAGGCGCTGCCTTTCGAACTGACCGCAGCACAACAGCGCGTCGTCGATGAAATCCTTGCCGATATGGGCCGGTCACACCCGATGATGCGTCTGATCCAGGGCGACGTTGGTTCGGGTAAGACCGTGGTTGCGGCGATTGCCTGCATCAGGGCCATCGCCAGCAACGTACAGGCAGCAATCATGGCTCCGACTGAATTGCTGGCGGAACAGCACTGGCGGAGTTTTTCAGACTGGCTGCGCCCAATGGACCTGGAACCGGCATGGCTTGCCGGCAGCCAGCGTGTCGGCGCAAGGCGTGAGTCCATCGAGGCAATAGCCGATGGCCGGGCCCCGGTCGTCGTCGGTACACATGCGCTGTTCCAGGAGGGCGTGAATTTTCACCGGCTCGGACTCGTGGTGATCGACGAACAACATCGCTTCGGCGTACACCAACGCATGGCGCTGCGCGACAAGGGTGTCAACGATGCAGGTCATCCGCATCAGCTTGTTATGACCGCCACGCCAATTCCGCGCACGCTTGCGATGGCAGCCTATGCCGACCTCGACGTCTCTATCATCGACGAGTTGCCGCCCGGCCGCCGACCGGTCACCACGGTTGCCATCCCGGAAACCCGACGCGACGAGATCGTTGAGCGGGTGCGCTCGGCGTGCGCAGGCGGTCAGCAAGCCTACTGGGTTTGTCCCCTGATCGATGAGTCGGAGGTGCTCGACTTCGAAGCCGCCGAAGCCAGCTACCAGATGCTCACCGAAGCGCTGCCCGAATTGCGTGTCGGCCTGGTGCACGGGCGCATGCGTCCCGCAGAAAAAGAGCGCGGCATGCAGGCATTCAAAGACGGTGTGATTCAGCTGCTCGTCGCAACGACAGTCATCGAAGTCGGCGTCGACGTACCGAACGCAAGCCTCATGATCATCGAGAACGCTGAGCGAATGGGCTTGTCGCAATTGCATCAACTGCGTGGCCGGGTTGGGCGCGGTGCAGAGCAGAGCCACTGCGTCCTCGTGTACAAGCCACCACTGGGGCAGGTCGCCAAGGTACGCCTGGCTGTTTTGCGCGATACCAACGATGGCTTCGTCGTTGCACAGCGCGATCTGGAGCTTCGCGGACCGGGCGAGTTACTCGGTACGCGGCAAACCGGCCTGCCGGATTATCGTATTGCCAATCTCGTGCGCGACGCCGAGCTCATGCCAAAGGTACAACTCGTTGCCGAGCGCGTAACCCGCAATGCGCCGGCAACCGCCACGGCAATCGTTCGGCGCTGGCTGGGAGACGCAGGCCGGTATGGAAAAGTCTGAGTTAGAGTGACCCTATTTCCATGCGTCGAGTTCGAAACCAACGCTGAGATAGGGTCACTGTCACTCTAATTCTGGTAATTTAGCGGCGATGAAAATCCTGGTTGGCAAAATCGCGCCCGACATCGTCAGCCAACTGCGCAACTACGCCAAATTGATGCGGCTCGACAAACCCATCGGTACCTGGCTCCTGTTGTGGCCAACCCTGTGGGCGTTGTGGCTCGCTGGCAAAGGGCATCCCGACCCGGCCCTGTTTGTTGTCTTCGTACTCGGTGTCATCGTCATGCGTTCCGCCGGCTGCGTCCTGAACGACTACGCCGACCGCAATATCGACCCGTACGTTGAACGTACACGAACACGTCCGGTCGCGTCGGGCGCCGTGTTGCCCATGGAGGCCCTGACGTTGTTCGCTGCGCTCGGCTTCATTGCGATCGGGCTCGCGTCAATGCTGAACAAGCAGGCTCAACTGCTCGCCGTCGTCGCCGCGGCGCTTACGCTCTCCTATCCATTCCTGAAGCGCTTTGTCTCGATACCGCAGTTTTTCCTCGGTGCGGCATTCGGCTGGGCGGCGCCAATGGTGTTTGCTGCACAGACGGGCGGGACACCGCAACTCGCCTGGCTGGTGTTCGGAACCACGCTGGTCTGGGCGGTCATTTACGATACCTTTTACGCGATGGTCGATCGCGAGGACGATCGCAAGGTCGGCGTTAAGTCGACCGCATTGCTGTTTGGCGACATGGATTTGTTCGTCATCGCCGGTTTGCAGCTCGTCATGGTCGTCGCGCTCATCCTCGTTGGCCTGCGCGCTGAACTCGGATTCTGGTATTACGCGTCGGTGGCGCTGGCGGCCGGCCTGATGGCCTACCACCAGTGGCTGGCTCACGAGCGGCAGCCTGCCGGGTGTTTCGCCGCATTCCTTCACAATCGTCATATCGGGCTTATCGTGTTTGTCGGCATAGTGCTGCACTACGCCTTCAACCCCTAGACAATTAGGGTCAGAGTCATATTTACCTCGCGTAAGTACGCGACCGAAAAGCCGGGCTGTAAATATGACTCTGACCCTAATTGTCTACGCGCGGGCAATTGCCAGCACGCTGATCTTCTCCACGCCGTGCGCCCGCAGCAGGGAGGCCAGCTGCTTGCAGGTTTCCCCGGTCGTGATGACGTCGTCAACGATCAATACATGGCGCGCTGTGATCGCGCCGCTAACGGCGAATGCGCTGCTCAGGTTGCGACGCCGCTCCCTGGCGCTGAGGCCTGACTGGTAGGGCGTTGCGCGTCGTCGCCGTACATTGTGGACAAGCGGCAGGGCCGTCGCCTTCCTGAGCAGGGCGCAAATCTCCAGCGCCTGGTTGAAGCCTCGAGTCCCATGGCGGAGCCAGTGCAACGGAACCGGCAACAACGCATCTATATCTTCCGGTAAGCCTGCAAGAGCAGGCCGCAACAGTTCGCTGAAGGCCGGTGCGTAGTAAAGCCGACGCTGAAACTTGTAGCGCTTGATCGCCGCGTCGATTGGAAATTCATAGAGGAACGGCGCCGCGACCGCAGCGAAGGGGGGCGGGTGGGCCTGGCAGTCCGCACAAACAACACCTTCGGCCAGCGCTGTTGCGAGCGGCTGCGCACAACCGCGGCATTGATGTCGGGCCCTCGGCAAATCAGCGTCACAGCCCGGGCAGATCAGCGAATCGGCGCCCGTCCTGACGACCCCGCAGAACACACAGCGCCTTGGCATCAGCGAGTGCTCCAGGCCCCCGACCGACTGGCAGAGCAACTGCCAGGCCGGCATCAGTATCCGTCGCGTATACATCCCCCGATTATTCTCTATTGCCGGCCGTGGCTACGCGCAGCAATTCTCCGTGATAAACCCTGAAAGCGTGGTAACGTTTTCCGGCCCTGGTCCATCACCCTTGCTTGGCAACCTTGCAATGACAGCTACTGACGACAATCCGACGTTGCATCGCGCCGACGTTCGACGTCGCTTCGACCAAGCCGCGGACCGCTTCGACGATGCGGACTTCGTGCATTGCGTTACGCGGGATGGTTTGTTCTCCCGGATCGAGCCGATGTCCGTCGACGCCAGCATTGTCGTTGACCTCGGTTCCGCAACCGGGTCCGCCGGGCACCAACTCGCCCGGCGCTTTCGCGGTGCCCGCGTCGTCGCCATCGACTCATCACGCAGGATGCTTGGCAGACTGCAAAGCAAGCGGCGCTGGTTTTCGAAAATCGCCGCCGTGCAGGGCGACGCCCTGGCATTGCCGTTTGCTGACGCCAGTATCGATGTCATTTATGCCAACTTGCTGTTGCCGTGGATCGACGAACCAGGCGCCGCGTTCACCGAGGTCGCACGCGTGCTGCGCAGGGACGGCCTGTTTGCGTTCGCAACACTCGGGCCTGACAGCCTGCTCGGCCTGCGTGACGCCTGGCGGACCGTCGATTCCGGCGCCCACGTAAAACGCTTCGCAGACATGCATGACCTGGGCGACGCGCTTGTCCGTGCAGGCCTGCGTGACCCGGTTCTCGACGCTGACCGGCTGTCGGTGAGCTACGAGAGCAGCGACGCCTTGTTCGGCGACATCACTGCCGCGGGCGCTCGCAACACGTTGCAAGATCGCTCTCGCGGCCTGGTTGGCCGGCGTCGATTCAGAACAGTGACGGACGCCCTTTTCGGCGCCGACGGGGCTGGCAAAGCGACGCTACAGTTCGAGTTGGTCTACGGCCACTGCTGGGGCTGTGGACCTCGTGACGACGCGGGTGGCGTCTCGATCGACGCCGGGAATATCCCGCTGCGACGACGATGATCTGCGGAATCACGGAGTGTACCTGCAGATGCCCGTCGAACTCCTATCCTAAGCCGTTGTTATATAAATGAGTTTCATTCGCGCTTCGCAGGTACAGGGGTTTGCCTGCTCGGCCGGGTTTCAGTAAACTTCGCAAGCTTTTGACCGGGCGTGCGGCTGCCGCGCCGCCTATTTCAGCCACCTGATGATTCTTGAAGCACGGAACTGTCGCCGGTCCGTGGGGTATTTGCACAATGATTCGAAATTCGCTACTCAGCTTGCTCGGTATTCTTTGGGCGAGTTCATCGAGCGCCGAATGGGCCCTGAACATGCCCAGGGGCGTTACTGAACTCAGCGCCGAAACCTATGACCTCCACATGATGGTGTTCTGGTGGTGCGTTGCGATTGGCATCGTCGTCTTCGGCGTGATGATCATTTCGCTCTTCAAGCACCGGAAGTCGAAGGGCGTCGAGCCCGCAAATTTTTCCCACAGTACGACGGCCGAGGTCATCTGGACCGCGATTCCCGTCGTCATTCTGTTGCTTATGTCCGTACCGGCCGCCGAGACGATGATTCGTCTCGAGGACTCGCGTGACCCTGACATCTCGATCGTGGTGACCGCGTTCCAGTGGAAGTGGCACTACAAGTACCAGGACGAGAACGTCGAATTTTATTCAAGTCTCGACCGCGCAAGTATCGACGCACGACCAAAGAACTCGGGCATCGATCCTTTCAGCGTCGACAACTTCCTGCTCGAAGTCGATCGTCCGCTGGTCGTGCCGAAAGGCGCCAAGGTCCGCTTGCTGATTACCTCCAACGATGTCGTGCACTCCTGGTGGGTACCGGATCTCGCGATCAAGAAAGACGCGATTCCCGGCATCATCAATGAAGTCTGGTTCCGGGCCGAGGAAGCCGGCACGTTCCGTGGCCAGTGCACCGAGCTTTGCGGCAAGGACCATGGCTACATGCCAGTCGTTGTCGAGGTTGTAGAGCCTGACGCCTACCTGGCGTGGGCCGCCACACAACGAGAGTCGGGTCCGCGGGTAGCCGCGCGCCAGTAAACGCATTTCATGATGTGCCGCAGGCGGCACGTGTACGGAGAATAGAAGTATGACAACGGCAGTCGCAGACGCGCACGACGAGCACCACGGTCCCCAGAAGGGCATCCGGCGCTGGCTGTTCACGACGAATCACAAGGACATCGGCACGATGTACCTTGTCTTCAGTCTCATTATGTTTTTCATCGGCGGTTCGATGGCGCTCGTCATTCGCACCGAGCTCTTGAGCCCCGGCCTGCAATTCGTGCACCCCGAGTTCTTCAACTCGATGACGACGATGCATGCGCTGATCATGGTTTTCGGCGCGGTCATGCCCGCGTTCGTCGGTCTCGCCAACTGGATGATCCCGATGATGATCGGTGCGCCGGACATGGCCCTGCCGCGCATGAACAACTGGTCGTTCTGGATTCTGCCGGTGGCGTTCGGCATTCTGTTGTCGACCCTGTTAATGGATGGCGGCGGACCCGCCAGTGGCTGGACGATGTATCCGCCACTCGTCCTGCAGACCGGCGATGCGTTTCCGTTCCTGATTTTCTCGGTCCACCTGATGGGCATCTCGTCCATCATGGGCGCGATCAACATCATCGTCACGATTCTGAACATGCGCGCTCCGGACATGTGGCTGCTGAAGATGCCGATGTTCGTCTGGACCTGGCTGATCACGGCATACCTGCTGATCGCCGTGATGCCGGTACTCGCGGGCGCCGTCACAATGTTATTGACGGACCAGTTCTTCGGCACCAGCTTCTTCCTTGCGGCCGGCGGCGGTGACCCGGTCATGTTCCAGCACATTTTTTGGTTCTTCGGTCATCCCGAGGTCTACATCATGATCCTGCCGGCATTCGGCGTCGTGTCGGAAATCATCCCGACTTTCTCGAGAAAGCCTTTGTTCGGCCACGACTCGATGGTTTACGCAGCATCATGCATCGCGTTCCTGTCATTTATCGTCTGGGCGCATCACATGTTTACTGTGGGCATGCCGCTGTCGGGCCAGTTGTTCTTCATGTTTGCCACGATGCTGATCGCGGTACCGACGGGCGTGAAGGTGTTCAACTGGGTCGCCACGATGTGGCGTGGCGCGATGACATTTGAAACGCCGATGTTGTTCTCGCTGGCTTTCGTGTTCCTGTTCACGATCGGCGGTTTCTCGGGCCTGATGCTCGCGATCGCTCCGGCTGACATCCAGTATCACGACACTTACTTCGTCGTGGCGCATTTCCACTACGTGCTCGTCCCGGGTTCGATATTCGCGATCATGGCCGCCGTTTACTACTGGCTACCGAAGTGGACTGGCCATATGTATAGCGAGAAACTCGGCAAGCTGCACTTCTGGCTGTCAACGATCTTCGTCAACGTCACGTTCTTCCCGATGCATTTCCTGGGGCTCGCCGGAATGCCGCGACGCATTCCCGACTACTCGACGCAGTTCGCTAACTTCAATGAGATCGCGAGCATCGGTGCCATCGGTTTCGGCCTGTCGCAGCTGGTTTTCGTCCTGGTCATTCTCACGGCCTGGCGCGGTGAGAAGGCGACCGACAGGGTTTGGGAGGCGCCGCGAGGTCTCGAATGGACCGTGCCGTCGCCGGCGCCGTATCACACTTTCGACACGCCGCCCAAGGTACGTGTCGCGCAGGAGAGCTTTGAGTGAGCGCGAGTACAGCCGACAAAAAAAAGGCGGTTCTTCGCACGACGATAATTCTCGTGACGGTGGCCCTGGCGTTCTACCTGGGCTTTATATTGATGGGCGTACTCCGTGCCTAGGAATCCGCCGCGCGACATGCAAAACGATCAGCCAGTCTCCAATGGCGGTCTTACCGCACGGCTGCTGTTCATCGCTGTCGCTATGTTCGGTTTCGGTGTTTTCGCCTTACCGCCTCTTTACGACGCGTTTTGCGAGATCACGGGCTTCGGCGGCCGCACCAATACCGTCGCCGAAGCGGCCGTGGAAGCGCCGGACCTTGGCCGGGAAATTCGCATCGAATTCGTCACGACACTCAATGAGTTTGCGCCGTGGGAATTCGCGGCCGAGGTGGACAGCATGACCGTGCATCCCGGCAAGATGTACTACGCGACCTTCACGGCCCGCAACAAGACTGGCGAGGACAAGGTCGCGCAGGCCGTGCCGAGCGTCACACCGATACTCGCATCGCAACACTTCAAGAAGATCGAGTGCTTTTGTTTCACGAGCCAGGAGTTCCAGGCGAACGAGGAACGCGCGATGCCGCTGCAATTCATCGTCGACCCGGACCTGCCGGAATTCGTAGACACAATTACGCTGCAATACACTTTTTTCGACACTGTTCGCGTCACCGCGAACGACGAGAGCTAACCGAGAGATTCGAGAACAACCATGTCACACGCTGAAGACCGCTACTACGTACCCCATGGCAGCCACTGGCCCATCGTCGGCTCGATAGGCCTGCTGTTTCTCATGGTGGGTGTATCCAACTGGCTGAACGGTGCGGGAGCCGGCTTCTGGATCATGCTGGCCGGCGTCGCCGTACTCGTAATCATGCTCATCGGCTGGTTCGGGACGGTTATCAGCGAAAGCCAGGGCGGACTGTACAACGACCAGGTCGACAAGTCGTTCCGCATGGGCATGTTCTGGTTCATCTTTTCCGAGGTCATGTTCTTCGCCGCGTTCTTCGGCGCGTTGTTCTATGCCCGCAACATGTCGATACCGTGGCTCGGTGGCGACAGCAACAATTTCTTCACAAACGCACTGCTTTGGGATGGTTATGAGTCCACCTGGCCCACGAACGGTCCAGGCGATGTCGGCGGTGAGTTCGAGGCAATGCCGCCATTTGGCCTGCCGCTGATTAACACGGCAATACTGCTGACGAGTTCGATAACCGTCACGATCGCGCACCACGCGCTGATTGCAGGTAACCGCGGCATTCTGAAGCTCTTCCTGGCGCTGACCTTCATCCTCGGCTTCATCTTCGTGTTCCTGCAAGCCGAGGAATACATCGAAGCCTATCAGCACATGAACCTGAAGCTGACGACCGGTATCTACGGCTCGACGTTCTTCATGCTGACCGGCTTCCACGGCATGCACGTCACTATCGGCGCGATCATGCTGACGATAATCTGGTTACGCGTGATGAAGGGCCACTTCAACGCCAGAAATCACTTCGCATTCGAAGCGGTTGCCTGGTACTGGCACTTCGTCGATGTCGTCTGGATTGGCCTCTACGTATTTGTCTACTGGATGTGATCGATTTCAGGTCGACGAGCCGGGGTGTTTGTCGACCGAAATTCGCCGCTCACGCACATCCGTGTGCTCCGCGGCATTAGTACATCCATGTACGTCAAGCGCAGCGAAGCGAGCCATGAGGGAGACAAATTCCCCGTTCGACGACCTAATTACGGCGTGATCCACCCTGCGAAATAGGATCCGACGAGCACCAGGATCAATGCGATCGACAAGCCGACCCGGATTTTTAGTGCCTTCAGCATTCGCGTTGAGTCGGTCGTTTCCTTGTCCTTGACGAGAAAGAAGAGGCCCGAAAAGAGGCTGACGACGACCGCGGCCAGCAGGAGAATGACGACCAGTTTCATCGTCGCAGTATAGCGTGAACATCAATCTGCAAAAATCAATTCGGGGCTGGTTGCCGTATGCCGTCGGGGCGTTGCTCGTCGTACAGTTCGCCGGTCTCGGGGTGTGGCAGGTAAGTCGTGCGTTCGAAAAAAGTGCGGAGCAGGACGCTTATGAAGGTCAGACCGGTTTCACTCCCTTCGTAAGCGGCATGGACGTGCGTCCGTACCAGAAGCTGGAGGCCGAAGGCGTATTCGATACCGAGCACCAATTCCTGCTCGACAACATCATTCTGAATTCTCGTTACGGCCACTACGTCCTGACGCCGCTCGTCTATAGCGATGACGAGCCCGCGCTCATCGTCAACCGTGGCTGGATCGAGCGCACGGGCAGCGAGCCCGATCCGGCGGCTATCGAACTCAATCGTTCACGACTGACCGTCCGCGGCCGCGTTGGCTCATTGCCCAGGGCCGGCTATCGCATGGGCGTCTCGATCGAGTCACCAACGACCTGGCCACAACACGCGGTGTACCCGACGCTCGATGAGCTTGCGGTATCGCTCGGCCGCGAGTTACAGCCGTTCGTTCTGTTGATGGATCCGGACGATGATTTCGGGCTGGTCCGCCACTGGGTGCCCGAGGAGATGGGGCCCGGCCGTCATTACGCCTACGCGTTCCAGTGGTTCGCTATGGGCGTCGTGCTGGCCGGTTTGCTCGCCTGGAATTTCCGTAAACGTGGTCTGGAAGCATGAGTGACGCGCGACGCAAGTCAGGCCGGCTGCAGTTCCTGCTGATCGCCGCCGTGTTCTTCGGCCCGTTGCTCGGCGCCGCGTGGCTGTATTACCAGGGCGACACCATGCAACCGGACGAGCGCGCCAATCACGGCGCACTGCTCGAGCCGATCGTCAATCTACACGACGTCGTTCCCGGATCCGAGATCCCCGACAATCGTACCTGGCTGTTGTTGTACGCGAATGCTGGCGTCTGTGGAGACGCTTGCCGAAATGCCCTGTATACCGTGCGGCAGTCGCGCCTGATGCTCGGCAAAGAGATGGACCGCGTGGAGCGCGTGTTCTTGCATGGTGCCCAAGCCCCCGATACCCTGCTCATTACTGACGAGCACAAGGGCCTCATCACACTGCAGGACGCCACGTTGCGGGCCGTCCTCGACAACAAGAAGCCCGGCACGCTTGATGCAGGCGGCTACTACCTGATCGACCCGCACGGCAACCTGGTGCTGTACTTCAGCCCGGATATCAACCCGCGGGACATGGTCGATGACATCAAGCGCCTGTTGAAATTGTCGCGAATCGGCTGAGCGGGGGGACAGATTGAGTACTAACGTAGAACGACTGACGGACTGGCGCGATTATTACGAGCTGACCAAGCCGCGCGTCGTCATGCTGATCGTTTTCACGGCCATCGTCGGCATGTTCCTCGCCGTACCAGGCTGGCCCGGCGCAATGGCGCTCGTGTTCGGCACAACAGGCATCGGCATGGCCGCATCATCTGCGGCCGTCTTCAACCATGTACTCGACGCCCGTATCGATATTCACATGCTGCGCACGCGCGGGCGACCTTTGCCACAGGGTCGCCTCAGTGAGACCAATGCATTGATGTTCGCGTCAGTCATTTGTGTCCTGTCGATGATCATCCTCTGGTTCCTGGTCAACCCACTGACCGCGATGCTGACATTCGGCTCATTGATCGGCTACGCCGTCGTCTACACCGTGTTCCTGAAACGCGCGACACCGCAAAACATCGTCATCGGTGGTGCTGCCGGCGCCGCTCCGCCCATATTGGGCTGGACGGCCGTGACGGGAGAGATCACGAGCAGCGCGTTGCTGTTATTCCTTATCATCTTCGTCTGGACACCGCCGCACTTCTGGGCGCTCGCCATAGCACGCAAGGACGAGTACGCAAAAGTCGGTATTCCGATGCTGCCCGTGACCCACGGAGAAGAATACACGCGGCTCAGCATTCTTCTTTATACGATCCTGCTGGTACTCATCACGGTGCTCCCGTACCTGACCGGCATGAGCGGCCTCATCTATCTCGCGACAGCGCTCGTGCTCGGCGGGATGTTCCTCAACCACGCGATCCGCATGCGACTGAACAAAGACGATGTCGAGCTGCCGATGCGAACGTTCAGGTTCTCGATTACCTACCTCGCGATTCTTTTTGCTGCGCTGCTAATCGATCACTATTTTCTGCTTCAGGTCTCGATCTAGATCATCACCCTGATTCGGGTTTTCTGTTGCGCTGTGTCAGCACCAGCGCAACACCGCCGAGTGTGGCAATCGATGCCACGACCAGGCGACCCGTAACATCTTCGGACATCAGCAACACTCCACCGACCGCGGCGATTACGGGCACCGATAATTGCACCGTTGCCGCGCTCGTTGCCCTGAGGCCGCGCAACGCCGCATACCAGATGACGTAACCGATACCCGATGCAATCGCGCCCGACGCGACGGCATACAAGATGCCCGCGAGCGAAACCTGGAAGCCGCCAAAAAACACCAGGCTCGTCACGACGACCAGCGGTACCGAGAAGATGAAGTTGTAAGCCGTTGCCTCGGTCGGATCGCCGGCGGACCGGCCGACAAGCGAATAGAACCCCCAGGCAACACCGGCGACGGCCATCAGCCCGGCGCCGAGAGGGTCCGGTGCCGTGATGCCGGGCGAGACGAGATACACGAGGCCGACAATTGCCAGGACGAGGCCCACCCAGGACAGCGGCGAGAAATGCTCGCCCGAGCGCAGCGCGACGATGAACATCGTCAGCTGCACGGCGCCAAACAATACAAGCGCGCCCGTGCCGGCGCTAAGAGACAGGTACGCGAACGAGAAGAAGACCATATACAGGTACAGCGTTACGACCGATCGCCAGTCCGGTTTCGCCTTTGGCTTGCCGGTCCGCAACATCAGGGCGATGCCGAGAATCACGGCGCCGGAAACGGTCCTGACCGTAGCGAAGCTCGCGGCGTCGATAAGGCCGGCCCCCAGCGCCAGGCGGCACAGTACCGAATTGGCTGCGAAAGCGACCATGGCGGCTGTCGTTAATGCAACCGTGTTGGCTTTCATTCGGGTCTCACAACGCCGAGTTCGTCGATCAGTGCTTCGAATCGCGGCTGGCCGCGCAAATTTTCCAACGCCCCGCCATATGCATACGGCCTTGCGACCCACGGCAGCCAGTCCGTGCGCGTCTCATAGGCCCTGTCCATCCAGTCCATGGCATCTTCGAGATCACCGAGTACCGCATATGTCAGGGCGATATGAAACAGGTCCTTCGGTCCGCCCACTTTCTTCATCGCCTCGACCGATGCCAGCGCCTTGTCGCGCTCGCCCGCCATCGCGTACGTGATGCCGAGCGCCCAGTTTGCAAATTCCGGCTCGGTGAGCAATTGTTCGTGCGCGGCGATCGCCTCGACGAACTCTCCCTGCAGCGTGTGGATCTGGCCCAGGGTATACAGGCACAACCAATAGCCGGGTTCGAATGTCAGGCACTCCTCGACGTGCGGCCTGGCCTCGTCGTACCTGCCCTCGGCCATGTATATCCAGGCCGTGAAACCAGCCCAAAGCGGTTCGACAGGGCTTAACTCCCTGGCCTTCAGCGACATCTCCAGAGCTTCGTCCACGCGGTCGAGCAGGATCAGCATGTACGCATAATGAGCATAGGCATCATCGAGGTTGGGGCTGAATTGCATCGCACGCAGGAAAGACTTTTCGGCCCCCGCCCAGTCATAGTCGTAATAGAGCTGTGCCTCGCCCAGCGCCGCCCAGGCTTCTCCCGACTGCTCGTCGAGCTCCAGCGCCTTGCGAGCCGAGGCCTCTGCCTTCGGAAACGCCCCGTGCGTGTCGATACCGTGACCTACGATGTTATAGCCGAGCGCCAGTCCGGCATACGCGAGAGGATCGCGCGGCCCTTTTTCTATTGCTTCGTGCAGGTGCCTGAAACCCAACTCCATCGTCGCCGGGTCAAGGGCTTTCAAAAAGTACATGCCCTTCAGATAAGACTGGTAGACCTCCGGGTTCACTTCGCGCACCTTGCTCAGTCGCGCAATCTCCTCAGGCGTAAGCTCAACGTCTATCTGGTCGGCAACCGTGCGGGCAATCTCCGCCTGCAGCGCGACGATGTCTTTCAGTTCGCGCTCGTAGCTCTGCGCCCAGATGTTTTGGTCGCTCGCGGCATCGATCAGCTGCAGCATGACACGTATGTTTTTCCCGGCCCGAAACACCGAGCCATCGAGAATGTTCGCGACGCCCAGTTCACGCCCGATGTCGGCAATGGATTTCCCTGAGTCGCCATAGCGGCTCGTGGAACGACGCGACTTGACGCGCAGGCCGCTGACCTGTGACAACACCGAGGTAATGGCTTCGTGAATACCGTCGACGAAGTACTCCTGGCCGTCGTCACCCGTCAGGTTGTCGAGTGGCAGGAAAGCGATCGAGTTGGGCAGAATCCGGTGGCCCAGCGCGCTGATGCCATACGCTGGCTCGACGCTGCGGATATCCTCGACCGCGCGGTAGGCAATGACTATTGAAACGCCCGCAAGCGCCATCAGCAGCACGTAGTCGGCCGCCCTGAGCCGCATGTCTGTCGTTTCACCCGCGGTGGCCGGCAGTGTCCTGACGATGCCGTTGTCCGTCACCTGGTATCGCCAGCCGAAGAGCATGGCGACCGGAAAACCGAGAATCGCGGCCAGCCAGACATAGCGGATCGCCTGTTCCGGAATATTCAGCGCGGGAAACGCCAGGTCCGCAACCTGCAACACTATCCATGCCGCGACGACATACAACGCCGCGGTTCGAAAGACCCGGCGACGCCGCAGTTCCTGGAATAAATTCATCGTGAGTGCTTTGATTTTCTTCAAGAATAGCAGAGCACGTCCTTGTCGGAAGGCCCCCGACTGGATATACACTCGGCGGTGCGATGACGGATTCAAACCAAAGCCATGTATTCGAACGAGTTGTGCGGCCGCATTTCGACCGGCTGTACCGGCTGGCGTGGCGGCTGACGGGCTCGAAGGCCGAAGCCGAGGACCTGTTCCAGGAGTTGTTGATCAAGGCTTTCGGCCTGCTCGATCAGCTTGTCACGATCGAGGAGCCGGGCTCGTGGCTGTGCCGCGTCATGTACAACCTCTTTATCGATCAACATCGCCGCTTCGCACGCCAGCGTATGCATGTTGTCGACGAGGGCCATTTGCCGGGCGAGGGCCTCGCGGACCTCGCGGGCGACCTCGATCCGGTCGCCGACAACGAGCGTGCCGAGAAATTCGAACGCCTCGACACGGCCCTCGCGCAGCTCAGCGAGGAACATCGAATCATCGTGTTGCTGCACGACACGGAAGGCTACAAGCTCACCGAAATAGAGGAACTCACCGGTACCCCGGTCGGCACCGTCAAATCGCGGCTACATCGCGCACGCGCCAGATTACGTCAAATCCTCAGTGAGGACGGAACCTTTTCCTGACGGCAGGCGTGTAGGAGACCAGACAGGACAGAAGCTATGAACAGCAAACACACCATGGAGGAGCAGGAGCTCCTTGAATTGCTAAAGGACTACCCCGTGCCAGAAGCTCAAGCAGGATTCTACGACCAGGCCCTCGTGCAAGCTGCACACCAGGGAACACAGCGTCAGCGGAACCGCTGGGTGATGACCGGGTTCGGTTCGGCAATTGCGGCAGGTCTCGCAATCTGGGTGATCACGGCAATGTTAATGACGACGCCGCAGATCCCTGACGTTGACCCGGCAATCCCGGGCGTGACGATCGCGCTCGAGCAGGAGAAGACAGTACGCCTCGTGTTTGCCTCGGCAAAAGCGCTGGAATTTGCAACGCTGACAGTATCGCTGCCTGACGGTATCGAACTCGCTGGTTTCCCGGGACAACGGGAAATCACCTGGGAGACGAGCCTCCAGGAGGGCAAGAATCTATTGCCGCTGACACTCATTGCGCTAACACCCGCCGGTGGCGAATTGCTGGCAACGCTTGAACATGAAAACAGCGACCGGACGTTCCGGTTGCTCGTAGAGGTTTCTTGAATCGCGGTCGGATCGGATGTCCGGCAAATATTGATGGAGTAGGACCATGAAACATTTCAACGTATTCATCGCAGTGCTGATATTGACGTGTTTCGCGTTCGCGCCGGCCGTCGTACGTGCCGACGACGATCTCGAAGAATTCGATATCACGATGCAGGTGCTCGACGACGACAATGGCGTCGACATCGACCTCATCGCCGAAATGGCTGAGATGCGCGGCCCCGAGGGTGGCGAGGACGGTGGCCATGACGGCGACGATGATGGTGACGACGACGGCGACGAGGACGAAGGCGAGTCCGAAGACGGTGACGATCACGAGTCTGAGGATGGCGAGTCCGAAGACGATGACGATCACGAGTCTGAGGATGGCGAGTCCGAAGACGGTAACGACGACCTCGAGGACGAAGAGTCTGATGGGGAATCGCACGACGAGCACGGCGAAGATTTCGACGACGAGTCAGGCGATGACTTTTCCGAAGATGGCGAAGACGGCTTCTCGGATGACGACGAAGACAGCTTTGACAGTGACGACGGCATCGACGGCGAAGACGAAATGGATGACGACGAGCCTGGTGAGGACGAAGAGGGCGAAGACATCGATGACGATGAGCCCGAAGAGGACGACGAAATGGATGACGACGAGCCTGAAGACGACACCGGCTTTGAAGAAGACGGTGGCGAGGAAGGCGACGAGCCCGTCGACGACTAGCCGTGATCTGCCTCGTGCCTGGGCAAAATCAGGCCAAAACCATGGCAATCCCCCTGAATGGAGACATTCAGGGGGATTTTCTTGCACTACGTCATAGTTTTCGCACCGAATATCGGGCATTTTTGCGATCTGACATAACGCAAGTTTCGGAGCTCCCCTGATTCCGGTTCTACGCATAATTCCCGGCTGTCATCGCCGGCCCACCACGATTGCCCTGGTCGCAGCGATTCTGTCCCTGTTGCTTGCTGGCTCCGCAGCGGCAATGAGCGCTCAGGACCTTTTCGACGACGGCAACCGCCTGTTCCGTGACGACCTGTATTGGGCTGCTCTGTTGCGCTACCAGCAGGCCGGCGAAGCTGGCATGAATACCGCCCTGCTGCACTACAACACCGGCGTCGCGCACTACAAGGCCGGCCAGCACATCCGTGCTCGCGAATCTCTCAAGAAGGCCGCGCGTTCTTCAGGGCTCGAGCCGCTGGCGCATTTCAATCTCGGTCTCAATGCCTACGCTGTCGGTGACCCGGACGAGGCGCTGCGCTGGTTCCGCCTGGCACGCGACCAGCAGCAAAACGAGCAGATCTCCGCCATGGCCCGCAAAGCCATTGGCCGCATTCGCAGCCGCCAGCGCAGCGAAGATCCCGTGATTCAACGCGTCGAACGCGAACAGAAAAAAAGAGACGCCTTCGATCTCAAGCTGTTTGGCCGGATTGGCTTCGGCAACGATACGAATGTGTTCCGCTCACCGTCGGAGCCCTACATAGATTTCGCCGACCCCAACTTGCCGCTGGTGACGCCCGTGGTTCAGTCCGGCGCTTTCCTGCCGGTCGATCTCGGCATCAAATACATGATCAACAGCTATCGCTTCGAAGGCTTTTACGGCGCATATCGTATGTCGGGCGCGTACTACCAGGATCGCGAATTGCAGGACGCGGACGAATTCCGTCATGAGATCCGCATCGGCAACGAGTATTACCGCCGCGAAGACAATCGCAAGCGAGAAGTCTACAGCGCGTTCCGCTTCTCGCAACACGACGAAACTTATTACGATCCGGATGACGGGCTGCCGCGGTCTGTCGGGGGCGTCGACATCGGCGACCGGATGAACTACACGCGCTACGGACCCGACATCAAGTTTCGCCAGACATACAACAAGTTTTCTCTTGGTGCCGTCGCGAAGGCTTACTTGTACGACTATGAGAACGTCGAAGTCGTCCCGTCATACGATCATGAGTATTTCCTGTTCGGCATCCATACACAGTACAAGTTCACGCGAACATCACTGCTACGCATCACGGCGGAAAAGTTTAGCCGACGTTATTCCGAGCGACCTTCGTTCGAGCTTGACGGTACGCAGCCGATCGGCAATACGCCGCTACGCTACGACTATGTCGGCCTTTCCCTATTGGCACGACAGCGCATTACCAACAGTATGTGGTTCGGTTTCGAATACGAGCGCGTAGATCGCGAAGACCGGCATGTCGGTTACCACGACTACATTCGCGACCACTACGAAATTGAATTCAACTGGTCGCCCGGCGCGCGCTTTGATTTCGAAATCAGCGGGTATTACCGGAACTACAAATATGACAACGCTTTTGCGTTCAACAATGCCGCACTACCCGGAAAAACCCTCGAAACCCTTCGCGGCGACGCCAAGTTCAGCTACCGCATGACACCACAGCTAAGTGTCACGCTTGACGCGCGTTACGACGACTTCGTCTCCAACGACACCCGCATCCAGTTTGACAGGATGCGCTATTCCCTCGGCGTGGTCTGGCAGCAGGACTAATCAACGAAAAAGGAAAAAGGGGTCAGATTCCTTTTTCAGTGGAAAAGATGATCATTTCTTAATTGCCTCGCGAAAAAGGAATCTGACCCCTTTTTTGATGATCCGAATCGCCGCGCAATCCTGCTAAACTTGCGCGCCTCATGGACGTCACCCCGATCCTCGAATCCCTGAATGACGCGCAGCGGCAGGCCGTCACGGCGGCCGCCGGCCCGACGCTGGTCATCGCCGGCGCCGGCAGCGGTAAGACCCGCGTACTCGTACACAGGGCCGCCTGGCTCATTGACGTCGAAGGTATTTCCCCGCAAAGCTTGCTGGCCGTCACGTTCACGAACAAGGCCGCGGCTGAAATGCGGGGTCGCATCGAGGCGCTGCTCGGCATGCCGGTCAGCCACCTGTGGATCGGTACGTTTCACGGCCTGGCGCATCGGCTCCTGCGCCGCCACTGGCAGGAAGCGAAGCTGCCGCAGAATTTCCAGATCATCGATTCGGACGATCAGCTGCGGCTGATCAAGCGCTTGCTCAAGAACCTGGAAATCGATGACAGTCGCTGGGTACCGAAAGAGATTCAGTGGTTCATCAATGCACAGAAAGACGAGGGTTTGCGCCCGCAGCATCTCGACGACGAGCGCGACCCCAACCGCCGGCAGATGATCTCGCTGTATGCGGCGTACGAGGAAATCTGCGAGCGCGGCGGTCTCGTCGACTTTGCCGAATTGCTTTTGCGCGCTCACGAGCTATGGCGAGACAACGCGGAGCTACTTGCGCACTACCGGCACCGTTTCAGTCACCTGCTCGTCGATGAATTCCAGGACACCAACGCCATACAGTATGCGTGGTTGCGGCTACTCGCCGGCGACAACGCCGGTGTGCCGTTCGTCGTCGGTGACGACGATCAGTCGATCTACCGCTGGCGCGGTGCTCGCGTCGAACACATACACCAGTTCCAACGAGACTTCCCGACAGCAACCGTTATCAAACTCGAGCAGAATTACCGCTCGACGGCGACGATTCTCAATGCAGCAAATGCCGTCATTGCCAACAACGCGGACCGCATGGGCAAGAACCTCTGGACCGAGGGTGCCGAAGGTGAGCCGATCCGACTCTATGCGGCCTACAATGAACGTGATGAATCCGATTTCGTTATCGGCCGGCTGCGTGACTGGATCGACCAGGGCAATTTGCGCGCGGATGCTGCGGTTCTGTACCGCTCGAATGCTCAGTCGCGTGTGCTCGAGGAGGGTCTTATCAACGTCGGCATTCCGTACCGGGTATATGGCGGCCTGCGCTATTTCGAACGCGCGGAGATCAAGGACGCCCTGGCTTACCTCCGGCTAATATCCCATCGCGACGACGATCCCTCTTTCGAGCGTATCGTCAACCGGCCGACGCGGGGTATCGGCGCTCGTACCGCCGAGATCATGCGTTCCTATGCGCGCGCCAATGCCTGCTCGATGTGGCGTGCGGCGGGCGCGATCGCCAGCGACGAACTCGCGGGCCGGGCCGCGAACGCTGTGCGGGCCTTCCTGGGCCTGATCGAGAAAATGGCGCTGGAAACCGCGGAACTCGACCTGCAAGACCAGGTCGATCACGTCATTCACGCCAGTGGCCTTGTGGACATGTTCCGCAATGACAAGGGCGAGCGCGGCGAGACCAAACTCGAAAACCTGATGGAGTTGGTCAGCGCCGCGAAGAGTTTCGAGCCGGACCCGGCTGAAGAGATGTCACCGCTCGACGAATTTCTGTCCCACGCTGCGCTCGAGGCCGGTGAGGGCCAGGCGGAGGCCTGGGAAGACTGCGTGCAGCTTATGACCATGCACTCGGCCAAGGGGCTCGAGTTCCCACTCGTGTTTTTGTGCGGCCTGGAGGACGGCCTGTTTCCGCACCAGCGGTCGATCGCCGACCCGAACGGTCTCGAGGAAGAGCGGCGGCTCTGCTACGTCGGCATAACGCGCGCGAAGCAAACCCTGTATGTCACTTACGCGGAGCAGCGGCGCCTGTTTGGCGTGGACAACTTTTCGCAGCCGTCACGGTTCATCTCCGAGATACCGGTGGAGCACGTCGAGGAGATTCGGCCACGAGTGCAGGTGTCGCGGCCGATGCGGCCGGCTCGTTCAACCGCCCGGACATCGCTCAAGAAATCAGCCGATGCGGAAATGGGTGTCCGCCTTGGCCAACGAGTACGGCACGGCAAGTTCGGCGATGGCGTGATCCTCAACTACGAAGGGCAGGGGGCCCATGCCCGGGTCGAAGTGAACTTTGAGCGTGCAGGGACGAAATGGCTCGTTCTGTCATATGCCAATCTCGATCTGATGTAAACTTGCACACACTCGTAGCGCCAGCTGACGGACCGCATTAATAATAACAATGAAGATTCTCATACTCGGTGCAGGTCAGGTCGGCTCTTCCGCCGCCTACCACCTGTCACGCGAAGAGGCCAACGAAGTCACTGTCGTCGACGTACGCGCCGACGTGCTGCGTGAACTACAGGACCGGCTCGATATCCGTACGGTCGTCGGTCACGCTGCGTATCCGGAAGTGCTCGACCGGGCCGGCGCCAACGATGCAGACATCGTTGTCGCGCTGACCGATATGGACGAGATCAACATGATCGCGTGCCAGATCGCCTACACGCTGTTCCATACGCCGACGAAGATCGCTCGTATACGTTCCGCCGAGTACATGAGCTCGAACGAGATATTTTCACAGGACGCCATCCCGATCGACGTCGGCATCAGCCCGGAGCAGCTGGTCTGCGAGTACGTCGAGCAGCTCATACTTTACCCCGGTGCGTCGCAAGTGCTCGATTTCGCCGGTGGCCGGGTGCGGCTCGTTGGTGTTATTGCCGACCGCGACGGCTTGCTGGTCGGGCAGCGAATCGCGACCCTTAAGGAGCATGTGCCCAACACAGAAGGGCGCATTGCTGCGATTTACAGGCAAGGGAAAGCAATGCTGCCCGACGGCGAAACCGTCATCCAGGAAGGCGACGAGGTCTTTTTCATTGCCGACCGCAAAGACATACGGGTGTTCATGAGCGAGATGCGGCGTCTCGAAGAGCCGGTGCGGCGCGTCGTGATTGCCGGCGGCGGCAACATCGGTGTACGGCTTGCTCTGGCCCTGGAGCAGACTAACCAGGTCAAGATCATCGAACGCGACACGAGTCGTGCGCGGCGAATTTCCGAGCAGCTCAACCGCGCAATCGTGCTTGTCGGTGATGCCGCCGACGAGGAGTTGTTGCTCGAGGAAAACGTCGATAATGTCGATGTCTTCTGCGCGCTTACGAATTCGGAGGAGGCCAACATCCTGAGCTCCATGCTCGCGAAACGGCTCGGCGCTCACAAGGTCATGGCACTGATCAATCGCGCGTCATACGTAGACCTGGTTCAAGCCGGCAGCATCGACATCGCCATCTCGCCGCAGCAGGTCACGATCGGCTCCTTGCTCGCGCACGTCCGGCGCGGCGACGTGGCCAAAGTACACTCTTTGCGCCGCGGCGCAGCAGAAGCCATCGAGGCGATCGCTCACGGCACCGACAAGGAGTCAAGGGTCGTCGGCCGCAAGATCGAGGATATCGACCTGCCGAAGGGAACGGCGATCGTCGCCCTGGTACGGGGCGAACAGGTCATCATCGCGCACCATGACACCGTCATTGAAACGGACGACCATGTCATTCTGTTCATGACCGATCGTCGCAAGATCGAACGCCTGGAGCAGCTGTTCCAGGTGGGTGTTTCGTTCGTCTGACGCGTTACGATGAACTGGGCCGTCGTACAACGCATCCTCGGGCTACTCCTGATGGTGTTCAGCCTGACGATGCTGCCGCCGATCGTCTTCAGCCTTTATTACGCCGATCATGCCTGGCTGTCGTTCGTCGAAGGCTTCGGCCTGACGCTGGCGGCCGGAGTCCTGTGCTGGTTGCCAGTACACAAGCAACGCAAGGACCTGCGCCTGCGTGACGGCTTCCTTGTCGTCGCCGCGTTCTGGACGGTCCTCGGCACGTTCGGTGCGGCGCCGCTCTACTTCGATGACCACCTGTCGCTTTCGGTCACCGATGCCATATTCGAGTCGATTTCCGGACTCACGACGACCGGTGCAACCGTGTTAACCGGTCTCGATGATTTACCGCCTTCGATTCTTTATTACCGGCAACAGCTGCAGTGGCTCGGCGGCATGGGCATCATCGTTCTGGCCGTCGCGGTGCTACCAATGCTGGGCGTCGGCGGCATGCAGCTGTATCGCGCGGAGACACCGGGTCCGGTCAAGGACACCAAGCTGACACCCCGTATCACCGAAACCGCGAAAGCCCTTTGGTACGTGTACCTCACATTCACGGGCGCTTGCCTGCTGGGTTACATGATAGCCGGCATGGGCTTTTTCGACGCGCTGTGCCATGCCTTCTCGACGGTCGCCATTGGCGGATTTTCGACTCACGATCTCAGCATCGGTTACTTCGACAGTGCCGCCATCGATCTCGTCGCGATCGTGTTCATGTTCTTTGCCGGCATCAACTTCTCGTTGCATTTCTACGCGTGGCGGTACATTTCCATCAAACACTATCGCCAGGACCCCGAGTTTCGCGCCTACACATTCGTGCTCGTAGTAGTGTCGTTACTCGTTGTCGGCGCGCTGTTTCGTTACGGAACCTATGAATCGGCGGGAGACAATCTCGTCAACGGTCTCTTCCAGGCCGTATCCATTGCGACGACAACCGGGTTTACAACAGACAACTTCTCGGCGTGGCCTGCTGCAATTCCGGTCCTGCTCATTTTCGCCAGCTTCATCGGCGGTTCGGCTGGCTCGACGGCTGGCGGGATCAAGGTTATTCGCTGGCTGCTCATCTACAAGCAGGGCGTCCGCGAGATTATTCGCCTCGTGCATCCGAGTGCGGAGATTCCGGTCAAGCTGGGCAACAAAGCGGTCCCGTACCGAGTCGTCGATGCCATTTGGGGCTTCTTCTCGGTCTATGTCATCGTCTTCGCGGGCATGATGCTCGCCATGATGGCTACCGGGCTCGACCAGGTCACGGCGTTTTCGGCCGTGGCAGCAACGCTCAACAACCTCGGCCCGGGACTGGGTGACGTGTCATCCGGATTCATGTCGTTGAGCGACGGCGCCAAATGGATATCCATTGCCGGCATGTTGCTTGGCCGACTCGAGATTTTTACTCTACTGGTCCTGATCACGCCCATGTTCTGGCGGCATTGAGGTCCCTCTCTTGAGCGACGGCTCGACCAATGCGCTCGACCGGATCAGCATCGTCGTCGGCCGCTCAGCTTCATGGCTAACCCTGTTCATGGTCCTGGTGACCTTCGTCATCGTCATCATGCGTTACGTGTTCGACGCCGGCGCCGTCTGGTTGCAGGAATCCGTGATCTGGATGCACGCGGTCGTATTCATGCTCGGCGCCGCGTATACGCTGCAACAGGAAGAACACGTCCGCGTCGATATCTTCTATCGCAACATGAGCGCAACGCGGCGTGGATGGGTAGATCTTCTCGGCGCCATATTTTTCCTGTTGCCGCTCAGTCTCTTCCTTGCCTATACGGCCTGGGATTTCGTTGTCACCTCGTGGCAGTTGCGCGAGACGTCGCGCGAACCCGGCGGCTTACCGTATCCGCTGATTTCGTTGCTGAAGACGATGTTGCTGCTCATGCCGCTTGCGCTTACGTTGCAAAGCCTGTCGATGCTGCTGACGTCGATTCGCACGATTCGGGGTCGCTGACGGTGGAGTGGGTCGCGCTGCTGCTGTTCCTGTCGGTGATACTCGTCCTGCTGGCAGGCTTCCCGGTTGCTTTTACACTCGGTGGTACCGCCCTTATCTTCGCCACCATCGGTGTCGTTACCGGCACGTTTAACGAAGCGTTGTTGTCGGGCCTGCCCAACCGTGTGTTCGGCATCATGAGCAACGAGACCCTCGTTGCCGTCCCATTGTTCGTGTTCATGGGCGTGACGCTGGAGCGTGCGCGTATTGCCGAGGAACTCCTGGATACGCTCAGCCGTTTGTTCGGTACTCTCCGCGGCGGCCTCGGCATTTCGGTAACGCTCGTGGGGATGCTGCTCGCCGCCAGTACCGGGATCGTCGGCGCGACGGTCGTGACCATGGGCCTGCTGTCATTGCCGACGATGCTGCGCCGTGGATATTCGCCCGAAATAGCGACCGGCACTATCTGTGCGTCCGGAACGCTCGGCCAGATCATTCCGCCATCAATTATTCTCGTCATGCTGGGCGACGTAATGGCGAGTGCTTATCAGCAAGCGCAACTCGAGTTGGGTGTGTTTTCACCGAAGACGGTTTCTGTCGGTGACCTGTTCGCGGGCGCGTTGATCCCCGGGCTGTTGCTTGTGGTGTTGTACGTTGTGTACCTGGTGATTGCAGCTTTTATTAGACCCGACTTGATGCCTGCCTTTGATCGGGGCGCTGACGACAGGGTTTCCGTGCTGCAAATCCTGCGTGCATTGTTGCCGCCGCTCGTACTGATTCTTGCGGTGCTGGGCTCGATCCTCATGGGGCTTGCGACGCCAACCGAGGCGGCCGGCGTAGGCGGGATGGGCGCCCTGTTACTGGCGGTGCTAAGGCGCGAGATCTCGCTTGAGCGTCTAAAGGACATCATGCAGGCGACGCTGAAGATCAGCAGCATGGTGTTCCTGATCCTGATTGGCGCCTCAATCTTCTCTCTCGTCTTTCGCGGTTTCGGTGGTGACGATGGCGTACACGCGATACTCGGCGCGCTGCCAGGTGGCGTCATCGGCGCCGTTATCGTCGTCATGCTCGTCATGTTTCTGCTCGGCTTCGTGCTCGACTTCATCGAAATCACTTTTGTCGTCGTGCCGATTGTCGGTCCGGTCTTGCTGGCCATGGGGCTCGACCCGGTCTGGCTGGGCATCATGATCGCCATTAATCTGCAAACGTCGTTCCTGACGCCACCATTCGGGTTCGCGTTATTCTATTTGCGCGGTGTGGCGCCACCGTCGGTGACAACCGAACAGATCTACCGTGGCGTTGTGCCCTTCGTGGCGATACAGGTCGGCGCGTTGCTGCTGCTCGCCCTGTTTCCCGAGCTCGTCACCTGGTTGCCCGGAAAAATCTACGGCAACTGATCCGGTACCTGGCACCACTTTTTGATCCGGTACCTGGCACCACTTTTCGCGCTTTTCGAACGTTTGCAACGTTTGTCGACAACCTTCAAACACTGCGAACGTTCGAAAAGTGGTGCCAGGTACCGCCTACCGGTACCGCCTACCTAGTACCGCCTACCTGCGTGTTGCGAGGAACGCCTGTTCGGTAATGCGCTGATTCGGGATCGACTTCTCCAGGAACGCCGACCAGGATTCGTAAATCCTGGCGACCACCGGGTCATCGTCCACCATCTCGGCGACGATCTCCGCCGCTTTCGACTTCAGGAATTGCAGCACCTCGTCAGGGAACGGGCGAATTTCGACATTCGGGTCGTCCATTAGCTGCTGCAACGCCATGGAGTTGCCGTGCGTGTACTCGGCCTGCATGTCGGTCGTGATCGCCTGGCAGGAGACTTCGATAATCGCCTGCAGATCCGGAGGCAGCGAATCCCAGGCCTGCTTGTTGACGTAGCACTGCAACGCAGGTGCCGGCTCCTGCCAACCCGGGTAGTAGTAATACTTCGCCACCTTGTGCAGGCCGAGTGTGGCGTCGTTGTACGGTCCGACCCATTCCGTCGCGTCGATTGCCCCGGTTTGCAAGGAGGTGAATATCTCCGATGCCGGCAACGTCACCGGAGTACCGCCGGCGCGGCGGATAACCTCTCCACCGAGGCCCGGGATGCGCATCTTGAGCCCGCCAAGGTCGGCAATCGAATTGATTTCCTTGTTGAACCAGCCGCCCATTTGCACACCGGTGTTGCCACAAGGAAACGGCACGAGATTTAGAGGCTCGTACAACTCACGCCAGAGCTCCAGACCCCCGCCGTAGTACAACCAGCCGTTCATTTCCATGTAGGTCATGCCGAACGGTATCGCCGTCATGAATTGCGCAGCCGGGACTATGCCCTTGTGGTAATAGGCTGCGTCGTGCCCCATCTCAACCATGCCGCGTCTTACCGCGTCGAAAGCCTCGAAAGCCGGCACCAGTTCGCCGGCAGCGTACACCTTTATTTTCAGCCTCCCGCCAGATGTGCGGTCGATCCGGTCAGCCAGATTGTTGACAGCAATCCCCAGGCCCGGGTACTTCGGCGGCCACGACGTCGCCACCGACCATTCGAAGGTCTCACTGAACTTCGGCGCGGCTACTGCCGCGCTGTCGTCCTGCTTCGCACATGCTGCGAGGCCCGCCGTCGCTGCAAGGCCGCCCACAAACTGTCGTCGTTTCATTCCCCGCCCCTTCGGCATCGCTGGTTTGGGGCTAGTGTATTTCCCTTGCGTCGCAGGCACCAATGGTGGTGCTCACAGGGGCTCACAAGGCACATATCGGCCCGGCGCCCCACATTCGACCCTCTCTTAAGCACAGGTCCGGCTTATGTTCCCACCAATTGGTTTTTTATGGCATTTGTGGGATTTAGATTCTCCAGGGCGGGGCCACATCGATAGAAAGTGGGCCCCGATTACCGGGGCCCTGCCTTCCCTGGTCCGGCCGGGAGGCCGCTGCCCGGGAGCGCCATCCGTGGCCACCCCGACAGGGCACGCCCCGTATCGCCACCGAAGCACCCTGCCCACCGGCCGGTCAGCAGAGATTCTCATCGGCCGGCCCCGGCTATGGTCTTTGTTACTCGTTGATGCATTAATAAAGGCCCTTGCAAGCGAGAATGTGTGGAGATCGCGGACAAATGATCGGCCTCATCCAGCGCGTCAGCCGGGCAGATGTCCGTGTCGACGACCAAACCATCGGCGAGATCGGCCGCGGTCTGCTCGTCCTCGTCGCGGTGCACCAGGATGATACGGAGCAGGACGTTGCGCGGCTCGCAGAGCGCTTGCTGGGCTACCGCGTGTTTCCCGACGCCGATGGCCGTATGAATCGCAGCGTCCTCGACGAGTCTGCGGGGCTCTTACTGGTACCGCAGTTCACGCTGGCCGCGGACACCAAAAAGGGAACCAGGGCGAGTTTCACCAAAGCGGCCCCACCCGACACGGGTGAGGACTACTTTGGGCGCCTGGTGGAGATTTGCCGCGCATCGCTGGATGACGTTGCAACCGGCCGCTTCGGCGCTGACATGAAGGTAACCCTCACGAACGATGGGCCGGTGACGTTTTGGCTGGAGACATGATGGCAACCTTGCGGGCTGGTGGGGTTCAATCCGTGACATCCGTACGGTTTTATTGCAACCGTGGCGGTATCATGAACATAATGCGCGCCCGGCGTCAGCCGGGCGATCGAGAGGAGTAGAGGGCGATAGCCCCGGGAGTTTTCGGATGTTTGGCAACATTAGCTGGCCACAGTTACTGATCATTCTGGTCATCGTACTCGCCATATTCGGCACAAAACGCCTGCGTACGCTGGGCTCGGATCTTGGTAGCGCGGTCAAGGGCTTTCGAGGCGCCATGACCGAAGCCGAAGAAGCGAAGGATCAGCTGAAAGACGACTCACAGGAAGACGAAGACGCCGACTTCGAAAACACGCCGGTTGAAGAGCCCCGTAAAGACGCCTGAGTCGGCCTGCCCCTATGTCCGGCGTCGGTTTTTTTGAGCTCGTTATTTTGTTCATGATCGGGCTTGTCGTGCTCGGTCCCAAACGTTTGCCTAAAGTCGCAAACCAGCTCGGCACCTGGATCGGCCAGGCGCGCCGCATGACGCGCGTCATGAAGCGCCAGCTCGAAGAAGAGCTGGACCTCAGCGAAGACTTCAAAGACCTCAAAAACATCAAGGACGATCTCGTCGACGATCTCACGATCGGCCCGGCAGCCGCCCACATCCCGCGCGACGACGACAACTATTCACCGCTGCACGACGAAGCCTCGCCCGACGTAACGTCACCGAACGACACAGAGACCGTGAGCGTACCGCCTGATGACGCGGAGAAGTCCGGGCAGGATTCCGACGATGAGGACGGCGCGGAAGGGAAGCCGGCGTGAGCACAGAAACCGACAAGCCGAAAGAAGAGCTGGCCGAAGGTACTTTGCTCTCACACCTGATCGAGCTTCGTACGCGCCTCGTGCGGATATTTGTCGCTGTCATCGTGGTGTTCATTGTGCTCGTGCCATTCGCGAACCAGATCTTCGAGATCGCGGCGCAGCCGATTGTCAGTGTTGTACCTGGTGGACAATTGATCTCGGTGCAGCCGGCAGCGCCGTTACTGACACCACTCAAGTTGACGTTCTTCGCGGCACTGTTCATCGCCATGCCGGTCGTGCTGTACCAGGTTTGGGCGTTCGTTGCGCCCGGGCTTTACAGAAAGGAAAAGCACTTCGCGTTTCCATTACTGGCATCAAGCATCCTGCTTTTCTATGCCGGTATCGCATTTGCCTACTTCGTCGTTTTCGACCTCGTGTTCGGCTTCTTCGTGTCGGTAACGCCGGACATCGTCCAGAATCAGCCGGATATTTCCGCGTTTCTCGATTTCATCATCAAGATTTTCCTGGCGTTTGGCATCGCGTTCGAGGTACCGATCGCGACAGTTCTCATCGTATGGACGGGACTGACAACGCCCAAGAAATTGACGAAGGCTCGTCCGTACGTTTTCTTGATGGCATTCGTCGTCGGCATGTTCCTGACACCGCCGGACATAATCAGTCAGACCTTGCTCGCGGTACCTGTTTACCTGCTGTATGAGCTCGGAATCATCATGTCGCGGTTCTTCACGAAGAAGCGCGCAAAAGACGACGAAGAGGCCGTCGCGACCGAGTAGCCGGGCCTGATAACCGGACTCAATTAGCGATACTCCGGCGACGCTTCCAAGGCGTAAACTAAGCCGGACACCAAAAAACAACTCACAGGTCGCACGTATGAACTATCTCGCAAGAATCGCTATGGGCGGCATGCTTGGCTTTGCCATAGCAGGGTGCGCGCCTCCCGGAGCGGAAGATGCCACCGACGCGGCGCCCGCGGAAACCGCCAACGAATTCGTCGCCCGCGCCAATGCAGAACTCGAGGAACTCAACCGCGAAGTTGGTGCCGCTGGCTGGGTCCGCGTCACCTATATCACCGAGGACACGGCCGTCCTGGAAGCTCGCGCGAAAGAGCGCTATGCGGCATGGCACGGCGATATGGTGCAACAGGCACTCGCCTACGACGGGCAGGAGCTGGCGCCGGAGACCCGGCGCGCGCTTGACCTGCTGAAGCTCGGCACCTCGTTGCCCACGCCCGCCGACGCTGCGAAACGCCGCGAACTGACACAGATTGCGACCGACCTGAGCGGCATGTACGGCGCCGGCAAGTACTGCCGCAGTGACGGCAGCTGCATGAGCGGCACGGAGCTCGAGGGCCTGATGCAGACGAGTCGAGATTACGACGAACTGCTGGAAGCCTGGACAGGCTGGCGCACGATCGCGCCGCCGATGCGCGACAAGTACGCACGCTATGTAGAACTCGCGAACGAAGGCTCGAACGAGCTCGGTTACGGCGATCTTGGTGAGATGTGGCGCGCGGGTTTTGACATGAGCCCGGCCGAGTTCCAGCTGGAAGCGGCGCGCTTGTGGGAGCAGGTCCGCCCACTCTATGACGAGCTGCACTGCCATGTACGCGCGAAGCTCGGCGAGGCGTACGGCGAAGACAAGGTTCCGCAGGACCAGCCGATTCCCGCGCATTTGCTCGGCAATATGTGGGCCCAAAGCTGGGACTTCCTTTACGACATGATGGAGCCGTACCCCGGCATTGCCGATCTCGACGTCGACACGACGCTCAAGACCAAGGATTACTCGCCACAGGAGATGACGCGCTCGGCCGAGAACTTCTATGTGTCGCTGGGTATGGCGCGGTTGCCCGATACGTTCTGGGAACGCTCGATGTTCACCAAACCCGAAGATCGCGAGGTGGTTTGCCACGCCAGCGCCTGGGGCCTGGACGGTGGTAACGACGTTCGTATCAAGATGTGCATCAAGCAGACCTACGATGAACTCAAGGTGATCTATCACGAACTCGGCCACAGTTACTACCAGCGCGCCTACAAGGATCAGCCCGCTTTGTTTCGCGGCGGCGCGCACATCGGTTTCCACGAGGCCATCGGGGACACGGTGACCCTGTCGATGACGCCTGAATACCTCGCCGAGGTCGGACTGATCAAATCCGCGGAACAGAGCCGCCAGGCTGAGATTAACCGCCTCATGCAAATGGCATTGCGCAATGTCGCCCTCCTGCCGTGGCAAAAACTCGTCGACGAATGGCGCTGGAAGGTCTTTTCAGGTGAGGTCACGCCCGAGAACTACAACCAGGCCTGGTGGGACCTGCGGACGCAATACCAGGGCGTCGCCGCACCGGTCGCTCGTAGCGAAGAAGACTTTGACCCGGGTGCCAAATTCCACATTCCCTCAAACTATTCGTACACGCGCTACTTCCTGGCCAGCATTCTGCAGTTCCAGCTGCAGCGTTCGCTTTGCGAGATCGCGGGTCATGAAGGTGAGCTGCAATCCTGCTCAATCTACGGCAGCAAGGAAGCCGGCGAGCGCTTTCATGCTCTGCTGGAGGCCGGCCAGAGCCAGTCCTGGCAGGACACGCTCGAGGAACTGACGGGCACACGCGAGATGGACGCCACGGCGATCGTCGATTACTTCGCGCCGCTCATGGAGCATCTCAAGGAACAGAATGCGACCCGCGATTGCGGCTGGACCTAGTCGCCGAGACAGGCCCCTGCATACGCCTTGATGACGCCGGCATTATCAAGCTGGCATTCGTTGTCGTAAGTGACGCTGTCCATACCACAGACGGGTAAATAGACCCGCGGGCAATTCTTGCCCTGTTCCTCACAAACGCCGGCGTACTGTATGCGCGTACCACGACGCTCCGCGTGGCAGGCATTGCCGTAGGTCACGTCATCCGATCCGCACACGGGAACGAACAGGTTCGGGCATGCCCGCTGGCCACACATGCCCAGCGTGTACGTCGCGATGCCGGCTTTGTCAGCAAAGCAGGCATTGTTGTAGGTAACGCCGTCGTTACCACACACGGGCGCGAAGACCGGCGGACAATTCTCAGTGTCGCAGGCGCTGGCACGTTGCACCGGAACACGATCGATATTGGCCTCGCAGCGATTGAAATAGGTGCGGCCGTTCATTCCGCACACCGGATCCTCGATCCCGGGACAGCCGCTCGGCGCACAGGCCCCGAGGCCCGCGATCTCGATGCGAGACTTCGCGGCGATGCACTCGTTAATGTAGGTGTTACCGTCGACGCCGCAGACCGGGTCGTACTCCTCACTACACTCTCCGTTCGTCTGCGCCGGGCACTCACCCTCACTCGCGATCTCAGCGCCTGCGGCATTGGCAACACATTCGTTGCTGTAAGTCTTGCCGTCCACGCCGCATACGGGCGTGTAGTCCATCGTGCAGGCGACGTCCGCTTTTGCCGGCGGCTGCGTAGACTCTGCGTCGTTGCTGACCGGCGGCCCGCTTTCGACCTGCTGTTCGTCGACCTGCTGTTCGTCGACCTGCTGTTCGTCGGCCTGCTGTTCGTCGACCTGCTGTTCGTCGGCCTGCTGTTCGTCGACTTCCTGGCCGACTTCCTGGGCCATGACGGCCAATGCAAGGAACAGGCATGCCGTGCCTGCGAGTGTTCTTGTAATCATCGGGGAAATTCTATCAGTTCTCGGAGGGGTACCAGCTGTATACCTTCTTCGACAAGCCGGGGAATCTCGTGTTCCAGGAATGCGAGCGTCGCAGGATAAGGGTGTCCGATGGCCACAGCCAGGCCGCGCTCCCTGGCGAGCGTCTTCAGGCGCTCGAACTCGGTCGCCAGCCTGTCCGGATTGGCGTCGAGAAACACGTCCCGCTTGATGGCCGGTACACCTTCTTCCGACGCGACCTGCAACGCGACGCTCCGGTGCGTCGTGTAACTGTCGACGAAGAACAGGTTTTCCCGAGCCAGGATATCTTCCATCAACCAGCGCATGTGTCCGGGGTGTCGCGTCAACAGGCTGCCACGGTGGCTGTTGATGCCAGTTGCGTGCGGTACCGATTCCAGCGCGCTCGTGAACGTCTCGGCGAAACGCTGTCGACTCATGTCCAGGGTAATCCCGTCCGTTTCCGGCGCGTGATCGGCCACGGCTTGTAACGGCAGGTGCAGCAAGACTTCCTTGCCGCGCTCATAGGCCGTTTTCGCGAGCGAAGCCGCTACCGGCGTGCCCGGCAGAATCGAGCAGACGACCGGTCCGGGCAGTCCAATCGCGCGCTGGCCAGCCGCGAGCTGGTAGCCGAGATCGTCGATGATGATAGCGATTCTCGGTGCCGAATCCGCATTACTGTTCGCCGCGGCCAGACTCAGTATCGTGACGGCCGCGATGGCGCGGAGCTGTCGGGGGATCATTGCGCCTTGCTGTGCATCACATTGCCGCGCTGCAGGCGGTCCATCGCTTCCAGCAACTGGGCGTCCCGCTCCCGGTCGACGTGGCCAACCAGGCTGGGGTCGGGATAACCGGGCGTGCCCTCAACGAAGACGTCGGGCGTAATGCCGGTCTCATGAATCGAATCACCGGACGGTGTGTAGTATCGGGAAGTAGTCAGCTTGATCGCGCGACCTTGCGACAAGGGCATCACGGTCTGTACGAGCCCCTTGCCGAACGTTGCGGTACCGACAACGACTGCACGTCCGTGGTCCTGCAGCGCTCCCGCCACGATTTCCGACGCGGACGCCGAACCATCGTTGACCAGCACAACGAGTTCGGCCCCATCGAGAACGTCGCCACGATGTGCCGAGCGCGTAAACCTTGCGTCGCTCGTGCGACCGTTTGCCGACACGATCACGCCTGCGTCGAGGAACAAGTCGGCCACATCCACAGCGGAATCCAGTACGCCGCCCGGGTTGTTTCGCAAATCGAGTATCAATCCGTCGAGCATGCCTTCGTTGGCGTCCTGCATCGCGTCGATGGCGCGACTCAGCTCGCGCGCCGTCGTCTCGCTGAACTGGCTGAGTCGCACGTAGCCGTAGGACGGCCCCATCGTCTCGTGGTGCACACTGGCTACACGAATAATCTCGCGACGCATTTCGTGAAGCACCGCTTCGTCGTCGCGGAGTACGGTGACGCTGATTCTGGAGCCGGGTCGCCCGCGCATGCGGCCGATCGTCTTCTGCAGGTGATCGGTTTCGACGGCGACGCCATCCACCGCGATGATCTGATCGCCGCTGCGAATTCCGGAGCGCGCCGCCGGCGAACCAGTTATCGGCGTAATCACCTTGACGATGCCGTCAACCTCGCCGATCTCGACCCCGACGCCCGTATAACTGCCTGTCGTGCTTATGCGGATATCGCGGTACTCATCGGCATCGAGGTATTGGGAGTGCGCATCGAGATCATTGACCATGCCGCGGATGGCGCTTTCCAGCAGTTCGCTGTCATCAAGCGGCTCAACATAATCTCGCTTGACGCGTTCCATCACCTCGGCGAACAGGCGCGCCTGCTCCCAGGCCAGTTCCTCGGCGTCAGGGCTCTTTGTTTCCGACAGCAGGCCACCACCGATTGATAGGCTCAAACCCATCACGGTACCGATAACCACCACCAGAATTGCCCTGACTTTCAACGACATACAAGATCCCGATTGTTGGCCGCCCGGACCTTGTCCAAACGGAACAATTGAAGATAGCACAGCATGGCAATCGCGTCTGTGCGGTGCTACCCGCTTGGTGGGCGGACGGCAGGGGCTGAACAGGCCACCCGGGAATTCCTCTCCGTCATGGCTCGCTACGCTGCGCTTTACTTCCGTCGAGGAACACCCGGGCTGGCCTGTTGCCCGAATCCGCGATGCTTCCAAGGCGGAGTGCCGGGTGTTTGTTCGAGTGTCGTGCGGAGTGCAGCGAAGCAGGACGCCAGAGCAAGCGGAGGACGATTGGCGCGAGGCAAGGACGCCGAGCGACATTAAACTCGAACAAATACCCGGCATAAACGCCTATACCGCTCAGTACCAGATTACTCGCCAGGGCGGCGGGTCACCCAGCGCCTGGGGTTGACGGGTTGCTTGCCCTTGCGAATCTCGAAGTAAAGCGCCGGCTGCGCCTGCCCGCCACTGTCTCCGACGGTCGCGATGACGTCGCCGGGAGCCACCCAGTCGCCCGCGTTCTTGAGGGTGGTCTCGTTATAACCGTATAGCGTCATGTAGCCATCGCCGTGATCAACAATCACGAGCAACCCGAGACCGGCAAGCCAGTCCGAGAACGCGACGCGACCGTGATACACAGAGCGCACTTCTCTGCCACGTGGCGCAGCGAGCACGACGCCGTTCCATTTCAGGCGACCGCCGACTCTTGGTTGCCCGAAGTCCTGCAACAAAGTGCCTGCAACGGGCCAGGTCAATCGGCCGCGGTGTTCGCTGAAGGGCTCTTCCGAGGTGATCGGGTAGTCGGACAGGATGCTCGTCAGCTCCGCGATCAGTCGCGCCAGGTCTTTTTCCTGCGCCGCAAGCCCCTCGATCTCCCGACCCTCCGAGGCCAGCTTGTTCTTCACTGCGGTAAGCAGTGTGGCGCGCTCGTCCTGTGCCTGACCGAGCCTCCGGAGCTCCTGATCCTGGCGTTTCGCAAGGTCCGACAGGCGTGCCTCTTCCGCCGCTACCTGGCTGCGCAACTCTGCAAGTTCGCGAATCCGCGCAGTTACCGTCTCGATATTGCCGGCCCGGTAGTCATTCAGATAAGCGTAGTAGGTCATGACCCTGCCGAGCGTTGCGGGGTCGCGCTGGTTCAGCAACAACTTGATCTTCTCCTGGTTGCCGCTCATGTACGCGGCGCGCGCCTGGGCCGCGAGGCTCTCTGCCTCGGCGGCGAGCTCTGTTTCACGCTCCGCGATGTCCTTCTCCAGCTCCGCGCGTCGCTTGGTGCTGTACGCGCGTTGTCGCTCGAGATCCTTGAGTCGCAGCCGCTTCTCTGCGATCGAAACCTCGGCTGCCTGCAAGTCCGCCGTCAGGCGGTCGCGATCCGCTGCGGCCGCGTCCATGCTCTGTTTGAGGTCACTGATTCGCTCCCGCACTTCTTCAAGCTCTCGCTCCTTTATTTGGGTGCGCTGGCCCGCGTCTTCCTGGGCGGGGAGGCCCGGTGATACGGCAAGGAGCAGGGTTGCGAGGAGACAGGGCGATCGCATGGGCGCACAGTGTAGATCGTTTCCGGGGTATTTCCATCGCGGAGCGCTGCTATAATGCCGTTTTTCGACCAGCGCAAACCCCGCGCACAACATACTCATGGACAAATTTCTGGAGTTCGCCGGCAATCATACTTTGCTGGTGTTCGCACTAGTGACCACCTTCCTCCTGGTCATTTTTACCGAACTGCGACGCAAAGCCAGCGGCATGCTGAACGTGCCGCCGACCGATGCTGTCAAATTGATCAACAATGACGCCGTTGTTATCGACCTGCGCAGCATCGAGGCGTATTCGAACGGTCACATCGTAAACGCGAAGAGCGTGCCGATGGGCGAGCTGGCCGGTCACATGGGAAAACTCGACAAGCTCAAGAAAAAGCCCGTGATCGCTGTCTGCGATTCGGGCATTTCATCGACAAAGGCCGTCAACACCTTGCGCAATTCCGGCTTCGAAAGCGTTTACGGATTAAAAGGCGGGATGGCCGCGTGGGGTCAGGCCGGGTTACCCGTTGTTACCGGCAAGAAAACGAAAAGCAAGAAATAGCTTCTCGGCGGTTTTAATGAATTTTCACCGCTCCACACGAGCGGCGAACTCGACAAACTTCTTGCCGGCCCGGACAGCGGCGAGACCACTCTTTAAACAGGAATGAAAAATGGCTGAACAGGACCAACAAGAAAAGCGGCTTTCCGTCGCCAAGGTATACGTGAAGGACTTCTCTTTCGAGTCACCGCAGACACCGGCAATCTTCAATACGCAGGAGTGGTCGCCGAACACCAATCTCAATCTGCGCAGCTCGCACACACCGGTCAGCGACTCGCTGCACGAAGTCGTACTCACGCTCACCGTCGATGCGAAGGGCAAGGAAGACGACAAGACGATCTTCCTCGTCGAGTTACAACAGGCCGGGTTGTTCGAGATCAGCGGCTACGACAAAGAAGAGATGGGCGCGGTCATCGGCAGCTTTTGCCCCAACGTGCTGTTCCCGTATGCGCGCGAGTCGATTGCGAGCACCATCCAGAAAGGCGGCTTCCCCGAATTCGTACTGCAACCGATTAATTTCGACGCACTGTACCAACAGTCCCTGCAACAGCAGACGGACGGAGCGGCAGCGGAGGCGCACTGATAAGCGTTGCCTCGTCACAAGCAATTGCCGTCGTCGGCGCGGGTTCCTGGGGAACGGCGCTGGCCCTTCAGCTTGCCCGCTCTGGTTGTGATGTTCGGCTTGGAGGCGTTGTCGAGCTCGACCTGCTCGAAGCGATGGTCACGGACCGGGAAAATGTTCGCTACCTCCCCGGCATCAGGTTTCCTGACAACCTGACAGCGTACCCGGACCTTGGTGACTGTCTTGCAGGCATACGCGACGTACTTGTTGTTGTGCCCAGCCACGGCCTGCGCTCTACATTGACAACGGCCCTCGACCACCTCGGTGCAGATTCCCGGGTCTGCTGGGCTACGAAGGGGTTTGAGCTGCACAGCGGCAAGTTGCCGCACCAGGTCGCCGCAGAGGTGCTCGGTGAAGATCGGCCCGTTGCCGTGTTATCAGGACCAACATTCGCCAAGGAAGTCGCGGAAGGCTTGCCAACGGCGATGACCATCGCCTCTAACAACGAAGCGTTTGGCCGCGATCTCGCCACGGCAATATCAGGCGATAATTTTCGCGCATACACTTCCAGTGATTTCATCGGCGTCGAGGTCGGTGGCGCAGTCAAGAACGTGCTCGCCATCGGCGCTGGTATGTGTGACGGCCTCGGGTTCGGCGCCAATGCCCGGGTAGCGCTAATTACGCGCGGGCTGGTTGAATTGACCCGCCTTGGTGTTGCGCTCGGCGCAAAGAACGAAACCATGATGGGGCTCGCTGGCATGGGCGACCTGGTCTTGACCTGCACAGATGACCTTTCTCGCAATCGACGCATGGGGTTGGCGCTGGCCAGTGGCAAGACCGTCGAAGAAGCACAGGAGGAGATTCAACAGGTGGTCGAAGGCGTTCTGGCGGCGGAGGCCGTCAAGGAAGTCGCCGACAAACTCGGGATCGAGATGCCGATTTGCCACCAGGTTTACCGAATCTTGTACGAAGGCGCTTCACCACGCGAAGCGGTCGGCGCACTAATGGGGCGGGAGCTCAAGTCCGAACACTAGCGGTTCCGGGGGGGGACAAAATGAGAATTTCCGGACAATTTCAGCTGCTCGCTTTGTTCGCGCTCTTGCTTTTGCTATTGCTATTGCTAGCGGCACCCGCGGCGTACGGTCAGCGAAGTTATGACACGGACATTCTCAGGGATACTTTTGGTTTCGACGAGGCGACCATGAAGTCTGTGGCGCTCGAAGACCTGCACCAGGGCTGTCCCGAGCGCGACTGCATTCCCTCGATCGACAGTCCCAAGTACGTTTCAGCCAGTGAAGCGACACATGTCGGCGACGACGACATGGTCATTGCGATAGCGCTGAACAACGACAAGCGCGCTTATCCGGCACGCATACTCGACCGCCACGAAATCGTCAACGACACGATCGGCGGCACGCCGATCGCGATCACATGGTGCCCACTTTGCGGCTCTGCTGTGGGCATAGAGCGCGAAGTGGATAGCGAGATTACCGAGTTTGGCGTATCCGGCGTGTTGTACAACAGCGATCTCGTGTTCTACGACCGTGCGAGCAATACGCTCTGGGACCAGGTCGAGGCCAAAGGCATAGTCGGGCCGAAAACCGGCAAACGGCTGACGCTGGTGCCCGTCACGATGACGACCTGGTCGCGCTGGCGTAATGCGCATCCTGACACCTTCGTGTTATCCACCGACACGGGCTTCGATAAGGATTACTCGACAGACCCGTACGCACAGTATCGCGGTTCGGCGGGGCTGATGTTCCCCGTAAACGCCGAGGACAGCCGGATCCATCCGAAGTCGGTTGTGCATGGCTTCGACGTCGATGGTATGTCAATAGCCTATACGCATGAGTTGCTGGAGAAAGACGGCAGCCACTCAGGTGATCTCGGCGAGCTTCATGTCACTGCGAAGCTGCACGACGACGGCTCGGTGACGCTCGAAGATCAACATGGCGCGCAGCACGTCGGGACGCGGCTCTTCTGGTTCGCGTGGTACACGTTCCATCCAGACACCGAGCTCATTCGTTGATCGCCCGTAATTGAGCTAGACTAGTAGCTTCAGAAAAGAAACAACAAAATTTGGGGGGTTACCATGGACAGACGTCAATTCTGCCGTTCCGCCGTTGCGGCCGGCGTGGCCGCGGCATTCCTGCCGGCGTGTGGCAAACAAGCGACCCAGGCGGATACCGGCATCGCCGCAATATCGCTCGACGGCGCGGAAATAGAACTCGAAAAAGCAGCCATCAAGGAGCTCGGTGACGCCATGTCGGGGCCCGTCATGCTCTCCGGGCATCCACAGTACGACAGCGCGCGCATGATCTGGAACGGCATGCACGACAAGCGGCCCGCGTTGATCGCGCGCTGCGCGAGTTCCGAGGATGTCAGCAACGCCGTAAATTTCGCGCGCAGCAATAACCTGCTGGTCGCTGTTCGCGGCGGCGGTCATAGCTGGCCCGGCAAGTCCGTCGCTGACGGCGCCCTGATGATCGATCTGTCACAGATGAACACCGTCACGGCCGACGCGGATACAAAGCGTGCCCGCGCACAGGGTGGCGCATTGTTGAGCGAACTCGACAACGCGGCCCTGCGGAAGGGCCTCGTCACGACAGCCGGCGTTGTATCGCACACCGGTGTCGGCGGCTTTACGCTCGGTGGTGGTTTCGGCCGACTTAATCGTAAATATGGGCTGGCCGTCGACAACGTCACCGGCGCTACTATCGTAACGGCCGATGGACAGATCCGGCACATCAACGCCGATGCGGAGCCCGACCTGTTCTGGGCAATACGTGGTGGTGGTGGCAACTTCGGCGTCGTGACCGAGTTCGAGTTCCGGCTGCATCCGTTCGAGCCTAAATTGTTACTTGGGGGTGTCATGTGGCCGCTGGACCAGGCGCGTGAAGTGCTGGACTTTTACAGCGACTGGTATCGGGGATTGTCGGACGAGATGTACGTCGCACCATCAATAATGACGACCCCGGATGGTGGTGTCCTGGCAATGGAGGTCGTTTACAACGGCGATCCCGTCGCCGGCGAAAAGGAGCTGGCCCCGCTGCTCGCCATCGGCAAGCCGGTGCAGAACGGCGTTGGTCTGAACGACTATATGGGGATACAGACGCAGATGGATGGCATGACCGCACATGGCGTGCGTTCGTACGCGAAGAATGCAATGGTCGCGGAGATTACGCCCGAGCTGGTCGACGCGATGATTGAAGCGTATCAGCCGAACCCGAATGTTTTCCAGGGATCACACACTGCTGGCGGTGCCGTCGGCCGCGTTGGCGAACTCGATACGGCATTCCCGCACCGCAATGCCGAAATGATGTTCGTCTTTGCCAGCTTGTGGGGCGATCCGGCGCAGGATGAAGAAATGATCGCCGCCACACGCGAGTGGTACAGCCATTTCGAACCTTTCACGGGCGGTTACTACGACAACATCGATTTCGATGGCAACGAAGCGGCCGGCAATTACGGTCCGACCTATGGGCGCTTGTCGCAGATCAAGGGTCAGTATGATTCGGGCAACCTGTTCCGGCTGAACAGCAACGTCGAGCCGGCTGCCTAGGTAGCTCCGTCAAAGCCGAGCTGCCGCCAGGCCTCATAAACGACAACGGCGGCGGCGTTCGATAGATTGAGGCTGCGGTTGCCGGCACGCATGGGCAACCGCAGTCGCTGTTCCGGCGGCAATGCGTCGAGTATTGCCTGCGGCAGGCCGCGCGTTTCCGGCCCCATCAGGAAAGCATCCCCTCGTCTGTACTCCGGCCGGTCGTGCGGTGTTACGCCACGTGTACTCAACGCGAAAACTCGCGGCCCGCCGAGGGAGTCGAGTGCACTGTCGAGCGACGGGTGGGTCTTCACGCTCGCGAACTCACGATAGTCCAGGCCGGCGCGCTTGAGCCTTGGTTCGTCGAGCTCGAAGCCGAGCGGCTCGACGAGGTGCAGCGCGACGCCCGTATTCGCGCACAGGCGAATGATGTTTCCGGTGTTGGGCGGAATTTCAGGTTCGTAAAGAATGAGATGAAACATGAAGTAACCGTGGGAGCACGCCCCAGCGCGCGATTATAGACATATCGCGCGCTGGGGCGCGCTCCCACAAGCCAAGCATTCTTTTTCCCTGTAAAATGCCGCTCCCGATGACCAGCCGAAACAACCCCCTGCACACGACATTCTGCGGCATCACGATGGACTCGCCCATCGTGTTGTTGTCGGGCTGTGTCGGTTTCGGCGAAGAATACACGCGTGTTGAAGGCTTCTCGAATCGCGATGTAGGAGCGGTCGTCCTCAAGGGCACGACCGGGGCGCCGCGGCTCGGTAACCCGCCGCACCGGGTTTTCGAAACGCCAATGGGAATGCTCAACGCAATCGGACTGCAGAACCCGGGTGTCGACAAGGTCGTCGATGAAATCTTGCCGGGTCTCGACTTCAGTGAAACGCGGTATTTCGCGAACGTCTCCGGATCGACGATCGAGGAATACGCGCGTGTCACGAGGCGCTTCGACGATTCGCCGATCGACGCCATCGAAATCAATATCTCCTGTCCGAACGTCAAGGAAGGCGGCGTGCAATTCGGCAACGACCCGGAAATGTCGGCGCGCGTCGTCGCCGCGTGCCGCAATCAGACGACGAAACCGATCATCACCAAGTTGTCGCCGAACCAGACCGATATCAGGGACAACGCCCGACTCTGCATCGAGGCCGGTACGGATGGGTTTGCCGTCATCAATACTGTCATGGGTATGGCCGTCGATGCCGAGGCTCGCAAGCCGGTTATCGGCAACGTGCGTGGTGGTCTTTCCGGGCCGGCGATCAAACCGATCGCATTACTCAAGGTCCATGAAGTCTACGAGGTAGCCTCCCGGCACGAGGTGCCGATCATCGGCCAGGGCGGGATAAGCAATGCGACCGACGCCATCGAATTCATGATTGCCGGCGCGTCCGCTGTCGGTGTCGGCACGGCATTATTCTACGACCCGCTGGTTTGCTCGAAAATTAATAGCGGCATCGTCGACTACCTGGACAGACACAACATCCGGTCAGCGCGGGAAATCGTAGGCTCGCTTCAGGTGGAGTAGACGGCCGGCAGCAGGGATGCTTTTTCGAGGCGGTTCGCCTTTTTTAGTCGAGGTGCAGCGCCTTCATTTTCCGCGCTAGCGTATTCCTTCCCCAGCCAAGCAGCTTCGCCGCCTCCTGTCGATGGCCGTTCGTCTGGCTCATCGCAATCTGAATCAGCGTCTTTTCAAATTCCGGCAGCGCCTTTTCGACCAGTGGTGATCTGTCCGAGATCAGCTGGCTCTCTGCCCAACTTGCCAGGCTCCTCGTCCAGTCTTGCGTCGCGCGTCCTGTCGACCGCTTCCCGCCGAGCTCCTCGGGAATGTCCTGCGTGCCGATGACGTTCCCGGGTGCTGTCACGGTGAGGCGTCGTGTCGCGTTCACAAGCTGACGTACGTTGCCCGGCCAGTCGTAACCTCGCAACAAGTCCATCGCCCCGGAGTCGATCGACTTCGCAGATGCAGCCAATTCTCTCGCTGACTCTGCAAGATAATGATTGAGCAACAGCGGGATATCTTCGCGACGCTGCCGTAACGGCGGCGTATTGATACGAATAACGTTGAGCCGATGGAACAGGTCCTCGCGAAAGCGTGACTCCTTTACTGCGCGTGCCAGGTCCTGGTTGGTCGCAGCGATCACGCGAACATCGACCTTGATCGATTGTTGGCCGCCTACCCGGTAAAACTCGCTTTCGGCAAGCACGCGCAGCAACCGTGTCTGTAATGCCGGCGACATGTCACCGATCTCATCGAGGAACAAGGTGCCGCCGTTCGCTTGCTCGAAGCGGCCGATACGGCGCGCATCCGCTCCCGTGAACGCACCCTTCTCATGTCCGAACAGTTCGGACTCGAGCAGCTCTGCAGCTATCGCCGATGTGTTCAATGCCACGAAAGGTTTCGCAGCCCGTGGACTGTGTTCGTGTAACGCTCGCGCGACGAGCTCTTTGCCGGTGCCCGATTCACCCGTGATCAGTACCGTCATGCTCGAACCGGAAAGTCGCCCGATTGACCGAAAGACTTCCTGCATCGCTGGTGCCTGGCCTATCAACGACGGAATCGCCTGCGCCACACCGCCGTCTTCCCCGGCCGAGACATGACCGTTGCGCCTCGCCGCACGATGCACCAGCTCCACCGCTTCATCGATATCGAAAGGTTTCGGCAAGTACTCGAACGCGCCGCCCTTGTAAGCCGCAACCGCGTTTTCGAGGTCCGAATGCGCCGTAATGACAATGACGGGCAAGTCCGGCCAGCGGCTGCGCAGGGTCTCGAGCAGTGCGATGCCGCTCATTCCGGGCATGCGGACGTCTGTGATCAATACGTCGGGCACTTCGTTATCGATGGCTTCGAGCAGGTGTTCTGCGCGCTCGAAACAACGCGTCGTCATCTCTGCCTGGCGGAGTGCTTTTTCGAGCACCCAGCGTACGGACTGGTCATCGTCGACGATCCACACGTTGAGCTCGTGGCCCGTCACGACGCCTGCTCCGGTTGTGCCAGGGGAATCTGTACCGCGAACACGGTGCGCCCGGGCCGGCTTTCAAATTCGATCAGACCACCGTGCCGGCTAATAAGCTCCTGCGCAGCGGGCAGCCCCAGCCCGGTGCCCTGTGGATTGCTCGTGACGAGCGGATAGAAGATCGTGTCCTGCAGCTCGGTCGGAATGCCGGGGCCATCGTCCTCGATTTCGATGCTTGCGATGACCCGATGTCGTGTGTCGCCGATTGTGAAGTTGGTAACAGCGCGACTACGCAGTGTGATTGTCCCCTGACCGTCCAGCGCGGCGGCGGCATTTCGCATGAGATTCAGAAGCGCCTGCACCATCTGGTCGCGGTCGAGATCGATCAGCGGCAAGCCCGGATCATAGTCACGACGAATATGCAGGGACTTGTCGTCTTCCGCCTCGATGATGCGCACGACGTATTCGAGTAACTCGTGCACATTCAGTGCTTGCTTGTTCGGCGGCCCACCGGGCCCAAGCAGAGTGTCGACGAGACCGGCGAGGCGGTCTGTTTCGCTGATGACCACGTCGGTGTATTCGGTCAATTCCTCTCTATCGAGTTGCCGCGCGAGCAGTTGCGCCGCACCGCGAATTCCGCCCAGCGGGTTCTTAATTTCGTGAGCAAGCTGGCGGATCATCTGCCGGCCTGCACCGTGTTGAATCAGCAAAGCGTTTTCACGGCTGATCTTCGCGCGGCGCGTAACGTCCGTTAGTTCGACAAGCAGGACGGCCGAACTGCTCGAGATCGGCGACACGCGGCAGTCAACTATCCGCTCCTCAGCGTGCACCTCGGTTGGGCCGAGCCGCAGTTCGTTGGCGTAATGATCGCCGGTTGCGATGACGCGGCTCAGGATGTCACGCAGCTCGGGTTCGTCGTCCACGAGTCGCAACAGAGAGTCGCCGCGAGCGCGACGCTGGCTGATACCAAGGATGTTCTCGGCCGCGGGGTTCATGCCGACGATCAGCAGGTTCCGGTCGAGAAGAATGACGCCCGAACTCAGGCTGTCGAGGATGTTTTTCGGGTCTCCGGAAGTGGCTCCGCCGTCATCGGAGCCAGACGTTCGCGTGGCGGGCTTGCCGCCTAGAAGCCCACCGTGTTCTGCTGCACGAAGAAACGGCTTGGCTGGCTGCGAATCATCAGCTTGCCCGTTTCGTCCACCACTTCCACTTGCACGTTGTGGCTGCCGCGCCAGACCTCCTGCAGCTGGAAGCTCGTCCCGCTCACCGGCTGCACCTCCCCATTGAGGTACGCGCGCACCTGGTGGCCCGGCTGCAGGCCCGGCGTCAGCGCGACTGAAACGTTCAGAACGCCTTCGATGTTCCATAACGTTTCTTCTGCGACGGGCGACACGATCTGGATACTCTCGTAGCGGGCCGGCGGCGCTTCGTCAGGTTGATCGTCCTCTGATGCAGCCTCCGGACGTGTGACTCGACGTGTCGTTGCAACATTAGGGGCCGGCAGCGCAATCTGCTCGGCGCCCTCGCGCGGCCGGTCGGAATAGTGCACGACACCGTCCTCGTCGACCCAGCGATAGGCCTCCTGGGCCAGCGCGGCACTTGCCGCCAGCAGGGCGAGAACGAGCAAAATCGAGCGTGATTCCATGCAGTTAGCATAGCACTAAACCGGTTTTAGACCAGTGGCCGGGCGGCCAAAAAATGCCGCCCGGTTCACAGTTTTGGTACCTCAGAGGCTGTAATACATGTCAAATTCGACGGGATGCGTAGTCATGCGCAGCCGCGTGACGTTCTCCATCTTCAGGTCGATATAGGCATCGATCAGGTCGTCCGAAAAAACGTCGCCAGCCTTGAGAAACTCACGGTCCTCGTCGAGTGCCGCAAGCGCTTCGTCGAGCGAGAAGGCGACCAACTTCAGTTCCTTTTCCTCCTCCGGCGGCAGGTCATAAAGATCCTTGTCCATCGCGTCACCCGGATTGATCTTGTTCAGGATGCCGTCCAGGCCCGCCATCATCATGGCCGAGAAAGCGAGGTAAGGATTGGCCATCGAGTCGGGGAAGCGAATCTCGACGCGCCGGCCCTTCGGGTTTGACTCGTACGGGATTCGAATCGACGCCGAGCGGTTGCGCGCCGAGTAGGCGAGAATCGTCGGTGCTTCAAAGCCGGGAACCAGCCGCTTGTAACTGTTGGTCGACGGGTTTGCAAAGGCGTTGATGGCTTTTGCGTGCTTGATGATGCCGCCAATGTAATGCAGCGCGGTGTCCGACAGGCCGCCGTAGCCGTCGCCCGTGAACAGGTTTTCGCCGCCTTTAAACAGGGACTGATGCACGTGCATCCCGTTGCCGTTGTCATTAACGAGCGGCTTGGGCATGAACGTTGACGTCTTGCCGTAGGCGTGTGCGACGTTGTGCACGACGTACTTGAGAACCTGTACCTCGTCGGCCTTCTGCACCAACGTATTGAATTTGACACCGATTTCGCACTGCCCGGCCGTGGCCACCTCGTGATGGTGTACTTCCGTTTCCAGCCCGAGCTCTTCCAGAGCAAGACACATCGCGGATCGCAGGTCGTGCAACGAGTCCACCGGCGGCACCGGGAAGTAACCGCCTTTAACAGTCGGTCGGTGGCCCGTGTTGCCTTCCTCGCGGCTGCGGTTGGTGTTCCAGGCGCCTTCCTCGGAATCCACCTTGTAAAATGCACCCTGCATCGAGTCGTCCCACGACACGTGATCGAAAACGAAAAATTCGTTTTCCGGTCCAAAGAATGCGGTGTCGGCAATGCCTGTCGACTTGAGGTAAGCCTCGGCGCGCTCTGCGAGCGATCGCGGACAACGATCGTAGCCCTGCATCGTCGCCGGCTCGATAACGTTACAGCGCAGGTTGAGTGTGACCTCGTCGGTGAAGATGTCGACAACCGCCGATGCCGGGTCAGGCAGCAGGATCATGTCGGACTCGTTGATCCCCTTCCAGCCCGCGATCGAGGAACCGTCGAACATCTTGCCCTCCTCGAACACGTCCTCATCGATCGTATGAGACGGCACGGTAACGTGTTGTTCTTTGCCTTTCGTGTCCGTGAACCGAAAGTCGACGAATTTGACCTCTCTGTCTTTGATAAGGCCGAGTACCTCTGAGGGCTTCATGGTTTCCTCCAACAAATGAATAAGCGCACAAAAGACGGCCGGCCTTTGCCGGCCCGGTTGTGCTAACTACTGCATTTAACGTGCCAAAATGGTGCGCATCATAACCCGCTGTTTTTAATATGATTCACGATCGACCGCACCAGTACTGCGCACCATTATAGTGCAAATCACCCCGACGACGCACCACTTTAGTGCGTTATTGGCACGGCGCACGGGCGTTTATGCCGGGTATTTGTTCCCGGCCCTGGCTCTCGGCGGTCTACGGGGACGATTTTTCTCGTCATGGCTCCCTTCGGTCCGCTTTACTTCCTCGAAAAACATCCCCGGCAGCCCGCCTCGTCGGGATCGCGACAGGACTGTGGGAGCGCGCCCCAGCGCGTTATCGATCTGGCACGACGTATCCAGGGCGGAGTGTCGGGTGTTTGTTCGAGCGTCGTGCGCAGCGCTGCGACGCAGGACGCCAAAGCAAGCGGAGAACGATGCGAGCGAGACAGGACGTCGAGCGAGGTTAAGTGAGAACAAATACCCGGCATAAACGCCCGTGTAGATAACTCAACGGGTCGCCGCAGCCAACCCTCCAAGGCTGTCGGTCGGGTCGCAAGTGCCATATACTGCGCGGGTTTCGAGCAAGTGACATCGTCGATGAGTGCCAGGGAAGCGCAATCCTTTTTGTCCTTTCAGGACCTGATCCTCCGCCTGCAGCAGTACTGGGCGGAGCGCGGCTGCGTGATCCTGCAGCCCTACGACAAGGAAATGGGTGCGGGCACCTTTCACCCGGCAACCTTCCTGCGCGCCGTCGGCCCGGAGCCCTGGAGCGCCGCTTACGTGCAACCCAGCCGCCGGCCTACAGACGGCCGTTACGGGGACAATCCGTTCCGGCTGCAGCATTACTACCAGTACCAGGTTGTCATCAAGCCGTCGCCCGACGACATTCAGGACCTTTACCTGCAATCGCTGGCGGCGATCGGAATCGACACGCTCGTGCACGACGTTCGTTTTGTCGAGGACAACTGGGAATCGCCGACGCTCGGCGCCTGGGGCCTGGGCTGGGAGGTTTGGCTGAACGGCATGGAGGTCACGCAGTTCACTTACTTCCAGCAGGTTGGCGGTCTCGAGTGCCGGCCGGTCACGGGCGAGATTACTTATGGCCTCGAGCGCCTGGCGATGTATCTGCAGAACGTGGAGAGCATCTTCGACATCGTCTGGACCGACGGCCCGCTCGGCCGCATTACTTACGGTGACGTTTATCACCAGAACGAGGTCGAGCAGTCGAAGTACAACTTCGAGCTTGCCGACGTCGACACGCTATTCCACGACTTCGATCACGCCGAGCATGAGTGCGAGCGCCTGATCGAGCTCAACCTGGCGCTGCCGGCATACGAGCGGATGCTCGCCGCGTCGCATCTCTTCAACCTTCTCGATGCGCGCCAGGCGATTTCTGTCAGCGAGCGGCAGCGATTCATATTGCGCGTCAGAACCATGGCGCGCGCCGTGGCCGAGTCCTATTACCAGAGCCGCGAAGCCCTCGGTTTCCCGATGGTCGCTTCCGTCGGCGGCGGGGGTGGCGAGCAATGAAGCCGGCTGACCTGCTCGTTGAAATCGGTACGGAAGAGTTGCCGCCCAAGGCCTTGCGCGGACTGATGGATGCGTTTGCGACCAACCTCGGGCGCTCTCTTGACGATGCGCGCCTCGCCCATGGCGAACTGCACGCTTATGCGAGCCCACGGCGGCTCGCAGTCGTTGTCGAGTCACTTGCGCGCGGCCAGGAAGATCAACACACGTCGCAGAAAGGCCCACCCGTGTCCATCGCATTCGACGATGCGGGCAATCCTCTACCGCCCGCCACGGCTTTCGCGAAGAAGTGCGACGTCGAAGTTGCGGATCTAGGGCGTTTAAAGACCGACAAGGGCGAGTGGTTGACAGCCGACACGACCGAAACGGGTAAGCCTGCCGCCGAGCTGGTGCCGGAGCTCGTCGAGAAGGCGCTTGCCGAGTTGCCGATTCCGCGACGCATGCGCTGGGGTGCCGGCGAGGCCGAGTTCGTTCGCCCCGTGCATTGGGTCGTGTTACTGCACGGCAGCAAGGTCATCGATGGCTCTGTCATGGGCATTCCTGCTGGCAAGAAGTCGATGGGCCATCGCTTCCACTCGAAAGGCGCGGTTACGATCAACAAGCCTGCGGAGTATCTCGAGACGTTGGAACAAAAGGGTCACGTCATTGCCGATTTTGACGCCCGCCGCAAGATCGTTCAGCACGGCGTCGAGAAGCTCGCGAAGAAAGCCAAGGGCGCGATTGTTGACGGCGAATCGCTGTATGACGAAGTCGCCGCGCTGGTCGAATGGCCCGTGCCGATGCTTGGGAGTTTCGACGAAGAGTTTCTGCAGTTGCCCCCGGAGGTCGTCGTATCGACCCTGACCGGCCATCAACGGTATTTCCCGGTTGCCGATGCGGCGGGCAAGTTGTTGCCGCGTTTCGTGACGGTTGCAAACCTCGAGAGCAACGAGCCGCAGAAAGTGCGCGACGGCAACGAGCGCGTTATTCGGCCAAGACTTGCCGACGCCGCCTTCTTCTGGAATAACGATCGCAGGCGGGCGCTTGCCACGCGCCAGGAGGCGCTTCGGGACGTCGTTTATCAGCGCGGTCTCGGCAGCCTCCACGACAAGAGCGGCCGCACGGCCACTCTCGCCCGCTGGATCGCCGAACAACTCGATATCGACAACGACGCGGTCGAGCGCGCGGCCTTGCTTTGCAAGTGCGACCTGCTCACCGGAATGGTTGGTGAATTTCCGGACCTGCAGGGCACGATGGGTAGCTACTACGCGAAGTCTGACGGCGAAACGGACGCCGTTGCCACGGCCATTGGCGAACATTACAAGCCGAGGTTTGCGGGCGATTCGCTGCCGGCGTCACAGACCGGCCTTGTTCTTGCCGTAGCCGACCGGGTCGATACGCTCGCCGGTGTATTCGCGCTCGGCAAGAAACCGTCGGGCAACCGTGACCCGTTTGGCCTCCGTCGCGCCGCGCTTGGCGTCATCCGCATGTCGATCGAATGCGATCTCGACCTCGATATCAAGGCCATGATCGCCAGGGCGGTCGAGCTGCAACCAGGCGTAAAGGGTGACGCAGACGAGCTGCCTGCCGAGCTTTACGGTTTCATTACCGATCGCTTGCGGCGGTATTTTCTCGATCGCGATCCGGGCCTCGACACCGAGACTTTTGATGCCGTGATGGCACGGCAGCCCACCTCCCTTGTCGATTTCGAAAGGCGGCTGCAGGCTGTGCAGGCCTTTTTGCGGCTGGACGAGGCCCAGAGCCTCGCCTCTGCCAACAAACGCATCGCCAATATACTGCGCCAGGCCGGCGCAAGCGAAATCGCGGAAATAAAGCAGAAGCTGCTCGAAGACGGTGCCGAAGTCAGCCTTTACGAAGCCCTGACGACCGCAAGCGATACGGTGCGCCCACTATTAAACGACCGTCGTTACACCGAAGCACTGCAGGAACTCGCAGGCCTTCGAGGGCCGGTGGACCGCTATTTCGACGATGTCATGGTCATGGTCGACAACGAAGCGACGAAGAACAACCGGCTTGCGCTTCTCGCTGAGCTGCGCGCCCTGTTCCTGGACGTCGCGGACATTTCTCGCCTGTCGATCGCCTGATGATGAGCGCTGCGCGTCTCGGCAGGGGTCTTATCATTCTCGATCGCGATGGCGTCATCAATCACGATTCCGACGCCTTCATAAAGGACGCCGACGAGTGGCAACCGTTGCCGGGCAGCATCGAGGCGATCGCTGCACTGTCCGGCGCGGGCTTCACGCTGGCCGTCGCAAGCAATCAGTCCGGCATCGCGCGCGGGCTTTTCGATCAGCGCGCACTGGACGCCATGCACCACAAAATGCACGCGCTCGTCGATGCGGCTGGCGGCCGCATCAGCAACGTCGTCATTTGCCCGCACGGCCCGGACGACGGTTGCGACTGCCGTAAACCGAAACCCGGGCTGCTCGAGCAGCTTGCACGTCATTTCGAAACCTCGCTGGTGGGCGTACCCGTTATCGGCGATTCGTTACGTGACCTGGAAGCGGCGGCGGCTGTCGATGCAAGACCAATCCTGGTGCGTACGGGCAAGGGCGCCCGTACCGAGGATGCGCTTCCGGAGCGCTTCGCCAATGTCGCGGTGTACGACGATCTCGCCGCGGCGGCCCTGGCGTTGTTAGACTAGGTCGGTTGCCATGAACTTGCTGCGCACACTGTTGTTCTACGGCGTCGCCGGTGCGGCCGTCATCGTGGCCGCGACGCTCATTTTGTTGACGTTCTGGGCGCCGGCGAGCGTGCCCTGGGCCATCACGGTCGGCTGGTGCCGGCTCGGTGTGTGGCTCGGTCGGGTAATTCTCGGCCACGATACTGTCGTCGAAGGGCTGGAGAACGTCCCCGATGAGCCCAGCGTCATCATGATCAAACACACGTCGACACTCGAGACTTACTGGCAGGTGACCGTATTTCCGAAAACGACATGGGTCGTCAAGCGCGAAGCAATGTACATACCGATTGTCGGATGGGCCATGAAGCTGGTCCTCGACCCGATATTCATCAATCGAAAAATGGGCCGCTCGGCGGTCAAGCAGGTGATCAGCCAGGGCAAGCAAAAATTGCAGAACGGCATTTGGGTAACGATCTTCCCCGAAGGGACGCGCGTGCCGCCAGGCGAAACCCGGCGCTACGGCGTGAGCGGCGCCGCGCTCGCTCGCGACGCCGGCTGCAAGATCGTGCCGGTCGCTCATAACGCGGGAGATTTCTGGCCGCGGAACGGCATCGGCAAGCGGCCCGGCAAAATTCGCTTTGTCATTGGCCCGCCCATCGACGCGAGCACCCAGGAACCGAAAGAAACGAACCTGATCGTGCAGGAATGGATCGAATCCAAGATGCACGAGATCAGCGACATCTATAAACAAAAGAAACCATAACGCCCATGAACGAGGGCGGTTTTCTTTGGGGCGGCGGTTCCCGGTAATGGTTGTGGGGGCGCGCTGACGCGCGCCCCCACCGTTCGTTCAACTACCAGATCTTTACCCGATCTTCAGGCGCGAGATACAGCGCGTCATCCGCCGCAACATCAAACGCCTCGTAGAACTCAGGCACGTTCCTGACGGCACCATTCGCGCGATACATGGACGGCGAATGCGGGTCCGTCATGATCTGCTGCCGCAGGGCCTCATCGCGATACTTGTTGCGCCAGACCTGCCCGAAGCCGAGAAACACTCGCTGTGTCCCCGTGAAACCGTCGATGATGGGCGGCTCCTCGCCACCGAGTGACATCTTGTACGCCAGCAAGCCGATGCTGATGCCGCCCAGGTCGCCAATGTTTTCGCCCTGCGTGAATTCACCGTTGACGTTGAGGTCGTCGAATGGCGCGTATTGGTCATACTGCGCGATGAGCACGCCTGTACGCTTCACGAATTCGCTGCGGTCTCCATCGGTCCACCAGTTACGCATGACGCCGTCGCCGTCAAACGTGCTGCCCTTGTCATCGAAGCCGTGGCCGATCTCGTGGCCGATGACCGCACCGATGGCCCCGTAGTTGACGGCGTCGTCCGCTTTCAAATTGAAGAACGGCGGCTGCAGAATCCCGGCCGGAAACGTAATGTCATTTTTCCAGGGCCGGTATCCGGCGTTGACCGTCTGCGGCGTCATTGGCCACTCGGTCTCGTCGACCGGTCCGCCCTGGCGGGCAATCTGGCGATCGTACTCGGCTACCGTCGCGCGCTCGATGTTGCCGAACAGGTCGTCGGCTTCGATATCGATCGCGGAGTAATCGCGCCAGACGTCCGGATAACCGATATTGGCCTTGAACTTATGGAGCTTGTCGAGCGCCTGCGCCCTGGTCTCGTCCGACATCCACTCGAGTTCCTTGATACTGAGCTCGTAGGCCTTGATCAGGTTTCCGACCAGAACCAACATGCGCTCCTTCGCCTCGGGCGGAAAGTGTTTCTTGACGTAAACCTTGCCGACAACTTCGCCGAGCGCGCCGTTAACCGTCGTTACGGCGCGGCGCCACAGGTCGCGCTGCTTTTCGGTTCCTGACAAAACCTTGCTGTAGAACTCGAAGTTCTGTTTGTCGAGCGTCTCGTTCAGCGCTCCTGCTTTCGTATTGAGTGCGACCCAACTGAGGTAGGTCTGCCAGATGTCGATGTCGGTTTCGGCGATGATGCTGTCGAGTTCCTCGAAGTAGGACGTCATCAGCAGCACGAGACCGTCGATGTCACTGATGCCCGCTTCCGCAACATAGTCAGCCCAGTTGAAGCGCGGCATAACATCATTCAACTTGTCGAGTCCGACCTTGTTGTAATTCGTGGCCCAGTCCCGCGCGGCTTCCTTGGTGATGTGCGCATCGGCAATGCGTGTCTCGAGCGCCATGATGGCCGCTGCCGCATCCGCGCCGTTGTCGAAGCCGGCGATATCGAACATCTTCTCGACGTGCGCGACGTACTTGTTCCGAATCTCGGCCGACGCGTCGTCGTCTTTGAAGTAGTACTCGCGATCCGGCAAACCCAGCCCGTCTTGCATGGCATAGATCATGTAGTGCTCGGGATCCTTGAAGTCCTCGTTCTGGCCGATCGTCACCGGCACTGAGTACCCGCGCCTGTTCGCGCGCGCGAAGTATGCCGCGAGCTGATCGTGGTCCTCGATCGCCGCAATCTGCTCGAGCTCTGCCTGTAGCGGGGTCAGCCCTCTTGCGTCTCGCGTCGCCATGTCCATGTAGGACTTGTACAGGTCACCGACCTTTTGCTCGTCGGTTCCTTTCGCGAAGTCGCCGTTCGCAGAGGCCTCGATGATGGCTTTCACGTCCTCCTGCGCCTCGTCGCGGAGGATGCCGAAGCCACCGTAAGTCGACTTGTCGGCCGGAATCTCGGTCTCGGCGATCCACTTGCCATTCACGTAGGAAAAGAAATCATCGCCTGGTCGTACGCTGGCATCCATGTTTTCCAGCGCTATGCCGGACACCGGCAGTGGCGCTTCTTCAACAACGGTTTCGGTGCTTTGTTTCTGCCCGCAGGCGGCAACGGCCATCAAAACGATGGCGCCCAATAATTTGTGTTTCACGATGGTTCCCTCGGTGGTGCCGGTTCCGGGCCGGCGTTATTGCGATTTACGGATATTTTCCTGTTGTCCCGGCACAGTCGGCCCTATGCCGGTCCGGGACATCGATAGACAATTGCCCTGCTTATTAGTTTCCTTCGCCGGGCGCCTTCCCGAGGTGGCGCAGCTCGGTCGCTTGCGCGTCGGTCAACGGGTAAATCTTGCCGATCCTGCAGCCACGCAGCGTGTCTTCGTTCACGCGCAGGCGGTTTTTGTCGTAACGGTGGTCGCTCGAGATCCTTGAGTTGTCGCGCAGTTCCGGGCACCGGCGGCGGAATTCGAGGAGGTAATTGTCGGCCCTTCCCTTATAAATTACGAAGTCATCCGTCAGGTACGACCATGAGTCGTGATTGTAGACGCGGATGTGCTTGACGTCTTCGAGCTCGCCGACTTCGACATAGTCACGAACCGTTTGCGTCTCGACAACCACCGGCGGTGTCGATGAGCAGGCGCTCATCAAGAACAACGCACCAACCAGGGAAGCGGCTCTCATAACGTTACTCCTCAGCGCCGCCGGCCAGTCCAGGCAGGCGCTCTTCAGTATACAGCCGCCGCACGAAAGCAACCGCGTGCGGATAGCCGTCGGCCCACCGGCCGGTGTCGTTACGCATGGCTTGCGGCAAGCGCTCGTCATCGACGCGCACACCGGCTGCTGCGCCAGCGCCGTACTCGGCCGGCATCAACCAGAGGCCCGACATTGCGGCGAATGCCAGGTCCGTAAAGTTGGTCTCGTCGGCACCGAGTATCGAGTGCCGGTTGGCGGCGAGCTGCTCGTCCATTTCTCCCAGCAGCGCCTCGATATGCTCGCAGCTCTGCCGGTAGTGCTCGGCGCTTATCCTGAACGACTTGCTGATAAGAAATGCCTGCACTGGATACAAAATGCCAATAAGGCGCCGCTGCCACCATGGCGTCGCGGGGTTGTTCATGCCCCACAGGTGCTTGCAAAGCTCGGGGTCGCCGAGCACATGGTAGTAAACCCAGACCTGCAGGTTTCTGCCATAGCGATCGAGTCGCCGCTCCAGCTCGAGCCGTTCGGGCGTCGGCTCCAGGAACCTGGCGCCCTCGCCGTGTGTCCCTGAGTACGCGCCCCACAGGTAGCGCAGTATCTCCGGTGAGTTACCTATCTGTGAGCGCACGACGCCCGTACGAAGAATCAGCAGCGGCACCGTGCGTCCTTTGAAAAAAGCACCCAGCGTCCCGCCCCAGGGCTCCTCGTGGTAGTCCAGGCCCAGTCGGTCCATGCACCAGCGCACTTTCTCCACGAAGTGGCTCGCCGATATCGTCTCGAGTACCAGCTCCGGCCCGCTCGGGGGCCTTGTGATCGTCAGCAGCACGATCGCCCAGCGCCAGGCGAGAGCAACGATGACCAGCAACAGCGCGCCCCAGAACGAAATACCGAAGGCCGCTACGATAAGCGGCAGCAACAGCAGGAATGCTGCATGGATAACGACTTGCTTACCAGGCATTGCGCTTATACGTCGAGATTCGACACCGTCAGCGCGTTCTTTTCGATGAACTCGCGCCGTGGCTCGACCTGGTCTCCCATCAGCGTTGTGAAGATCTCGTCCGCCTTGACGGCATCTTCGATTTTCACTTGCATCAGGCGCCGTGTTTCCGGGTTGACGGTCGTGTCCCAAAGCTGGTCCGGGTTCATTTCGCCGAGACCCTTGTAGCGCTGGATACTCTGGCCTCGGCGTGCCTCGTTCATCAGCCACTCGACGGCTTCCGCAAAGCTGGTGACAGGCGACTGCCGGTCACCGCGGCTAACGTACGCGCCATCGCCGAGCAAATCGCTGAGCTTGCCGGCCAGCGTCATGATGTGCCCATATTCGTTGGTGTCGAAGAATTCGCGCGGCAGATAGCGCGTTGCACCGACGCCGTGTTGCACCTTGGTAATCGCAACGCGCACGCCCTCGCCGTCCTCGTCGCCGCGCTCCAGCACCGCCGAGTAGCTTCCGCCATTGCCGTTTTGCACGCGGTCACCTGTTGGCTTCGGCAGCGCCGCCGAGAGCCCTTCGGCCCAGGCGTCGAGCTCATCGAGGTCTTCGCCGAGCTCTGTCGTAACTGCCGGCATGCGGGCGATCTCGCGTAACACGGTTTCGTCGTAACGGCCCGACAGGCGCGTGACAATATTTTCGACTGCGATGTATTCCTTGGCGAGGGTCTCGAGCGCCACGCCGGACAATGCAGGCGCTTCAGCGTTCACGTGCAGGGCCGCGTTATCGAGGGCGGCGCCTAACAAATACGCGTTGAGCTCTGCGTCATCTTTAACGTACACCTCCTGCTTCCCACGCTTGATTTTGTAGAGCGGTGGTTGCGCGATGTACACGTGGCCGCGCTCAATGAGCTCCGGCATCTGACGGTAGAAGAACGTCAGCAGAAGTGTGCGTATGTGGGACCCGTCGACGTCGGCATCCGTCATGATGATGATGCGGTGATAACGCAGCTTGTCCGGGTCGAAATCATCTCTACCGATGCCGCAGCCCAGCGCGGTGATCAGCGTGCCGACCTCGGCCGATGACAACATCTTGTCAAAGCGCGCTTTCTCGACGTTCAGAATCTTTCCCTTCAGCGGCAATATCGCCTGCGTGCGGCGGTCGCGACCTTGCTTGGCGGAGCCACCGGCGGAGTCACCCTCGACCAGGAACAGCTCCGACAGGGCCGGGTCCTTTTCCTGGCAGTCCGCGAGCTTGCCCGGCAGTCCCGCGACGTCGAGCGCGCCTTTGCGACGAGTCATCTCGCGCGCCTTGCGGGCGGCTTCGCGTGCTCGCGCGGCATCGATGATCTTGGAAACGATCACCTTTGCTTCTTGCGGTTGCTCGAGCAAAAACTCCTCGAGCCGCTCGGCCATCGCGTGTTCAACGATGCCTTTAATTTCAGATGAAACCAATTTGTCCTTGGTTTGAGAGGAGAACTTCGGGTCCGGCACCTTGACCGACAACACCGCCGTCAGGCCCTCCCGGGCATCGTCGCCGGACGGCGTGAATTTATCCTTCCTCGATCCGAGCTCCTTCTCGATGTACGTGTTGAGGGTCCGCGTCAATGCGCTGCGAAAGCCGGCCAGGTGGGTGCCGCCGTCGCGCTGCGGGATATTGTTCGTGTAGCAGAACATGTTTTCCTGGTAGCCGTCGTTCCACTGCAATGCCGCCTCGACGCCCACATCGTCATGCATCGTCGAGAAATGAAACACGCGGCCGTGAATCGGTGTCTTGTTGCGATTCAGGTGCTCGACGAAGGCGCGAATTCCGCCCTCGTACTCGAAAGTTTCTTCGCGCTCCTCGCGCTCATCAACCAGGCGGATGCGGACACCGGAGTTGAGAAACGACAATTCACGAAGCCGCCGGGCCAGGATGTCGTAGTGAAACTCGATGTTCGTAAACGTACCGGAGCTTGGCTTGAAGCGCAGGGTCGTACCGGTCCGGTCCGTATCCCCGACCTCTATCAGCGGCGCCTGCGGCTCGCCGTGGACATACTCCTGCTGATGCGTTTTGCCCTCACGATGAATCGTCAGCACCAGGTGCTCGGACAGGGCGTTGACCACCGACACGCCGACACCGTGGAGCCCGCCTGAAACCTTGTACGAGTTGTCATCGAACTTACCGCCGGCGTGGAGGACCGTCATGATCACTTCCGCGGCGGAGCGTCCCTCGTCGGGATGCATGTCGACCGGAATGCCGCGTCCATCATCCGCAATCGTGACGGACTCATCGGCGTGAATTGTCACGGTAATCAGATTGCAGAAACCCGCCAGCGCCTCGTCGATCGAGTTGTCGACAACCTCGAAAACCATGTGATGAAGGCCGGTACCATCATCGGTATCACCGATGTACATGCCGGGGCGCTTTCGAACGGCTTCCAGGCCCTTTAAGACCTTGATATTACTGGAAGTATATTCTGACTCGTCGGTCATTCCATGTCCTCGAATTCAAGCTGGTGCATTGTATCAAAACAGGGGCCCTAAAAGAGCCCCAAAGCTTTCTTTTTTCTAGTGTTTTAGGTGTTTTTGGGGGCCTGCTTTGGCGCCCTCGGGCCGGCTGCCGACGCCGCCGTTCGCGGCCGCCCGTAAACCCGGAATTCAGGCCTCTCGCAGCGCCCCGTGTTCCACGTGAAACACGACCGGCGGCTGAGGAAAATTCAGCGCCGAACGCTCGAGGCTGGTCACGATTACCTGGCTTTCGAGGCCTTCCACCTGCCCCATCAGCCTCTCCAGCGAGCCCTTGTCCAACTCAGCGGCCGGATCATCGAGCAACAGCAACAGCGGCTGCCCGAGAGCAGCCTGCGCCGTTGCCGCGGCAGCGAGAATCATCGCGCTTGCCAGGAGCTTTTGCTGTCCTCGTGACACCAGCCGCCGCGCCTGGCGTTCGTCGTAGGACAGTCGAAGATCCGCCCGGTGCGGCCCCGCCTGGGTGCTTCCGAGAAGCGCGTCCCGCTCCGCATTGTCGGCCAGCACCTCACCAAGCAGCCGGTCTGCGTTCCAGCCGGGCGAGTAATCAAACCCGATCCGACTCGCAAGCAAGGCCGCCCCCTGCTCCTCAAGCGCTCCCAGCGATATCTCCAGTACCCGGCGCCGGGTCGCATCGACGCGCTCCCCCAGAGCAATGAACTCAGCGTCCCATGCCGCAATCCCGGATCTCGCGGCCGGGTCCTTGAGTGCGGCGTTGCGCTGCTTGAGAGTTCGACGGAATCGCCTCCACAGACCCAGGTAGCCTGGTTCCACGTGGAACGCGATCCAGTCCAGAAACCGTCGGCGCTCATCCGGCCCACCGCTAACGAGATTGTGAACGGCCGGATCGATAACCTGCAGCGGCAAGGCAGCGGCCAGGGCGGCGGCTCCGGGCTCACTTTCCCCGTCGATTCGAACCTCGAGCCCCTCGCGACTATTGCGAACCCCGAGCCCGACGGCCCTGCCACCAGATTCGACGCGCCCGAACAACACAAACGCTTGCTCGCCATGCCGAATCAGGTGGCTGGTCTGGCTGCTGCGAAAGGACTTGCCCCGACCGAGGTAGGCCAATGCCTCGAGC
>Ga0209578_10000261_pt1 | contig 82295 bp, 60 predicted proteins | sample tdAd472_FD_187127 | JGI IMG/M metagenome (GOLD analysis project Ga0209578, IMG submission 187127) | Marine sediment microbial communities from the Atlantic coast under amendment with organic carbon and nitrate - tdAd47.2 (SPAdes)... | ecosystem: Environmental > Aquatic > Marine > Coastal >...
GGGCTTTCTGGGGGGGAGCTTTGTGTGGGGGGTCGTGGTGGGGTCGTGGGGGGGAAGGGGGGTGTGGGGGGGGGTGGGGGGAACCATAGGGGCGGAGACGCTACCGTTGCAGCCATGGCGACCACGGACCCCATCCTGGAGACGCAGCTCGCGGGCGTGCGACTGGTGAGCCCGGTGCTGACGGCGGCGGGCACGGCCGGGGTGCTGGACGAGATGGCGGACGTGGCGGACCTGCGACGGTTCGGCGGGATCGTGACGAAGTCGATCACCCGCAAGCCGCGTTGCGGGAACCACACGTGGCGGGTGCACCCGACGCGTGAGGGGATGCTGAACTCGATCGGGCTGGCGAACCCGGGTCTGGTGCGGTTCCTGGCGGATCACGCGGCCCGGGCCAAGGACTGCCCGTGCCCGGTCTTCGCCTCCGTGGCGGGGTTCAGCGTGGGTGACTACGCCGAGGTGGCCTCGAGCCTGGCGATGGTGGAGGGGATCCGGGGGATCGAGCTGAACGTGAGCTGCCCGAACGTGCATGGCGGGACCGAATTTGGCGGAGACCCCAAGGCGTTGAGGGATCTGCTGCGGGTGGTGCGGAGCGTGGTGCGCAAGCCGCTTTTCGTGAAGATGAGCCCGGTGGCGGTGGGGGCGCCGTTCACCGCGGTGGATCTGGCGCGGGTGGCGGTGGACGCGGGCGTGGACGGGCTGGTGCTCTCGAACACGCTGCCGGCCATGGCGATCGACCCCGAGACGCGGCGGCCCGTGCTGGCGCACCGGACGGGCGGGCTGAGCGGGCCGGCGCTGCACGCGGTGACGCTGAAGATCGTGCACGACGTGTATCGTGGCGTGGCGCGGGAGGCTCGGGTGCCGATCGTCGCGGCGGGTGGCGTGTGCGGGTGGCGGGAGGCGGCGAGCTTCATGGTGGCGGGGGCGTCGGCGGTGCAGGTGGGGGCGATGCTGCTGGCGGAGCCGCGTGCGCCGGTGCGGATCGCGAAGGGGCTGGCGAAGTGGGCGCGTCGGCAGGGGGTGGAGGGGTCGATCTCGGAGTTGGTGGGGACGCTGGACTATCCGGAGACGCCGGGGGTTCGGGGCGGGATTGTGAGTCATCCGGAGTAGGGGGGGAAGGGGGCTCGGCTGCGCCGAGGCTGATTGACCCCCTCCGTCGCCTTCGGCGACACCTCCCCCGTCGGTGACGGGGGAGGATCTAGAACCCCCTCGCTGGCGCTCGGGGCTCGTAGGCTGATGTGGGAGGTTTGCCATGCTGCGATGTGTTGTGGTGGGTGTGCTGAGCGTGTTGGTTGGGACTGTCTGTGCTCAGTCCGATGCTCCGGATCGATCGGCGAAGCTCGAGGCGATGCGGGCGGAGTTGAAGGTGCCGGCTCTGGCGGGGGCGGCGGTGAATGAGGACGGGGTGCTGGGGTGGGGGGTGTGCGGGGTGCGGTCGTCGCGGTCGCGGGTGGAAGTGCGCCGGGACGATCGGTTCCACGTCGGGTCGCTGACGAAGGCGATGACGGCGACGTTGATCGGGGTGCTGGTGGAGCGGGGGGAGTTGGCGTGGGAGACGACGATCGCGGAGGGCTCGCCCCGGCTCGCGGCGAAGATTCCGCTGAAGTACCACTCGGTCACGATCGAGCAGTTGCTCGGGCACAGGGCGGGGCTGCCGGACGATCGGGCGATGGTGGACCTGGTGCTGCGGATGAGGATGCGTGAGGGGGACGCGTTCTCGGTGCGGATGGAGGCTGCGGCGGACGCGTTCAACCACGCTCAGGCCGAGGAGCCGGGAGTGCGTCGGTCGTACTCGAACGCGGGGTACATCGCGGCGGGGCATATCGCGGAGGTGGTAACGGGCAAGCCCTGGGAGGAGTTGCTCACGGAATTGGTGTTCGAGCCGCTCGGGATGTCCACGGCCGGGTTCGGGGCGCCGGGGGCGACCGGGAAGCTGGACCAGCCGTGGGGGCACACGGGGGACGCGGGCGGATGGGACCCGGTGCGTCCGGGTCCCATGGCGGACAACCCGGAGGCGTTGGGGCCCGCGGGGCGGGTGCACTGCTCGATCGAGGATCTGGCGAGGTTCGCCCGTGCGCATCTGGCCGGGCTGCGCGGGGAGGACGGGATCGTGACGGCGGAGACGTTCCGGAAGTTGCACGCGGACCCGGAGGGGGACGGGTACGCGCTGGGGTGGGGGATCACCCCGACCGAGTTCGGGACGCGCTCGGCGCACACGGGGAGCAACACGCGCTGGCTGGCGATCATCGCGATCTGGCCGGACCGGGACCTGGGGGTGGTGCTGGCGATGAACGCGCGCCCGGAGGTCGAGGATTACGCGGGGGTGATGGAGCGGGCGGTGGGGGTGTTGATGGAGGGCGCGGAAGGGGATTGAAAAAACGCCTCCGTCCCATGTGGGCGAAGGCGTGTTTGGGCGGGATCAGGTTTGGTGGGTGTTGCTTGCGAGGGGGGAAGAACCCGGTCGCTTGCGCTCCCGGCTAGTTGTTGGATGCGGGCTTGGCGGTCTGTTCGTCGCGCATGTTGGCGAGGGCGGCTCGGAGGCCGGCGGTGGGGGACTTGGTGTCGGGGGCCGGGGGCTCGTCGGGGATTTGTGGCGGTTGATCGGTCTTGCCCTGTCCCGTCGCTGGCGCTCCGGGCTCGTTGGGTTTGGCGACTTTGCGGGCGGGTTCCGACTTGTCGGTGGCGCTGGCGTGGATGGAGCCGTCGGCGCCGACCTGGTCGAAGCGGACGTGGACGCGTTTGGAGACGCCGCGTTCCTGCATGGTGACGCCGAAGAGCTGGTTGGCGGCCTGCATGGTGCGTTTGTTGTGGGTGATGACGATGAAGCGGCTGGACTGTGTGAAGGTGTCGAGGGTGCCGCAGAAGCGTCCGACGTTGGCCTCGTCGAGGGCGGCGTCCACCTCGTCGAGGATGCAGAAGCATGAGGGCTTGGAGCGGAAGATGGCCATGAGCAGGGCGACGGCGGTGAGGGTCTTCTCGCCGCCGGAGAGCTGGCTGATGGAGCGGGGCTCTTTTCCGGGGGGCTTGGCGATGATCTCGATGCCGGATTCGAGCAGGTCGGTCTCGTCGGTGACGACCTTCTGGCCGTCCACGTCCTTGACGAGGGGCATGAGGCGGACCTCGGCGCGTCCGCCGCCGAAGAGGCGTCGGAACATGCCGTCCTTGCCGCCAAACTCGGCCTGGATGGATTCGAAGATGTCGCCGAAGCGCTGGCGTGAGGCGAGGTTGAGTTTCTCGATGAGGGTGGCGAGGCGGATGCGTGCCTCGTCGATGTCGTGGACCTGGCTGATGAGCGAGTCGTTGCGCTCCTCGAGCTGTGTTTCCTCGTCGATGGCGTCGAGGTTGACGTGTCCGAGCTTGGAGATCTCGCTCTTGAGGACGTTGACGCGGGCGGTGGCGTCCGGAACGTCGATGCGTTCGACGTCGCCGGGGCTCATGACGAGCTTGTACTCCTCGTACTCGGCGCCCAGGTCGAGCGAGAGGTCGTCGAGGGTGCGGTCCTCGAGGGTCTCGCGCTTGACCTCCAGCTCGCGCCTTGAGGACTCCACGGCGTGCCAGTCGCGCTCGTGACGCTGGGCGGCGGCGCGGGCGGCGACGACGGACTCGGAGATGGTGCGGACGCGGTCGGCGGCGGCCTCCACGTCGGAGGCGAGGGCCTCGATCGCTTTGGAGAGCTCGGCCTCCTGGTCTCGGGCCTCGTCGGCCTCGGCCTGGGCGGCGGCGACGACGTCGCGGTGCTCGGTCAGGCGGGCCTCGGCCGCGGCGGCTTGGGTCTCGGCGTTCTCACGCTGCCACTCGGCCTCCTCGCGCTCGTTGGTGAGGCGGTGGACCTCACGGCGCGCGGTCTGGAGCTGCTCGCCGAGCTTGCCCGCCTCGACGCGGGCCTCGGACTCGCGCTCGGCGACGGACGCGGCCTCGGACTCGCCCGAGGCCAGCCCGGACTCGAGTTCGCCGATGCTGCCGGCGATCTCCTCGTGCAGGCGGGCGAGGCGTTCGGCCCGCTCGGCGTGCTCGGCCCGTTCGGCCTCGATGGCCGCGGCGCGGACCTCGAGACGCTCGGACTCTTCGCTGGCGGCGGCGGACTCGCGTGCGAGGCGGTCGCGTTCGTTCTCGGCGCGGTCGAGGGTGGCGGCGGCCTGCACGCGTGCGCGGTCGAGGCCGGCGAGGTGGGTGGCGAGCTCGGCGCGGCGTGTCTCGAGCTTGGTGGCGTTGTCGTCGAGTCGTTCGAGCTCGGTGCGTTGGGTGCGGAGCTGCTCGAGGAGCGTGGTGAGTTCGCGGTCGAGCTCGGCGAGCTCGGACTGGCGGGCGAGCAGGCCGCTGGTGGCCTCGGAGCCGCTGGGTCCGGCGACGATGCGTCCGTCGGGCTCGAGGACCTGTCCGTCCTTGGTGACGAATCGCCAGCCGGGCATGGGGCCGGCGGCGAGCATCATGGCGGCGTCGGTGTTCTCGACGACGGCGGTGGTGTCGAGCAGGCGTGAGAGGAGTTTCTCGAGGCCCTCGACGCCGCCGCGTCCGTGGACGAGCCAGCGGACGGAGCGGATGTTGGCGGCGGGCGCGGCCCGCAGCGCCGGGGGCTCGATGGCCTGCACGGGGACGAAGGTGACGCGCCCGGGCAGGGCGGCGATCTCCTCGGGTGTGGGCATATCGGCGATGGAGCGGACGACGATGGCGCCCAGGCGTTCGCCCAGCGCGGCCTCGACGAGGGCGGCGGTGTCGCGGTCGGTCTCGATGAAGTCGGTGAGGGGACCGAGCACGCCGTGGAAGCCCTCGCCCCGCTCGCGTGCGTCGAGCACGGCCTTGGCGGCCTCGGCGAGGCCCTCGCGGCTCTCGATCATCTCGGCGAGGGTCTGGCGCCGGGACTCAAGGCGGACGCGGCGTTCGTCGAGCGTGCCGACGCGGTCGGCGAGCTCGCGCCGATCGGCGGAGAGGGACTCGGCGGCGGTGTCAATCTCGGCGCGGGTCTGGCCCGCGGCGGAGAGCTGGGCGTCGAGCGTCTCGAGCTCGGTGCGGGTGCGGTCGATGGTCTGGCCGGCGGTCGAGAGCTCGCCGGCGACCTGCTCGCGGCGCTGGTCGGCCGTGGCCTTCTGCTCGCGGACGGACTCGGCTCGGCGAGCGTCGGCCTCGGCCTGTGCGGCGAGGCCGGCCCGCTCGCGGTCGATCGAGGCGGCGTTGGCCCGCTGCTCGTTGAGCTGGGCGCGCTGATCGGCGAGGCGCTCGTGCAGGGCGGCGCGGTCGCGGGCGAGGTCGGCGAGGGCCCGCTCGGCGTCGGCGAGCTTCTCGGAGAGGCCGGCGACGCTGGAGGAGGCGTCCTCCACGTCGGAGTCGAGGGCCTCGATGCGCTTGGTGAGGGTCTCGAGGCGCTGCTTCTCGGCGTTGACCTGGTTGCCCGAGTCGTCGATCGCGCGCTCGGCCATGGCCTTGCGCTGGTCGGCCCGCTCGAGCAGGTGGCGGGCGGAGGCGAGGCGTTCCTCGAGGTCGCGGCGCTGGTCGAGCACGCGCTGGCGGTCGGCCTCGGCGTCCTGCTGCTCCAGCTCGGCCTCGGTGAGCGCGGCGGCGGTGCGGGACCGCTCGGTCTCGAGCGAGGCGAGCTGGCTGGTGAGGCCCTCGAGCTGGCGTCGGAGGTCGTCGTACTGCTCGAAGGCGACGGCGGCGCGGAGGGCGCTGCACTCGGTGTCGAGCTCGCGGTAGCGCCGTGCCTTGGCGGCCTGGCCCTTGACGAGGCGGAGTCGGCGCTCGGTGCTGGCGAGCTGCTCGCGCGTGCGGACGAGGTTGGTCTCGGTCTTTTCCAGCTTGCGCTCGGCCTCGACGCGGCGCTGGCGGTACTTGGCGATGCCCGCGGCCTCCTCGAAGATGGTGCGGCGCTCCATGGGGGAGGCCAGCAGCATCGCGTCCACCTTGCCCTGCTCGATGATGGAGTAGGCGTCGGCGCCGATGCCGGTGTCGAGGAAGAGGTCGCGGATGTCCTTCAGGCGGGCGATGCGCCCGTTGATGAGGTACTGGCTCTTGCCGTCGCGGTAGAGGCGGCGCTCGACCTCGACGGTCTCGGCGTCGATGGGCAGGGCGCGACGGATGCGGGCCCGCTCGGAGAGGATGGTCTCGGCGTCGCGCTGGCCCTCCTCCGCGGCGTGGTCGGCCTCGTCGTCGGTGAGGTGCTCGTCGTGGGCGGGGTGAGCCTCGTGGTGCTGCTCGGCCTCGATGGCGTTGTCGTCGGTGTCTGTCGGGGCCTCGGGCTCGTCGGTCTCGCTCTGCGGCTCTTCGGTGAGCGTGAGCGTGGGGGACTGGGAGGTGGAGGCGAAGGCGGCGAGCTGCTCGTCGGTGAGGCGTGGGTTGTCGAAGGTGAGGGTGACCGAGGCCATGCCGGAGGGCTTGCGTCCGGCGGAGCCGGCGAAGATGACGTCGATCATCTCCTTGCCTCGGAGGGACTTGGAGGATCGTTCGCCGAGGACCCACTTGATGGCGTCCACGACGTTGGACTTGCCGCAGCCGTTGGGTCCGACGATGCCGGTGATGGGTGCGTCGAACTCGAAGGCGGTCTTGTCGGCGAAGGACTTGAAGCCGTGGAGGGTGAGGCGTGTGAGGCGGAGGCCCTCCGGGGGCGTGGGGAAGAGGGATGGCGCGTGGTCGCTCGGGCTCGTGGTGTGAGTCTGGGGGGTCACGTCGTGCTGGTCTGGGGTGGTCGCGTCGGGTGCCTGCGGCTCGGGCGGCGCGGTGTGTGTGTCGGTCTGGGGCATGTGGGAGCAACCTCCGTGTCGCTGCGGGGCGTGACGTGCCGAGGCGCGTCCGTGGTGTGTCGCGCGGTCGTGCGCGAGCGATTGGCCCGCCGGGCGATCCCTGCCCGGTCACAAAGCGTCGGCATCATACCGGATCGGGAGGCGTGTGTCGTGATTCTGGGGGTCAGGGGGACGGATCGGGTGGGTCTGCGGCGTCGTTTCCCTGGCTCTTGGGGGGGCCGAGCGGCACGAGCAGCGAATCGGGTGTGTCGTCGCGCTGCGGGGTGAGCTCCTGGGTGGGGTCGTCGTAGCCCCGGATGATGACCGGCTCCTGGTCCTCGGGGGTCTCGGGCCGGAGCTGGACCTCCTCGGTGCCGGCGGCGGCCCGGAGCTCGGCCTGGAGGCGGTCGAACTCGGTGGTGAAGGCGGTGTCGATGATGCCGAGCTGGTTGAGCTGGTACAGGACGCCGATGATCTCGGAGTAGGTCATGTTGAGCCCGGGCTCCGGGTTCTCAGGGGTGGGCCTGTGGGCGAGCAACTGGATGAACAGGCCGATGCTGTCGGGGACGTCGTCGATGACGACGGCGGGCCCGTCGGAGTGCCGGCGGTACGAGAGGCGGATCGGGCCGCCGATCTCGTCGCGGACGATGATGAAGCGGTCGGACCAGATCACGGCGGAGAAGGTGGGGGCGAAGCCCTCGCCGGCGCCGAAGACGGCGAGGCGAGGCTCGCCCTGCTGGGTGATGTAGATCAGGCCCTTGCCGACGGGGATGCGGTCGAGGAAGAACTTGCCGCCGGCGAGGCGGCGGTTGACGGCGAAGATGGTGCCGTCGGGGACGGAGAGGCGGCTGAGCGTCTCGATGGCGGTGAGTGAGAGGCGTGCGCGTTCGCCGCCAGGTCGTGTGTTGTCGTATCGCTGGAGCTGCTCGCGTCGGCGCTTGATGCCGCGTTCGGTGAGGGTCTCGTAGGCGGCGATGCGGACGGAGATGAGGTCGTCCTCGAGGAGGTTGCCGAGTGCGAACTCGACCTTGGGCCCGGCGTCGATGTACTCGAGCAGGCGGATGGCGCCCGAGCGGAGGTCGGCGGGCCCGGTGCGGGCCAGGGCGATGAGTGGGTCGGCGGCCATGGGGTCGCCGAGGTGGGCGCCGGTGCGGAGGGCGCGGAGGCGGGGGGCGGGCTCCTGGATGTCGTAGAGGTCGCGGATGAAGGGGAGGGCGCGGTTGCCGATGGCCTCGAGGGCCCAGGCGTAGCGGTCGGCGTTGACGGGGTTGTCGCGCATCGCCTGCGAGAAACGCCGGGCGTAGAGCTCGGGGTAGGTCTGGTCGATGACGGTGTACTGGAGGAGCTGGACGAAGTCGTCGCGCCGGTCGGCGAAGCGGCGGGGAACGCGGACGACGACGAGGCGGTCGTCGCGTCCGCGTGCGATCTGGTCCTCGTCGAGCGGGCCCTTGGGGAAGGTGGAGTTGATGGAGCTGGTGACCAGGCGTGCCTGGGAGTGCGAGGCGCGGTTGAGGACGACCTCGATGCGGAGGTCGTCGGTCATGACCCCGCCGCCCAGGATCCGCCCGATGGTCTGCGAGACGCCCACGTTGGGCTGGTCGGGCTCGGAGAAGGGGTTGATGAAGATGGGGCCCGCGGCCTGGGCGATGGTGCGGGCCTGGGCCTGCCCGAGCAGCGTGGGGGCGCCGACCTGCAGGTCGCAGGTCCACAGGCGTCCGCCCTCGAGGCTGGTCGCGTTCAGGGCGCGGACGTACACGTCGAAGGAGTCGCCGGCGAGCGTGCCCGGGGGGACGGCGGCCTCGACGATCACGGCGGCGGTGTTGGGGTCCTGGATCAGCTCGCGCGGGGAGCGTCCCTCGATGGCAGTGCCGGAGTAGGTGCCGGTCTGGCCGACGCCGCGGAGCAGCATCATGCGTTCGAGGGTGGCGATGATCTCTTCGTTGAGCTGGAGTCCGCCGGTGCCGTTGAGGCCGACGACGAATCCGATGCCGGAGATGCGGCTGGGGAGGACGCCGTTGAAGCGTGCGTTGTTGACGATGGTGCCCCGGAGCACGGCGGGGGTGGAGGAGGCGACGTCGGGGGTGACGGTGCGGGGGCGCTGCGGGGCGCTGCTCTTGGCGCAGGCGCCGAGGGTCAGGGTCGCGAGCGCGAGTGCGAGGATCCGCACGGGACGCGGTGTCATGGAGTGCTCTCCTGCCGTGTGCGGCGGGCGGGGTGGTTCGTCCGGGCGTCCGCGGCCCGGTGTGGCCCGGCGGTGGTCGCCTGTGGGCGGTCCTCGGGGCGGCGTGCGTCGGGTCTGCCCCGACACGGGCCGGAATGGGTCATGATACGAGGCGTTTGCCGGGGCGTTCCGGTGATGTGGGGAAAGGGGGGCGCGAGCGAGCAGGTTTTTTGCTCGGGGGCGTGGTTAGTCTCGTTCGGACAATGGTTGCTCTTTGAGAGGGCGTGCGTTGTTCGGGGGCCCGGTCGTCGCAAGTTCGTGTGGTTTCGTGGGGTGCGATCTGGGTGTGCTGCGGGGCGTGGCGTGTGTTCCGGGAACGGGTGGCGGGGGTACCGGTTGGGATGTTCGGGTGGGTAGAGCTTCGAGATTGTGAAACGTGAAGGCGGGGTGAAGAAAGTTGCTGATTTGTCCTGATCACGCATGGCACAACACTTCGTGGGTCGATAGAGTAGAGGCCCGATCGAGCACCACATGTGGTGTGAGATCGGCCCCGAGGCTGCGTTTCGCCTGGCGCAACGTGTTTCCTGTGCAGGGTTTGGGCGCTTCCGACAGCTTCTGCACACGAGGCACACAAGGTTTGGGATTTCGAACAGGCAACGCTACTATGGGTGGTGCAATGGACCGGCTGGCAGTGGAACACTTTGGGCATGACGGCGTCCCCGGGGGCTCTGTTGTGCTGGTTGGCCGGCTTGCGTTCGTGCACGGCCAAATCGGGCGGAGCCCGCGTCCCTGGAAGACTGATCGCGTGAAATTGAAGCGCGTCCGAACCGCTGGCTGAGGGGCCCCCGCTCCTCGGTTGGAATCGGGCACGATGTTGTTGCGTGTCCGAACAAAGAATGAACAGGTCCGGGTGATCGTGGTAGACTGTTGCCATGGGACCCGAACAAACCCGAGTTTCGTTTCGGGGCCGTGTGTCGGCCCTCACTCGAAGGCAGGAGTCGAGCATGCCGGTCCTATGCGACACCCAGATCCGTGAGCTCGTGGACATCAAGCCGTTCGAGGACGCGGTGAAGCGTCCGGGGACGATCAGCTACGGCGTCTCGAGCTACGGGTACGACGTGCGGGTGGGGCCGGAGTTCAAGATCTTTACGCCGACGCCGAAGACGGGCGGGATCGCGGTGGTGGACCCGAAGCACTTCACCGACGACCTGATGGTGACGGTGAACACCGACGAGATCGGGACGGACCACGTGATCATCCCGCCGAACTCGTTTGCGCTGTGCGAGACGGTGGAGTTCTTCGACATCCCGCGCGACATCCTGGTGCTGTGCGTGGGGCAGAGCACGTACGCGCGGTGCGGGCTGATCGTGAACGTGACGCCGCTGGAGCCGGAGTGGCGAGGCAAGGTGACGCTGGAGATCAGCAACACGACGCCGCTGCCGGCGAAGGTGTACGCGAACGAGGGGATCGCGCAGTTCGTGTTCCTGAAGGGGGACCGGGTGTGCGCGCAGAGCTACGCGGACAAGGCGGGGAAGTACCAGGACCAGAGCGGGCTGACGCTGCCGAGGGTGGATTGAGTGTGTAAGGGATCGGGTTCAACGGAACTCTTGAGCAGGTTGCGATGAGCGAGCAGTCACACCCACATCAGGTTGTCAATATTCAGCAGCCTCAGAGCAACGGGCTCGGGGTGGCTGGATTTGTGGTCTCGTTGGTGGGGTGGTTCACCTGCGGCGGGCTGTGCCCGCTCGGGATGATTCTGAGCTTCTTCGCGATGTTCAAGGAGCCCAGGGGTCTTGCGATCGCGGGCTTCATCATCGGGCTGCTGGGCAGCGGCTTCCTGCTTCTCTTCGGGCTTGCGTTCATCCTGGCGATGATCGGTGTCGGGACTGCGGCGGCGATCACCATGCAGATGATGCAGATGGCGGTCGTTGAAGGGGCAGCGATGCAGTACTACAACGCCAACGGGGTGCTCCCGACGGAGAGCCAGTTGGTCGCGGAGATCGGCCCGGACGGGCTGGAGTTGTCCGGGGTCCAGTACCGCCTGGTGTCGGATACCGAATTCGAGATCGTGACCGCCGGTCCCGACAAGCAGCTCGGAACCGCGGATGACTCGGTGTACTTGCGTGACGTCAGCACGTCGGACGGTGACTTTGTGTCGGGTCCGCAATCGGACGCCGGAGATGGTTGAGCAGGGCTTGACGCGGCGATTTCATCGCCGCTGCGGAAGTGGATTGATCGAAATTCTCGCGGCTCACGGACGGTCGCCGCGTTTGCAGAGATTCATTGAGGAAGTTCGAGGAGCACCATGAAGATCACCCGGAAGTTCACGGTCGCGGGGCAGGACCCGTTTGAGAGTGTCGCCTGGACCACGCGTTCGAGCAAGATCTCCAACCCGGACGGCTCGATCGTGTTCGAGATGCCCGACGCGGAGGTGCCCGAGGGCTGGAGCCAGCTCGCGACCGACATCATGGTCTCCAAGTACTTCCGCAAGGCGGGGGTGCCGCAGTTCGAGGACAAGTTCGCGCTGCCGGTGGGCCGCGACGGGACGAAGGCGGAGGTCAGGCTCGGGGCCGACGGCGAGCCGGAGACCGGGCCGGAGCGTTCGGCCCGGCAGGTGATCCACCGTCTGGCGGGGTGCTGGCGTCACTGGGGCGAGGGGCACGGGTACTTCGACACGGCCGAGGACGCGCAGGCGTTCTACGACGAGCTGGTCTACATGATGGTGCACCAGATGTGCGCGCCCAACTCGCCGCAGTGGTTCAACACGGGGCTGAACTGGGCGTACGGCATCAACGGTCCGGCGCAGGGGCACTGGATCGCGGACCACGAGACGGGCGAGACGCGCCTGGCGGACGACAGCTACACGCACCCGCAGCCGCACGCGTGCTTCATCCAGTCGATCGAGGACGATCTGGTGAACCCGGGCGGGATCATGGACCTGTGGACGCGCGAGGCGCGCCTGTTCAAGTACGGCAGCGGCACGGGGACGAACTTCAGCAATCTTCGGGCCGAGAACGAGATGCTCAGCGGCGGGGGCAAGAGCAGCGGTCTGATGAGCTGGCTGAAGATCGGCGACCGGGCGGCGGGGGCGATCAAGAGCGGCGGCACGACGCGCCGGGCCGCGAAGATGGTCTGCCTGGACATGGACCACCCGGACATCCGGACCTTCGTGAACTGGAAGGTGCGCGAGGAGATCAAGGTCGCGGCGTTGGTGGAGGGGCTGAAGGCGATCGACGGCGAGCGGGTGAGCGACAAGGACCCGGAGACGGTGGGCGAGACGGCCCGCCGGCTGGGGCTGACGCTGGACTACGACTTCAACGGCGAGTCGTACCAGACCGTGAGCGGGCAGAACTCGAACAACTCGGTGCGGATCCCGGACAGCTTCTTCGATGCCGTGGACGCGGGGGACGAGTGGAAGACGTTCGAGCGGACGACTGGCGAGATGGCGACGACGATGCCGGCGGGCGAGCTGTGGGACGAGATCGCGTACGCCGCGTGGCGGTGCGCGGACCCGGGCGTGCAGTTCGACTCGACGATCAACGCGTGGCACACGTGCCCTGAGTCGGGTCGGATCAACGCGTCGAACCCGTGCAGCGAGTACATGTTCCTGGACAACACGGCGTGCAACCTGGCGTCGCTGAACGTGCTGAAGTTCTACGACTCGAACACGCGTGAGTTCGATCTGGAGAAGTTCGAGCACGGGGTGGAGATCTGGACGACGGTGCTGGAGATCAGCGTGCTGATGGCGGCGTTCCCGAGCCGCGAGATCGCGGAGCTGAGCTGGACGTACCGGACGCTGGGGCTGGGGTACGCGAACCTGGGCGCGATGCTGATGCAGGCGGGTATTCCGTACGACTCGGAGGCGGGGCGCGCGGTGTGCGGGTGCCTGAGTGCGATCCTGACCGGGCGCAGCTACGCGACCAGCGCGGAGCTGGCCGGCGAGCACGGCCCGTTCGCGGGGTACGCGCGGAACAAGAAGGACATGCTGCGGGTCATCCGCAACCACCGTCGCGCGGCGCACGGGGTGGCGCGGGACTCGGGCGAGTACGAGGACCTGCGGATCGCGCCGGTGCCGATCGACCTGGAGCTGGTCCGCACGGGCGTGCCGCTGGCCAACGCGGTCGAGCTCGGTCATCACGCGGCCAAGGCGTGGGACGACGCGCTGAAGCTGGGCGAGAAGCACGGCTACCGCAACGCGCAGACGACCGTGATCGCCCCGACGGGCACCATCGGGCTGCTGATGGACTGCGACACGACGGGCGTGGAGCCGGACTTCGCGCTGGTGAAGTTCAAGAAGCTGGCCGGTGGCGGGTACTTCAAGATCGCCAACGCGAGCCTGAAGCCGGCGCTGGAGGCCTTGGGGTACGAGGACGACCAGGTCCGCGACATCCTGCGCCACATCCTCGGCACGCTGCACCTCGAGGTGCCGCTGCCCGAGGGCGTGGAGAACGGCGGGCCGGGCGTGTCGTTCCAGGAGTGGCTGAGCGACCGCGGGTTCACCGAGGGGGCGCTGCAGGCGATCACGGACGCGCTGCCGGGCGTGTTCGAGCTGAAGTTCGCGTTCAGCGCGTGGGGCCTGGGCGACGACGTGCTGGAGGCGATCGGGGTGAACCCGGACGCGGCCAAGGCGGACCCCGGGTTCAACGCCCTGAAGAGCCTCGGGCTGACGAACAAGCAGATCTCGGAGCTCAACGACATGATCTGCGGGACGCAGACGATCGAGGGCGCCCCGCACGTGGCCGACGAGCACCTGGCGGTGTTCGACTGTGCGAACACGTGCGGCAAGACCGGGACGCGGTTCATCGAGCCGACGGGGCACATCCGGATGATGGCCGCGGCTCAGCCGTTCATCACCGGGGCGATCAGCAAGACGATCAACCTGCCCACCGACGCGAGCGTGGAGGACATCCAGGCGTGCTACCGGCTGAGCTGGGAGCTGGGTCTGAAGGCGAACGCGCTGTACCGCGACGGGTGCAAGCTGAGCCAGCCGCTGAACTCGAAGTCGGACGAGGAGGTCGATCTCGACGAGGTGATCGACGCGGACGACGAGGCGGCGGCGCTGGAGGAGGTCGCCGAGCAGACGGCGGCGCTGGCGGCGGCGGCCTCGAACGGAGACGTCGCGACGGTCACGAAGAAGGAGATCCAGATCGTGCACCGTCCGATGCGGCGTCGGCTGCCGGACACGCGTGTCAGCAAGACGCACAAGTTCAACGTCGCGGGGCACGAGGGGTACCTCACCGTCGGCATCTACGAGGACGGCCTGCCGGGCGAGCTGTTCATCACGATGGCGAAGGAGGGCTCGACCATCGGCGGGCTGATGGACTCGCTGGGGACGGCGACGTCGGTCGCGCTGCAGTACGGCGTGCCGCTGGAGAGCCTGGTGCGGAAGTTCACGCACCAGCGTTTCGAGCCGGCGGGGATGACGACCAACCGCGAGATCCCGTTCGCCAAGAGCCTGGTGGACTACATCTTCCGTTGGATCGGGATGGAGTTCATCCCGGGGTACCGCGAGGCGAACGCGCCCAAGCGTCCGAGCGAGAGCAAGGACGGATCGAAGGACGGCAAGGCGAAGGCGGCGTCGGCGAGCGAGGCCAAGCCGAGGATGGACACGTCCGCCCCGTCGCGTGTGATCGCGCACGCCCCCGAGTCGGGCGGGAAGCCCGGGAACGAGACCGGCGCGTCCGTGACGGTGACGGAGACGGCGACGGTGACGCAGTCGTCCACGCTCTCGATCGCGTTGGATTCGGCGGGCGACGCCCCGCCGTGCGACGTGTGCGGGACGATCACGGTGCGTTCGGGCACGTGCTACAAGTGCCTGAACTGCGGGAACAGCATGGGGTGCAGCTGAGCACCCGGATGGATCGCGTGTGCTGACGCGTGCGCGATCGTTTCAGACCGAGACGGCCGGGAACTGGTCGTTCAAGCGGATCGTCGTGCTCGACGGCCAGTGGCGTACGGAGTGGCTGCTGAGTCGGTGGGAAACGGAAGATCCACCGGGCGGTTGCCGTGGACGGCACCGAGCGTCGTGGCCTTCGGGGCCAGGGAATGACGTGTCGGACCGACCTGGGCCGATTCCGCTTGAGCGGCGTTCCCGGCCGTTTTCGGTTCTACAAGGGGGGGTGTCGGGGGGGGGCCGTGGCACCCGCTGATTGGCTATCGAGGGTCAGGACTCTTCGAGCGCGGCCTTGCCGGGCGTGATCTCGAACTGGTCGCCCGTGCGGCAGTACTTGTAGCCGCCCATGCGTCCGACGGTGCCGAGCTTGGCTTGGTCGATGCGGTGGGCGTCGTCGATCAGGTCGTCGTTGACGAAGACGTGCAGCACACGCCCGATCACGATGTTGCCGGCGAAGGGCTTGTCGCCGCCGACCTTCACGACCTGGACGGTCTTGCACTCGAAGCAGACGGGGCTCTCGGCGAGGCGGGGCGGCTGCACCGCGACGCTGGGCGCCATGTTCAGCCCGGCGAGGTCGAACTCGCTCTGGCCGTGCGGCAGCGGCTCGGCGGCGGCGGCGACGTTGCGGATGTAGGGCTCGCAGGCGAGGTTGACGACGAACTCGCCGGTGCCCCCGTGCTGTGGGCGTTTGAGGTTGCGGAGGGTGTCCTTGTCCTGCCCGTGCTCGTTGTTGGCGGGGCAGACGATGAGGGACATGGGGTCGGAGCCGACCCCGGTGAAGAAGGAGAAGGGGGCGAGGTTGGGGGCCCCGTCCGCGGAGACGGTGGAGACGACCGCGATGGGGCGTGGGGTGATGGCCCCGATGAGGAGCTTGTAGCGGTCGGTGGTCTCGAGCATGTCGGGGTTGATTTCCATGGGGGGAGCCTAGCCGTGTGCGCAGAAAAAAACGCGCCCCCCGGGGGGGGCGCGCGGAAGAGAGTCGGGATGCGATCCGGCTTACCGCCGGCGACGTGTCGCGAGCAGCCCGCCGAGGGCGAGCAGCGCGCCGGAGGCGGGTGTGGGGATGACCGCGAGGCTGACGGTGCCGGTCACGTTCACGGGATCGATGACCTGGAGGAAGGAGTAGGCGCCGCTGTTCTGATTCAGTGTGCCGATCTCCAGACGCCCCGTGGTCTCGTTGTCGGTCGCGAAGTAGAGCTGGCCCTCGAAGAATTCGAGCCCCTGCTGCCCGGTGTCGATCCCGAACGAGCCGATCGCGGTGGCGGTGGCGGTGGTGCGGTCAACCTCGTACAGCAGGTCGTCCACGCCCTCGGACCAGAAGTAGGTATCGTCCGCGGCGCGGTAGGCCGAGCCGCCGATTCCGACGGGGAGCCCGGTGTTGCCGAGATTGGTCTCGGAGAAGGTGTTGAGATCCACGGCGAACAGCAGCGGCCCGCCGCCGCGGCTGGAGTAGATGGTGTCGCCGATGACGCTGATGCCGGTGTAGACATTCGAGAGCTGGTCCGTCACGAGATTCAGCGTGGGCGTGCCGCCCGCGTCGTCGAGGGTGTAGAGCTCGAAGAGCCCCGAGGTGGACGACGCGGTGCTGCTGCTGGCGTAGATGGTGCCGTCGTCGGCCACCGCGAGCCCGACGATGTCGTCCCCGAGGTTGAAGGTCTCGACGGTGCCCCCGGTCGATCGGTACAGCGTCGAGCCGTTGGTCACCAGGAACGTGGGCTGGGCGAACGCGGAACCCGCGAGTGCCGCCGCGACGAGCGCTGTCATTCGGTTCTGCATCTCAATCTCCTCGTGTGCGTCCGGCATGAGACCATCGGACGCTGGACAGGTGCGGGCCGCTCTCTCACAGGCGGCTTGATTCCGCGAGGCCGCCCTGCACGGACGGATGCTCGGCTTTCGTTGCGAACTCGGGATTGGATTCCCGCCCTCGCTACGATCGCTGCATTCCGTAAGTCTACGCGATGGCGCGATGGATTTAAACCCCTTCGTACTATTTGAACACATCGGATCTTCATGAGTGACCACGACACCGGCCCGAGTTGGGCGCTGCTGCTGGCAAAATGGTCTGAGATCGCTCAGGCGTCGGTCGCGCTCCCCGAAACAGGCGAGGGGGGAGCCTGGAAGGCAAGCGTTCCCCACGCGATCACGCTCCAGGCCGTCACGCTTGCCTTGGGCGAGTTGGACGTGCTGAAGGACGACGAGCGTCCGCTGGCGTTGGACCGGGCGGAAATCTCGTGCCGCGAGGCCACGGCCGGGATCAACGAGGCCTGGCGCGGGCGCGACCTGCCCGAGGGGCTGGCGGAATTGATTCAGGACGCACGTATCGCATTCGAGCACGCGGCCAACGCCGGGGTCGAGTGGGTCATCACGAGCGAGCGGCTGGTGTGCGATCACCCGGCGGATGTGTGCGAGCGGCTGCGTCGGTCTGGATTCCTGGGTGAGTTGTTTCTGCCGGCGCCGGGCGTGCCGATGTTTCGCGGGGCGCCGGCGGCGTTCGCGCGTGGGCCGGGTGGGGCGGCGCCGACGGACGAGCAGTGCCGCGTGATCGAGCGGTTCCTGAAGGCGGGTGACGATGGGGCGGTGGGGGAGCCGGAGCGGATCGGGTCGCCCCGCCAGGTGTACCGGCAGATGGACTTCATGGCGGGCGGGCCGGTGAAGGACGTGGTGGTGGCGATGAACGAATCGCTGCCGCCGGGTCAGCCGCTGCTGGTGCTGGCGATGGAGGGGGGCGAGACGGGGTCGGTGCCGCTGCCGCCCCGGTACGTGGACGATCTCGAGACGCTGCCGGTCGAGGTGCTGGGGTCTGACGAGGCGACCGGCGAGGCTTGATCGCTCTTGGATTCGCTGGGTTTGAGTGAGACCGAGCCCCACCGCTCACGCGGTGGGCGGGTTTCTCACCTGCACGGGTTACTTGCGGGCGGCCCACTCGCGGAGGTTGTTCAGGGCCGCGTCGATGGTGGGCTCTGAGACACAGAAGGCGAAGCGGAGGAGATTCTTGCCCTCGTTGCTTTCGGCGTAGAAGGACGTCGGCGGGATGGCGGCGACCCTGGCCTCCTCGATGAGGTGGTGGCAGAAGGAGACGTCGTCGGCGAAGCCACGCGGCGCGGAGACGGGCGTGTGGTCGGCGAGGATGAAGTAGCCCCCGGCGGGCGTGGCGAAGCGGAAGCCGAGGTCGTGGAGGCCGGCCGCGAGGGTGTCGCGCTGTCGGGCGAATCGTGCGCGCAGATCGGTGTAGTACGACTCGGGCGCTTGCAGCGCCTCCGCGGCCGCGTGCTGGAGCGGGGCGGCGACGCAGTAGGTCAGGAACTGGTGCGCGGCCCGGATGCCGGCGGTGAGCCGGGGCGGGGCGATGGCCCAGCCGATCTTCCACCCGGTCAGGCTGAACATCTTGCCGAAGGACCCGAGCGTGACGGTGCGTTCGGCCATGCCGGGGAGGGCGGCGATCCTCAGGTGCTCGCCCTCGAAGACGTGGCAGTCGTAGACCTCGTCGGAGAGGACGATCAAGTCGTGCTGGATCGCGAGATCGGCGATGGTCTGGAGTTCGCTCTGGGTGAAGACCTTGCCGGTGGGGTTGTGAGGGGTGTTGGTGAGGATGGCGCGGGTCTTGGGGGTGACGGCGCCGGCGAGTTCGTCGGGATCGAAGGCGAACGAGCCGTCGGCCTGCATGCGCAGGGGGACGTACCGGGGCACGGCCCCGGCCATGGCGAGGTCGGCGCGGTAGGCGTCGTAGTAGGGCTCGAAGACGACGACCTCGTCGCCCGGGTTGAACAGGCCGAGGCAGCAGGCGGCGAGGGCCTCGGTGCAGCCGTCGGTGACAGTGATCTCGGTGTCGGGATCGGGCCCCCCCCCGTTAAAGACGAGGCCGGTGGCGGCGGCGCGGTCGGCGATTGACTGGCGCAGGGCCGGTACGCCGGGGAGGGGGACGTACTGGTTGGGGTGCTCGCGCATGGCCCGGGCGGCGGCGTCCTTGATCCAGTCCGGGCCGTCGGAATCGGGCATGCCCTGGCCCAGGTTGACCGCGTCTGCGGCTCTGGCCCGGGCGGTGATGTCGGCGAAGATGGTGGTGCCGAAGGGGGCGAGGCGGTCGGCGACGTGAGCACGGGTAGTCTGCATCGTGGCAGCCTAGCATCGAGACCCGGCCCCGAGCAGCGGGGTTGGGGGCCGGAATTCACCCACGCACCCTCACGAAAAGAGCGAGCCAGCCATGCCCAAGCGAGCCAAGATCAGCATCATCGGAGCCGGGAACGTCGGCGCGACCTGCGCCCACTGGGCCGCCGCCAAGGAGCTCGGCGACATCGTCCTGCTCGACATCCCGCGCGCGGACGCCCCGGACCAGCACATGCCCAAGGGCAAGATGCTCGACCTCGCCTGCTGCGGCCCGATCGAGCGGTTCGACGGCAACCTGACCGGCACCTTCGACTACGCGGACATCGCCGGCTCGGACGTCGTCGTCGTCACCGCCGGCATCCCGCGCAAGCCGGGCATGAGCCGCGACGACCTGATCGAGACCAACGTCAAGATCGTCAAGTCCGTCAGCGAGAACATCGCGAAGCACGCCCCGGACTCGATCGTCATCGTCGTCTCCAACCCGCTCGACGCGATGGTGTACACGGCGTGGAAGGCGACCGGGTTCCCCGCCGAGCGCATCATGGGCCAGGCGGGCTCGCTCGATGTCGCCCGCTTCCGCACCTTCATCGCGTGGGAGATCGGGTGCTCGATCGAGGACGTCACCGCCCTGCTGCTCGGCGGGCACGGCGACGACATGGTCCCGCTGCCCCGTTGCACCAGCGTGCACGGCATCCCCGTCACCGACCTGCTCGACGACGCCACCATCGAGGCCTGCGTCGAGCGAGCCAAGAAGGGCGGCGGCGAGGTCGTCAAGCTCATGGGCACCAGCGCCTGGTACGCCCCGGCCAGCGGCACCATCCAGATGGTCGAGGCCATCGTCAAGGACAAGAAGCGGATCATCCCATCCGCGGCCTACCTCAACGGCGAGTTCGGGCACAAGGGCTTGTTCGTCGGCGTGCCCGCACTGCTGGGCGCCGGCGGCGTGGAGAAGATCGTCGAGTTCAAGCTCACCGACGATGAGCAGAAGCTGTTCGACGAATCGGCCAGCCACGTCGAGGACCTGGTCGGAACGGTGACCAAGCTCTTCCCCGAACTGGCCTGACCCCCCCCCCCTTTTTTCGCGAGGGCGTCTTGCCTAGCCCCCGGGATGAGGGGGAGTATGAAGAAACCGTCGGGCCTGGCCTCAGGCACGGCGTGGACGGACCGATCCCTATAGTGGACTCGCCCCGGTTTGAGGGCTTCACGGATACTCAAGGAGGCAGATATGACGCTCCAGACGATTCGACGCTCGGCCGCGCTGGCCCTGACCGCAGCCCTGGCGGGCGTGGGTGTGGCCCAAGACGACGCGACACAGCCGGAGGCTCCGGCCTTCGAGATGCCGGTGCACACCCCGGCGTGGACCAGCCCCGAGATCGCTCGCGTGGGCGAGATGCTCGCGGGGAGCTGGAAGACCAGCCAGGACGTGCCGGTCTTCGGCTCCGAGGGCGACAGCGAGCGTGTGAGCGTGGTGATGCACGTCGCCGCGGCACCCGTTGAGGGCATGTCGAACACGTTGTACGTGGAGACGGCCCGGGCCGACTTCGCGCACCGCCCGTTCCGGCACGCGATCTTCGAGCTGTTCGAGTACGACGGGTCGATCCGGCTCCGCACGTACGAGATGGCGATGACGGACGCGACCAAGGACGTCTTCACGGGCCTGTGGGCCCAGCCGGGGTACTTCCCGGCGTTGAGCCGCGACGAGCTGATCGCGACGATGGACGTGGCGCTGAATGCGGACGGGGCCGGGTTCGCCGGGGCCTCGCCGTACGCCTACCCGACCGCGATGGGCGGGGCGGTGGAGATGACGAGCCGCGTGGAGCTGACCGACGAGCGTTTCTCGACGTTCAACACCGGGATCGGTGCGGACGGCTCGCAGGCGTGGCGTGCGAACTACAACTTCATCAAGGGCAAGCCCGCGGCGGACGTGTCGATCTCCGACGACGGCATGGTCATCGTGGACTTCGTGAACCCCGGCGAGGTCACCGTGGCCGACGGCGACCAGCTGCACATCCACTACACCGGCTGGATCGAGGACAAAAGCATCTTCGACGCCAGCCGCCCCAAGGGCCGCCCCTTCCTGTTCATCTACCCCCCCGGCAACCGCGCGATCGTCGGCTGGGGCCTGGGCATGGACAACATCTCCATCGGCACGCACCGCCGCCTGATCATCCCCAGCTATCTGGGCTACGCCGAGCGCGGCAACCCGCGCGCCGGCATCGACCCCAACGCGACGCTGTACTTCGAGGTCGAGTGCGTCCACATGGACAAGCCCGAGCCGGACCCGGAGCCGGGCGAGGTGACCGACCCCGAGGCCGAGGCCGACGGGCACGAGGGCCACGACCACGGCGAGGACTGATCCCCCGCCTGACGGTCACGCTCTCGCGAGCATGATGCTTCTGAGGGGTCGCCCGTGTGGCGGCCCCTCTTCTCGTTTTGGGTGCGTCCGCGGTGCGTATTGTCAAACATGCCGAAGCGTGACTGGTACAGCGTGCTGGGGGTGGAGCGTGGCGCGTCGCCCGACGAGATCAAGGCGGCCTACCGGAAGCTCGCGCGCAAGCTCCACCCGGACGTGAACAAGTCGCCCGACGCGCAGGAGAAGTTCTCCGAGCTGCAGGAGGCGTACGAGACGCTGTCCGATCCGGAGAAACGCAAGCTGTACGACCGGTTCGGGCACGCGGCCGAGTCGGCCGGGTTCGGGCACGCCGGCGGTGGGGGCGGCGGAGCGCACTACACCTGGTCGAACGTGGCCGGGGGCGACCCGTTCGGAGACGAGGACCTGGGCTCGGTGTTCGAGAGCATCTTCGGGGCACGCGGGCAGGGGTTCGGCGGGCGCGACCGGGGCCCGACACGGGCACGCGGCGGGGACGTGCGCCACACGATCACGGTCGATTTCGAGACCGCGGCCCGGGGTGGTGAGCGGAGCCTCGAGCTGACGCGCGGGAGCGAGCGGAAGACGATCTCGGTGAAGATCCCGAAAGCGGTGGTGGACGGGACGAAGCTGCGGGTGCGGGGCGAGGGCTCGCCCGGCCCAGGCGGGGGGCCTCCCGGGGACCTGATCGTGACGGTGCACGTGAGGCCCCACCCGACGCTGCGCCGCGGAACGGGGCGTCCCGGGGAGGCGTCCGACACGCTCGACCTGACCACGGACCTGTCGATCTCGGTCGCGGACGCCTGCCTGGGGGCCTCGGTGCCGGTGCGGACGCTGGAGGGCGAGGTGTCGCTGACGGTGCCGCCGGGGACGTCGAGCGGGTCGCGATTGCGACTGAAGGGGCGTGGGCTGGAATCGTCGTCGGGTCGTCGGGGTGATCTGTTTGCGCTGGTGAAGATCGTGGCCCCCGATGCTGGGGAGTTGACGCCGGAGCTGCGCGCGGCGCTCGAGGCGTGGCGCGGGGCGGGAAAGGCCGGAGGCGGCTGAGTCGGGCAGGTGGGCGCGTGGTACACTGCCGCCCGACGCTCGCGGGCGGGTCGTCGGCCGGCACGGATCCGGCACGGGAAGGCACGGATGCTGAAGCAGCGCCATCAGTTCATGGTCTCGTTGTTCGCGATGACGGACGCCGCGGCGGTCGGCGCGGTCTGCGTGGGGGCGTGGTGGGCGCGTGGGATGCGGTTCGAGGAGGGGGTGTCGGGGATGGGGCTGGGGGGGCGTGGGTGGGTGCGGGGCTCTCTGGTGCTGGTGGTGGTGCCGCTGGTGGTGCTGCTGCTGTTCACGCTGGGGCAGTACCGTCCGCGTCGCGACAAGAGCCTGCTGGGCGAGTTCGGGCAGGTGGTGCGTGCGTCGGTGCTGGGCGTGATGGTGCTGATCGTGGGGCTGTGGTCGCTGGGGGCGGAGGCGTTCACCCCGACGGCGACCGTGCCCGGCGCGGGCCCGCTGGCGCGGTGGATCGGCGACCCGGCGCGGTACCAGCTCGCGACGCTGACGCTGGCGCTGCCCCTGGCGCTCGGGACGCAGCGACTGGTGGTGCGACTGGCGCTGCGGTGGGTGCGTGAGCGTGGCTGGAACCTGCGTCACGTCGCGATCGTGGGGGTGGGGCGGCTGGGGCAGATCACGGGTCACACGCTGGCCCGCAACTCGTGGACGGGGCTGCACGTGGCGTACCACGTGAGCCATCACCCGCGCTCGCGTCGGACCGAGGTGCAGGGGCGCCGCGTGCTGGGGGGGCTGGAGGACCTGGAGCGGACGCTGGAGGACAACCCGGTGGACGCGGTGTACCTGGCGCTCCCGAGCGCCCAGGCGGCGCTTGTGCCGGAGTTGTTGCGTCGGCTGGAGCGGTTCGCGCTGGACGTGCGGATCGTGCCCGACGTGCACCCGCGCCTGCTGCCCGCGTCGATGACGGTGCACGAGCTGGAGGGGATGCCGATCCTGTCGTACCGGGAGTGCCCCACGCTGGGGCTGGGCGGGCTGACGAAGCGGGGCGTGGACCTGGTGGTGGGTGGGCTGGCGGTGGTGTGCTTCCTGCCCCTGATGGCGTTGATCGCGTTGGCGGTCAAGCTGTCGGACGGGGGGCCGGTGCTGTTCCGCCAGGAGCGGGTGAGCCTGGGCGGGGACACGTTCCGGATCTACAAGTTTCGGACGATGCGTGACGCCGCGGGCGAGTCGGCGGGGGCGGGCTGGACGTCGCGTGGGGACCCCCGGATTACGCGTCTGGGTCGCTGGCTGCGTCGGACGAGCCTGGACGAATTGCCGCAGCTGTTCAACGTGCTGCGTGGGGACATGTCGCTGGTGGGGCCGCGCCCGGAGCGTCCGGAGCTGATCGCCCGGTTCCGTGAGGACTGGCGTGGGTACATGCTGCGTCAGCACGTGAAGGCGGGGATGACGGGGTGGGCGCAGGTGCACGGCTTGCGGGGCGAGACCTCGCTGCGGAAGCGTCTGCAGTACGACCTGCACTACATCCGGCACTGGTCGCTGGCGTTCGACCTGCGGATCCTGGTGATGACGCTGTTCCGGGGGTTTGTGCACCCGAACGCGCACTGAGCGGGTTGTTTGGGTTTAGGTAGGAAGATGCCCGATTCGGGTGGTTTCCGAGGCCCCGGCTGATCGACAAGTTGGTGCCTGCTCACGCTTTGTGGGCGCGGTGCTCGATAAAATCGTTGTCAAGAGGGCGGATCCGCTACCCGGCCCGTGCGTATGGTGATCGTGACGGATGTCTCCGTCTATTGCGGGCGTTTCTTCGCTCGCGCGGCTGTTTTTCCGGTTCTCATTCGCTTCGTATCCGCACGTTTTTTATCTGGATTGGCCTGTGGGCCTCTCTCGCACGCCGAGTGGAGCATCTCCATGAAACGAGCATTTACCCTTATCGAGTTGTTGGTTGTGATCGCGATCATCGCGCTCTTGATCGGCATCCTGCTGCCGGCGCTGGGCAAGGCCCGGGCGACGGCGCGGAACGTGGTCAGCCAGTCGAACATGCGTTCGCTGGGCGGGTCGTCGGCGAACCTGGCGTCCGACACGAACGATTCGATCTTCAGCTTCAACTCGACCGTGAGTGCGGGGCAGCGTCAGGCGATCCAGATCCTGGGCAAGCTGACCGGGCGTCCGATCCCGGCCTCGCTGGGTGGGACCGGGGGCGGGGGCGAGTCGGAGCTGAGAGAGCTCACCAGCATCATGCCGCACCGTCGGTACCAGCACTTCGTGCTGTTCGAGTACCTGACGTCGCAGCTTCCCGAACAGATCGCCTCGAGCCCGTTCGATCGGAACCTGATCGAGTGGCAGGAGGACCCGGTGCAGGCTCAGAGCACGATCGTGCCCTACGCCAGCGGCACGGTGCCTGCGGGCATGGACCGGAGTTCCAACTGGCCCAGCGATGACGTCCGTCAGCTGTGGCCGTACGCGAGCACCTATCAGGTGGTGCCCGCGGCATGGAATCCGAACAACAACAGCTCGGGCACGCAGTCCTGGCGCCCGATTGCCGAGACGCCCCACCTGTTCCGAGGAGCGTCCTCGGGCTACGGGCAGCAGCGGTTCTACAAGGACGTGGCCTTCCCGTCTGGCAAGGTGCACATGTTCGAGGAGTTCGACCGCCTGACGAACTCGGCGGGGATCTGGTTTGCCTACCCCAACGCGAAGTGCAACCTGCTGTTCTTCGACGCCTCGGTCCGGAATCTGCCCAGCAACGAGGCCAACCCGGGCTGGAACCCGGACCAGCCGAACCAGCTGTGGCAGCAGCGGTACCTGCCGCTGGACACGTTCCCGGACTATGCCCAGGGGTACAAGAACCGGGACACGTTCTTCATGCGGTACCGGTGGACGCGTGAGGGGCTGGCGGGGCTGGATTACGGCGGCAAGGAGACGAATATCCCCGACGCCGTGCGTGACGACCCGGATTATCCGGGCTGAACGGTGATACACTGAACGTCTTGCGGGCGGCCTCTGAAGGGGCCGTCCGCGGTTTTCAACGAGCGAGACAGGCCTGGGCCCAGAGGTGGGCCGGCCGACTCTGAAAGGGTGCATCTGTGAAAAGGGCTTTTACTCTTATTGAACTGCTGGTGGTCATCGCGATCATCGCCCTGCTGATCGGCATCCTGCTGCCGGCGCTGGGCAAGGCACGCGGCACCGCGCGGAACGTGGTCAGCCAGTCGAACATGCGTTCGCTCGGCGGCTCCTCGGCCAACCGCGCGTCGGACACCGACGACTCGATCTTCAGCTTCTCCCCGAACGACAACATCGCCGACCGCCAGGCGATCCAGATCCTGGGTGAGCTGACCGGTCGCCCGATCCCGGCGTCGCTGGGCGGCACGGGCGGCGGGGGCGAGTCGGCTCTGCTCGAGCTGACGAGCATCACGCCGCGTCGTCGCTACTCGCACTTCGTGCTGTTCGAGTACCTGACGTCGCAGCTGCCCGAGCAGATCGCCTCGAGCCCGTTCGATCGCAACCTGATCGAATGGCAGGAGGACCCGATCCAGGCGCAGAGCACGATCGTGCCCTACGCCTCGGGCACGGTTCCGGCGGGCATGGACCGCAGCTCCAACTGGCCCAGCGACGACGTCCGCCAGCTCTGGCCCTACGCCTCGACGTACCAGACGGTGCCCGCGGCGTGGAACCCCAACGGCGGGCAGACCTCGTGGTACCCGACACCGGATACTCCGCACCTGTTCTTCGTGGGCCGGGCCCAGCAGCGGTTCTACAAGGACGTGCTGTTCCCCTCCCAGAAGGTGCACATGTTCGAGGAGTTCGACCGGCTGTCGAACTCGGCGGGCATCTGGTTCGCCTACCCCAACGCCAAGTGCAACCTGCTGTTCTTCGACTCGTCGGTGCGGAACATGCCGACCAACGAGGCGAACGCGGGCTGGAACCCCAACAGCCCGAACCAGCTGTGGCAGCAGCGGTACGTGCCGCTGGACACCTTCCCGGACTACGCCCAGGGGTACAAGAACCGCGAGGAGTTCGTGATGCGGTACCGCTGGACGCGTGAGGGTCTGGGCGGGATCGACTTCGGCGGGTCCGAGATCAACGTCCCGGACAGCGTGAAGGACGACCCGGACTACCCCGGCTGAACCTGATTTATCTCCGCGAGCGGCCCCGAGAGGGGTCGCTCGCGTTTTCTGGTATGATGCCCGTTCGTCCGCCGTCCGTTCTGGATCGGCGCAGGGCCGCACAATAGAAGAAGGGGAAGCCCATGAAGCGTGCGTTCACACTCATCGAGTTGCTCGTTGTGATTGCCATCATTGCGCTCTTGATCGGCATCCTGCTGCCGGCGCTGGGCAAGGCGAGGGCAACGGCCCGCAACGTGGTGAGCCAGTCGAACATGCGCTCGCTGGGCGGGTCCTCGGCGAACTTCGGCTCGGACTCGAACGACGAGATTTTCAGCTACAACCCCAACGTCGAGATCGGCAAGGACCAGGCGATCCGGATCCTGGGCAAGCTGACCGGACGCCCGATCCCGGCGTCGCTGGGCGGCGAGGGCGGGGGCGGGGAGTCCGAGCTCAAGGAGCTGTCGAGCATCATGCCGCACCGCCGGTACCAGCACTTCGTGCTGTTCGAGTATCTGACGTCGCAGCTTCCCGAGCAGATCGCCTCCAGCCCGTTCGACCGGAACCTGATCGAGTGGCAGGAGGACCCGGTGCTGGCGCAGAGCACGATCGTGCCCTACGCCTCGGGCACGGTGCCGGCGGGCATGGACCGCAGCTCGAACTGGCCCAACGACGACGTGCGACAGCTGTGGCCGTACGCGAGCACCTATCAGGTGGTGCCCGCGGCGTGGAACCCGAACAACTCGGAGGGGACGCAGAACTCCTGGGCGCCCTACGACCAGACCCCGCACCTGTTTGTCCGTCGTGGCGGCGCGAGCACCTACGGCCAGCAGCGGTTCTACAAGGACGTGGCCTTCCCGTCTGGCAAGGTGCACATGTTCGAGGAGTTCGACCGTCTGACGAACTCGGCGGGCATCTGGTTTGCCTACCCCAACGCCAAGTGCAACCTGCTGTTCTTCGACTCGTCGGTGCGGAACCTGCCCAGCAGCGAGGCCAACCCGGGGTTCAACCCGGACACGCCGAACCAGTTGTGGAAGCAGCGGTACTTCCCGCTGGACACGTTCCCGGACTACGCCCAGGGGTACAAGAACCGGGACACGTTCTTCATGAAGTACCGCTGGACCCGCGACGGGCTGAACGGGATGGACTACGGCGGCAAGGAGATCAACGTGCCCGACAGCGTCCGCGACCACCCGGACTACCCGGGCTGAGGACGCGTCGGTCGGGCCCGAGGTGGCCTCGTGGGAAGCGGGTTTCGTGACGGACGCCGGGCTTGACGCGCCCCGTGCGATCCGGTAGACCTCTGTGGAGGAGTTGGTCCTCCCGCGTTCCCACGCACGAAAGGCGATCCACGATGCAAGCCTCACCCCGCGCCCCGCGCGCCTTCACCCTGATCGAGCTGCTGGTGGTCATCGCGATCATCGCGCTGCTGATCGGCATCCTGCTGCCCGCGCTGGGCAAGGCCCAGAAGACGGCCCGCAACATCGTGAGCCAGGCGAACCTGAAGGCGATCGGCTCCACCGCGGGCTCGTACGCCAACGACTTCGACGACCACGTGTTCGGGTACCACGAGAAGACCTCGTCGGCCGCGATCCGCACGCAGTTCCGCATGCTCAAGGAGCGGACGGGGCGTGACGACCTGCAGATCAACAACTCGCGTCTGCCGCACCGACGGACGTCGCACTTCTCGCTGTTCTACTACCTGACCGAGCAGTTCCCCGAGCCGATCGGGGCGAGCCCGTTCGACCGGAACCTGATCGAGTGGCAGAGCGACCCGATCGGGGCGGAGGAGGCGGGGCTGCTGCCGTACTCGGAGGGCATGACACGTGTCGATCCGGGCGGGGACAAGGACAGCGGGTGGCTGGACGAGGGCGTGATCGACCTGTGGCCGTACGGCTCGTCGTACCAGGTGGTGCCGGCGACGTGGAACCCGGACCGGGACGGCAACCACTCGCACGGCCCTCGGGAAGACACGCCGAACTTCTTCTATGTCCCGCCGGACATGCAGCTCGGCGGGCGGAAGGTGGCGCAGGTGTCGTTCCCGTCGGGCAAGGTGTGGATGTTCGAGGAGTTCGATCGGATGACGACCTCGGAGGGGACGTACTACTCGTACAACGAGGCGAAGGTGAACCTGCTGTTCTTCGACGGCTCGGTACGGCTCGAGGCCGGGAGCGACTCCAACCCGGGCTGGGCCCCGCAGGACGCGAACAACCCGGTGTTCCGGCAGCGGTACCGTCCGCTGGACACGTTCCCGCTGTGGCCCAACGGCGAGAAGCGCCAGAAGAACTCGGTGAAGTACCGCTGGACGCGTGGGGGCCTGAGCGGGATCGACTTCGGTGGGCGTGAGATCGGGCTTCCCGAGGACGCCGAGAACGATCCGCTGTACCCGAACGCCCCGACCAAGTAGACTACGGGCCTCTCGTGGGAGATTTTCGGGGGCAGGCGTGTGTCGGCCGCCCCCGCGCGAGGAAAGGTTTCGCCATGCACCGATCGTCCGGACTCCGCCGCCCCGCCCACGCCTTCACCCTGATCGAGCTGCTGGTGGTCATCGCGATCATCGCGCTGCTGATCGGGATCCTGCTGCCGGCGCTGGGCAAGGCCCGGGCCACGGCCCGCAACGTGGTCAGCCAGTCGAACATGCGGTCGCTGGGCGGGACGTCGGCCAACTTCGCCTCGGACCGGGACGACGGCATCTTCAGCTTCAACCCGGACATCAACCGCGGGCAGGTGCAGGCGATCGACATCCTGTCGAGGCTGACCGGGCGTCCGAAGCAGGGCGAGGGGGGGGGCGAGTCGGCGCTCGTCCCGCTGACGACGATCATGCCGCACCGCCGGTACCAGCACTTCGTGCTGTTCGAGTACCTCACGGCCCAGCTGCCCGAGCCGATCGCCTCCAGCCCGTTTGACCGAAACCTGATCGAGTGGCAGGAGGACCCGGTGCAGGCGCAGCAGACGATCGTGCCGTACGCCGACGGCACGCCGACCGCCGGCTCGGACCGGACGGAGGGGTGGGAGAACGACGACGTGAAGCAGGTCTGGCCGTACGCCTCGACGTACCAGACGGCGCCCGCGGCGTGGAACCCGAACGACCAGCGCGGCGGCAAGAAGACCTGGCTTCCGTTCGAGGGCACGCCGCACCGGTTCACCTCCACCGTGGCGTGGTCCGCGACCGGGCAGCAGCGGTTCTACAAGGACGTGGTCTTCCCGTCGGGGAAGATGCACATGTTCGAGGAGTTCGACCGGCTGTCCGACTCGGAGGGCATCTGGTTCGCGTACCCGAACGCGAAGTGCAACCTGCTGTTCTTCGACGCCTCGGTCCGGAACGTGCCGACGAACGAGACCAACGCCGGCTGGAACCCGAGCCAGCCCAACAGCCTGTGGACGCAGCGGTACCTCCCGCTCGACAAGTACCCGTGGTACCAGCAGGGGTACAAGAACCGGGACGAGTTCGTGATGCGGTACCGCTGGACCCGGATGGGTCTGGGCGGGCTGGACGTCGGCGGGACCGAGCCGAACCTGCCCGATTCGGTGAAGGACGACCCGAACTACCCCGGCTGAGGGGGGCGATCCGGCCTTGGAGGGCCGGGGCATCCTATTGGAATCCGAACGCGGCGTGTGATTCGTGCGTTCCGGGTTGACACGGCGCGAGGGTTGTGTGAAGATGGGTTTCTCGGATGTGGGGATCCGTCTTGTTCTGGCGGCCGCGCGATCGGCCTGAAAGGTCTCACATGACGAACCGTGTACACGCTCGCGCGACGCGAGCCTTCACTCTTATCGAGTTGCTGGTCGTGATCGCGATCATCGCGCTGCTGATCGGCATCCTGCTGCCGGCGCTGGGCAAGGCCCGGGCGACGGCGCGCAACGTGGTGAGCCAGTCGAACATGCGTTCGCTCGGTGCCTCCTCGGCCAACCGCGCGTCCGACTTCGACGACTCGATCTTCAGCTTCTCCATCAGCCTCAACGCCTCGCAGAAGCAGGCGATCGACATCCTGTCCGAACTGACCGGGCGCCCGATCGCCGGCGGCGGCGATCCCGGAACGGGCGGCGGCGGTGGCGAGCACGCGCTGCTCCGGCTCAACTCGATCACGCCGGCACGCCGGTACCAGCACTTCGTGCTGTTCGAGTACCTGACGTCGCAGCTTCCCGAGCAGATCGCCTCGAGCCCGTTCGATCGGAACCTGATCGAGTGGCAGGAGGACCCGATCCAGGCGCAGCAGACGATTGTGCCCTACGCCTCGGGCACCATCCCGGCGGGCATGGACCGAAGCTCGAACTGGCCCAACGACGACGTCCGCCAGCTGTGGCCGTACGCGAGCACCTACCAGACCGTGCCCGCGGCGTGGAACCCCAACAGCGGGAACAAGTCGTGGTCGCCGACCGAGGACACGCCGCACCTGTTCTTCACCGCGGCCGGCGAGAAGCGGTTCTACAAGGACGTCGCCTTCCCCTCCCAGAAGGTGCACATGTTCGAGGAGTTCGATCGCCTGACGAACTCGGCGGGCATCTGGTTCGCCTACCCGAACGCGAAGTGCAACCTGCTGTTCTTTGACGCCTCGGTCCGGAACCTGCCCAGCAACGAGGCCAACCCGGGCGCGAACCCGCGTCAGCTCAACAGCCGCTGGGACCAGCGGTACCTGCCGCTGGACACCTTCCCGGACTACGCCCAGGGCTACAAGAACCGCGACCAGTTCTCCATGAAGTACCGCTGGACCCGCGAGGGCTTGGGCGGCATCGACTTCGGCGGGACCGAGATCAACCTGCCCGACAGCGTGCGGGACGATCCCAACTACCCCGGGGACTGACCCACGACCCGGGCGGGCCTCGCCGGCTCGCCCGAATTTACGTGGAACCGTCCGACATCTCGTGCGAATCCTCAGGCACCGCCCGGCGGTGCCTTTTCTTTGGCGTGAGAAGGACCCGGGACCGGACCCAGTTTCAGAAGCCGACCGTTCGCTTCGGAGCGATCGTGCGCGCACAGAGAGGATGCCCTATGAAGCGTGCCTTCACACTCATCGAACTGCTTGTCGTGATCGCCATCATCGCGCTGCTCATCGGGATCCTGCTGCCGGCGCTGGGCAAGGCCCGGGCGACGGCGCGCAACGTGGTGAGCCAGTCGAACATGCGTTCGCTCGGCGGCTCCTCGGCCAACCGGGCGTCGGACACCAACGACACCATCTTCAGCTTCTCACCGAACGACAATGTCGCCGACCGTCAGGCGATCCAGATCCTGGGCGAGCTGACCGGTCGCCCATTCCCGGCGTCGATCGGCGGGACGGGCGGCGGGGGTGAGTCGGCGCTGCTCGAGCTGACAAGCATCACGCCGCGTCGTCGCTACTCGCACTTCGTGCTGTTCGAGTACCTGACGTCGCAGCTTCCCGAGCAGATCGCCTCGAGCCCGTTCGATCGGAACCTGATCGAGTGGCAGGAGGACCCGATCCAGGCGCAGAGCACGATCGTGCCCTACGCCTCGGGCACGGTTCCGGCCGGCATGGACCGCAGCTCCAACTGGCCCAGCGACGACGTGCGTCAGCTGTGGCCGTACGCGAGCACCTACCAGACCGTTCCCGCGGCGTGGAACCCCAACGGGGGTCGGAACTCGTGGCACCCGACCGATGAAACTCCGCACCTGTTCACCATCGGCACCGCGCAGGTCCGCTTCTACAAGGACGTGGCCTTCCCGTCGGGCAAGGTGCACATGTTCGAGGAGTTCGACCGCCTCACCGATTCGGCCGGCATCTGGTTCGCCTATCCCAACGCCAAGTGCAACCTGCTGTTCTTCGACGCCTCGGTCCGGAACCTGCCGACCAACGAGGCCAACGCGGGCTGGAGCCCGAACAGCCCGAACCAGCTGTGGCAGCAACGCTACGTGCCGCTCGACACCTTCCCCGATTACGCCAAGGGGTACAAGAACCGCGACGAGTTCCCGATGCGCTACCGCTGGACCCGCGAGGGGCTGGGCGGGATCGACTTCGGCGGCAAGGAGATCAACGTGCCCGACAGCGTCCGGGACGACCCCGACTACCCCGGCTGATCGACGCACGACACCGCTCGACCCAGGCCTCTGGCCTTCTTCCTCAGCCCCCCCGGCTCGCCGGGGGGGTTCCTTGTGCGCCGTGCACCCGGGGCGTGCACGAGCCGGGCCTGCCCGGATATGGGGAATCATGAACGAGAAGGGGACGCCGGGGGGGAGGCACGGGGGGCGTGGGGGGGGGGGGGGGGGGGGGGGGGGGGGGGGGGGGGGGGGGGGTGGTAGGGGTTCTTGACACCCTCTTGACAATCTGAGACGATGCGGGTCTGGCACTGCACTCCGCGGCCGGTCTCTCCTGCCGCGGATGATCCTCGCGAAGGGACCGAGCATGAAACGGGCGTTCACACTGATCGAACTGCTGGTGGTGATCGCGATCATCGCGTTGCTCATCGGGATCCTGCTGCCGGCATTGGGCAAGGCCCGCGCCACGGCCCGCAACGTGGTCAGCCAGTCGAACCTGCGGACCCTGGGCGGCACCGCGTCCAACTTCGCGACCGACACCGACGACTCCATCTTCTCGCTCGGCTCCGGGCGCGAGGCGATCCAGATCCTTTCGAGGCTGACGGGGCGCCCGAACAACGACGGCTCGCCGAACGCGCTCAAGCCGCTGGTGAGCATCACGCCGAAGCGTCGGTACCAGCACTTCAAGCTGTTCGAGTATCTCACGTCGCAGTTGCCCGAGCAGATCGCCTCCAGCCCGTTCGATCGGAGCCTGCTCGAGTGGCAGGAGGACCCGGTGCAGGCCCAGGAGACAATCGTGCCCTACGCCGAGGGCTCCATCCCGCCCGGCACCGACGACTCGTCCAACTGGAACATGGACGACGTCAAGCAGATGTGGCCGTACTCCTCGACGTACCAGGTCGTCCCCGCGGCGTGGAACCCGAACAACGGCATCCGGTCCTGGGGCCCGGTGAGCGACACGCCGCACCTGTTCTCGGTGTCCAACGGCGACAAGCGGTTCTTCAAGGACGTGACCTTCCCCTCGCTCAAGGTCCACATGTTCGAGGAGTTCGACCGGCTGAGCGACAAGACCGGGGTCTGGTTCGCCTACCCCACCGCCAAATGCAACCTGCTGATGTTCGACGCGTCGGTCTCGAACCGGCAGACCTCGGAGTCCAACCCCGGCTGGAACCCGCGCCAGACCGGCTCGCTGTGGCGCCAGCGGTACTTCCCGCTCGACAAGTTCCCCCGCTACGCCAAGGGGTACAAGAACCGCGAGCTGCTCTTCATGCGCTACCGCTGGACCCGCGAGGGCCTCGGCGGCATCGACTTCGGCGGCACCGAGCCCGGCGTGCCCGACGCGATCAAGGACCACCCGGACTACCCCAGCCGGGGCGGGTGAGCCGCCGGTCAGATTGCGGTTCGGACATTGAAAGATTGAAGTGTGCCCGATTTCTGGTTAGGCTGGCTCTCGGTACGGTCCGGCCGAATCGGACTGTCTTTTCCTGGCGGAAAGGGGACAGCATGAAGTCAAGGAATCACGGCGGGTCGTCTCGCGCGTTCACATTGGTTGAGTTGGCGGTTGGTCTTGCGGCGGTCGTCATCGGGGGGGCGGTCCTGCAACCGGTGCTCTTGGGCTCGCGCGGGCAGAACCGGAATCTGGTCAGCCAGTCAAACCTGGCAGCCATCGGGAGCTCATCTGCGGGGTTTGGGTTCAGCAACGTTGATGAGATTTTCAGCTTCTCGATTAACGATGCCATAGCGGATAGAGAAGCCATCCACATCATTTCTCGGCTCTCTGGTCGCCCGCTTTCAGGGCTGGGCACGGATCCTGATGAATCGCTTTGGGATTTAACCAATATCACTCCTCGTCGGCGGTATCAGCATCTCGCGCTGGCAGACTGGCTCGGCGATCAGTTGCCGGATCCGGTCTTCGCAAGCCCACTCGACCGGCCATTGCTTGAGTGGCAGCGTGACCCGGTGTTCGCCCAAGACAACACAGTTCCGTACGCGGAGTTGTATGTGCCGCCCGGTTACGATCGCTCAAACAATTGGACTGATAGAGATGTCAGGCAACTGTGGCCGTACGGCTCGTCCTATCAGGTCGTGCCGGCAGCTTGGAATCCCAATGCTGGGACTCAGAGCTGGCATCCGAGATCATTCACTCCGCACTTGTTTCTGGCTGGAAGTGCCGTCAAGCGTCGTTACTCCGAAGTCGCGAACCCGTCTCACAAAGTCCATCTGTTCGAGGAGTTCGACCGTCTCGGACAACACGGCGTCGGACTCTGGTATGCGTACCCCGAGGCGCGATGCAATCTGCTGTTCTTCGATGGCTCCGTACGAAGGCTCCCGTCACGGGCCTCCAACCCGGGCTGGGATCCAAGCAGTCCGAACACTGAATTCCGCCAGTGGTACCGGCCGTTGGACGAATTCCCGTGGTACGCGCCCGGCTACGACGTGAACGACGAACTGCTGGTGAAGTATCGCTGGACGCGTGAGGGGCTGGCCGGGATCGACTTCGGCGGGCAGGACGTCAACTTCCCGGACCGGTTGGATCCCAATCCTCGCGACCCCAGGCCGGGCCGTGGGAGACGTCCCTGATCTGAATTCGGCTGTGGTTCAGCAGATCGTGGTGGATCGCAGAAATGCTCGATTGATCTCTTTGTTGCAGCTACCGCGATGCGTTTCCAGATTAGCTACGGACAGTTCTGCCGGGCGGGGCTTGTGCCTCGCCCGGTTTCTGTTAGCATGGCGGGTCTTGAGTCAGGAGTCTCGCCGTGCGTGTGACCAGATCATCCCGTTGTACCCGGCACGCGTTCACGCTGGCTGAGCTCGGGGTTTCGATCGTCGCGGTCGGGGCGTTGGTCGCGGTGAGCCTGCCCACGCTCGGGCACGCACGCGGCATCGACCGCACCGAGGAGAGCCAGGCCAAGATGCGGGCGCTCGGCACCGCCTCGGCCCAGTACGGCGCGGACAACGCCGACGCGATCTTCTCGTTCAGCACGAGTGACAACGCGGCCAAGTCAGAGTTGCTGGACACGATGAGCCTGCTGACCGGGCGACCGACCGAGGGCGGCGAGCCGCACGTGCTGCGTCGTCTGGACAACGTCACGCCGCGCCGGCGCTACTCGCACGTCCTGCTCTTCCAGTATCTCGACGCGCGCCTGCCCGAGCCGCTCGCGGCCAGCCCGTTCGACCGGAACCTGCTCGGCTGGCAGCAGGACCCGATCTACGCGCAGGACAACACGGTGCCGTACGCAAAGTCGAATGGCGAGTCCGGATCAGACCGCTCTGAGAACTGGACGAACACCGATGTCCGCCAGATGTGGCCCTACGGGTCGAGCTACCAGGTTTCGACCTCGGCGTGGAACGTCAACAACTCCAGTGAGGGGAACCCTTGGTCTCCGATTGACAGCACTCCGAATCTTTTTAACGTGGGAGCCGCCGCGAAGAGGGCATATGCCGAGGTCGCCTTCCCGGCCGGCAAGGTGCACATGTTCGAAGAGTTCGACGGGCTCTGGCACAAGGAGGCGCTCTGGTTCGCCTATCCCGAAGCCCGCTGCAACCTGCTGTTCTTCGACGGCTCGGTCCGGCGGCTGCTCTCGCGCGACTCGAACCCGGGGTGGAACCCTCGCCAGCCCAACAGCCTCTGGGAGCAGCGGTACTACCCGTTCGACACGTTCCCCTGGTACCACCCGAGTTATGCCAGCCGAACCGAATTCAAGATGCGCTACCGCTGGACGCGCGAGGGGCTGGGCGGCATCGACTACGGCGGGCGTGAGGTCAACGTGCCACCCGCCGTCAGGGACCATCCGGACTACCGCACCGAGCCCGAAGAACGCTTCGGCCCACGGTACAAAGAGCAGAACGCGTCACCGATCGACGAGCCCTGAGTCGGATCACGGAAGTATCCGTTGCTGATTCAGCGATCTTGTTTGAGATCGGTCGAGACTCTCACGGCCCGTTGCGGACCCGCCTCACCTCGGCCCCGCGACGCTCGATCTGGTCCTCCAGCAGGTCCAGGTCCAGACCGTCGAACGAGTCGATGATGGTGTCCATCTCCAGGTCCTCGGCCTCGCGCAGGTAACGCTTCAGTTCCGCCATCTTCCGCCGCGCCACGTTCACCGACAGCCCCACCGACCCGACCGTGCCCGCGGCGTTCATGCGGGCCGACTCGATCATCAGCGCCGACGCGGTCGTCTGGATCCGGTCACGCAGCCGGTCGGACTTGCGGTTCCACTCCTCCGCGGTCTCGGTGCCGTACGACCCCGCGTCGTCCCACAGCCCCAGGTTCACGCTCGTCGCCACGCTCTCGAGTGAGTCGTCGGCCAGGGCGATCGCGACGCCCAGGTCCTCGGCCTCTTTCTGCGTCAGCGTCATGATCTGCTGGTCGGAATCGACGAGCTCGTACTCCATGCCCGGGGCGGTCGCGTTCGCCTTCAGGTCGGTCAGACGCCACGGCATGGTCGTGCCCGCGCGACGGTACTTCCACACCTCCGCCTCCGACAGCATCATGGCACGCACGATGATGGGGTTGTGCCCCTTGGCCTCGGCCGAGGAGGACAGCTTCGCGGCCATGATGGAGTTCATCTTCTTGTCCACCTCGACCTCGCCCGTGCTCGTCTGCGAGTAGACCACCGCGCCGCCGAAGTCAGACCCCGGCGCCATCGTGATCGAGTCGCACTCGAACATGGGCCAGATCGACGCGCTGATGGCGCTCTCGATCAGACCGTGGTACCGCAGGTCGTCCTCGTGACGCTCCATGATCTCCACGATCTTGTTGGCCGCCCACACCTCACCCCCGCCCGAGTTGATGCGGAAGACCACGTCAGTCACGCCGCTGCCCACGGCCCACTCGAGGGCCGAGGCGATGCTCTTCGGGTAGATGTCCTCCCCGAACGTGCCCTCCATCGGGATCTCGAGCACCAGCGCGTACCCCTCACGCTTCAGGTTCTCGTACTCGTACTCCGACGCGTCGTCGGCCTCGTCACGCACCGACACCGGGCGGTTGGGCGTCTCGGGGGCCGGGTCGGAGTCCGGGGCGTCCGTGGCGTCGAGCACCACCTCGCGCACCCGCCACTTCTCGATTCGCAGGGTCGTCTCGATGTTGCTGATCGTGGTCTTGATCTGCACCTCGCGGTCGGTGTCGCTGACCACCTCGCCGACGTACTCGGTGCCGTCCCGCAGGATCACCTTGTCGGGGAAGATCGCGCCCGCCAGCACCGTGCCGCACAGCGTCGCCAGGGCCGCCGCCGCCGTCAGAGGTCGTGTTCCCGTCCGCCAAGCCGTCGCCTTGCCCATCTGCGTGCCTTTCCCCGGGACGACCCCGAATTTGATCCGAACCAGTCTATCAAATCTCCCGGCGAATGCCAGCCCCGCCTGAGTCTGAACCAACGAACGCAACCGAAGTTTCATGCCCACTCCTATGGTTCGGTGATGCAGAAGCAGCGGTTCGATGTCGTGGTGGTGGGGGGCGGTCACGCCGGCGCGGAGGCCGCGTGGGCCAGCGCCAACGCCCTGGGGCCGTCCGGGCGGGTGGGGCTGGTGACGCTGAACCCGGCCACCATCGGCGTGATGAGCTGCAACCCGGCGATCGGGGGGCTCGCCAAGGGCCAGTTGGTGCGGGAGATCGACGCGTTGGGGGGCCTCATGGGCCTCGCCGCGGACGCTTCGGGCATCCAGTTCCGGGTCCTGAACACCTCGAAGGGCCCTGCGGTGCACGGCCCGCGCTGCCAGTCCGACAAGCACGCGTACGCCGAGGCGGTGCAGCGACTGATCGCGTCACGCCACAATATTGAGGTGGTCCGGGGAGCGGTGGAGGGATTCGAGGTGGCCGGCGGGCGGCTGAGCGGCGTCCGGGTCAACCTCGGGGGGGAGCCCGTGCTGATCGAGACTCGCGGCGCGGTGCTGACCACGGGCACCTTCATGCGGGGCCTGATGCACACGGGGCAGGAGACGAAGCAGGGCGGACGATGCGGCGAGGACGCGACCAGCGCGGTCTCGCGGGCCCTGATCGACCTGGGCTTTGAGCTGGGGCGCCTCAAGACGGGCACCCCGCCGCGTCTGGACAAGGCCACGATCGATTGGGACGGCCTGGCCCCGCAGCCCGGAGACGTCGAGCCGCGGGCGTTCAGCGACCTGACCGCGACGCCGGGCCTGCGCGGGCTCGTGGAGTCGGGCGAGTGCCCGCTGGGGCTGGACCGGTTCCCGGTGATTGAGCAGGTCGAATGTCGCCAGACATCCACCACCGAGCGGATGCACGAGATCATCCGCGAGAACCTGGACCGGGCGCCCATGTTCACCGGCCAGATCGAGAGTCGCGGGCCGCGGTACTGCCCGTCGATCGAGGACAAGGTGGTGCGCTTCGAGGAACGCACCTCGCACGGCGTCTTCCTCGAGCCCGAGAGCCTGCGGACCCACAAGGACAAGATCTGGGTCTACTGCAACGGCATCTCGACCTCGCTCCCGATCGACGTGCAGGAGCGGATCGTCCGCCTGATGCCCGGGTGCGAGCACGCCGAAATCCTGCAGCACGGGTACGCGGTGGAGTACGACACGGTGCAGCCGCACCAGATCCACGCGACCGGCATGACCAAGTCGATCCCGGGCCTGTTCCTGGCGGGGCAGATCAACGGGACCTCGGGCTACGAGGAGGCCGCGGCACAGGGGCTGATCGCGGGCGTGAACGCGGCCCGGTTCGTGCGCGACGAGTCGCCCTGGGTGCTCGGGCGCCACGAGGCGTACCTGGGCGTGCTGATGGACGATCTGGTCACCAAGACGCCGACCGAGCCGTACCGCATGTTCACCAGCCGGGCCGAGCACCGGCTGCTGCTCCGGTCGGACAACGCGTCGGACCGGCTGACCCCGGTCGCCGAGCGGCTCGGGCTGCTGGCTCATCACGGGCTCGGGCGGACCCGTCTGGCGATGCACGAGCATCGTGCGGGCCAGATGTCGGCCGGTCGCGAGGCGATCGAGCGGACCACGCTCGGGGGCGAAGCGCTGGAGCGGCACATCCGCAAGCAGGGGTTCACGATCGAGTCGCTGCAAGCGGCCCTGCCGTCGTGCGACTTCTCGCCCGGGGTCTGGAAGACGCTGCACGCCGAGCACCGCTACCGCCCGTACATCGAGCGGGAGCGGAACGAGATCCGGCGTCAGGCGGAGATGGAGCGCAAGCGACTGCCCGACTCGCTGGACCTGGACGCGCTGACATCGCTTCGGTCCGAAGCGCGCGAGGCGCTGGCGCGGTACCGGCCCGACACCTACGGCCAGGCCGCTCGACTGGAGGGCGTCACGCCGGCCGACCTGACCCTGCTCGCGGTCCTGCTGCACCGCTCGCCCTCGAAGGCTTCTGATCCCAAAGCGCACGCCGAGCCGACGGACAACGCATGACCCTCCAGACTGTCCTACTCGATGCGTCGCCGCTCCTGCTTGGGGCCGGGGCGGGGCCCGCCGCGTTCGCGGTTGACCTGCTGAAGATCCTCGCCTGCGCCGGCCTGGTCGCGGCCCTGCTGGGGCGGCTGCGGATCGCGGTCATCCCGGGGTACCTGATCGCGGGGGCACTCATCGGGCCCGGGGCGATCGGGCTGGTGAGCGATACCGACACGGTGGGCGAGATCACCTCCGTCGCGACGGTGCTGCTGATGTTCGGCATCGGGCTGCACCTGGACACCTCGGCCCTGCGTCAGGGGGCGGCCTCGATCGTGGCCGCGGGCGCACTGTCCACCATCGCCACCGCCATGCTGGCGACGCCGATCGCGATGGGGTTCGGGCTCACGCCGCCGGAGGCGCTCGCGGTCGGCATGGCGGTCTCGATGTCCTCCACCGCGGTGGTGATGCGCCTGCTGCAGCAGCAGCGTGAGCTGTACTCGGCCCACGGTCGCATGAGCTTCGGCATCCTGCTGGTGCAGGACCTGCTGGTCGTGGTGATGCTCTCGCTGATGCCGGTGCTGGCGGACATGGGGCGCGGGTCCGAGCCCTCGCCGACTCCCTCGGTCGCGATCGACGAGGCGACCACCGGGATCGACGCCAAGACGCCGATCTGGGTGGCTCTGGTGACCGTGGCGCTGATGATCGCGGTCGGCAAGCTCGTCCTCCCCTGGTTCATGCAGCAGGTCGCCCGGGGGCGGAGCGAGGAGATCCTGCTGGTCGTCGCGGCCTCGGTCGCGCTCGGGGCGGCGGTGCTCACAGGCCTGGTCGGGCTGAGCCCCGAGCTCGGGGCCTTCCTCGCCGGGTTCATCCTGTCGTCCACGCCGTTCCGCTACCAACTCTCCGGCCAGATCTCACCGGTGCGTGACCTGTTCATGGCGGTCTTCTTCACCGCGGTGGGGCTGGAACTCAACCTGATGGGCATCATGCCGCAGCTGCACGTGGTGCTGTTCTGCACGCTGCTGGTGCTGGTGATGAAGACCACGGTGATCACGGGGATTGCCTGGGGCGTGGGGGCCTCGATGCCGGTCGCGCTGCGGTCCGGGCTGACGCTGGCGCAGGCGGGCGAGTTCAGCTTGCTGCTGGTCGCGACGGGGAGCGGGCTCGGGCTGCTGGCGGGCGAGGTCTCTTCGGTGCTGATCGCGACCATCGTGCTGACGCTGATCGTGACGCCCACGCTGGACTCACTGGGCGTGCGGTTCTCGGGCAAGATCATGCACCTGCCCGTCGCCCCGTGGTTCAAGCAGGCCGCGATCGGGGCCACGCCGGTGCTGGCGGACCTGGAGGACGACGAGGACGCGTGCCCGGTCGAGGCGACCGAGCCCTGCCGCGTGATCGTGGCCGGGTTCGGGCCCGTCGGGCGGGCGTGCGTCGAACGCCTCGACAAGGAGGGCATCGCCTGCACCATCGTCGAGCTCAACCCGCAGACCGTGCGCACGCAGGCGGCCCTCGGGCGGTCCATCATCTACGGGGACGTCACCAACCCGGACGTGCTCGAGCGGGCCGGCATCGACCGGGCCGAGGCCATCATCATCTCGATGCCCGACCACGAGGCCATGCTGCGGGCCGTCTCGATCGCGCGGCGTATCCGTCCCGACATCGACATCGCGGCCCGCGCCAACCTGCTCTCCGGCGCGATGCGGGCCAAGGAGCTCGGGGCGAACCGCGTCGCCGTCGCCGAGGTCGCCGTCGCGGACCACCTGGCCAACCACGCCATCCGCATCGCCCTCGGGCACGCGGCCACGCCCGAGGACACCGAGGCGGGCACCGCATCGTCATCGCAGGAGACCTGAGGTCGCCGCGCTACGAGCCCACGGCACGACGTGAAGGGGCCAGTGTGTGTGGAAGTGGGGGGGTGGGGGGGGATGGGGGGGGGGGGGGGGGGGGGGGGGGGGGGGTCAGTCGGGGAGGAGGCGGAGTTCGTCGCGCAGGATGGCCGCGAGCTCGTAGTTCTCGTCCATCAGGGCTTCCTGCAACCGCCTGCGGAGCTCGGCCTTCTGGCTGACGGGGAGCATGGGGACGAGTGCCTCTCGCATGGAGCGGAGCATCTCGGCCTCCTTGGAGGTCTCGAAGCCGTCCGCGTCGCCCTGCTTGGCGTAGGCCTCTTTCAGCGCATCGAGCCCCTGGTCGAGGGCGAGGATGGCCAGCTTCGGCTCCGAGTCCTTGATCGCCTGGCTCGCCATGGCCCGGGCACGCATCATCAGGATGTACGGGCGGTGCGACTCCAGGCTGGTCCGGTCGGACTCCTTCTCGGCGTGCTCGGCGAGCAGGTCGAGCACGCGCAGGTTCCGGGTGGTGTCCCGCACCACGCCCTCGAAGTCCTCGAGCACCAGCAGGGCCACATATCGGTGGTAGAACTGCAACGCCTCGTCCCGCAACGCGCGGCAGTGCTTGCTCGTCAGCGTGGGAGCGTCCCCGGGCTGGCCGCCCTCGGCGCCGAGCTCGATCACGTCGGGCTCGGGTTCCGGTTCGTTCGGCTCGTTCTCGGGCTCTTCGCCGATCTCGTCCTCGTCCTCGTTTTCGTCCTCATCCTGGGACTCATCTTCGAAGACATCGGGTTCGAGGCCGTCGAGCCTGGCCTCGTGGTATTCGAGGAGGCTGTCGTACCCGTGGGGTCGTTCGCCGTCTGGTCGGCCCTCCACGTTCATCTGGAGGAGGCCTAAGTCGAGTCGCACCTGGAGCTTGGGCTCCCCGTCGGCGCCCTCGATGAGGCGGACATGGAGCTCTCCGGGCTCGTAGGGCCATTCCTTGAGGATATCGGTCAGATCCCGGTTCATGGTCTCCCCGGGCTCAGGGCCCGATTCTGGGTCGTTTAAGGGCTGCCTGAGGCCCCGAAACTCGCATCGGACCATCCTAGCCACCCCGCAGGCGTACCAATCCTCCCAACCCCCAGCAACCCATCCTGAAAAAAGTTCGTGTTTATCCCCCGGGTTGAGGGCTTTTTCGCTTTGGTCGATCAGAGATTTCGGCTACAATGTGGCCGTGTAGGTGGACGGGACGAGTGGTTTGTCCCGGCATAACAGCTCCAGCCGGTGTGGTAGCCCTCTGGAGCAGGTGGGTAGGATGAGTGAGAGTCACGTGGTATCCACGGGCGCACGCGCGAAGTCGCGCGGTGTTCAGTCGGACATTCAACTGTATTTGAAGGCGATTCGCGAGACTCCTCTGCTCACGGCAGAGGAAGAGCGCGATCTCGGCTGGGCGATTATCAACGATAATTGTCCCGCCGCTCGCGAGCGGATGATTCGGTCCAATCTCCGTCTCGTCGTCTCAATCGCCAAGAACTACACCAACCGAGGCTTGCCCCTCACCGATCTGATCGAAGAGGGCAATATTGGTCTGCTTCGGGCGGTGGAGGGCTTCGATCCCGCGCAGGGCGCCAGGTTCAGTACCTACGCCTCGTGGTGGATCAAGCAGGGCATCAAGCGGGCGTTGATCAACGCCACGCAGCCGATCCACATCCCGGCCTACATGGTCGAGCTGATCGCCAAGTGGAAGGCCCATGCCCGCATCCTCGAGGCCGAGCTGGGGCACCCGCCCACGATGGAGCAGCTCGCCGAGGCGATGGATCTGCCCTTGAAGAAGGTCAAGATCATCAAGCGGGCCGTCAAGGCCTTCAAGACCCCGAGCCAGGAGCCGACCAACGCGGACGGCGAGCTGGTGGGTCTGTCCGAGATGCTCGCCGACCATCGCGTGGGCACCCCGGACGAGCGGACGCTGCACGACGAGGAGCTCGTGGTGCTGCGTCGCCTGCTCGAGACCATCGACGAGCGTGAGGCCGTGATCCTGCGTCTGCGGTTCGGGCTGGACGGCTCGGAGCCGATGACGCTGAAGGAGATCGCCGCGGAGGTCGGGATCTCGCGTGAGCGGGTCCGCCAGATCATCGAGGAGGCGCTGGAGCGTCTCAACGATCGCATCACCGACGACAAGCCCAGCCAGTTCTTCCGCCGAGGCGGAGAGACCAAGGTTGCCGAGTCCCGTCCGTTCGTCAGCGGCGACAACGCCGCCGCGGCAGGCTGACCGATCCGACCCGGACGCCGAGGAGCCACACGGCGTCCGCGAAACCCACCAAACCCGACGCCGGGGCGTGCGAGCGCCCCGGCGTTTTTCGTGCGCCCATTTGGGCCCGCGTGAAGCGGGGCGTGATCGGCGGGTGCCCGCTACCATCCGGACCCGGAAGTGAGCGAATACCAACCCCCCGACCGGGGTTCTCCGCTTGCCGAATCGATCCCTGTCCCCCGCCTCCCAGGAGCCGCGTGTGAGCCAAGACGCCCCCCTCAAAGTCGCCATCATCGGGTCCGGCCCGGCCGGCTGGACCGCCGCGATCTACGCGGCCCGCGCCAACCTGAGCCCGGTCGTCTTCGAGGGCGTGCCCAAGTCCAACCCCGGCCCGGTGCTGCCGGGCGGGCAGCTGATGCTGACCACGGACGTGGAGAACTACCCGGGCTTCCCGGAGGGCGTCAGCGGGCCGGAGATGATGACGATGTTCCGCAAGCAGGCCGAGCGGTTCGGGACGGTGGTTCGGGGCGAGGACATCACGCAGGTGAAGTTCGGGCTGGTGAAGGGCGAGCTGCACACGCTGACGACCTCCAAGGGTGTCACGGTGCAGGCCCACGCGGTGATCGTCTCGACCGGGGCGACCGCGAACTGGCTTGGGCTGGACTCCGAGCTGCGCTTGGCCCAGGCGGGCGGCGGCGTCTCGGCGTGCGCCGTGTGCGACGGGGCCCTGCCGATGTTCCGCGACCAGCCGCTGGCGGTGGTGGGCGGTGGCGACACCGCGATGGAGGAGGCAACGTTCCTGACCAAGTTCGCGTCGAAGGTGTACGTCATCCACCGTCGCGACGAGCTGCGGGCCAGCAAGGTGATGCAGGAGCGGTTCTTCGCCCAGCCCAACGCCGAGGTGCTGTGGAATAAGAGCGTGACCGACTGCCTGAGCGAGACCGACGAGCACGGCAACGAGAAGATCCGGGCCGTGCAGTTGGAGGACACCCAGACAGGCGAGACCAGCGAGCTGGTGATCAAGGGCCTGTTCATCGCGATCGGGCACACCCCGGCGACCGGGTTCCTGCGCGAGACGGCGCTGGAGTTCGACGACGTGGGCTACATCGATCTGAAGAGTCGCTCGAGCCGGACGAACATCCCGGGCGTGTACGCCGCGGGCGACGTGGCGGACGCCAAGTACCGCCAGGCGATCACGGCGGCGGGGATGGGGTGCCAGGCGGCTCTGGACGCGGAGCACGACCTCGGGGCGTGGGGCGTGATCTGAGGCCCGGCGCTCAGCCCGCGGCCTGTTCCATCTCGCGCAGACGACGCTCCATCTGGGCACGCATCATGTCCGCGGCCTCGTGGTTGTGCACGCCCTCGAGCGCACGACGCTGAAACTCGATCGCTTGCTCCACCTGGCCGTTCCGGTACAGGGCCACGGCGTGGGTGTCGTAGACCACGTAGCCCTCGTCGCCGGAGGCGATCTCCGCGGCGCGGGTCGTGAATTCGAGGGCGAGCGTGTCGTTCCGGTGGGCGGCGGAGTCGCTGAGCACGAGCGGCCAGGCGAGGCCGTTGAGCCCGAGGGCGTCGTCCCAGACCTGCTGGTGGGCGATGGCCCGTCCGAGGGTGAAGACACGCTCGGGGTCGGCCTCGGGGTCGTGCACGCCGGTCCAGAAGTCGAGCTTGGCACGCTTCACGATGGCCCGGTGGCGGGCCTCGGCCTCCAGCGCTTCGAGATCGGCGTCGCCGCTGACGAGGGCCTCGACGGGGCGGTCCAGGTCCTTGGGGTGCCCGATCCAGGCGATGCGTCCGGAGCTGTCCACGATGAACGCGGCGGGGATGCCGTTCAGACCGGCCGGGTGCATCCACCCCAGGAAGGCCGCCTTGTCGGTCGCTTCCATGGCCACGGCGTACCGCATCCGGTCGCCCTGACCCTCTACGAAGGTGCTGACACGGGTCAGGCGGTCTTCGCGGGTCTCGCCCTCTTGCTCGTCCCAGAGGTTGACGCTGATGACCCTCAGGTCGTCTTCGTAGTGCTGCTGCAGTTCGGAGAGGTGGGGGAACTGGGCGATGCAGGGGCCGCACCAGGTCGCCCAGAACTCGATGATGTGGAGCGTGTCGCGTTGGAGGGTCACCGCTTCGCCGGTGCGGAGGTCTGCGGTGAGCTCGAGCGGGGGCGCCTCGGAGCCGATCCAGAGCTCGGGCGGCTGGAACCCGCCGATGAGGGCCTCGAGGTCGAGGCAGCACGCCTTGGGACACTCGGGCTCGCAGGGGTCGGGCTCGGTTGTGGGCGCTGCGTGCGCAAGGCTCAGGGAGCATGTGAGGGCGAAGCCCAGCGTGCGTGGCGTGGATCGCATCGTGATCTCCTTGCGTGTGGTCGCGGTCTGGCGGGTGCTCCTACAAGCTATAGGAGGATGCGGGGCCGGGCAACGGCCCGGCGCGGGATCGCGTGCCACGGCGCGAGTGAAGTTCAAGCGTGGGGTGAGGTGCGCGCAGAAAAAAGCGGCCCGTGCGGGCCGCTTCGTGGGTCGGTGCGGTGGGGGGGTTAGCCCGCGGCCTCGATCTCTTCGAGACGGGCCTCGAACTCCTCGGTGTAGCGGCTCCACTCCTCGGAGTTCTTGACGAGCTGGAGGGCCTTGCGCTGCTGCTTGGCGGCCTCCTTGATGTTGCCGGTTTTGAACAGGGCGTAGGCGTAGGTGTCGAGGATCATCGGGTCCTCGAACTTGGTCAGCTCCGCGGCCCGCTTGCCGAGCTCGAGGGCGAACTCGTAGTCGCGGTGGGTGACCGGGCTGTTGGGATCGAGCACGGGCCAGGCGACCTGGTTCAGCATGCCGGCGTTGTCCTTGCCGTGCTGCATGACGAGGGCACGCATGATGGCATACCCGTCCTTGGCCTCGGCCTTCTCCTCGCTGTTCATCTTGGTCATGCCGGCGCGGTAGGCGGCGCTGACGAGCTGCTCGTTCTTGGCCTCCTGGATGGCGGCCTCGTAGTCGATCTCGCCGTTGACGGCGGCCTCGAGGGTCTCGTCGATGGACATGGGGTGGCCGACCCAGGCGATCTTGCCCTTCTGGTCCACGATGAAGGCGGAGGGGATGCCGTTGCGTCCGCCGGCCTTCATCCAGTTCTCTTCCATCGCGGTGCCCTGCTGGAGGGCGACGGAGTAGCCCATCTTGTCGCCCTGGCCCTCGACGAACTCGTCGATGCGGCTGATCCAGTCCTGCTGGCTCTCGGTGAACTCGCCGGTGGAGCGGTCCTGCTGGCGGTCCCAGATGTTGACGCCGATGACCTGCACCTTGTCGCCGTAGTGCTGCTGGAGCTCGGAGATGTGGGGGAAGGCGGCGATGCAGGGCCCGCACCAGGTGGCCCAGAACTCGACGACGTAGACCGTGCCGTCCTCGAAGCCGTCCACGCTGTCGCCCTTGACGAAGTGCGCGAGGTCGAGCGAGGGGGCGTCGTCGCCGATGAACAGGTCGGGCGCCTGGAACTGGAAGCCGGTCAGGGCTTCGAGGTCCACGCAGCAGGCCATGGCGCAGTTCTCGGGACAGTCGGCCTCGTGGTCGTGATCGGGACCCGCGAGGACGGGCATGGCCATCATCAGCGAGCCGGCGGCGACAATCATTCGGGCTTTGGACAGCATCTGGGTTCTCCTTGAGTATGACTTCGGGACCAATGCCTCGGCTCGCGGCCCCACCCGACGGCCAGTGGCGTGTACTTCGACGATACCTGAATCCGCCCGGATCGGTGCGGCCCGGGCGGGGAAACCCCCGGCAATTCACCAGTATTCCGTCCGGAACGCATCACTCTGAGGGGGGGCGGCGGCTTTGGGGGGAAAACTCACTAGAACTGGGGGAGATCGGCCTCGCCCAGCAGGTGGAACCCCTTGCGACGCAGGATCTGGCCACCCAGCGTGGGGTCGTCCACGGCCATCGCGATCGTTGGGCTCCCGTTCGGCTTGAGCATCAGCGGGTAGGCGAACGCGATGTTGAGCTCCGCCCCGAGCAGACTCAGGCAGAGGCTGCTGAGGGTGTGGCCCTCGGAGAGCTGCACCACGAGCACGTCGTGCTCGGAGAAGGGCAGGTTGTCCTCCTTGAGCAGCTTGCGGGCGACCTTCGCGCAGTTGGAGATGATGCGGACCACGGCGTGGTCGCTGGCCTCGTGCACGCTGATGGCGCAGATCTGGCACTCGGCGCCGTCGAAGTTCTCGACCAGGTCGAGCATCTTCCCGACCTTGTTGGTCAGGAACACGCTGAACTGCGTGACGGTGGGGGCGGCGTAGCCCTGCATGGTTTCCATCGGCGTAGACGCTTCGCTCAAGCCCGACCCTTCCGTCCTTGTTCGATCGCACGGGCGCGTCGTCGGAAGGCTGTTCCGACGACTCGCGGCAGAGGCCGCGTCAACCCAGTCTGGCACCAGATTACCGCACGTCGTGGTCGCACGGCAAGATCCGAAGCCGGGAAACACAAAGATGTTGCGAGCGCCGGCGCCGGGGTGGGGGTGGTGTTTGGGCACTCCCCCTGTTCAGGCGTTCCGGATCGGCGGATTGCTGTCAGACGGCGAAGCTGGAGCCGCACCCGCAGCTGGTGGTCGCGTTGGGGTTGCTGAAAACGAACCCGCGACCCATGATCTCGTCCTTGAAGTCAACGGTGGTGCCGCCGAGGTAGAGCAGGCTCTTGGGGTCGCAGATGACCGTGATGCCGTGCTGCTCGAAGGCCTCGTCGGAGTCCTTCTGAGACTCGGTGAGGTCGAGGATGTAGCTGAAGCCGGAGCAGCCGCCCCCCTTGACACCGACGCGCAGGCGGACCTTGTCGGCGTCGAGCTCCTGCTGCTCGATGATGGATTTGATCTCGCGGGCGGCGGTCTCGGAGAGGATGACGCCCTGGGCGGTGTCGGCGGCGGCGGTGTCTGACATGCACAACTCCTTGCGTTCCCGTGTTCTACGACGACGGGGCGACGCGTGTTCGGATTCCTGGTCCCCCAGAATGAATCGGCTCGGGACATCCTAGCCCGGCTCCCGGAGGCCATCGGCACCCCGGCGAGGGGGCTTCAGCCCGATCGGGGGGGCTGCGGGTCCGATCACCGGGGAGGGGGGGGAGGGGGGTCAGTGGCTGTGGGCCTCGGACTCCGCGGCGATGCCGTTCTTCTCCTTGTAGTCGGCGATGGCGGCCCGGATGGCGTCCTCGGCGAGCACGGAGCAGTGGATCTTGACCGGGGGGAGGCTGAGCTCCTCGACGATCTCGGTGTTCTTGATCTTGAGGCCCTCGTCAACGGTCTTGCCCTTGAGCCACTCGGTGGCGAGGGAGCTGGACGCGATGGCGGAGCCGCAGCCGAAGCACTTGAACTTGGCGTCCTCGATGTTGCCCTGCTCGTCCACCTTGATCTGGAGCTGCATGACGTCGCCGCACTCGGGTGCGCCGACGAGGCCGACGCCGACGTCCTTGCGCTCCTTGATCTCGGCCTGCGTGCCGAAGGAGCCGACGTTGCGGGGGTGCTCGTAGTGGTCGATGACTTTGTCGCCGTATGCCATATCAGGCCTCCAAATCGCCTGGGTTGTGCTGCCGAATCAATCGTATCTCGTCTGCTAGGCTTGGTGCCGTGGGGTCAGTGGGCGCCCCACTCGATCTTGGTGATGTCGATGCCCTCGTTGTGCATGTCCCACAGGGGGCTGAGCTCGCGGAGCTTGTGGACCGCCTCGACGATCTTCTCGCAGGCGTAGTCGATCTCTTCCTCGGTGGTGAAGCGACCGAGGCTGAGGCGGAGCGAGCTGTGGGCGAGGTCGTCCCCGACTCCGAGGCTCTTGAGCACGTAGCTGGGCTCGAGGCTGGCGCTGGTGCAGGCCGAGCCTGAGCTGACCGCGATCTCCTTGGTGGCCATCATCAGGCTCTCGCCCTCGACGAAGCCGAAGGAGATGTTGGTGATGCCGGGGATGCGCTTGTCGGCGTGCCCGTTGACCTGCACGTGCTCGCAGTGCTCGACGATGTAGTTCTCGATCTTGCGGCGGAGGGCGAGGAGGCGGTCGCGCTCGGAGTCCATCTCCTGGGCGCAGAGTTCGCAGGCCTTGCCGAGCCCGACGATGCCGGGGACGTTGAGGGTGCCGGAGCGCATGCCGCGTTCCTGGCCGCCGCCCTCCTGGATGGCGGTGAGGCGGACGCGTGGGCGGCGCCTGCGGACGTAGAGGGCGCCGACGCCCTTGGGCCCGTAGATCTTGTGGCCGCTCATGGAGAGCAGGTCCACGTTGTCGGTGTTGACGCTGGTGGGCATCTTGCCGACCCACTGGGTGGCGTCGGTGTGGAGGACGACGCCGCGCTCGTGGCAGAGGGCGCCGATCTCGGGGATCTCGTTGATGGTGCCGATCTCGTTGTTGGCCCACATGACGGTGACGAGGATGGTGTCGTCACGCATGGCGTCTTCGATCATGGCCTTGGTGATGAGGCCGTCGGCGCCGGGCTCGAGGTAGGTGACGTCGAAGCCGTCCTTCTCGAGGCGCTTGCAGGGGTCGAGGACCGCCTTGTGCTCGTGCATCGCGGTGATGACGTGCCCGCGGTTCTTCTCGCCGGCGGGCTTCTTGGCGTACATGCTCGCGGCACCCTTGATCGCGAGGTTGTTCGACTCGGTGGCGCCGCTGGTGAAGATGATCTCCTTGCGGTCTGCCCCGATCAGGTCGGCGACCTGCTGGCGGGCGGTGTCCACGAGGTCCTCGGAGGCCCAGCCGAAGGAGTGGTTGCGGGAGCCGGGGTTGCCGTAGACCTCGGTAAAGCAGGGGAGCATGGCGTCCACGACGCGCGGGTCGGTGCGGGTCGTGGCGGCGTTGTCGAGATACATGGGCAGCTGCGGGGTCATCGCGTCCTCCAGAGCACGCCGGGTGGGGTCGTGCAATTCAGAATCATTCCAAGGACAACTGTACGACAGGCGTTCGCACCAGACAACCGAACGGACGGTCAGAGGGCCCTGAATTCGGTCCTGAGTCGCCCCTGAGAGGCCTGGGCCCGGGGCACGCCGGGAGCGCGGGCGGGGTAGGAACAGCACGTCCGGTGAGTAGGGCGGGAACGGGAGGGCTGGGGGGGACGGGGGTGGGGGGGGTCAGGAGGTGGCGTCTGGGCGTTCGTAGCACATCATGAGCTTGTTGCCGGCCTTGTTGTGCCAGACCCGGGTCATGTAGGACTTGATGAGCATGAGCCCGCGTCCGCTGGGCTTGTGCAGGTTCTCTTCGAGGGTGGGGTCGGGGACGTTGTCGGGGTCGAAGCCCTGGCCCCGGTCCTCGACGGCGATGCAGACGCGTCCGGGCTCGACGGCGTACTCGACGGTGATGTCGGAGCCCGCGGCGTTCTTGTTGCCGTGCACGAAGGCGTTGGTGACGGCCTCCTCGAGCGCGAGGCGGATGGCGAACTGGGAGCTGGTGGGGAAGCCGGAGTCTTCGATCTCGGCGAACAGGCGATCCTCGAGCGCTTCGATCTGGGCCCGGTCGTGCTCGAGCCGGGTGACCGTGGCGCCGGGGATGTGCTGCTCGTCGCTCATGGAATGCGAAGACCTCGCTGGGTCTGCCCCCGTCGTGTCGGCTGGTGTGCGGTCGCTGGTGGTGCGTTGGTCTCGACGCGTGCGTCTCTCAGAAGCTTGAGAGGGCGTCGTCCCGGTTCTCGTGGATCTGGAAGAGCTTGTCCAGTCGCGTGATGGTGAAGACCTCGTAGATCTGTGGGTCGATGTCGGCCAGGCGGAGTGCGCCGGACTTGTCGTTGACCCGCTTGTTGATGGTGATGAGCGCGCCGAGGGCGGCGGAGGAGAGGTGGTCCACGTTGCTGAAGCTGATCAGCAGCTTGGGCTCACCCGTCTCGTCGATGATCTGACCGATCTCCTCGCCGATGGCCTGGATGTTGGCCTCGTCGAGGATGTTGCGGTCGAGGAACTCGATCTGTGTCACCGGGCCTTCCCGGGAGATTCGTAAGCGTGACTCGTGGGCGGCCATGCGTGCACTCCATCTGTGCCGGGGGCGATTCCCCGGGCGATGACTATAGAGCCCCGGCTTGTGCCGCGGCCCGTCGGGCGGAACGAAAACCGCCGGGCCCTCTGGGGGGCCCGGCGGTGTGTGTGATCGGTGTGGGGGGCGTGCTTACTCGAGGCCGAGCTGGTCGAGCAGGCCCGGGAAGTTCCGCTCCTCTTCCTCGTCCTGGATGAGGATCTGCGGGCGGATCAGGATGAGCAGGGTGCGCTCCTCCTTGGTGTCGATCCGGTTGGAGAAGAAGCGGGAGAGGATCGGGATCTTGCTGAGGACCGGGACGCCGGTCTCGACCTCGACCTCGGTGACCAGTCGCTGGCCGCCCAGGAGCAGGGTGCCCTGATCGGGCACGGTGACCGTGGTGCGGATGATGGTCTGACGGGCGATGGGGATCTGGATGAAGCCCGTCGCGACGCCGGCGTTGCTGGAGTTGTTGCCGTCGCCGCCGAAGACGGTGCCGCCGCCGGCGACCGCCTCGACCGTCACGGCCTCGCCGAAGGTGAGGTCGCTGATGCCGGTGATGACGGTCATGGTGACGTAGCGCCGGTCGTTGGAAACGACGCCCTCGATGTCGAGGACCACGCCGTCCTGGGCGACCGAGATGGTCGGGTCGAAGGCGGCGGAGCCGTCGGAGACGATGGGCTGGAGGTCGGAGACGTAGGCCTGGTCGCGTGTGACGGCGACCCAGGCGCGCTGGCCGTTGGTGAAGGTCAGGCGGGGCGCGGTGAGGGTGACGGTGCGCTCGTCGGCCTGGGTGGCCTCGACGAGGAAGTCAACCTGGATGTCGTCGAGGAAGCGTCCGGTGACGCCGAGGGCGGGGTTGGCGCCCAGGACGGAGGCGGCGATGCCGGTGGCCCCGCCGGCGAGCTGCTCGGTCAGGCCGAAGGAGTTCTGGCGTCCGCCGATGATGGACCACTCGTCGCCGATGGTGTTGGGTGAGTTGACGGGCTGCTGGATGGAGACGGGCTCGGGGACGCCGTCGCCGTCGGTGTCGATGAGGAAGACGCCGCCGCCGATGACGTTGTCAACGAGGTTGCCGTTCTCGTCGTAGTAGTCGGAGCCGTCGATGGTGGGGTCGAGGAGCTGGTTGAGCTTGAACTGGTTGTTGTCGGTGAAGTAGACGTCGAGGTCGAAGCCGATCTGCTCGAAGAAGCCCTGGCTGACGAGCAGGAAGCGTGCCTCGACGTTGATCTGCACGGCCCGGACGTCGCGGAGCATGTCGAGCAGGGAGGTGATGGCCCGGTGGGACTTGGGCGTCTGGGTGATGATCAGGACGCCGGAGAGTTCCTGGATGGCGCCGGTGTTGCCGCCGAGCTCGATCCAGCCGTTGGGATCGACGTTGTTCTGGATGACCTGGACGAGGTTGTCCACGCGTTCCTCGCGTGGGAGGCGGTCCTCGTCCTGCCCGCTGGAGCCCTGGAAGGGGCTTTGGCCGCCGCCGCCGGCGCCGCCGGAGGAGGTCTGCAGGTCGAAGTCGGGGGCGTTGTCGAAGTTGGGGACCTCGAAGAGGAGGTCGCGGATGTCGTAGCTCCGCATCATGGTGTTGCGCCGGAGCACGTCGTCTGAGGCGACGACGAGGATGCCGTCGATGACGGCCCACTCGGCGGGCAGGGCGGGGTCGGAGACCTGCTGGAGGACGCGGTCGAGCACGGTGGAGGCGGGGGTCGCGGAGGAGAGGCGGAGCGTGACGGGCATGTCACGGTCGATGCCGATGTCCTCGAGCGAGGTCCAGTCCACGTCGGCGTCGATGCCGGCGTTGGTGGCGATGAAGTCGATGACGTCCGACAGGGGGTTGTCGGAGAAGTCGATCGGCATGCGGGCGCTCTCGAGGGCCGCGAGGGTGGCGCGGTTCTCCTCGGTCTCGCCGCCCTCGAGCCCGTTGATGCGGGTCTCGGAGAGCTGTCGCCAGTTCGCGGGGTAGTCCATGATGTCTTCGGGGGCGATCATGGCGTTGGCGGCGGCGACCTGCTCCTTGGCGATGCCGAACTTCTTCTCGCCCTGGATGTGGGCGTATTCCTGCTCGAGGGCGGTGCGCCGCAGGATGTCACGCAGGAGGAGCCCGACGGGGTTCTGGGGGTCGAGGAAGAGGATCTGGTCCTCGACGACCTGGAGGGCCTCGCCGAACTTCAGCTCCATCTGGAGGGCGCGGACGCGGTCGATCGCCTCGAGGATCTGGCGGTCGCGGGTGCTCTGCATCTCGGCCTGGGTGCGTTCGTTCTCGCGTCGGATCTCCTCGGAGCGTGCCGCGGCCTCGGCGTTGCGCATCCGCTCTTCCTCGGAGTTGATCTGCGAGATCTTGGCGTCGTAGCGGGCGAGGAAGGCCTCGTACTCGGTCTGGCTGAAGACGCCGAGGCCGCGCTGGGCCTCGGTGCGTGCCTGCGAGGCGAGGGTGCGTGCGTTGCTGGTGTTGCCGGAGGCCATGGCCGAGTCGGCCTGCTGCATGAGGTTGTTGAAGGTGGCGCGGATCTGCTGGCGCTGGAGCTCGCGCTGGCGCTCGACGTCGGTGAGGACCTCGCCGGAGGGGCCGCCCTGGCCCATGAGCTGGACCTGGGCCTCGTCGCGACGGGCGGAGGCCTGCTGGATCTCGGCGTCGCTGAGGAACTGGCGGTAGTCGGTCAGCACGCGGTTGTACTTGAGGACCGCCTCGTTCAGCCGGCGCTCCTCGAAGGCGAGGTTGGCCTCGCCGAGGATGCTCTTGGCGGCGAAGATCTGGGCCTGGGTCAGCTCGTCGGGCTGGGTCTGGGCCGGGGGCTGGGTGTCGGTCTCGGGCTGGGTGTTGTCGGCGGTGGCGAGCAGCCAGTCGCTCTTGACGGGGCCGAAGAGGGTGAGGCCGGCGGGGATGGTCTCGCCCCGGTTGAGCTCGATCTCGGCGAGGCTGGCGCGGGTGTCGGCGACGAGGCCGGCACGGCGGGCGTCCATCGCGACGCCGAGGCGGACGACGCGGTCCAGCTCACGCTTGGCGGTCTGGAAGTCGCCCTCCTCGTAGGCGAGCACGGCCCGATCGACCGCGAGGGGGGCGGCGGGGGCGAGGTGGACGCGTCGCATGGTCACGCCGTCGAGCAGGCGGCGTGCCTTGGAGCGCTGGCTCGCGGTGGCGTTCTCCGCGTTGATGACCTTGCGGGCCTTGGTCTCGGCGGTGAGCAGGTCGTCGGTGGAGAGCCCCAGGGTGGCGGTCTCGAGGGCGACGTCGTAGGGGTTCATGCCGGAGACGCGTGCGTCGAGCTCGGCCTCCATGGTGCGGGCCTTGTGGAGCTGGGCGTCGCTGAGCTCGAGCTTGTAGTTGGCCATCAGCTCGAAGACGAGCGAGCGGGCGTGCACCACGGCGCCCTCGGCGGCGAGGCGGGAGGCCTCGAGCAGGACGGAGTCGTAGTCGGTCAGCGTGTCGCTCGTGACGGGTGTGTCGGGCGTCGTGGCTGCGGCGGGTGCCACACCGGCCGCGAACGAGGCGGCGGCCACAAGAAGGAGACGCACAGAGCGAGGGGGGGTCAATGGCATCCTGAACTCCAGATCCGCATCGGCGGTGGGGGGTGTGGGGCCTCGAGCGTCGCGATCCGATCCACGTGCCCGATTCGGTGCTCCCGCGTTCGAGGGCTCGCAGCCGTACGAGCCAACCAACTCCGGGTGGTTCGAATCCGCTTCGCGGAAACAAACCCCCCGGTGGAGGGGCAGGGTAGCGGCCTCAATCGCGAATCGCAATCCGGGAATGCGATGGAATGCGTCGGCCGCGTCGCCCGCAGGCGAGTGGTGATCCGGATGCGGGGCCGGATGCGTCGCCTGACCCCCGCCGATTCGCCTGAGGCGTTCGCCCGGTTCCCGCTCATCGCGTGCCAGGGCAGTTTTTCGGTGGGTGGGTGCGTCACGCGCTCAGCCAGCGCGCCCCGAGCACGCGCTCGCGGCGCAGCTTGCGGACATCCACCACGCCGGCGGACTCGTTGCCCAGCACCTGGCGGAGCATGTCCTGCCCCTGTTCGGGCGCAAGGCGGTCGAGGGAGAGCACGAGCACGTCGAGGATCTCGCCCCCGTCGTCCTCCAGCAGCCCGACGGCCCCCTCGTGGGCGAGCTCCTCGGCCCGCAGCAGGGAGCCGGCGGTCAGGATGACCTCGCCGAACCGGTCGGGCTGGACCGCCTCGCCCTCCTCGCCGGTGCCCCGCCCGCACCGGACGACGCTGCGCCAGAGCGTCATGCCCAGGTCCTTGCCGTCGTCGTCCACGTTGGTCTCGGGGTCCACGTTGAGCACGAGCTGCCAGGCCTCGCGCAGCTGCTCGACGATCTCCTCGGCGGTGAGCAGTTCGGGGCGGTCCTTGGGGGTGAGCAGGACGCCCCGGTGCTCGTGGGCCGCGGCGTCGCTGCCGGCGGGCTCCTCCATCTCCTCGAGCTCGAAGGCCTCGAGGATTTTTTCGACCCCGGCGCGGGCGCCCGGCTCGACCCGGACGGTGAAGACCTTGTGCTCGTCGAGGAAGACGTAGGAGAAGGGCACGTCGCTGACGGCCCCGAAGCCGACCATGCCGTCCTCGAAGAAGAAGGGGGCGAACCGCCGGACCCAGTCGGTCATGCGGTCCTGGCCGACGAGCTCGTAGGCGATGTAGGGGTCGATCTCGCGGTACGCGTCGTGCCCGATGAAATCGAGGATGGGGTAGACGCGAGCGGGCATCTGGGCGAGCAGGGCCCGCCACATGGGCTCGAGGCGGTTGGCGGGGACGACGATGTCGAAGACGTAGCGGTCGGGCCACTCCTCCCACTCGCCGCCCTCCTCGTCGCCGTCGCCGGGCTCGAAGGCGACGGAGTAGCCGGCGCGTGGGACCATCGGCTCGACGGGGGAGACCCCCATCGGGAACGGGAACCCGTCGATCTCGTGTCGCTCCAGATTCGGATCCAGCTCACACCTGGCCATCACGCCCAGCGTAGCCATGTCCGGCCGCGTGCGTGGCGCGCCGCTACGCTTCCTCCTCTTATGCCTGAGCACACCCCCGAGACCTCTCCCGACACCGGCGACGCCCCCGACCTGCGCGGGCCGCCCAGCCTGATCGCCCTGGCGGTCGGGAACACCCGCACCCGGATCGGGCTGTTCCGTCACAAGGAGCTGGAGCAGTCGGAAGCGATCGAGAACGACCGGCCCGACGAGATCGTCGAGGCGGTCGTCACACTGCATGGCAAGGAGGCGGCGGACCGGGACCCGGTCGTCGTGATCGCCTCCTCGCGTCCGTCCGTGTCGGACGTGCTGGCGGACCGGCTCTCGGGGGCGTTGGCCGTGCCCCCCTTCCAGGTCGGGAAGGACCTGCCGATCCACATCAATCACCTGCTGGACGAGGACGGGGCGAGCACCGTCGGGCACGACCGGCTGCTCAACGCGCTCGGGGCGTTCTCCCGCACCGGGCAGGCGACGGTGGTGGTGGACCTGGGCACGGCCGCGACGGTGGACTTTGTGGACGGGGAGGGGACGTTCTGTGGGGGTGCGATCGCACCGGGGCTCCGGATGATGCTCGCGGCCCTGCACGACCAGGCCGAGCAATTGCCCCAGGTGGACTTCAAGCCCGTGCCGGACGACCAGCCGTTCGGGGCGAACACCCCAGACGCGATTCGCCTTGGCGTCACCGCGTCGCTGCAGGGGCTGGTGCGGACGCTGACCGAGCGGTACGCGCTGTCGTACGGGGGGTACCCGCAGATCGTCGCGACCGGAGGGGACCTGGCGATCCTCGAGCCCGATGAGGTGATCGAGCACTTCGTGCCGGACCTCCAGCTCATCGGGATCCAGGTCGCCTGCGCCCGGGCCCTGGCCGAATCGGACGATGACGACTGAGACGCCACAACCGGGCCCTGCTACGACGGGTGCGGGGTGGTGGCGGTCGTGCTCGCCGAGCACGCCGGCGGCGCTGGCGGTGTTCGCGGTCGGTGGGGCGGACGAGCGGGCCCTCGACGAGACGCTGGACCGGCTTGGCGTCGGGCGTGTGGGGGTGGGGGAGGTAGTACTGCGCCGGATTGCGGGGATCGATACGGGACTGGTCGCCCGGTGGACGCCGACGCGGGCGGACCTGTTCCCGCACGCGGGCGGGGCGGTGATGCGTGGGCTGGGGCGGGCTCTGACCGAGCGGGGGCTGGTGCACGCGGATCGTGTCGATCCGCGGGAGTTGTTCCCTGAGGCGGATTCGGTTATCGAGGCTCGCGTGCTGGAGGCGTTGGCCCGCGATCCCTCGCCCCGCGCCACGGACCTGCTGCTCGATCAGGTGGGGCGATGGGAGGGGCTGGACCCGGATCGAGAGTCGGCGGTGGCGCCGCGTGCGTTGGATCGGCTGCTCCGGCCGGCGTTGGTCGTGTCGCTGGGGCGGGCGAACATCGGCAAGTCGTCACTGGCCAACGCGCTGGCCAGGCGCGAGGCGGCGCTGGTGGCGGACGTGCCCGGGACGACGCGTGACCACGTGGGGCTCACGCTGTCGCTCGACGGGCTGGTGGTCCGCTACCTCGACACCCCCGGCGTGGCCCGTGGCGAGGAGGCCGACCCGCTCACGGCACGCGGCGCGGAGGCGGCCCTGACGCTCGCCGCCTCGGCCGACCTGATCCTGGACTGTCGTGACGCGAGCGAGCCCGAGGACGGCGTGGATCTGCCCGGGGGCGTGCCCGCGCTGCGGGTGCTGCTCCGTGGCGATCGCGTGGAGGCGGCCCGGAACGGGCTCGTGACATCGGCCGCCACGGGGGCGGGGCTGGGGGATCTGGCGGTCGCGATCCGTCGGGCGCTGGTCCCGGACGGGGCGCTGGCCGACCCGCGGCCGTGGCGATTCTGGGAGCCCGCCTAGGATCACGACCCGTTTCGACCGCAACCCCAAGGGACACCGCCCGCTATGGACGAACGCCAAGCCCAGATCAAGGAAGGCGCAGGCCTCGAGGACTCCCGGATCAACACCGAGTTCCTCGACTTCCTGTCCAAGTGGTCCACCCCGTTCTTCGTGCTGCTGCTGATCATCGCGGGCGCGATGTTCGGGTACCGCAAGCTCGAGGAGCGGCGCATCGCGGCGATGGACCGGGCCTTCCAGGACCTCGCGCTGGCGACCCAGGGCGGCAACCCCTCGCCGTCGTCGCTGGCCACCCTGTACGAGGAGTACGCCGGGGCACGGGCAGTGGGGCTGCTGGCGAAGCTGCAGGAGGCGGACATCTACCTGAACGCGGTGCGGGCGGGTCTGGAGCCGGATGCCGCGATCGACCCGGCGACCGGTCAGCCCGAGGAGCGGTCGCTGCTCGACGAGGAGCGGACCGCGAACTACCTGGGCGAGGCGCTGCGTGCCTATCGCACGGTGCTCGATCAGGCCACCGAGGACGATCGCCCGATGTTGGCGGTGCCCGCGGCGTTCGGTGTTGCTTCGTGCCTCGCCTCGCAGGGCGACCTGGACGGCGCACGCGGCGCGTACCAGACCGCGGCAGAGATCGCGGGCGAGCACGGCTATGCCCTGCTGGAGCAGGTCGCGACCGACCGCATCGCCGAGCTTGACAGCCTGCCCGAGGTGACGCTGTACAGCCAGGACGAGCTTCCCGCGCTGCCGTCGGCGGACCCGGCGCTGGACGCGATCATGGGCTCGTTCCCGACCATCACCGAGAGCGGACTGGGCGAGGACGCCGGCGAGGAGACGCCCGCGGACGAGCAGCCCGTGGAAACTCCCGCCGACGCCGAGACCGGCGAGCAGCCCGCGCCGGCGGAGAGCGACGGCGTGCCCACGACCGGCAACGACCAGCCCTGACAGGCACCCGTGACCGACGAGCGCCCCGACTCCTCCCACGACACCCCCTCCACAAGCCCCTTCATCCTCCCGGGCGGCAAGGTCGATCCCGAGGCGGTCCGCGCGTACTTCGACCGCACGGCGTCGGACGATCCGGACGAGGACGATCGCCCCGAGATCCGATTCTCGCTGCAGCGCGATCACCAGACCCGGCTCGATAAGTACCTGACGAGTCGCGTGACCTTCATGAGCCGCGTGCAGTTGCAGCGTCTGATCGAGGAGGGGCACGTCACGGTGAACGACGGGCCGGCGAAGGCTTCGACGAAGCTGCGGCTGGGTGACAGCGTGTGCGTTCGCCTGCCGCGTCCTGCGAGCGGCGAGATCACGCCGGAGGACATCCCGCTGGCGGTGCTGTTCGAGGACGAGCACCTGATCGTGCTGAACAAGCCGCAGGACATCATCGTGCACCCGGCGCGGTCGGAGAACTCGGGCACGATGATCAACGCGCTGGCGTACCACTTCCGGCACCGGACGTCGGGCGAGCTCTCGAGCGTGGGCAAGGAGTACGCCCGCCCGGGCGTGGTGCACCGGCTCGACCGGCACACGTCGGGCTGCATCGTGTTCGCCAAGACCGAGGAGGCGCACTGGAAGCTGGGGGCCCAGTTCGAGCACCGTCGGGTGGACAAGCGGTACCTGGCGGTGGTGCAGGGGCGTGTCGAGCCGGACACGCAGGTGATCGACCTGCCGCTGGGGCCGCACCCGTCGAAGACGAAGGGGCTGCGCGAGAAGCAGGTCGTGCGGTTTGATGACCTGGGCAAGGCGTCGGTCACGATCTGTCGCGTGCTGGAGCGGTACCGGGTGCAGGAGCGTCCGGTGGGGGCCCAGCACTTCTCGCTGGTCGAGCTGGAGCTGAAGACTGGGCGGACGCACCAGATCCGCGTGCACCTGTCGCACCTGGGGTACCCGATCGTGGGCGACGACATGTACGGGGGCTCGGGCTTTGAGGCCGGGGGTCGCACGATCGAGCGACAGGCTCTGCACGCCGGGCTGTTGGCGTTTGAGCACCCTGTCTCGGGGGAGAGCCTGGTGTTCACGGCTCCGCCGCATGAGGATCTGGCGGCCCTGATCGCCCATCTGCGGGGTTGCGAGGCGAGCCCGGTGCACGCGGAGGGGACCGTGGCGCTGGCGCGCTTCGGGCTCTGACGCCTGGTCTCGGTCGGGCGCGGGTGGGTCCCAAAAAACTCGGACGATTGCTGGCATCGCCGCATTCTCGTGCTCTATTCGACTCAATCCGGCGTCCCGCGAGGCGGTGAACTCCCCGTGAGGGGAGCCCGTGGCGCGCCCTCAAATTGAGAGAGCACTCCCTATGCGATTGATCGCCTGTCTGACCCCGCTCCTGCTCGCTCCGGCACTGCATGCGCAGTCCATCGTGCTGGACGACTTCGACTCCGACCCCAACGACGAGGCGGGCGGAGTTCGCGAGATTACGAGCACCGTCAACTTCAACCCGTACGGCCAGACCTCGACCTTCGACCTGCTGACCGGCTTCTCGCTCGACGACATCGCGGGTGCGGTGGTGTTCAACTCCGGCATCGGCGTTGAGCACACGGGCATGATCAACTGGGACAACAACGGCGCGGGGCTGAACCTCGACGCGGCGGGTCTCGGCGTGGTCGGGTTCGAGTTGGATTTTCTGCAGATCGACCAGATGTTCGAGGTCTCGATCCTGCTCGAGACCTTCGACACGACGGGCTCGAGCGCCTCGCTGACCCGGAAGATCGGGCCGGCGCTGGCGCCGACGACCTTCGCCTTCGACATGGGTGATTTCTCGACGGTCGGCAGTTTCGATCTGTCGGACGTGGACTCGGTCACGATCACGTTCAACAGCGAGAGCGTCAACACGCCGTCGCTGGACTTCATCCTGACGGAGTTCCGTGCCACGGTGCCCTCGCCGGCCTCGGTCGCGTTGCTGGGCCTGGGGGGCCTGGTCGCGGTTCGTCGCCGCCGATAAGCGCGGGTCCGAACAGTGTTCAGTCGAGGCCCGGGCGTGACTGCCCGGGCCTTTTTCGTGCGCGCCGTGAGTGGCGGCGGCCCTGTTTTCCTCGCAATTCGTTGGCCGCACCCCCGAAGGTGGTGTCTCTTGTACTCGTGCAATCGAGCGTCCTCGCGTCACGACCCTTCGTGTCCGAGCGGCCTCGTCCAGACGAGAGAGGGCCGCTTCCGTATGCGGTGGACACGACACGCCATCACGATCGCGCTGAGCGCGGGCACGTCCGCGGCGTTGGCCCAGGACGAGGCCGGCTTTGTGCTCGATGACTTCGACAGCACGATCAACGACGAGCTGGGCGGGCCGCGCACGCTGTCGCTGGACGTGCTCGCCAACCCGTTCTCGCAGCTGACGCGGTTCGAGGTCGTGACCGACTTCGGGCTCGACGGTGCCTCGGGCGCGCTGGTCTTCCACGCGGGCATCGCCACGGAGCAGACCGGGACGGTCACGTACGACAACAACGGTGCCGGGCTCGGGCTGGACCTGAGCGGGTTCAACGGGCTCGAGCTCGACATTCTGCAGGCGGATCAGGGCTTCGGGATGAGCGTGCGCGCGGTCGATGCGTCCGGGCTGGTCGCGGACTGGATGGGCGTGGTGGACGCGACCGCAGTGCCGAGCACGCGGTTCATCGGCTTCATGGGGTTCGATGCGCCGGAGGGCTTTGATTCGAGCGCCGTGAACTCGCTGGAACTGGTTTTCAACACCGGCGAGTCGGTGGTGCCCTCGCTGGACTTTGTGCTGGGCGAGGTCCGCACGTCGGTGATTCCGGGCCCCGCCTCGGTCGGTCTGCTCGGTCTGGGCGGGCTGGTCGCGTTGCGTCGCCGGCGCTGAGCTCCCATCCGCGCCTCTCCCTGCAATCCGGTTCTCTCAACGTGCCCGGGGCCCGTGCGCGGGTGTACGCGATGAACGGATCCGGTTTCCGGGCTTGGGTCGGTGCGCCAGGCGAGCCGATCTGCGTCAGAAATCCGTGAATATCGGGCGGCGGACCGGCGTTCCGCACGCCGGTCCTTGATCGCACGCACCCCGGCGGTCGATACTCTTGTCTGCATGCATGTTGCTCATTGGACATCCCGGATCTGCTCGATCGGCGCGGTCGTTGTGGTGCTGCTGGCCGGGCTCGTCGGGTGCTCGTCCCCGCTGAGCCGGCTGCCCTCGGAGCGGTCGGTCGAGCCGACGGCGAGCCTGATCGAGGACCGGGAGCGGTTCGAGAACGACACGTCCTACTTCGCCACCTCGCGCGAGGGGGAGGCGGACATCCGTGTTGCGATCCACGAGCTCGGGCCCGGGGGCGGGGAGACCAAGCTGGTCTTCCTGCACGGGGTGTTCGCGGATTCGGAGTCGTGGCGGTACGTCGCCGGGCAGCTCGCCTCGGGGCACGACCTGTGGCTGGTGGACTCGCCCGGGTGCGGGGATTCTGAGGCGCCCCGCCCGAGCACGCTGCGCCCCGACGGCTATTCGCCGGGCGCGATGGCGGACCGCATCCTGCAGGCGCTCGCGGCCCGGCTGGAGCGCGAGCCCGAGAGCACACGCCTGGCGCTGATCGCGCATTCGCTGGGCGGGGCGCTGGCGATCCACATGCTCGCGGACCCGGGGCTGGAGCGGCGTCACGGGGCGGTGATCGACCGGATCGACCGCGCGGTGCTGCTCGCGCCGCTCGACTTCGCCCAGCACAAGGCTGACTCGGACATCAGAAGGCTCGCCACGATCGACGGCTTCGCGCTGTCGGCGGGCTCGGCGACCGGGCACGTGCAGGCCCAGTGCTGCGAGATGACCGAGCGCGGGTTCGGGGACCAGCGGTTCGCGGTGCGTGAGGAGGCCGAGAAGCGGTTCGAGATTCTCCACGACGGCCCGCGCCGTCGCGCGCTGCAGGCCCAGCTGCTGCAGGCGGTCGCGTTCGATGACGACTTCCTGCCCCGCTGGGAGAAGATGGAGCGTCAGGCCGAGCTGTACCAGCGGATCCGTGTCCCGACGCTGATCGTGTGGGGGTCTCGCGACGAGGTGCTGCCCGTCGCGAAGGGGTACATGTTCCGTGCCCTGATCCCGGAGTCTGAGCTCGTGATCGTGCCCGCGGCGAAGCACTCGGCCCACCTGGAACGACCGGTCTGGACCGCCGGGGCCATCGACGCGTTCATCAGCGGACGTGCGATCGCCTCGCCGGAGCGTCCGGCGGAGCTGGAGCCGACGAGCCAGACGTATGTCTCGGGCGATGTGAACGACTGAGCCGGGCGGAGCGTGGTTGGTCGCCGGGGAGCCGGCGTCGCTCAGGCCGCGTGTCTTGAAACAGACTGCAGGAAGGGCTCGATGGTCCTCGGGTTCGCGGCGATGACGTGGGTCTGGCCGGCCGCGAACCGTGCGTCCACCTCGGGGCGGACCTGCTCGGGGGTGTCGCTGGGGGTCATGGTCACGAAGACCAGGTCGGCGTGCTCGCGCCCGACCTCCTGGAGCGTGCGTCCGACCAGCGGCGAGCCCTCCTCGATGCCGATCTCGAAGAGGCGGACGCTCTCGGGCTGGATCTCGAGCGGGTTCATCAGCCGGCTGAGGGCGGGGTTGAGGATGGACTCCGCGATCTGGCGTCCGCCGATGAGTGCGGGCGAGATGACGTGGGTGGCGCCGGCGCGTCGGATCTTGCGGACCGAGTCGGTGTGCTCGGCGCGCGAGGTGATCTCGAGCTCGGGCACCAGGCTGTGGGCGCTGAGGGTGACGACGATGTTGTCCGAGTCGCGGCTCGAGACGCTGACCAGTGCGCGGGCGTGGTGGATGCCGGCGCTGACGAGCACGTCGTCGTCGGCCGCGTCGCCCTCGATGACGATCCAGCCGCGTTTGCGGAAGGACTCGACGGTGTCGGGGTTGAGGTCGATGGCGACGAAGGCCGCGCCCGCCTCGTCGAGCTGCTCGCACACGATCGCGCCGAAGCGTCCGATCCCGCACACGATGACGTGGTTCTGCAGACTGCCGATCTGACGGTGCATGCGTCGCTCCTTGTCCAGGCCGGTCTCGACCGCGGCCTGCATCACCTGCCCGAGGGTGTACGTCAGGCTCCCGATGCCGACGAGCATCACGAGGGAGGCGAACATCTGTCCGGGCTTGCTGAGCCCGTAGTCGCCGTACCCCACCGTCGAGATGGTGACGATGGTGAAGTAGAACGATTCCCACAGCCCCCAGCCCTCGATCAGCTCGAAGCCGAGCGTGCCGAAGCCGACGACGCCCCCGAGCAGCATCAGGCAGCGTCGCAGCGTCTGGGATCGCGTGTTGTCCTCGAGGGGCCGTGTCACTGCACGATGATCGGGTTTTTCTGGGACCGGATCGAACAAGGGGGAGGAAGCGGGATCGTGCTGTGCGGGTTTGCCCCCGGAACGGGCGGGTGCTGATGGGCGCGAGGTCGCGAATGCGGGGGGCTGGGCGACTATCCCAGCCCGAGCCACGATGCGACGGCCTCGACGGATGCGGCCTGATCCGCCGCGTCGATCTCCAGCACGGGCAGGCGGCTCGCGGCCGCGAGTTCGCGCAGGCGGTGCTGTTCGCTGATGAACACGCCCAGGTCGTCGTACTGGCTCGGGTTGCCGCTGACCTTGAGGCGCTCGGCTCGGGCCGCCTCGAATGAGTCCTCGTCCCGCACGCTGAGCACGAGCCCGAAGCCGGCGGCGCTGAGGCGTTCGTCGATCTCGTGGTACAGCGAATCCAGCCCGTCGTCCCAGCGACCGGCCCGCTCCATCTCGGCCCGCATCGAGAGATGGAACCGGTCCACGACCCAGGCTTCGAAGCGCAGGCAATTGAAGAGGTCGAGCCAGGCCCGGTAGGCGCGGACGGCGACGCCGCGACGGGCCAGGTCGAACCGGATCAGGCTCTCGCCCCAGGGCTGGTCGGTCAGCCCGCCCCACTCGGCGCTGACCAGCGGCGTGTGGTAGCGGTACTTGCGGGCACCCACGAAGCGGGCGTCCTCGAGCATGGTGTAGGCGAGTTCGGTCTTGCCGGTGAGGCGCGTGCCCTCGAGGATGAGGCGGGGGCAGAGCTTGCCGGAGGGGGATGGGACGAGTGAGGAGTCGTGACCATTCATTGTTTCAGCCTGTTCAATATCGGGAATGTTCACGAGTACTTGTATAAAGGTTAATAACGGAGTATTCTGTGGGAGGTTACAGGTGGGCTATTTTGATGATCCTGCGACGTGCCTGAATCGGAGCAAATTCCATGAAAAGTCCAATAGTTGGATCAGCTCTGCTTGCTCTTGTAGCTGGCACAGCATCATCTCGCCATGCTCTGGCTCAGACCGCCAACGCCTTTCCTGCGCAATTCGAACTATCGAGCCTGTTGCCAGCCAACGGAGGTGACGGGAGCAACGGAATTGTACTATTTGGTGTCGCCGGGAGTGATCGCAGCGGCTGGTCGGTCTCTTCGGCGGGCGATGTGAATGGTGACGGGTTTGGCGATATTATCATCGGTGCGCCGTATGCCGATCCGTATGGGAATGACTCTGCTGGTGAGTCTTATGTAGTGTTCGGAGCACCCGGTCTTGGCGTAGGGGGCATGGGCACGTGTGGCATCTTCGATCTCGCGTCGCTCGTCGGGATCAATGGCTTCGTGATCAAAGGGGTTGCTGGAGGTGACCGCAGCGGCTTCGCTGTTTCCTCAGCGGGTGATGTCAACGGTGATGGAATCGATGACCTGATAATCGGGGCTTGGAATGCCGACCCGCACGGGAAGGACTTTGCGGGCGAGAGCTATGTGGTGTTCGGGGCAGTTGATCTTGGTGTGGGGGGCGTGGGCACGGGTGGCATGTTCGATCTCTCGTCGCTCAATGGAGACAACGGGTTTGTGCTCAAAGGAATTGACCCATACGACGCCAGTGGACGTTCCGTTTCCTCAGCGGGAGATTTGAACGGTGATGGATTTGACGACCTTGTCATCGGAGCGTGGCTCGCGAATACGAATGGGCAGAACCTGACTGGCGAGAGCTATGTGGTATTTGGGGCGGCTGATCTCGGAGTAGGCGGCGTGGGCACTGGTGGATCCTTTGAGCTTTCTTCGTTGAACGGAAGCAGCGGTTTTGTGCTCAACGGGGTCGACGCACGCGATAGATGTGGAATTTCCGTTTCATCAGCGGGCGATGTGAACGGAGACGGCATCGACGACTTAATCATCGGAGCAAGGGAAGCCGACCAGATCGGAAAGGTGTTTGCTGGCGAGAGCTACGTATTGTTTGGGGCCGCAAATCTTGGTAATGGGGGCGTGGGTATGGGTGGAACATTTGATCTTTCATCGCTCAACGGGTTCAGCGGCTTCGCAATTCGGGGGATCGACGCGGATGATTACAGCGGCTGGTCAGTATCGTCGGCTGGAGACATGAACGGGGATGGGTACTGCGACGTGATCATCGGAGCGCCCGGGGCGTCGCCAAACGGAATTGCCCGCTCCGGCGAGAGCTATTTGATATTCGGTGCGGTCGATTTTGGTGTGGGCGGCGTGGGCGCGGGCGGCTCGTTCGATCCATCCTCGCTGAACGGAAGCAATGGCTTTGTGCTCAATGGGGTCGATGGGGATGAATGCAGTGGCTACTCAGTTTCATCAGCGGGTGACGTGAACGGAGACGGGATCGATGACTTGGTCATCGGAGTATGGTGGGATTCCAACCCGATCGGAAACGACCGCGCTGGCAAGTGCTACGTGGTGTACGGGGCGTCCAATCTCGGTGATGGGGGAGTTGGTAGCGGAGGTTCATTCGACCTCTCCAAGTTGAACGGTACCAACGGCTTCGTCCTCCACGGAATCGACGGCTACGATCTCAGTGCTCGCTCCGTCTCATCGGCGGGTGACGTGAATGGGGATGGGATTGATGACCTTCTAATCGGGGCTAGAGCAGCTGACCCGGACGGTCGCGATTTAGCTGGCGAGAGCTACCTCGTGTTCGGGCGAGACCTCGGACCATGCCCCCCTGACACCAACGGCGATGGCATCCTGGACAACGGTGACATCGGCGTGTTCGTTTTCCTTTTCCAGGCAGGTGATCTCGCGGCGGATTTCAACAGCGATGGGATTCTCGACAAAGGAGATATCGACAGTTTCATCACGTCGTTTCTTGCTGGTTGTTGATCCGGGGAGCGATTCACTTATCCACCCAGGCCAAAACCGCTCTCCTCCACTCGCAGCGTGCGGGTGATCTCGTCGGTTTTGAACCCGAGCAGCTTGGGTCGCACGGTGTTGCGGAGTGCCACGACGTCGTACAGCTCGTGCACCACGCCCTCGATCCGCAGCCAGTGCTCGGTGGTGCCGGTGTCGAGGTCGATGACGTGGAGGGCGCATCGCGGCGCGGCGGACTTGGCCGCGAGGTTGTCGTCGAGCGCGAGCCCCTCGAACGTGCGGTTGTCGCGTGCCTCGCTGAGGCCGACGATCGCCTTGCGTCCGACGAAGCTCAGGCCGCGGAGGAAGCCGGGGCAGAAGGCGACCTCCTGGAAGGCGCCGTCGCCCCGCGTATCGACGTACCCGAAGTGCCCGGTCCCGGCGTTGAGCAGCCAGACGCGCCCCGGGAAGTCAGGGTGCACACGCGGGGAGTGGGGCATGCTCAGCCCCTCGCACACACTCTCGCTGGTGCGCACGTCCATCAGCAGCCCGCCCCCGGCGCGGTGGTCGCGCCAGCCGTCGCTCACGTCGGACCGGCTGACCATGGTGACGTACGCGGGCTCGCCGGTCTCGGGGTCCACGGCCAGCCCGTTCAGATGGCACCGGTCCTCGGGCACCAGCGCTGAGATGAAGGGCGGTTTCCAGAGCGGCTTGAAGCTGTGCGTGTCGCTCGCGGTGCCGAGGCAACTGAACTTGGTCACGACGAAGACGGGCGTGCCGTCTGGCCCGGAGTGCACGTCGTGGATGTCGATGTCCCCGGTGGTGTGCCCGAGCGTGGGGACGTAGAGCCGGTCGTACCCGTCGCCGGTGGCCTGGCCGTGCGGCACGAAGTTCTCGAACCGCCAGAGCTGGTAGAGCGAGGTCATCCAGAGGGTCTGCGCGTCGGAGCTGGCGCAGAGCCCCATGCTCCGGTTGAAGGTGCGCTCGTAGGTGGACAGGCGTCCGTCGGGCTGCAGCCCGACCATGAACATCTTGCCGGCCTGGTAGGTGGTGAAGGCGAAGCTCATCTTCTGCTCGGCCATCCAGCTCACCAGGCCGCGTGAGGCGGTGATGACGAGCGCAGGCTGGTTCGGTCGTTGCGCGGCGGGGTCCCGGGGGGATTGGGTCATGGGGCGGATGGTACCGGACGCGGACCGAGACGTGCGCGTGCGAATTCGAGCGGACGATGCGGGAGAACGTCCGATTAGACGAATCGGTCGCCGGAATTCACTTGGTCCATTGTGCGCATGCCGGTACCTTGGGCGAACGCCGCCATGATTCTGTGCGGACTCGGAACGACCATTGTGTGACTTGGGGCCATCTGATGCACGACCCGCGAATCTGTTCGTCCGCGAGCCGCAAGACGCCGTTGCGCTCGATCAGTCTGCTCGCGGTCCTCGCCGGGACGGCGTGCTCCGCGCACGCGCAGACCCTGTCTGATCCCTTCCCGGACGAGTTCAACCTGAGCCGCCTGCCGTTCTACCAGGGGGAGGAGGGCTTCCTGATCATGGGCGTGAATCCGGGCGACAAGAGCGGCCTCTCGGCCGCGTCCGCGGGGGATGTGAACGGGGACGGGTTCGACGACGTGATCATCGGCTCCAAGTACGCCGACCGCAACGGCGTGGTGCTGTCCGGCGAGACCTATGTCGTCTTCGGGCAGGCCGCACCGGTTCCCGGTGGCGCGCTCAGCTTGTCGTCGCTCAACGGCTCGAACGGTTTCGTGCTTCGCGGCATCGACCTGGGCGATTTCAGCGGCGTCAGCGTGTCCGGGGCCGGCGATGTCAACGGCGACGGGTACGACGATCTGCTCATCGGCGCGTACGCCGCGGACCCCGGCGGCAGGAACTACGCCGGCGAGAGCTACGTCGTGTTCGGCTCGCCCACGGTCGGCGCGGGCGGATCGATGAACCTCAGTTCCCTCACCGGGCCGAACGGGTTCGTCCTGCAGGGCGTCGACGCCGGCGACCGCAGCGGCGACGCGGTCGCACGCGCCGGAGACGTCAACGGCGACGGGATCGACGACCTGATCGTCGGCTGCCGCTACGCCGACCCCGGCTCGTCGCCCTACGCGGGTCAGAGCTACGTGGTCTTCGGCGCCACCGACCTTGGCAACGGCGGGGCGGGCAGCGGCGGCACGCTCGACCTGGGCACCCTGAACGGCACCAACGGCTTCGCGATCAACGGCGACGAGATCGGCGACTTCGCCGGGCTCCCCTCGGCCGCGGCCGGGGACGTCAACGGCGACGGCATCGACGACCTGATTCTCGGGGCCAAGTACGCCGACCCCAACGGTGTCTCGTCCGCCGGCAAGAGCTTCGTGGTCTTCGGGGGGGCCGGCATCGGCTCGAGCGGCGCGTTCGAGCTGTCGGCGCTGAACGGGTCGAACGGGTACGTGCTCAACGGCATCGACACGAACGACTCCAGCGGCGTCTCCGTCGCCGGCGCGGGCGATGTGAACGGTGATGGTGTCGGCGACCTGCTCGTCGGGGCCCACCTGGCCGACCCCGGCGGCCTGAGCGGCGCAGGCGAGGCCTACGTCGTGTTCGGCGGGGCGGGCGTCGGTGCCTCGGGCACCGTCGAGCTGGACGCACTGAACGGGACCGACGGCTTCGTGCTCCACGGGCTCGCGGCACTCGACAGCTGCGGATTCTCCGTCTCCTCCGCGTGCGACTTGAACGGCGATGGCACCGACGACCTGCTCATCGGGGCGATGCTCGCCGATCCACTCGGAAAATCGAACGCGGGCGAGTCATACCTCGTCTTCGGCGGGCCCGGCATCGGTGCGGGCGGTTCGTTCGACCTCGCGACGCTCAACGGCTCCAACGGGTTCACGATCAACGGGACCGATCCGAACGACCAGAGCGGGCGCGTCGTGGCCCACGCCGGCGACGTCAACGGCGACGGGACCGACGACGTGCTGCTCACCGCACCCTCGGCCATGAACCAGGCCGGGCGGACGTACGTCATCTACGGCCGCAGCCTCGCCCCGTGCGACGCCGACGTCAACGGCGACGGCATCGTGGACAACGGCGACATCGGGGCCTTCATCGCCCTGTTCCTTGCCCAGGACCTCGCGGCCGACTTCACCGGCGACGGCATCATCGACAACGGCGACATCAACGCCTTCGTCGCCGCCTTCCTCGCCGGGTGCTGAAGGCGGCAACGGGGTGCGCCCCGTGCCCACGCGACAAGCACAATCCGAACAAATCGATTGCAGTTTCCCGCATGGCCTGTTAGGGTGTTTTACGCAAGCAGTTGCACCGGGCATCCCCGCGTGTGCATGCCCGTGCGTGAGGAGAGTCGAGTCATGAAGACTTGTCAGAGATCCGGCGCGTCCCTGCTGGCGGTGCTCGCCGGCGCGGCCATGTCGCGCCACGCGATCGCGCAGCCCAGTGATCAGTTCCCCGCCCAGTTCGAGCTCTCGAGCCTGCTCCCGGCCAACGGGGGTGACGGTTCGCGTGGCTTCGTGCTCTACGGGATCGATGAAGATGATCGCAGCGGTCAATCGGTTTCGTCGGCGGGCGACGTGAACGGGGACGGATTCGACGACGTGATCATCGGGGCGAGTTTCGCCGGTCCGAACGGCACAACGGGTGCGGGCGAGAGCTACGTGGTGTTCGGAGGCGTGGGCGTGGGGGCGCCTGGGCTCATCGAGCTGTCGTCGCTAAACGGCAGCAACGGCTTCGTGATCAACGGGATCGACGCGGGCGACCAAATCGGCCGCTGGGTCTCGTCGGCGGGCGACGTGAACGGGGACGGGGTGGACGACCTGTTCATCGGCGCCAACTTCGCCGACCCGAACGCTCAGGACAACGCGGGCAAGGCGTACGTCGTGTTCGGCGGGGCCTCGGTCGGCGCCTCGGGCGTGCTCGAGCTGTCGTCTCTGAACGGCACGAATGGCTTCGTGCTCAACGGGATCGACGCGGGCGACCAAAGCGGCTTGCCGGTCTCGTCGGCGGGCGATGTGAACGGGGACGGGATCGACGACCTGATCATCGGAGCGTCCCAGGCCGATCCGGTTGGGAGGTCTGGTGCGGGCGAGAGCTACGTGGTCTTTGGGGGTGCGGGCGTGGGGGCTTCCGGCGTGATCGAGCTATCGTCGCTGAACGGCACGAACGGCTTCGTACTCAACGGGATCGACGTGGATGACTACTGCGGCCGGTCTGTCTCGTCGGCGGGCGACGTGAACGGGGACGGGATCGAAGACCTGATCATCGGGGCGAGTTTCGCCGATCCGAACGGCAACACTGATGCCGGCGAGAGCTACGTGGTGTTCGGCGGCGTGGGTTTGGGGTCGTCGGGAGTCATCGAGCTGTCGTCGCTGAATGGGAGCAACGGCTTTGTGCTCAACGGGATCGACCCAGACGACCAAACCGGCTGGTCCGTCTCCTCGGCGGGCGACGTGAACGGTGACGGCGTGGACGACCTGCTCATCGGAGCCTTCGGGTCCCGCCCGAACGGAATCATTTTTGCGGGCGAGAGCTACGTAGTGTTCGGCGGGGTGGGCGTGGGGGCGTCGGGGGTGATCGAGCTGTCGTCGCTGAACGGCAGCAACGGCTTCGTGCTGAACGGGATCGATCCAGGCGACCAATGCGGGTTCTCGGTCTCGTCGGCGGGCGACGTGAACGGGGACGGGGTCGGCGACCTGATCATCGGGGCGAGACTTGCCGATCCGAACAGCAATCATAACGCCGGAGAGAGCTACGTGGTGTTCGGTGGCGTGGGCGTGGGCACTTCGGGCGTGCTCGAGCTGTCGTCGCTCAACGGCGCGAACGGCTTCGTGCTCAACGGGATCAATGTTGGCGACATCAGTTGCGTTTCCGTCTCCTCGGCGGGCGACGTGAACGGCGACGGCGTGGACGACGTAATCATCGGAGCCTATTTGGCCAACGGCAACGGGAATGATGACTCCGGCGAGAGCTACGTGGTCTTCGGGCGCAGCCGCTGCTACGTCGATCCGGCCAGCGACGACATCGAACTCAAGACGCTGCTGCCGCACTGCGCCGGGGACGGCACCGACGGCTTCGTCCTCAACGGCGTGGCCGGTGGCGACCAGAGCGGGCAGCTCGTGACCACCATTGGCGATGTCAACAACGACGGCCTCGACGACCTCCTCGTCGGGGCCAGCGGCGCTGACCCCGGGGGCCGGTCAAACGCCGGGGCGTGCTACGTCGTCTTCGGCGGCACCAGCGTGCCCGGCGAGCTCGGGCTCGGGGCCCTCGACGGCACCACCGGGTTCGCGATCCACGGCGTCGATGCGAACGACCAGCTCGGCATCGCCGCGGGCGCGGCCGGCGACGTGAACGCCGACGGCATCGACGACATCGTCCTGGGCGTCTTCCGGGGCGATCCCAACGGCACCTCCTCGGGCGAGACCTACGTCCTGTTCGGCGGCTCGGGGCTCGGCTCCGTGGGCGTGATCGAGCTGTCGGCGCTCAACGGGACCGACGGGTACGTCATCCACGGCATCGACGCCTCCGACCAGAGCGGCTTCTACGTCTCGGGCGCGGGCGACGTGAACGCCGACGGCGCCGACGACCTGCTCATCGGCGCCAACCTCGCCGACCCCAACGCCCAGAGCAACGCGGGCGAGGCGTACGTCGTCTTCGGCGGGGCCTCGGTCGGCGCCTCGGGCGTGCTCGAGCTGTCCACGCTCAACGGCTCCAACGGCTTCGTGCTCAACGGCGACGGCGCCAACTCGCAGGCGGGCAACGCCGTGGCGTCCGCGGGCGATATCAACAACGACGGCATCCCCGATATCGTCGTCGGATCCTGGTTCGCCGACCCGGGCGGGCTCGCCGACGCGGGCACGGCGTACGTCGTGTTCGGCTCGTCGAGCGTCGGGGCGTCGGGCACGATCGAGCTCGGCGCGCTGACCGCGCCGGCCGGGTTCGTGGTCGAGGGCATCGCCTCGGGCGACACGCTCGGCTCGGGCGTCGGCTCGGCCGGCGACCTCAACCACGACGGCATCGACGACCTGCTCCTCGGGGCCTGGGGCGCGGCGCCCAACGGGGTCAGCCGCGCGGGTGAGACCTACGTCGTGTTCGGCAACGCCGCGATCGGCTCGAGCGGGTCGCTGGACCTCGCCACGCTCAACGGCGCCAACGGGTACGTGATCAACGGCATCAACGAGACCGACCGGACCGGGCGGGCCTTCGCCTCGCTGGGCGACGCCAACGGCGACGGCGTGGACGACCTGCTCATCTCAGCGAGGCTCGCCGACCCGAACGGGACCAGCTCGGGCCAGAGCTACGTGGTCTTCGGCGGCGCGGCGGTGGGGGCGTCGGGCGTGATCGAGCTGGCCACGCTGACCCCGAGCGACGGCTGGACGTTCAACGGCGTTGACGCGGGCGACACCAGCGGGATCTCGGCCGGTGCCGCGGGCGATTTCAACGCCGACGGGCTCGGGGACCTCATCATCGGGGCGTACTTCGCCGATCCCGACGGCCTGAGCAACGCCGGCGAGAGCTACGTCTACTTCGGACGCGACCTGTTCCCGTGCACGCCCGACGTCAACGGCGACGGCATCGTGGACAACGGCGACATCAGCGCGTTCGTCACGCTCTTCCTCGCCCAAGACCCCATCGCGGACTTCACCGGAGACGGCATCATCGACAACGGCGACATCAGCGCCTTCGTCGCGGCCTTCCTCGCGGGGTGCTGAGGACGCACGCCGGCCATCGCATCACGCCGCAGCGGGCGTCTCGATACCAGCCCTCGGCGCAAGCCGAGGGACCCGGGGACCGAGGCAAGCCCGAATGAGTCCTGGCGCACTCGCGTCGATGCTTGCATTCGCGCCACCCGGCATGGGGAGCACCGTGCGTGACTCTGGCTCGCTCGCTCGATGCACCTGAGTCTGCGGCCCGATAGTTCTCGGGTCCCTCGGCTTGCGCGGAGGGCTGGTAGTTGGCATCGGGCTCGTACTGAAGCTAGCAATCCGAGAACCAGCCCTCGGCGCAAGCCGAGGGACCCGGGGACCGAAGCAAGCCCGAATGAGTCCGGGCGCACTCGCGCCGATGCTTGCATTCGCGCCACGCAGTATGGGGAGTGCCGTGCGTGACTCCGGCTCGATTGAGCGATGTACCGTGGTATGTGTCGCGGCCGTGTGCGAGTCCCTCCGCTTGCGCGGAGGGCTGGTAGTTGGCATCATGCTCGCATTGACACGCCGCGCACCCGACAGCGAGCCCGTGGCGAATCCCACGTCCCGGCCTTTCTCCGCGTCGCTCCGGCTCTCCGCGTTCCGGCTGTTACCCGATCCGTTCGACCCCGCCCATGTACCCACGCAGCGCCTCGGGCACCGTCACGCTCCCGTCGGCGTTCTGGTGCATCTCCAGCAGCGGGATCAGGATGCGCGGGCTCGCCGCGACCGTGTTGTTCAGCGAGTAGCAGAACGTCGTCTCGCCCTTGCCCGCGCTGCCGCCTTCGCGGTACCGCATGTTCAGACGCCGGCACTGGAAGTCGTACAGGCGGCTGGCGGAGTGGGTCTCGCCGAACTCGCCCGCGGGGACGCCGTCGTCGCCGACGTCGCCGCGTCCGGGCATCCAGCACTCGATGTCCACCATGTCGGCGTTCTTGACGCCCAGGTCGCCCGTGCAGCACTGCAGCAGGCGGTAGGGGAGGCCGAGCTCCTGCAGCATGTCCTCCACGAAGCCCATCATCTGCTGGTGGTGCTCGCGTGACTTCGCCTCGTCGGCGATGTCGATGACGACCTGCTCCACCTTGTCGAACTGGTGGATGCGGTAGAGGCCGGCCGTGTCCTTGCCCGCGGCCCCCGCCTCGCGTCGGAAGCACGTGCTCACGGTCACGTACTTCAGAGGCAGTGCCGACTCGTCCAGGATCTCGTCCTGGTGCAGCCCCATCAGCCCGACCTCGCCCGTGCCGGTTAGGAACAGGTCCTGCCCGCCCCCGCGGCTGGTCTCCTCGATGTGGTACGCCTGCTCGCGACCGCTCGGGAAGAACCCCGTGCCGACCATCGCCTCCTCGCGCACCACCACCGGGACCGACATCGGCGTGAACCCGTTGCGGTCCACCATCCGGTCGATCGCGTAGCGCAGGATCGCCTGGTGCAGGCGCATGCCCATGCCGGTGAGGACGTAGGAGCGGGTGCCGGCGAGCTTGACGCCGCGTTCGAAGTCCGCGAGCCCGAGCGACTCGACCAGCTCCAGGTGGCTCCTGGGCTTGAAGCCCCGGTTGGCCTCGAAGGACTTGTTCCAGTCCCAGCCGTCTGGTGCCCAGCGACGGACCTCGACGTTGTCGTCGGCGGAGGTGCCGCGGGGGACGTCGGCGTCGGGCGGCTGGGGCACCTGCAGCAGCAGGTCGGACAGCGCCGTGTCGAGGTCGCGGATCTGGGTTTCCAGGCTCTGGATCTCGGTTTTGAGCTGGTTCGGCTTCTGCTTGATCGCCTCGACCTGCTCCTCGATGCGAGAGCGGTCCGGCCCCTCGGCCCCCTTGAGCTGCCCCATCAGCTTACCGATCTGCGGGCCGGTCTCCTTGGCGAGCTTCTTCTGCTCGCTCCGGAGGCCCTCGGCCCGGGTCATGAGGTCGCGCCGCTGCACGTCGAGGTCCAATAACCGGTCGATATCGACCCGCATGTTCTTGAGCGAGGCACCCTCGCGGAAGCGTTCTGGGTCGTCACGGAGTTGTTTCAGGTCGATCATGGGGCGGATGGTATACCCCAGATTGCCGGACCCGTACGACCCGAAAAATCAACCGATTCCCAAGAAAAGGTGGTGAATCAGCGCATGGATCGTGCTATTCTTTCATTCAGCCGTGCCCAACGGATTGGTCCCTGAAGGGCAAACCACGGCTTGGAGTGAGAGATATGAAGTATGTAATTGCTGCTGCGGCAATGAGTTGCGCCATGGGCGGTGCCATTGGTACCGCGAACGCCGACATCCTGTACGGCGTCACGCGCACCCACCTTGTCACGATCGACACCAACAACCCCGGATTTGTGCAGGTCGTCGGGGCCCATGGGCTCGATGTGACCACCAACGGCTACAAGTCGTTCGGCTCGTTCGGGCTCACCTACAACCGGGACGACGGCAAGCTCTACGGGCTGCACTACGCCTACGACAGCAACACCGGCAACTTCGATCAGTCGCTGGTCTCCTACAACCTCCAGACCGGCCTCGGCTCCACGGAAGCCCACCTCGGCAACTCCGGCAACAACGACTACTTCGAGTCACTCGAGTACGTTGATTCCCTCGGCTCGCTCGTCGTCTCCACCGGGCTCAACCCCTCTGACGGCACCTTCACCCAGGCCCTGTACTCGCTCGACAGCAACGGGTCACGGACCTTCCTGTCCGCCAACGGACGCGACAACGACTACTCCGTCTACGACCACACCCGAGACGTCTTCTACGCGATCGATCCCAACGGCGTGAACAACCTCACCGCCGTGGGCCTGCACTCGGGCACCAACTTCGACCTGGGCAACCTGTCGAACGGCCTGGCCGGGGTGACCTACTCCGAGACCGACGACGCCATCTACTTCTTCGACATCCACTCGCAGCAGCTCGTGCGGGTCGATTCGTTCCGCGGCGTCGATCCTCTCACGCTGACCGACATGGGGCTCATCCTCGCCGAGGGCGACCTGCAGGGCCTCGCGACCGTGGTGCCCTCGCCCGCGTCGCTGATGCTGCTGAGCGCCGGCGGCCTCGTGATCTCCTCACGACGCCGACGCTGACCGATCCTTCATCGACTCCCCGCAAGGGGAGCTCTCCTCCAACGCGCCGGCCCTTGCGAGGGTCGGCGTGTTTGTCTCGTGACACATCAGCGCCCGCCGGCACGCCACGCGGTACGCTGCGGGTGTGAACCCGCTCCGGACCACCGCCGACTCACCGCTCGGGCCGCTCACGCTCGCGGCCTCGGACCGCGGGCTCTGCCTGTGCGAGTTCACCCACCCCGACACGCCCGATCCGGACCGCGTCGAGCGTGAGTTCGATCAGCTCGCACGCCTGCTCGACGCCCCCGCCACCAGCATCGCGCAGACGCACCTCGATCTCGCGGCCCGGGAGCTGCACGACTACTTCGAGGGGCGCCTCCGACGCTTCACCGTCCCGCTGCACACCCCCGGCACCGACTGGCAGCGCCGCGTGTGGCAAGCCCTGCTCGACCTCCCGTTCGCCACCACCGCCTCGTACTCGCAGATCGCGACCGGGCTCGGCTCGCCCGGCGGGGCCCGGGCCGTGGGGCTGGCCAACGCCCAGAACCGGGTGGCCGTCGTCGTCCCGTGCCATCGCGTGATCGGGGCGGACGCCTCGCTCACGGGGTACGCCGGCGGGCTTGACCACAAGGCCTGGCTGCTCGACCACGAACGGGCGGTGGCGGGCGAGTCGCTCTTCGCTTGACACGAATCGGTCTATCGGTCACACTGGCGAGGTCCGGCGTCCTGTGCTCAGGGGGTCCAGCCGTGCGATCGCGTGCCTTCACGCTCATCGAACTCCTCGTCACGCTCGCGATCATCGCGCTGCTGGTCGGGATCCTGCTCCCCTCGCTGGCGCGGGCCCGGGGCACGGCGCGTGACCTGCAGTCGCGTGCGAACCTCAAGGCGCTCGCCTCGGCGCACGCCGGGTACAACGCGGACAACGAGGACCGCATCCCCACGTTTACTGATCCGAGCGTCACGGGCCAGATGCAACGCATTCTGCGAAGGCGGACGGGGCGCACCGACATCGACGAGGCGATCCGGCGTCGCCCGTTCGTGCGGTACACCCACCTCGCGCTGATCGATCATCTCGCCTCCGACCTGCCCAATCCGATGCTGGTCAACCCGGCCAACCGTTCGCTGGTGGAGTGGTCCGACGATCCGCAGGCGGCCGAAGAGAACGGGCAATTGCCCTACCAGTCCGCGTTCGTGCCGCCCCGATTCGATGACGATGAAGGCTGGCGAGACTGGGGCGTGATCCAGGCCTTCGCGTACGGGACCAGCTACCAGTCCACCGCGGCCGCGTGGTGCGCCGACGCGGACCCCACGTTCTCGCCGGACCCGCAGAACGCGAACTTCTATGCCCCGCCGCGCGGGCGACGGGCGAACCGCAACCAGCGGCTTGCGACCGGGGTGCTCTTCCCCTCCAACAAGATCCACCTGTTCGAGGAGTACGACTTCCAGTCCGATCCACGCGGCATCTTCTGCCTGTATCCGCAGGCCAGCACCGTCACGCTCCAGTTCGACGCCTCCGTCCGCAAGCAGCGCACCGAGGAGCTCAACGCGGGCTGGTCGCCCGCGAACCCCGGCGAGGTCGCCACGCAGCGGTACCGCCCGATGGACAAGTTCCCGGCCTGGGCCGATGGCAAGCCGGCCACCAGGCTTCTCGCACGACACCGCTTCACACGCGAAGGCCTGCGCGGGCTCGATTTCGGCGGCGCGGAAGTCAATCTCCCAGAGACCGTCCGAGACGACCCACGCTACCCCGACTGACCCCCCCCTCCCCCCCCCTCCCGTTCCCCCCCTCAGAAGTTCACCGAACCACGGCGGATCATGCACACGGGTTCAGATCACCCGGTCGTTGCCGCCGTCGATGGGGATCTGCGCCCCGGTGGTGAGGGCAAAGGCGGGTCCGGCCATGGCGCTGACGAGTCGCCCGACGTCCGCGGAGGTGATTTCGCGCTTCATCAGGTTGCGGGTCTTGTACTCCTCGACGGTGAGCCCGTAGCGCTTTGCCGAGGTCTTGAGGGTGTCCTCGGTCCAGAGGGCCGTGTCGAAGACCGCGTCGGGATGGACCGTGTTGACGCGGACGCCCTGCGGGGCGAGTTCGAGCGCGAGCACGCGTGCGAGCTGGGTGAGCCCCGCCTTGCTGGCGGAATAGGCCCCGGCCCCGGGCCCGGGTGCGGCGACGTTGCGTGAGCCGACGACGATGGCGGTGGCGTCCACGCCGTGGACGAGGAACCGGGATGCGTGCTTGAGGAAGCGCTGCGCCCCGGTGAGGTTGACCCGGAGCGTGGTGTCCCACGCCTCGTCGGTCATGTCGGCGACGCGCTCACCGGGGCGGAAAACCCCGGCGTTGCTGACCGCGATGTCGATGCCGCCGAACCGCTCGACCGCGGCCTCGAGGCTCTGGCGCACGCTCTGCTCGTCGGTGACGTCGCAGACTCGCCCAAGCATCCCGGCTGCGTCGAAGGACTTCTCGATCGCGCCGTCGATGTCGAGCCCGACCACGACCGCGCCGTCGGCTTTGAGCTGTTCGCAGATCGCCCGTCCGATGCCCTGCATCGCGCCGGTGACGACCGCGACCTTCCCGGTGTGCACGCTGGGGGGGGCGGCCTTCTTCAGCTTGGCCTGCTCCAGGCTCCAGTACTCGAGGTCGAAGATTTCCTTGGGTGAGAGTGCCGCCCAGCCCGCGTTGGACCCGTCCAGGCTCTCGGCGGTCTGGATCGCCCACCGGGTGTGGCGTGCGATGTCCGCGATGATGGCGCACTCCTTCAGCGTGTTGCCGAAGGCCAGTGTGCCCCGGTTGCGCCAGACCCCCGCGCGGGGGGCCTGGTCCAGCATCGTGAGGCCCTCGAAGTGGTTGGCCTCGAAGTAGGCCCGGTACGCCTGCGTGTACGCCTCGACCTCCGGCACGCCTTCTTTCGGAGACTCGGCGAGCACCACGGGCACCCGCTTGGTCCGGATCACGTGGTCGGGCGTGATGGGGCCGCGCGTGGCGATGACCGCCACGTCGTCGCGGGAGGCGTACCCGACCGCGTCGCCACTCCGGTCGATCACCGCGAGCTGGGCCCGTCCGCGTGCGGAACTGACGGCCTTGCGGATCCGCGCCAGCCCGTCGAGGTCGAGCTCGGCCTCGCCCCCGGCATGGACCACGCGCCCGCGCTCGGCGAGGAACCGCTCGGCGCGGTCCACCAGCTCGATCATGCGCTCGTACGAGCCCCTGGCGTCCTCGCCCCAGGTGAAGACGCCGTGGTGCAGCAGGATGATGCCGGCGTATCGGCTCAGATCCTCGCTTGCGATGGCGTCCGCGACCTGCTTGCTCAGGATGAACCCCGGCATCACGTACGGCAGCACCAGGCAGTCGGCATACAGCTCGCGTGTGAGGGCCTCCCCGTTGGGGGTGTTGGTGAGTGTCACGACCGCGTCGGTATGCGTGTGGTCCACGAACTTTGCGGGCAGCACCGCGTGCAGGATCGCCTCGACCGAGGGCGACGGTGCCCCGGGGTCGAGCTTCTGTCGCGTCAGCTCGCGCGTCATATCCAGGTCGGACAGCTCGTCGAGCGTGGCGAGGCGTTGCGTCTCGGCGAGGCGGAGGGCCGTGAAGCCGGGGCGTTCGATGGTGCCCAGGTCCCAGCCGCTGCCCTTGACGAGCAGGGCCTCGACCTCGTCGCCGAAGAAGTCGCGGACGACTGATTTCACGGACGTGTTGCCGCCGCCGTGCATGACGAGGCTCTCGTCGGCTCCGAGCAGGCGTGAGGAGTAGACGCGCAGGTCGAGGTCGTCGTTGCACTTCGCCGCGTCGGCATCGTTCCAGAGACTCTTCACGCTCGGTCCTCTCTGCTCACCCGCTCGGACTCGTTATCGAGTCTGTTCCATCATCGCGATCAGTCGGTCCACGCATGCGTCCACGAACGCGTCGTCCTCCGCCCCGTGGTCGAGTTCGACCAGTTCCACCCCGCTGGGCATGCCGTCTCGGAGCGCACCGAAGAAGGCCTCATCGCTGGCGCGGTCCACCAGCGGGCCGCCCTCGACCGAGTAGCGGCTCACGCCTTTGAGCGGGATGACGAAGGCCGCGTTCCCCGTGGTGTGGGCGAGGCGTTTCGTGATTTCCCGGCCGACCGTCACGATCTCCTCGGCGTTGAGACGCGGAGCCACAATGACGGGTGAGTGGAAGACGAGCTGGTGGTCCTTCCACGCCTCGGGCGCGGAGTTTGGCTCGCACAGCAGCCCGATGTGCTCGGCCCCGCCCGGGCAGATCACCTGCGGGATCCCGAGCGGGCCCGCCACGGTCAGACGGGTCTCGTCGCCGGCCCGCAGTGCGTCGAAGCAGGAGTCCGCGATCTCGCCCATCGCGTAGTCGAACACGCCCGAGATCAACCCCTCCCGCATCATCTGCTCCATCGCGCTGCCGCCCGCCCCGATCGCGTGGAAGGTGATCACCTCGTACCCGGCCTCGTGGAAGCGGTCGATCGCCCGCATCGCCCCGTTGGTCAGCACGCCGAGGTTGGTCATCGCGACCGTGCCCTTGGAGTGCTCCCCCGGGTCGGCCGTGACGTCGTGCAGCGCCATCCCGTACGCGGCTCCCGCGGCGTTGGCCAGCATCTTGCGCAGCAGCGGGTTGAGCCCGAGGATGTCGCCGACGGCGAACATCATCGTGACGTCCTTGATGCCCACGAACTTGGACGTATCGCCCGAGGCAACCGTGGACAGGATCACCTTGCCGAAGCCGTAGGGCAGGCCCTGCATGATCGCCCCGCACAGGCTGGTCCCCTGCGTGCCGCCCAGCCCGACCGCAGAGTGGATGTCGCCGGACTCGATCTTGTCGAGCAGGATCGCGGTCGCGCCCTTGGCCATCACGGGTGCCGCGTGCTCGCGGTCGCCGTGCCCGCGCAAGGCCTCGATCGAGCTCCCGCCGGCCCGGGCGATCTCGTCCGCGGTGACGTCGCATGGGATGGTCGCGTCGCCGGCGACGCCCAGGTCGATCACAAACGCCTTGCCGCCCAGCGCTTCCACCCGCTCTCGCAGGTACGCGGCCTCGGCCCCCTTGGTGTCCAGCGTCGCCAGGATCGCGACCGTTCGGCTCATGCGGTGCTCCTTGAAGGAACGAGGGGGG
>Ga0209578_10000263_pt1 | contig 82228 bp, 83 predicted proteins | sample tdAd472_FD_187127 | JGI IMG/M metagenome (GOLD analysis project Ga0209578, IMG submission 187127) | Marine sediment microbial communities from the Atlantic coast under amendment with organic carbon and nitrate - tdAd47.2 (SPAdes)... | ecosystem: Environmental > Aquatic > Marine > Coastal >...
AAAAAACTAGCGGCGCGGCGCGCCAAGCGCGAAAACCACGCCCCCTAATGCGCCTCCCGCGGACATGAGCAGGAGGCCCGCGAACGTCCGTGCGGCGGGGACCGCGGTAATGCCGGAGTTGAAGACGACTGCGTAGTAGGCGTCGATCGCGTACATGGTCACAACGATGGTCACGAACCCGGCAAGAGCGTAGCCGAAGGTATGAAGGCCCGGCGCGCGCCGGATGACGAGGTGTGCCACCCAAAAGGCGATGCAGTATCCGATAAGAAGTATGGGTCCAAGGATCGGGGCAAAACCCCCAAGGTCACGCAAGGTTGCATCAAGGCGCACGCTCAAGCCGATCTCCGCGCCCGCGCCGGAAAGCGCGGCGAGATTGACCTGGGTTGCAATGACGGTCACAACCACCGTGCCCACAATGACAGCAAGCAGAAACGAAATGCCGATACGAATCCAACTCATCGCGCGCCCCTTATGATTGACCCAAATGACATTTGGTCCCACTTCTCTTAACATAATTGTGGATCGGGAATGAGAGCAAACCGCCAGGGAGCACTTCACATGCATTCTGTCCTCAAGCTTTTTCTTTGCGTGACGGCGGTTTTTCTGCCTGTGCTGCCCGTGGCCGCCCAGGAAAGCGACGTTCCCTATGAGATCGAGGTGATCGCCGAGGGCCTCGTTTATCCCTGGAGCCTCGCCTTTCTTCCCGATGGCGACATGTTGCTCACTGAACGTCCCGGGCGCATGCGTTTGCTCTCTTCCGCGGGCGAATTGTCCGCCCCGCTGGAAGGTGTCCCCGAGGTTTATTTCGTTCCCAGGTCGCAAGCAGGTCTTTTCGATGTGGCGCTACACCCGGACTTTGCAGAAAACAGTATCATCTACTTTGCCTATTCCTCGGGCGAAGATGATGCCAACATGCTGCAGCTCGCGCGAGCCCGGCTTATGCCGAGTACGCTTGACGATGTAGAAGTGATCTTCACCACCTGGCCCACGCGCGCCACCGCCGCGCACAATGGCGGACGGATTTTGTTTCTCCCCGACGGCACGCTTCTCTTGTCTGTGGGCGACGGATTTAATTACCGCGAACAGGCGCAGGACCTGACGAGCCATCTGGGCTCTTTCGTTCGGCTGAACGACGACGGCACAGTGCCGCCGGACAATCCCTTTCTTGGGGTCGAAGGCGCGCAGCCGGAAATCTGGTCGTACGGTCACCGCAATCCGCAAGGGCTGGCGCGCGATTCGGTGACGGGGACGATCTATTCCACCGAGCATGGTCCGCAAGGCGGCGACGAAGCGAATGTGCTCGAAGTGGGCAACAACTACGGCTGGCCCATTGTGACCACCGGGCTTGACTACACCAGCCAGCTGGTCACGCCGTTTACGGACTATCCAGGCATGGCTGGCCCCATTCACGACTGGGTGCCGTCCATCGCGCCGTCGGGGCTGGCGGTCTATCGCGGCGAAATGTTTCCCGAGTGGGATGGCGACCTCTTGGCCGGGGCCCTGATCGCGGGCGATGCGCCCGATGGCGTGACCGGCCACGTGCGCCGCCTAGATCTCGAAGATGGCGTAGTTGTGGGCGAAGAAATCCTGTTTGAGGAGATTCATGAGCGCATTCGCGACGCGCGCGTGGCGTCCGACGGCAGCATCTGGATATTGACCGACGCCAAGAACCAGTCGCCGCTTTCCAGCGAAACCTTTTACAGCCAGGTTCTCCGCATCACCCGCGCCGACTAAGATCGGCCCGGCCAACCTCTGTCCACCGACGCCCTTGACATAGTTGAATATTAAACGATATATAGTTGATCGTTGAACTAATGGAGTATGCCATGCAGCGGCGGAAATTTCTTAGAATTGCAGGGTCTTCGGCGGTTATTCTAGCTGCGGGGGCGACTGGATGGGGCGTCACACGCACCCCGACGCGGGCGCTTGCGCCATGGGATGCCGCGGGCGGGGCTGATTATTCTGATCCTCGGGTACGGGCACTTTCTTACGCGATCCTGGCACCAAATCCCCACAACCGGCAGCCTTGGATGGTGGACTTATCGGTGTCGGGGGAGGCGACGCTCCATTGCGATCTTAATCGATTGCTTCCCGCGACCGACCCCTTTAGTCGGCAAATCGTCATTGGCCTGGGATGTTTTCTTGAACTGCTGCGCCAAGCCGCAGCTCAAGAAGGTCTTCGCGCTGAGGTGACACCCTTCCCCGAAGGCGAAGACCCTGCGGCGCTTGATTTACGGCCCATTGCGCATATCCGTTTTGCGCAGGACCAATCGATTGTGCCCGACCCGCTGTTTGCACAAGTGGTTCATCGACGCTCAAACAAGGAAGTCTATGACACCGGCCGGCAAGTCGCGCCCGTGGCCCTTACGGCCTTGGCGACAAGCGCTGGTGCGAACGTGCGCGCTGGCTGGACAAACGACGCCGCCCGCGTCGCGGCATTTCGCGAATTGACCTTCGATGCCCTGAAGATCGAGATGTATACAGATTATACCATGCAAGAGAGCATTGATTTGATGCGCATCGGTAAGCAGGAAATCAACGAAACCCCGGACGGTCTTGCCTTTGGGGGACCCATGTTCGATACACTACATCTGTTTGGTCTTATGACCCGCGAAGCCCTTGGCGATGAAAACTCCATCGGCTTTCAGCAAGGTATTGAGATCTGGGATGGGTTGATGATGTCAGCAATGGCGCATTATTGGATTATTACGCCGGGCAACTCGAGGCTCGATCAACTCAACGCTGGCCGCGCCTGGGTGCGCACAAATCTCAAGGCAACTGAAATTGGACTGGGCATTCACCCTTTAAGCCAGGCTTTGCAGGAATATCCCGAAATGGATGAGCCTTTTGCCGAAATGCGGCGGCAGGTCGGCGCTGGCCCGAACGAGACCCTGCAAATGTTTGGGCGGGTGGGTTATGGTCCTGCTGCCGCGCGTACCCCGCGTTGGCCCGTAGAAACTCGCTTGCAAGGTCTTTCATGACGCACAATGGTCCTGACCCCGATCTTTTTGTTTTCTTCAATGAGATCGGCATCATCAACCAGCTCGTCACAACGCAGCTGGAACGGCAATTGCCTGACGGGTTGAAGGTTTCGCACTTCGGTGTATTGAGCCATTTCGTCCGTCTGGGCGGCGAAAAGACACCGGCACAGCTCGCCAGCGCCTTTCAGGTCACCAAAGGGGCTATGACCAACACGCTTGGCAAGCTTGAAGCGCGCGGACTTGTTCGCATTCGCGTCAATCCAGACGATGCGCGCAGTAAGTTGGTCACCATCACCCCAAAGGGGCGCAAAGTGCGGGATCAGGCCGTTGCGGCGGTTGCGCCGCTTTTCGCGGATCTGGCAGAGGTCATTCCCGCATCGAAGGTTGGTGCGATCCTCCCGACGTTGCAGGAGATTCGCGTCCTTCTCGACGAGGCGCGGAACTGAAGGGATCAGTAATGCGAGGTGAATCCGCCGTCGACGGCGATGATCTGACCACTGATGTATGATGCGGCAGGGGAGGCGAGAAACACTGCCGCTCCGGCAATCTCTTCCGGCAGGCCCCAGCGCCCCAGCGATGCGCGGCCCTTAAGCCAGCGCTTCGTGGACCGGTCGTCCACCATCTCGCGGTTTGCTTCGGTTGCAAAATACCCCGGCGCAATACCGTTCACGGTAATGCCTTGCGGCCCCAGTTCGGCGGAAAGCGCACGCGTTAGCGCATCAAGACCGCCCTTTGATGCTGTATAGGCCACATCGCCCCTCGCGATCTGCCCGGCAATGGATGTGACGTTGATGATGCGGTCGCCCTTGCCCATAAGCGCGGCGGCCTTTTTGGCAAGATAAAGTGGCGCGGCAAGATTGATTTCCATGAGCCGGCTGACATCGGACATGGAAAATTCCTCAAGCGCGCGGCGGTCGCGCTGACCGACATTGTTGACCAGGATATTTAAGCCCCCTTGGGCGGCCTCAATCTCGCGGAAAGCATCGTCAACGGCATATTGGTCGCTCACGTCAAAGGCAAGCGTCGCGCAGGCGTAACCTTTTTGGGTGATGATGTCGGCGGCCTGATCAAGCGCCACGTTGTTTCGCCCGTTGAGGATCACCTGCGCACCCGCGTCAGCGAGGCCCTTGGCAATCTCGAACCCCAACCCGCGCGCGGCGCCGGTCACAAGTGCGGTTTTCCCTTTGAGCGAAAAAGTCATGAGCGCTTTCTATCTCATGGAAGGCCTCCGCGCCAGTTATCGCGCAGCAAGCAATGCCTGTTCTTGGTCTTCAGTCAGCGATGCGCCCGCAACAAAAACGCCAGTTTCGTCAATCTCGGCCAGAATGTCGGCGATCGTTGCGGCCAAGGGCCTGTGGCTTAGGCCCGCCGCAAGAGGCTTCTTGAGACTTGCGCCCATCATGCCGTCAGAATCTTTCTTGTTGGGAAGCCACATGGGTAATCCGGTCCAAGGTGCCACCTCGTGCGCCAATAAGAAGTCGCTGCTCAAAGGCACAAGTTGGGAACTTTCAGGGGCGAGAGGCATCAGCGCATCAATCAAATCACCGAAGGTAAATGTCTTGCCCGGTCCGATAGCATTGAATATCCCGCCGCTGCGCCGCTCGCAAAGATCAAGTGTCCACTCAGCCAGATCATAGGCATCGATGACCTGTACTTTTGCTGTTCGGTCCTCGGGCACAACGATGTCACCGCCTTTGCGGAACCGGTGGGGCCAATAGGAAAAACGTCCCGTGGGGTCATAGCGCCCGACAATCAGACCCGGTCTGATGACCAGTGCGGCATCACCGTAAACGCGCTGCACGCGCCGCTCGCATTCGGCTTTTAGCGCCCCATAGGCCGCAGGTACCACCTCGGTCAATTCTTCAAGCTTCTCGTCCCAAGGGGCGAGGGGCGTGTCTTCCGTAATGGGCGCCCCACTTTCGTCCGCGTAAGCCGAAATCGATGAAACAAAGACGTAGTGAGGCGCCTTGTCCTTCAGGTAAGTGGCGCTCGCGTCCAAGTCTCGGGGAAAATAGCCCGACGTGTCGATGACGCTGTCGAACGAACGGCCTTTAAGAGCCGCAAGGTCCTTTTTCCGGTCACCGTGAATTTCCGTGACATCTGGATAAAGGCCTGGATTTCTCTGCCCGCGATTAAAATGCGTGACGTCCCAGCTGCGTGCCAATGCCCGTTCGGTCAGGTGGCGGCCCAAAAATCCAGAGCCGCCCAATATCAGTATACGCATGATCTATCCTTGTGCCGTGGGCCGAATGGTTATCTCGTTGATGGAAACGCCGACGTCTTGATTGAGTGCAAATAAAATGGCCTCGGCCACGCGCTCTGCCGGTTGGGCGAGCTGCCCTATGTTTCGTTTCTCAAAGATGCCGCGCACAAAGTCGTCGGTCACGCCGTCCACGAGTTCCGTAGTAAAGGCGCCGGGATAAATACAGGTCACTTGAATTTTGCCCGCGCCTTCCTGCCGCAACCCTTCGGAGATTGCTTTGACCGCAAACTTAGTGCCGGAATAAACCGCTGAGACAGCTGTTGTGGAAAGCCCGGCAACAGAGGAAACGTTCACGATTTTGCCCGCGCCGCGTTTCAACATGGGGTTCAGCACCGCGTTGATGCCATAAAGAACGCCCTTGATATTTACGTCGATCATGCGGTCCCAATCATCCACCGTGCCCGATTGAAGCCGCGAAAGGGGCATAACGCCCGCATTGTTCACAAGCGCATCGATTTGACCGAATTTGTCGGTGCCGACTTTCGCTAGATTGTCGAGGTCCGCGCGCTTGGTCACGTCGGTGACGGCAAAGACGGCATTGTCCGCGCCAAGGTCATCCACGAGGGCCTTCAGCCGATCTGCACGCCGGGCGCCCAGCACCACTTTGCCGCCGTTATCGACCACCATTTTGGCGGTTACTTCGCCAAAGCCCGAGCTCGCACCGGTAATCATCACAACCAGGTCTTTGATATTTTTCATGGGGGTCTCTCCTTAGAAGGGCGCCGTAGGGGAAAGCGTCGGAACCAACGCTGCGCCTTTGTTTTAGCTTATCCGCAAAGGGCCATTACTTGTCTAGGGCCTGTCCAGCGCCATAGGTTTTCCACAAAGAGTTCACGTAAAACAGGCGTGTCAGGACTTGTATCGCCCCCCCAGGATGGGTGACAATACGTCAGAATTTATTTCCCCACGTCCCATCAAGTGACGACCGACCAGGAGGCGATCCGCCATGTACAAGGACCATCTGAAACAGTTCTACATCAACGGCGCATGGGTAGCCCCGGAAGGCAGTGATACCCTTGATGTCATCAATCCGGCAACGGAAGACGCCATTGGTGCCGTCGCCCTTGGGTCCGAAGCGGATGTGAACAAGGCGGTCGCCGCCGCGAAGGAAGCTTTCGAAAGTTATTCGCAGACAACTAAAGATGAGCGCGTTGCCATTCTTGAAAAGATTGTCGCGGCCTATCAGGCCCATTACGCGGAAATGGCCGAAGCCATTTCATCGGAAATGGGGGCGCCGAAGAAACTTGCTGAAGTTGCGCAGGCGGGATCGGGCCTTGGCCATTTTGCCACCATGCTAGAGATCTTGAAGGGCTATGAATTCTCAAGTCACAACGGCACTACAGAACTCATAAAAGAGCCCGTGGGAGTTTGCGGTTTCATCACGCCGTGGAACTGGCCCATCAATCAGATCGCTTGCAAAGTCGCCCCGGCCTTGGCCGCAGGCTGCACCATGGTACTGAAACCATCGGAAATCGCGCCGCTTTCTGCATTGGTCTGCGCGGAAATTCTGCACGATGCGGGTGTGCCCAAGGGCGTGTTCAATTTGGTGAATGGCGATGGACCCACCGTGGGCCGCGCACTTTCGGGCCACCCAGACATCGACATGATGTCGTTTACGGGCTCCACACGCGCAGGCGCCGATGTGGCGGCAACCGCTGCGGCGGGCATCAAGCGCGTTGCGCAGGAATTGGGCGGTAAGTCCGCAAACATTCTGCTCGACGATGTGAATTTCGAAGAAACCGTCGCGCGCGATGTTTTCAACATGATGGGTAATACGGGCCAATCCTGTAATGCACCGTCACGCATGTTGGTCCCTGCGGGCAAGATGGATGAAGTTGCCGCAATTGCGAAAAAGGCCGCCGACAGCATTGCTGTTGGGGATCCCACATCCGAAGATACGCGCATGGGCCCGGTGGTTTCTGAAGCCCAATGGAACAAGATCCAGGGTCTGATTCAAAAGGGTATCGACGAAGGCGCGACGCTTGTGACCGGCGGAACGGGCCGCCCAGAAGGGCTTAACAAAGGCTACTTCGTGCGCCCCACGATTTTCGCAAATGTTACCAATGACATGACCATTGCGCGGGAAGAAATCTTCGGCCCGGTTCTTTCAATCCTTAGCTACAAAGACGAAGAAGACGCCGTGCGCATTGCCAATGACACGGAATATGGCCTTTCAGGCTACGTCTCATCAGCTGATACGGAAAAGGCGAAACAGATCGCTCGCCGCCTGCGCACTGGCATGGTGCACTTAAACGGTATGGGCCCTGACTTCGGCGCGCCTTTCGGGGGCTACAAGAAATCAGGCAACGGCCGCGAATGGGGCCTACACGGTTTTGAGGAATTCTTGGAAACCAAGGCCGTTATGGGATACAACAGCGCCGCTGAATAATCTTTAAGCGGATCAACTGATCTAAGGCGGGGTTTTCGGACCTCGCCTTTTTTATTAGTACCCTGGCACCACGTCACTGATGTGGAGCCCTAAGGCTTCGGCCACCATGAAAAGGCGGTCCTGGCCGAAATAAAGATCATCACCCACAAAGATTGATGGTGCGCCAAAGGCACCGCGTTCCACCGCTTCATCGGTGTTGGCTTTCAGCGCCTGCTTCCATTCGGGCTTTTGGTAAAGTGCGGCAAACACTTCCGGATCAAGGCCCAGGGCGCTCGCAACCTTGGCGATCTCTTCAGGATCGCCCATGTTCTTGGCGTCTTTCCAGACCGCATTGAACATGGCGTCCAGATAGGCCGGAAACACGTCCTCGCCTTGCAGCGCGCAGGCCCCGCGCATAATGGCAAGTGTGTTGACCGGAAAGTGCGGATTGAACGTGAACTCTACGCCGTATTTTTTGCACCACCGCGCCAGGTCATGGCTCATCCATGCTCCCTTGGCGGGGACAAACGCTGGTGGTGAATTTCCCGTCGCCTTCATCACACCGCCCAGAAACATGGGCCGATAGACAAGATCCGCACCTGCCTTGTCAGCGATCTTGGGCAACACGTGATGGGCGATATAGGCGGTGGGGCTAACGAAATCGAAAAAGAATTCAATCATCTTGCTCATGGGGATTACCACTTCTCACAATAGGGGCGCAGGTCAAGTTCAAACGTCCACGCGTTGCGCGGCTGGCAATGAAGCTGCCAATAATTCTCGGCAATATCATCTGGCTTTAATACATTATCAGCTGAGGGATCTTTGAATACGTCGGGAAAGTTCTCACGCCCCCAAGCGGTATCAATCATCCCGTCGATGATGGTGTGCGCCACGTGAATGCCTTTTGGCCCCAGCTCCCGCGCCATGGATTGCGCCAGATTGCGAAGCCCGGCCTTGGCACTGGCGAAGGCCGAAAAACCTGCGGAGCCCCGTAAAGATGCCGTCGCGCCGGTGAAGATGATGGTGCCGGCCCCGCGCGGTTCCATGCGGCGAGCCGCCTCGCGGCCGGTGATGAACCCGGCAAAACATGCCATCTCCCATACTTTTTGGAAGGTCTGCGCAGCGGTCTCTCCAATGGGGAACCAGACATTGGCACCAACATTGAAGACCACCACCTCAAGCGGTGCGATCTCGCTTTCGATACGGTCAAAGAGCGCGATCATCTGGTCCTCCTCGCGCGCATCAATACCAAAAGCGTGAGCCGTTCCGCCTTCTTTTGCGATTTCGGCGGCAAGGTCATCAAGGGCCGTTTGATTGCGCGGGCGGCGGGTAACACAGGTGGCAAATCCCTCGCGGGCAAAGCGCCGCGCAATGGCACCGCCGGTGGCATCACCCGCGCCGATAACCAGGCAGGCTTTTTTGTCAGACATGGGTCATCTCCTTTGATTGGGGATCATAGTGCAAATTCTTCTGCCGCAAGGGAAGGGTTGGGGCAGGGGCCCTGTTCCGCTAGAAAGGGGCAACTGAGAATCAGGAGACTTCATCCATGGCTTTACCCAAAGTGCTCGAAGGCCGTTTGCGCATTCCCTTGGTTGGGGCACCGCTTTTCATCATTTCAAATCCTGCGCTGGTCATTGCCCAATGCAAGGCAGGGGTGGTGGGATCCTTTCCCACATTGAATGCACGCCCTATCGAGCAGCTTGATGATTGGTTCTCCGAAATCAGTGAAACACTGGACAGTTATGCCGCCGCAAACCCGGACAAGCCCGTTGCTCCTTATGCAGCAAACCTGATCGTGCACAAATCAAACGACCGACTAGATGAAGATGTGAAGCTTTGCGTGAAGCATAAGGTGCCGATCGTTATTACCTCGCTGGGCGCGCGGCCTGAAGTCAATGATGCCATCCATTCCTATGGGGGTATCGTTTTCCACGACATCATCAACAACAAGTATGCCCACAAGGCGGTTGAAAAAGGCGCGGACGGCCTCATTGCTGTTGCGGCGGGTGCGGGCGGCCACGCCGGAACTCTGTCGCCTTTCGCCATCGTTCAAGAGTTGCGTGAATGGTTTGACGGGCCGCTGCTTTTGTCAGGCTCCATTGGCTCAGGCGAGGCGGTGCTTGCCGCGCTCGCCATGGGTGCGGACCTTGCCTACATCGGTTCTGCCTTCATTGCGACCACTGAAGCGCGCGCCGATGAGCGGTACAAGGAAATGATAGTCGAAAGCGATGGCGAGGACATCGTCTACACAAACCTCTTCACCGGCATACATGGCAATTATCTCGCGCCCTCCGTTGTGGCGGCGGGCATGGACCCCAACGCTCTTCCAGAAAGCGATCCTTCGGCCATGAACTTTGGCTCCGGTGGGAACACCAAAGCCAAGGCCTGGAAAGATATTTGGGGCGCGGGTCAGGGGATCGGCGCGGTCCACAAAATCCAATCCGCTGGCGAGTATGTGGATCAGCTCGCGCAACAGTATGATGCGGCGCGGAAGCGGATCGGCGTCTAATGCTTGATAATCAGCCGTCCCTCGACGTTCAGTTTTTGCGCGACCAGTTTCCGGTTTTTCAGCACCCTGAATATGGCGCTTGGGCTTACTTCGAAAATGCTGGCGGCAGTCAGGTGCCGCGTCAGGTGGCCGATGCCTTTCAAGAGGCCTTCACGCTCACCAAAGTGCAACCTTATTACCCTTATAAGCCTGCTATGGATATGGGCGATGCCATTGACCGGGCGACGGCATTCACATCGGAAATGCTGAACGTGCCCGCTGGATCGCACGCCATTTTTGGGCCATGCACAACGGTGAACATCTACATGATGGCTGAAGGGTTGCGGCCGTTGCTGCGCCCAGGCGACGAGATCATCGTCACCGATCAGGAACATGAAGCCAATGGCGGCGCGTGGCGACGGCTCGCGGACGAAGTCGATGGCGTGGTTCTGAAAGAATGGTGCGTGGACGCGAAAACTGCGCGGCTCAGTATCGACGATCTAAAACCATTGCTCTCAGAAAAGACACAACTTCTGGCCTTCACCCATTGCTCGAACGTGGTGGGCGAAATGCACGATGCGGCGGCTATTACCGCGCTTGCGCACAGTGCAGGCGCGCGGGTTGTCATTGACGGGGTTGCTTACGCGCCGCACCGGGTGCCAGATATCGCGGCCATTGGTGCGGATGCCTATTGTTATTCTGCATACAAAACGTTCGCTGCGCACCAAGGCGTGATGGCGGTGCGTGATGATTGGCTTGATCAGCTTGAAAACCAGGGCCATTTTTTCAACGGGGTCTATCCGGAAAAGAAATTAGTTCCCTCAGGTCCTCAGCACGCGGAAATCGCCTGCATGAACGGGCTTGCCGCATTTTATCATGAGATTTATGCGCACCACTTTGGGTCTGCGCCAAGCGGGAGTGCGTTCAAATGGGTGAGCGCGGTTCATGACATGATCCACGCCCATGAGACCGCTATCACTACGCCTTTGATTGACTTTCTGCGGGAAGAGCCGCGCATCCGCCTTTATGGCCCTGGGCAAATGGAGTTTGGCAAACGGGCACCGACAATCTCGTTCACAGCGGACGGCGTTCCGGCGCGCACCATCACCGCAAAGATGGCCGAAGTGAAAGTGGGCGCATCAGCGGGGCATTACTATGCCTGGCGGTTGATGAGCGCCTTGGGCATTGACCCCGAAGAAGGCGTCGTGCGCATCTCGCTTGTCGCTTATAACACCGATGAAGAGGTTGCCCGCGCAATTCAGGCCATCAAGGCTGCGCTCTAATAAAGTTTTTCTTGGACTTTCGGATCATAGGGCACCAGGTCGTCAAAGCGGCCTTCGCGCACGATATTCCCCCAATCCGGGTTGGACAGAAGCGCTCGGCCAATGGCGATGAGGTCAAACTCGCCGCGCGTTAGCCGCTCGATCAAACCATCAATACTGCCCGTGCCGCTACCGCTCCCTTCAACAACTGTGGTGATATAATCCGTGGTCAGACTAACTGATCCCACCGATATTGACGGCAGCCCCGTGAGTTTCTTTGACCACCCGGCAAGGTTGAGGTCGGACCCTTCGAACTCCGGTTCCCAATAACGGCGCGTGGAACAATGGAAGCAATCAACGCCCGCGTCCGCGAGGGGTGATAAGAACGCTTCAAGTTCACTGGGGTTTATCGCTAGTTGCGCTTCATAGTCCTGTTGTTTCCACTGCGAATAACGCAAGACAATGGGGAAATCTGGCCCCACTTCCGCGCGAATGGCTTTCACCACTTCTTCGGCAAAACGGGTGCGGCCAACCATCGAGCCGCCGTAAGGGTCATCGCGCTCATTGGTGCCATCCCAGAAAAATTGATCGATCAGATAACCATGGGCGCCATGGACTTCCAGCCCGTCAAAGCCCGCGTCCACGGTGTTGCGCGCGGCAGACACGTAAGCCCCAATGGTGTCGGCAATCTCGGCCTCGGTCATGGGCGCGCCTTGCAGCTTGCCAGGCTTGAAAAGGCCTGAGGGGCTGCGACTTGGCACATCCGGGTTGGGGGAGCGGTCTTGACGGCGCACAGCGCCTACGTGCCAGAGCTGGGGAAAAATCTTGCCGCCCGCGCTGTGCACTTCCTTGACGACACGCTTCCAGCCCTCCATCGGCGCTTTTCCTTCCAGCGTCGGCACATCGGGATAGAAAGCAGATGAAACGTCGGCGAGGTTCACGCCCTCGGTAATGATCAGGCCGGTGCCGCCTTCGGCGCGGCGGCGATAATAGGCGGTAACATCTTCGCCCGGCACAAGGCCGGGGCTCTTCATCCGTGTCATGGGGGCCATGACAATGCGGTTGGGAATTTCAACGCCTTTGAGCGTGAAGGGCGTATACAAAATCGAGGTGTCGGTCATAGGGCTTACCCGGTGATTGCAGTTTGAAGCAAACATAGGCGGGGTGCCGAGTGCGGGAAACCCTGCCGTTACGTCAGCGCGGTTCTATTTGGCAAGTTGCCCGTCAAGCCAGGCACGGAAATGCGCAAGCGGCGCTTCAAGCCGGGGGGCAAGCGGCCCGTGGATGGCATAGGGGCTTTGCAGTCCGGCCTGCACGCCCTCGCACACGGGGATGTCTTCGAGGTGAACCGCTTTGGTCAGCTCAAGTGCGCCCTTGACCTCATCTGGATTGGCGGCTCTTGCGGCATCAAGAAAGACGTGCACGGTTAGATCGAAGTGGTCATGACGCAGATTGCTCATCTGATACCAGGTTAGATAGGGCTGTGGGCCTGGCGCAATTGCAAACAACATATTGGGATAAAGGCACATGGCCCAAAGGGGGTCGTGCTCTTCGTCAACTGCCGGCATGTTAAGCACGGAGAACGGCCCGTCCTGATCCAGCCTTCCGGATTTTATTGCGGGCAATGCGGGCTGAAGCGTATCGCGGTGAGGGCCAATGTGGTGGTAGGCCCCGGTAAAATTCTCCACCATTACCTTCCAATTCCAGGGCGAGGCAAACTCCAATGCGCCCACATGAACGAGATCACCCAGATTGGAAGGGGCGACAAGCTCCGCCAGCTCTTTGATCTGCGGGCTTAAGGGATCGGCATGGCGATCGCGATTGACGAAAATGAAGCCTTGCCAGAATTCAGTTTGAAGGCAGGGCAAGCGATAGGCGCTCATGTCAATGCCGCTGCCCTTCTCAATGAGCGGCATGGATTTGAGCTGCCCATCCAGGTCATAGGCCCACAGATGATAGGGGCAAGTGAGCACATGGGTGTTGCCGACCCCTTGCGCGATGGGCATTGCCCGATGCAGGCACACATTCGAGAGCGCGCGAATTTCATCGTCCTTGCCGCGCACGACAATAATCGGGGCGCCGAACAGATCAGCGGTGACATAGTCGCCAGGGTTTCGAAGCTGGCTCACGTGCCCCACGCATATCCAGGACTTACGAAATACCTTAGCGATTTCCGCGTCAAAGAAGTCCGGGTCGGTAAAAGATTGCGGGCTACCTGCAAGCACCGGATTGGAAGTCGTCATCTTTGGCCCTATAACCGTCACAACAAGAAGTCGTCAGTATGGAAGCTGGCACTCAATGCCTCAACAGGGAAACGCCATGAATAGCCATGAAACGCTGCCGTTAACCGACTTTCGCGAATACCCAGTGGAGGAGATGAAGTCCCGCGCGCAGGATTTCTATGAAGAGATTAAGCGGCGCCATACCTTGCGGCAGTTTTCTGATCGCCAAGTTCCGCCCGAAGTGATCGAAGCCTGTATCAAGGCATCGGGAACCGCGCCATCGGGGGCAAACCATCAACCCTGGCACTTTGCCGTCATTGCCGATCCGGCCATCAAGAAACAAGTGCGAGAGGCCGCGGAGGAAGAAGAGCGCGCCTTTTATGCGGAACGCGCGAGCGAGGAATGGCTCAAGGCGCTTGCCCCGCTGGGCACCGACGATAGCAAACCCTATCTTGAGACCGCGCCTTATCTGATTGCCATATTCGGCCAACGGCGAGGCGGGATTGAGCCGGAGCAGAACGTAAAAAATTATTATGTTACGGAGTCAGTGGGTATCGCGACCGGCTTTTTAATCGCCGGGCTTCATCACGCGGGACTCGCGACGCTCACACACACGCCCGCACCCATGAATTTCTTGAGCAAGATTTGCGGACGTCCCGAAACGGAAAAACCATTTTTGCTGTTAGTGGTGGGTTATCCCGCAGCGGATGCAAGCATCCCTGTGCACGCAACACTCAAAAAACCCCTCGATCAAATCTCGACCTGGCTTTAGGAATCAGAATGTCCAAACCTGCAAACCGATCCAGCCCCATTGGGAAAGCCAAAGACAACCCCCAAGGATAAGGCCCAAGGCGAGGACGTGGTACCCGCGTTTGCCGGGTCCTGCTTCTCCTTCGGACAGAACGGCGGTCCAAAGGCCGACGGCGGCAAAAAATGGCGCGGCTATGGTTAGTGTAAAGATCGCCAAGGTAAGGGGTGACAGGTTCGCCACTTGCGCCATTTGGGTATAATGCATTTGCGCAACGTCATAGAACAAGTAGGCAATCGCCGCGACCGATAGCCCTGACAACATGGCGAGCGGACGCAGCAAGGGTGGGCCATGGCGTTTCGGTGGTGCGGGCTTCTTGCGGATCACGCGGAGCATGAAAAGTGGTATACGGAGCAATTCATACCCAAGTGCCATTGCGGCGCCCACGGCTATGCCAATGGGAATGAGTAACCGCAGCAAATATTGCCAGAGCGGTGCCTGAACGTAAGTGACATTTGAATACCGCAGCTCATGCCGGTAGGTGCGATCCAGCGCCCGCACGAATGAGCTTTCAGCCCTTTCCAGGCGGCGCATGGTGTATTCCCCGTTGGGAACGCGCGGGGCCCCCGCAACCACGAGACCAGTTTCTTCGTTGAAAGTTGCGCGGATGGGGGTGGCAAAAGCCTGCATCGCTTCGTCAAATCGACCCCGCGGCGTGCGCGAATAGTAATAGCCCGCATAGGCGGCGAGCTCACCCTGGTCCACCTCATAGGGCGCGGGAAGGTCAGGTACAAAATCACGCAGAATGAAATTCGCCAAAGTTTCCGTCAGTGTTTGCGCCGTGCCGCCGCCCTCGCCGTTGAGCATGATGACATAACCATCACGCAACTCAGGGGAGTAAGCATATGTGGCGTTGAAGGCATCGATGGACCCGCCGTGCCCACGAAAGACAAGGCTGTCGTGATAGACCGGGCCGTTGCCCAGCCCATAGGCCGCATCAAGGCGGTAGTATTGCACCGCTTCTAAGGTTTCTGAGCGTTCGATGCGATTGACACTTTCGGGCGATAGCAACCGCACGCCATCTACTTCCCCACGCCCAATCAGCATACGAACGAAATGAGATAGCTCCAATGCGGTGGTATTCAGCGCCCCAGAGGGACGCATCAGAATGTGAAAATAAGGAACCGGTTCCTCAAGGCTTTCCGTGTAACTGTTGGAAATGCGCCGCTCAACCGCCCGCGTGAGTTGAAGGTCCGATACCCTCATCCCAAGGGGGCGCAGCACCGCCTGTCTTAAGATCGTGTCGAAGTCCTGACCGCGAACAAGTTCCAAGGCGCGCGCCGCAATAGGGGGGCCGGAGTTGGCATATGACTGATAGGTGCCGGGCCGCCACCGGCTGATGCGATTTCGCGGGTTGATGGCAAGGCCTTGGGCAATAGTGATGTCGGGATCGCTCATCAAAAATTCTTGCAGCGATATGTCGTAAAATCCTGCGGTGTGTTCCATGACATGGGCAAGGGTCAGGGGGTCGGTGTCCTCCCACGGATTGATGAATGCCACATCAGGGGCGGCGTCCGCGACGGCCATATCGAGACTCAAGAGCCCGTCTTCCACCGCCATCATGAGGGCGACCCCTACAAAGGATTTTGAAATGCTGCCGGCGCGAAACACAGTGTTTGGGGTGACCGGGGTTTCTGCCTCGCGGTTTGAAACACCGTAAGTATAAGAGAGCGAAACCTCACCATCTTCAATGAGAACGATCTGGGCGCCGGGTATTGGGCTCGCTTCGAGGACTTCATCCAAAGTATTGATGAGCTCATTGCGGGTTTGAGGAGAAACGGATGAGTTCTCATCCTGCGCAAGCGCCGCTCCACCGACCACAAAAATTGCAGCGGCCGCAGCGGCAAGTGCCAGTCGTCTCATAAGTCTTCCTCGAGCGTTCATCCGCCAATTCAAACATGGCCGGGCGCAATCGTCCCTTCAAAATAGGTTGACGATTTTGCACCCCGGCTGTGCATCCATTTTCGGCTTTGAAGCCTCCCGGACGCCTGTATAGTCGGCACAAATGAGGGAGAAATCATGACAATGAAGGTAATTGGCGCCGGATTTGGGCGCACAGGGACAAACACGCTGAAGGTTGCTTTGGAAATGCTGGGGCTCGGGCCTTGCTATCACATGTTGGAGGTTATACCGCGGCCAGACCGTATTGCGATTTGGAATAAGGCGGCGGATGGGGATCTGCCCGATTGGGATGCGGTTTTTAGTGGCTATAATTCCGGTGTGGACTGGCCGGTCTCACGGTATTGGCGCGAATTGTCTGCGTTTTATCCCGACGCGAAAATTATCTTGAGCGAGCGTGACCCCGAGGCCTGGTTCAGAAGTATCGACAAGACCATTTTTGAAACTTGGCGCGCAGAAAATGCGTCCGACGATCTCGCCGCATTACGTAAGATGACACGAAATCTGATCCACGACGGCGTCTTTGATGGCGACGTCGAAAACAAGGATCACGTGATTGAGGTCTTCAAAAAGAATGGCGCGGACGTGCGGGCGGCATTTGGGCCTGACCGTCTCTTGGTGTTTGACCCCAATGACGGATGGGAGCCGCTTTGTGCATTTCTTGGGGTTGCTGAACCTGAAGAACCGTTTCCGCACACAAATACGACGAAGCAGTTTCTTTCGCGGCGAGTAGAGAATTGATGGCAAACACGCTGGAGCGTTTCAAAAAACAACTTGAGGCCGAACGCGCCGCGACCCTATCGGCAAGCGAGGATACGAGCGGCGACCGCAAACCTGTTGAGCTCGATCAGCAATCGGTGGGGCGCGTGTCTCGCGGTGACGCCATGCAAGTTCAAGCCATGGCCAAGGCGCAGGATGCGCGCCGCGCTGCACGGATCATGATGATAGACGCCGCCCTGAAAAGGATTGAAGAGGGCGACTATGGCTACTGCGCCGAATGTGACGAGGAAATCCCTGAAAAGCGGCTCGAAGTAGACCCCGCCGCCCCGAGATGTATCAAATGCGCCGGGTAAGACCTTGCCATCGGGCGCGCCCTCGCGTATCGGAGCGCCCATGAACGAAAACGCCCCGAAAATCGGTCTTGTCAGCCTGGGCTGTCCCAAGGCGCTGGTGGATACCGAACGCATCGTGACCCGGCTGCGTGCCGAAGGTTATGAAGTGGCGCCGGACTATGCGGGTGCTGATGCTGTGTTGGTCAACACCTGCGGTTTTCTTGATAGCGCCAAGGAAGAAAGCCTGAACGCCATTGGCGAGGCCATGGCGGAAAACGGCCGCGTCATCGTGACGGGGTGCCTTGGAGTTGAGGCTGACATGATCCGGGAACGCAGCCCCGGTGTGCTCGCCATTACTGGGCCCCATCAATACGAGGCGGTAATGGAAGCGGTGCATGAACACCTGCCGCCCGTGACCAACCCCCATGTAGGTTTGATCCCCCCCGAAGGCTTTCACCTGACGCCGCGCCATTATGCCTATGTGAAGATTTCAGAAGGCTGCAATAATACCTGCACTTTCTGCATCATCCCCGCGATCCGCGGGAAGCTGCAAAGCCGCCCGGCGGCGGATGTGATCCGCGAAGCAGAACGCCTTGCCCGCGCCGGCGTTCGTGAATTGCTGATTGTCAGTCAGGACACGAGCGCTTATGGGCTCGACATCAAATATGCGGAAAGCGATTTACGCGGGCGCATGATCCGCACACATATTCAGGACCTGGCAGAAGCGCTTGGCGATCTGGGTGTCTGGGTGCGGCTGCAATATATTTATCCCTATCCGCATGTGGATGACCTCATCCCCTTGATGGCGGCGGGCAAGATCTTGCCCTACCTCGATATTCCCTTTCAGCATGCGCATCCGGACGTGTTGCGCGCCATGAAGCGCCCTGCCAATCAGGAAAAGGTGCTGGCGCGGATTAAACGCTGGAGAGAGATCTGTCCTGAGTTGACGATCCGCTCGACTTTCATTGTCGGCTTTCCCGGCGAAACAGAAGAGCAGTTCCAATATCTGCTCGATTGGCTGGAAGAAGCCGAACTCGACCGCGTGGGGTGTTTTCGCTACGAGCCCGTTGCTGGTGCGCGCGCCAATGACATTGCGGTCCATGTTCCCACCGAGGTGATCGACGAACGCTGGCACCGATTGATGGCGACCCAGCAGGAAATCTCAAAGCGCCGCCTTGCGCAAAAAGTGGGCAGGGTGATCGAAGTGCTGGTGGATGAGGTGGACGATGAAGGCGCCATTGCGCGCTCCGCCGCCGACGCCCCCGAAGTGGACGGCTGTGTGTTTCTCAACGGCGTCGAAGGTTTTGAACCTGGTGACTTGCTCAAGGTGCGCGTTACGCACGCCGATGAATATGATCTTTGGGCCGAACCCTTCTCCGAAGACGATTGATCGCCTTAGACAGGAAGAATTGGAATTTGTGGCAAGGGGCCTTCGTAGAAATAAATTGCCACCGCAAGCACCAGCAATAACACAATCCACATGACGGTGGTCAGCAGCGCCGATTGCTTGGCGCTTTGTTGCTCCAGCCACGTGCGGGGGCGTAACCCTTGCGTCCAAAACACCACCTGAGCTGACAGGTTGATGCAGACGATGTTGACCGCCAGCAAAATGGCTGCGCCCAGCGCGGCGCGCGGATGACCGGACCCGAGCAATATGCCGAGCGCCGCCGTTGGCGGCAGAAGGGCAACCGCAACCATCACCCCCACCAGTGTGGCCGAAAGACCTGTGGTCAGCGATAGGACCGCCGCCGCGCCAGAGGCCAACGCCAAGGCAATGGAATCGTAGCCCACAACCGTGCGGGACATAATCTCGTTTGAAAGTTCGACGGGCTGCAAGACCGCGCCCATTAAGGCGGAAACGCCGAGCGCGACGGAAAGCCCAGCAAGGTTGGTCTTTAGCGAGCTGATCATCAAATCGCGGTGGCCCAGCGCCGAGGCAAATGCTAGCGCCAGATTGGGGCCCAGCAAGGGCGCGATTACCATGGCGCCGATAACCACCGCAACATTGTTTTGCAAAAGCCCAATGCCCGCAACGACGGTGGAAAGAAATGCAAGTATGAGATAGTTGCGGTGCAGCTTCGCGCCTTGTTCCACCTGATTAAACAGTTCTTCGCGCGTTGCGCGGATGGTGGTGCGCTTCTTTTCAGCTTCGTCGAAGGGTTTTTCTGGACTTGGCAAAACCGCATCAACGGGAATAAGGACCGCGCGCCACTTTTTGTCTTCGCCGCCCAGTGCCGTTTGAACCACGTCGATGCAGCCCTGTACATCAACCTTGTCCATCAGCAGCCAGGCAGTAATACGACCCGACGCATCCGCATCGGAAATCCAGGATTCAATGGCATTATGGTTCTCACCAATGGCGCGGATGGTATCGCCGTGGCCCTCTGGCGCGACGATTTCCACAAGACGGTGGGACATGAACGGCCTCCTCTAAGAGGGGCAACCCTGCCATTATTCGGGAGCTGAGGGGAAGGGCGCTGCTAGCCGCTGATCAACGACATAAATTCAGCGCGCGTTGAGGGATTATCGCGGAACTCGCCCAGCAGCGTCGATGTCATCATGCTGACGTCGGTTTTATTGACGCCGCGCGTGGTCATGCACTCGTGTACGGCCTCGATCACCACGGCGACACCGCGCGGCTCCAAGACCTCATTGATGGTGTTGGCGATTTGCGAGGTCATCTTTTCCTGGATTTGCAGCCGCTTGGCAAAGACATCCACCACGCGGGCAAGCTTGGAAATGCCGACGACGCGGTTTTTGGGAAGGTAGGCCACATGCGCTTTGCCAATGATCGGCACCATGTGGTGCTCGCAATGGCTGACGAAATCAATGTTCTTTAAAAGAACCATCTCGTCATAGCCTTCAACCTCTTCAAACGTGCGCTTCAAGATATCGGCAGGGTTGTCGAAATAGCCCGAATAAAACTCTTCGTAAGATCGTACCACCCGGTCGGGGGTGCCCAAGAGCCCCTCACGTATGGGGTCGTCACCGGCAAATTGGATCAGTGTACGGACGGCTTTCTCAGCCTCTTCACGTGAAGGCCGCCGGGCCTCGGCATCTTTCTGCGCTTCAGTGAGATTGTCGATGAGTTTGACCTTGGACATTCTAATACCACCCGTTGGGAGAATTATTGAGGGATCCCCTCCTGCTTTAGATAAATCTAGAGCGCGCAGCTCGGGATTTCCAGCCGCCGCCGGGAAGTTTTTTGATTTTGGCTTTCAAGTCAGGTAGTTACGCGGCGTGAATGGGCATCCGTCCTTTGGACTTCGCGTATTCCTGAGTGCCTTGGGTGAATACCTTATCCTTTGCCAGCACGTCCCAGGGTTCATAGGCGCCAAGCTCTGGCAGTTCCTCATAGATCGGGCCAAAATCCTTGGCAGCGGTTTCTGCAAACAGTTCCTCGAAGCTGTCGATCACCCAGTAAGTCTGCTGATAATCATCAATGCGATATTTGGTGCGCATCAACCGGGGAAGATCGAAATGGATACGGTTGGGCGAATCGCTTTCCAGGCTGAAGATGCTTTCGCCTTTGGATGACAATATGCCTGCGCCATAAATGCGCATGCCGTCGGGGGTGTTGATGAGGCCAAACTCCACCGTGTACCAATAAAGCCGCGCGAGGTTTTGCAGGCAGTCGTGGCGCATAGCGCGCAAGCCGCCTTTGCCATAGGCCTCCATGTAATCGGCGAAGACAGGGTTTGAGAGCATCGGCACATGGCCAAAGACATCGTGGAAGATGTCAGGCTCTTGTAAATAATCGAGCTGATCTGGGCGCCGGATAAAATTGCCCGAGACAAAACGCCGGTTAGCCAGGTGCTCAAAAAAGATGTTGTCGGGCACCAGACCCGGTACGGCGACCACCTGCCAGCCCGTGAGCTTCATTAGATGCTCGTTCATTTCGTCGAAGTTCGGGATTTTGTCTTCGGACATTTTCAGGGCCTTAAGCCCCTCAAGAAATTCGTTGCAGGCGCGCCCGGGCAATAGCTTCATTTGCCGCTCATAAAGCGTCTTCCAAACGTCGTGTTCGACGTCGGTATAGTTTTTCCACCCTTGCGGGATGATGAAATCAGCGCGGATTTCTGGATGATCGCCGCGGTAATCTTCGACCGAAAGGCCTGCCATGGAGTTTCTCCTAGGGGATGGGCGTGATGGTGCTTGATGGCGTTTTTATTCTCGAAACAGAATAGCGCAATTTTGGTGAGTTATCCTTTCATTTTCTAAACGTATGAGCGCTTCAAGTGAATGATATTTCATTTTCGATGGAATTATGATAATTCTAATTCATGAGCTTGGATGACAAAGACCGTGCGATTTTGGACCTTTTGCAACGGGATGCCTCGCTCTCTCATGCGGAAGTGGGGGAGCGGGTAGGGGTTTCTGCGGCCTCCGCCTGGCGGCGCATTAAGCGGCTCGAAGAAGATGGCGTCACCCGTGCCCGGGTGGCCTTGGTGGATGCCGCGAAAGCCGGACTGACGGTTCAAGTCGTCATCACTGTCACCCTGCGCCATCATGGCGATGGCCAACGGGAAGCCTTTGAAGAATGGGCGCGGGCGCACCCCGAGGTGCTGAGTTGCTACGCACTCACCGGCGACAAGGATTACGTGCTGCACGTAGTGGTCAAAGACATGGCTGCTTACGACCATTTTCTCACCGGCGATCTTCTGCACCAGGATTATGTGGCCAGTGCCAGCTCATCGATTGTTCTGCGCGAGATTAAATACACGACGGCGCTGCCGATTGCGTCAGCCTCATAGACCGGGGATCAACCCTCTAGCGGTAGGCAGGCTTCGTCTTTCACGGGCTCCAACACAAAGTTAGTGCGCACATCGCGCACGGCGCTAATACGCAGAAGCGGTTTGACAGTTTGGTTCTCATAGGTTTCCAGATCGGGCGCAACCACGCGTAACAGGAAATCATAGGTGCCGGTGACCGCATAGCATTCGACCACATGCGGCATGTCATGAACGGCGGCGCGGAAACTTTCGGTGGCTTCTTCCTGATCTTGCGCAATCTGAACAGAAACGAAGGCAGTGACTGAAAGGCCCAGCCGCTTGGGGTCGAGCCGGGCGGCATAGCCCGCGATAAAGCCCCTTGATTCCAGCGCCTGCACCCGGCGCAGGCAGGCCGAAGGCGACAGCCCCACTTTGGTGGCGAGCTCGACGTTTGAGATTCGGCCGTTTTTTTGTAGCTCCACCAGAATCTGATGATCCCGCGGGTCCAAGCCATTCTGCGCCATTATTGTGCCCCGAATTCGAATTTTGTGCGGCATACTGGCCTAATCCCCTGGCACTTTGCAAGGACATCGCGTGTTTGTGCCGCTATATTGCCCATTCGTAGTGAGTTATTGCACCGCAGCGCAACAACGCCCGTAGGTATCCCATAGGTATTAAGGGGCTTGCAGCTAGCGGAAATCAGAAAATGTCGAGCGAGAAGGATAGTGCCATGTCTGTTGCACATGACCTGAATGAAACCCGCAAGGACCTTTGGGATAACCCCCTGGGCCTGAACGGCTTTGAGTTTGTGGAATACACCGCCAAGGACCCGGCATTGCTGGGACCCCTTTTCAAGCAGCTCGGCTTTACCAAGGTTGCAGTCCACCGCTCAAAGAAGGTGGAGCTGTGGCGGCAGAACGGTGTGAATTTCATCGTCAATCTTGACCCCACTACGCGCGCCAAGCGGTTCTGTCAGGAACACAACGCCGGTGCCAACGCCATGGCCTTCCGCGTGGCCGACGCGCGCGAAGCTTTTGAGGCATTGGTCAAGAACGGCGCGAACCCGGTCAGCGATCCAGTTGGGCCTATGGAGCTCAACATTCCCGCGATCGAAGGCATTGGCGGCAGCCTTATCTATCTCATCGATAACAAAGGCCCGTCGATCTATGACGTCGACTTTGAGTTTCTGCCCGGCGTAGACAAGAACCCCAAGGGCGTGGGCTTGGCCGAAGTCGATCACCTGACCCACAACGTCTATCGCGGCCGTATGGATTTTTGGGCGAAGTTTTATGAGGACCTCTTCAACTTCAAGGAAGTGCGCTTCTTTGATATCGAGGGCAAGCTGACGGGGCTCAAATCCCGCGCCATGACCGCGCCGGACGGAAGGATCCGTATCCCGATCAACGAAAGTTCGGACGACAAAAGCCAGATCGAAGAATACCTTCAGGACTTTAATGGTGAAGGCATTCAACATATCGCTTTGTCCACGGACGATATTTACGCCACCGTCGATCAATTGCGCGCCAATGGCGTTCAACTGTTATCGCCGCCGCCGGATAGTTACTATGAGATGCTCGACGATCGTCTACCGGGTCACGGTGAACCCATTGATGAGCTGAAAAAGCGGGCTTTGCTGCTCGATGGCGCACCCGATGGTAAAATCTTGCTGCAGATCTTTACCGAAACGGCAATCGGCCCCGTGTTCTTTGAAATCATACAGCGCAAGGGCGATGACGGCTTTGGCGAAGGTAACTTCCGGGCTTTATTTGAGTCTATGGAACGCGACCAAATCCGTCGCGGCGTATTGGAAGACACCGGCGAATAATCCTGCATCCTGATCGCATTGGCGGTGACCGCCGCCAACGTTCCCCGAGGAAGGAGAGCTCAAATGGCTCGCGACTATATTTCCTATCCGCATACGGAAGGTAAAGCCTCTCGTCAGGCGCACACAAACTTGCCCGACGGCACTTATGAGCGCGAAACGGGCCGGGAAGGGTTCTTCGGTCCTGCCAGCCATATGTACCATCGCCATCCGCCCACGGGGTGGACCTCGTGGGAAGGCCCGCTTCGTCCACGCGCCTTTGATCTCACCAAACTTGATGCGGCGGGCTCGAGCCCCTGGGGCGCGCCAAATGTGCTGCACAATGCGGCGACGAAAATCCGCATTTGGAACACGTCTGGCAAAATGGACACCCTCGCCTGCAATGCGGATGGGGATGAGCTGATCTTTGTGCACAAAGGCAAGGGCGAGCTTTTCTGCGACTATGGGCATCTTTCGTTTGAGGCGGGCGATTACATTATTCTGCCGCGCACTACCAAATGGCGGCTGGAATGTGCCGAGCCGGTGATGGCGATGCTCATCGAATGCACCAATGCTTCTTACACTCTGCCGGACCGCGGTCTCCTTGGCCCTCACGCCATTTTCGATCCAGCGATACTCGACGTGCCGGCCATCAACGGCGCCTTTGACGCCCAAGCGGTGGAGCCCGGTGAATGGAAGGTTCAGATTAAGCGCCTGGGCGAGATTTCTACGGTGACCTTCCCCTTTAACCCGCTTGATGCGGTGGGGTGGAAGGGGGATTTATCTCCCGTGCGCCTTAACGTGCGGGACATCCGCCCGTTGATGAGCCACCGTTATCACCTGCCGCCGTCTGCCCATTCGACCTTTATGGGCAACCGCTTTGTGGTCTGCACCTTTGTGCCGCGGCCGTTTGAGACCGACGAGGACGCGCTAAAAGTGCCGTTCTTCCACAATAACGATGACTATGACGAAGTGATTTTCTATCACGAGGGCAATTTTTTCAGCCGCGATAATATCCACCCCGGTATGGTGACGTTCCATCCCTCGGGCTTTACCCATGGGCCCCATCCCAAGGCGCTGGAAAACGCGTTCAAGCAATCCAAGCCAGCCACGGATGAATACGCCGTCATGATCGACACGCGGGACCCACTTGCGGTAGGAGAAGGGGCGGCTAGCGTTGAGTGGGCCGACTATCACAAGAGCTGGCAAGCTCACGACTAATAAGGATTTTTCCCGCCTATGAAACTCGCGACTTTGAAAGATGGAAGCCGCGACGGCCAACTTGTTGTCGTCTCGCGTGATCTGAAAAAATACGCAGCTGTGCCGGGCATCGCCAAGACGCTGCAGGCGGCGCTCGACAATTGGGATGAGCTGGCCCCCCGTCTTAGCTCCACCTATCAAGAACTCAATATGGGCAATGTGCCCGAACCGCTCGATTTTGATCAGGAAAAGTGCGCCTCGCCCTTACCGCGCAGCTTCCAATGGGCGGACGGCTCGGCCTACGTCAATCATGTGGAGCTGGTGCGCAAAGCGCGCGGCGCGGAAATGCCGGAAACATTTTGGACAGACCCGCTTATGTATCAGGGTGGATCAGATAGCTTCCTCGGCCCCCGTGAAGACATCCTGATGGCGCAGGACGAAGGTTGGGGCATCGATTTCGAAGCTGAGGTCGCCATCATTACCGGTGATGTGCCCATGGGTGCGGCGGCGCTGGATGCCGGCAAATACGTCCGCCTTGTGATGCTGGTAAACGACGTTTCCTTGCGCGGGCTTATACCTGGTGAATTGGGCAAGGGCTTTGGCTTTTTCCAGGCAAAACCTTCGAGCGCCTTTTCGCCCGTGGCGGTTACCCCAGATGAATTGGGAGATGCCTGGCGCGAGGGCAAAGTGCACTTGCCGCTTAAGTCATCTCTCAATGGTCAAAAGTTTGGTGTGCCAAACGCCGGCATTGATATGACATTTAATTTTCCAAAACTCATAGCTCATGCAGCAAAAACACGGCCCCTGGGCGCAGGCGCCATTATCGGGTCGGGGACGGTGTCGAACAAACTCGACGGCGCGCCCGGCAAACCCGTGAACGAAGGCGGCGTGGGTTATTCCTGCATTGCCGAGATCCGCATGATCGAGACGATCCAGCAGGGTGAAGCAAAAACTCCCTTTATGAAATTCGGAGACCGTGTACGGATCGAAATGGCTGATGAGCATGGGGACGATATATTCGGTGCCATCGAACAAAAAGTCGTCCAGTATACCGGACCCTAGGAAAGTTATTTTCCATGAAGCTATATGATTACTGGCGCTCATCGGCGGCCTACCGCGTCCGCATCGCGCTTAACCTCAAAGGGCTCGCCTATACCCATGAAAGCGTGAGCCTGGTAAAGGATGGCGGTGAAAACCTAGGTCCCGCTTACCGCGCCCTCAACCCGCAGGGCAAAGTGCCTGCGCTGGAACTCGGCGATGGAACGGTGCTGGCACAATCCCTTGCGGTTATTGAATATCTGAATGAAACCCAACCCGAACCCGCGCTTTTGCCGCGCGATGCGGTAACAAGGGCTCAGGCGCGCAGCTTTGCTCTTACCGTTGCATGCGAAATCCATCCGCTAAACAATCTTGCGGTTCTGAAACACCTTGAAACGTCGTTCGATGTTGATGGGCCGGGCAAAGTTGCTTGGATGGCGCACTGGATGGCAGACGGTTTTAAAGCGCTGGAAGAAGGTCTGCGCCGCCGCGATTGGAACGGATCATTTCTTTTTGGAGATACGCCCGGCATTGCCGAGATTTGTCTGGTGCCGCAATTGTATAATGCGCGGCGCTGGAAAATTGACCTCACGCCATATCCTTTGCTCATAAAAGCAGATGATGCGGCGCGCAGCGTGAAAGCATTTGCGGACGCCGAACCGGCAATACAACCTGATGCGGAATAAATGATGAGTACTTATACTGGTAAAGTTCTTGGAATGCAGCGCAAGGAAAAGGTGCGCGGCGAACTGGAATCCATTGAGCGCGCAAATGTGACGGTTGATAAAGGCATTGAGGGCGACGTGCGCGGTCAAATGAAGAACGCGCAAATCACGCTCGTTTCCAAGGAGGCATGGGCCGCGGCCATGGCGGATCTTCAGCCGACACGCGAGGTTAGTTGGACCGACCGGCGCGCGAATATTTTTGTCGACGGTATGGAATTCAACGAGTCCACCGGCGCGCGCATCACCCTTGGTGATGTGGAGCTTGAGGTGATGAGCGAGACCGACCCTTGCGAGATGATGAATGCAGCCTATCCAGGCCTTAAGGATGCATTGCTTGCGAATTGGCGCGGCGGGTGTCGCACCCGCGTGGTCAAAGGCGGCACCATAAAGCTGGGTGATACAATTACAATGGTTCGAGACTGAGGTGAGAGACTGAAATGGCACCGCGCATTCGCGAGAACATTCTGAAGATCAGTCCCTATAAAGCGGGGGAAAGCAAAGTTGAGGGCGTGGCGAAAGTGATCAAGCTTTCGTCAAATGAAAACACCGCTGGCCCCTCGCCCCATGCGATCGACGCTTACCGCGCTGCGGCGGACCGTATGGCGTTCTATCCCGATCCCACCAACGCGCGCCTGCGTGAGAGCCTTGCCAAACATTGGGGTCTTGAGGCGGAGCGGATCATCACCGGTACCGGGTCCGATCACATATTGGACCTTCTTTGTCAGGCCTATGCTGGCCCCGGCGATGAAGTGCTGTTCCCCGAACTCACTTTCCCCATGTATGAGATTTCCTCGCTTTGCGTCGGCGCAACGCCGGTCAAGGCGGCCATGAAGGGGGACGCGGTTTCCATCGATGCGTTAATCGAGGGCGCGACTAAGAAAACTAAGATTGTTTATCTTGCCAATCCCAATAATCCCACCGGGCATTATCTGCTCAAAGATGAAGTTGAGCGCCTGCGCGCGGGTCTTCCCGAAGACACGCTACTTGTCCTCGACAGCGCTTATGCGGAATATGTGGAAGACATGGACTACACCGCCGGGGCCGATCTGGTGAAGGCGTCCATCGAAAGCGGCGCCAACAATGTCATCATGACACGGACGTTTTCAAAAATGTTTGCGCTGGCGGGGTTGCGCGTCGGCTGGGCCTATGGTCCCGATGAAGTGATTGGCGCGGTGGGACGCATTCGCGCACCCTTTGCCGTCTCCGTTCCCGCCGAAGCAGCAGCAATTGCCGCCCTTGGTGATGGCGCGCATTTCGAACGCGCCCTTGCGCTTAACAGCGAATGGTTGCCCACCATCAATGGCAGGCTCCAGGATCTGGGGTTTCAAGTGACCGAAGGGGCGGGTAATTTTGCATTTTTCCGAGTGCCCGAGCGGCTTGGGTCCATGGCGGAACTTGACGCGCACTTGAAGTCCGAAGGCATCATTGTGCGCGCCTTTCCGCCCGTCGGCGCCTTGCGCGTTACGGTGGGCCGGGTTGAGGAGAACGAAGCGTTTTTGCGCGCGGTCGAGGCTTACGCACATAAGCGCGGCTAGTTATCGCCGCCTTCGCCTTCTGCTATTTCTTCCTCAATGTAGTTTTGAATGATCTCATCGAGTTCGGGCATGGGCACGGCGCCAGACCCAAGCACGGCGTCGTGGAAGGTGCGGATATCAAAGTCATCACCCAGGGCTTCTTGCGCTTGGGCGCGAAGTTCTAAGATCTTGCGGCGCCCCGCGCGATAGGCCAGGGCCTGTCCGGGCCAGACGATGTAGCGGTTAATCTCCCGCTCCACTGTGGGCGCACCCAGCGGTGTATTTTCCAGCATGTAATCGTAGGCTTCTTCGCGGGTCCAACGTTTGTAATGGAGCCCCGTATCCACAACCAATCGCACCGCGCGCCAAAGGTCCGTCGCCAATCGTCCAAAGTTCGAATAGGGATCTTCATAAAAACCCATTTCAAAAGCGACGAGTTCGGAGTAAAGCCCCCAGCCTTCCGTGTAGGCGGTGTTGCTAAAGCCTCGTGTACGAAACAGCGGCAGGCCTTCCAATTCCTGTGCCAGTGCGATTTGAAAGTGATGGCCCGGCACGCCTTCATGATAGGTGATTGCCGCCATCGTATGGCGCGGCCACATATCCATAGACATAAGATTTGCATAGTAGATGCCGGGGGTTGATCCATCGGGGGCGGGGCGGTTGTAATGCGCAATGGTCCCTTGCGCCTCCCGAAATTCTTCAATGCGGCGTACGACGATGGGTGCTTCAGGCAACAGGTTGAAGAAATCAGGCGTGCGGGCCATTACTTGCTCGGTCAAGCGCGTGGCATCGGCAAGAAACTCAGCGCGGCCTTCGTCGTTGTCGGCGTAGTAATTTTCCGGGGCTTCCTCAAGCCATGCAAAAAACTCCTGCAAGGTTCCTTCAAACCCGACTTCCGCCATGATCGCCCGCATCTGATTGTGGATGCTCTCCACATCGCGCAGGCCCCATTGGTGCACTTCCTCCGGGGTCATATTGCTCTGAGTGTAAAAGGCAACGCGCTGACTATAGAACGCATCACCGTTGGGTACCTGCCACACACCATCATTATGGGTGGCAAGGGGAATGGCTTCTTCAATGGATGAAACAAGGTCGTTAAAGCCCGCCGCCATGGGGCCGGTGAAGGCGGCATAGGCGTCCTCCATCAGGCGGGTGTGTTCTTCCTCGCTTATGTCGAGCTCTTGCAATTTGCTGGTGAAGTCGGCCCACAACGGTGAGGGATCGCCATCATCAAAAGGGTAACCGGTCACCGCCGTGCGCACGCCGTCACGCACCAACGGATAAGTGAAGCTCGGCGGGATCACGCCGAACGCTGTCCGGTCGCGTACCCGCGCGGCCATCTGACCAAGGGCGATTTCATAGGCCCGCACACGGGAAAGATAGGCCTCGGCATCCTCAACTGTTTCAAACGGGTGGTATTGCACCAGTGTCAGCATGGATTGGGAGGCAAAATTGAACATCTGGTGGATGGGATAAAATTGGCGGAAGAAGTTGGCCGTGGCGATGGTGCTCTCATTGCGATACTCAAAGATGCGATAGCTGGATCGTGCTGCGTCATCCAAGGCATCGAAATCAAACTCGTGCAGGCGATCCAACCCCTCCTGGGCGATGCGCGCATTTTCAAGCGTGGCGTCATCACTCATGTCTCGCCATTCTCCAAGGCGTTCGCGGCGCCCTTGGCGCGTCAACGTGGAAGGCGTACGCAACAATTCCGCTTCATACACTTCGGCAAAGAAAGCGTTGAGCCGATCGCTCTCGCTTTCAACGACAGTAATTTCGGACGACTGCGGCGTGCTCTCGTCAACCTCTGCGGGCGCTTCGGATGCGCGCTGCTGATCACCGTCACCGCATCCGGCGAGGGGCAGAGCAAATAGGAAAATACCGAATAGTAGATGGCGCATGGACATGGAAAGCCCCCCTAGGCAGTTGAACGGACATAAAAGCACGGGAGCGCTCAACGAAAAAGGGCCCCCGTGCCGCTTGCGGCAGGTCGCCCCTTTTTAAGCGGAAAGCAGGGCCTATTACTCCGCCAGCTTCGCCGCGATGTAATCGTTCACGACTTCTTCCAGCACTGGCATGGGCATGGCACCATTGCTCACGACAACATCGTGGAAATCACGGATGTCGAAATCATCGCCAAGCGCTTCTTGGGCGCGCGCCCGAAGTTCCAATATTTGTGTCATGCCCATCATGTATGACAGTGCCTGCCCTGGCGTTGTCATATAGCGCCGCACTTCGCTAACAGTGGCAGCCTCATCCATGGTGGTATTGGCGGTCATATATTCAATCGCTTGCGCTTCATCCCAATGTCGGTAGTGAATGCCCGTGTCCAGCACCAGGCGCACTGCCCGCCAAATCTCGGCATTCAACCGCCCGAACTCCGTATAGGGCGATGAAAACAGGCCCATTTCATGCGCTAGCCGTTCAGCATAAAGAGCCCATCCCTCGACATAAGCGTAAGAGAAATAGTTGCTTTGGAAGCTTGGCATATTCTCCATTTCCTGCTGCAGGGCGAATTGGAAATGATGACCGGGCGCGGCTTCATGGAAAACAAGCGTTTCCATGTCGAAGGTGCTCCAAACGTCCATCGATTGCAGGTTGGCCCAGAAAATTCCCGGCGTTGAGCCATCCGGGGTTGGCCGGTTGTAAAATGCCCGCGGGGCAGACGCCTCGCGGAAAGGTTCGACGCGTTGCACCTCAAGTCCGGCCTGTGGCAGGCGGTTGAAATAACTCGGCGCAGCGTCCATGACGCGCTGGGTCGCGGCGCGGGCCTCATTGAGGAATTGCTCTCGCCCTTCATCCGTATCGGGATAATCAAACTGGGGGTCGGTCATCAGAAACGTGCGGAACTCCGCCAGGGTTCCTTCAAACTCGACCTCATCGAGGATTGACTGCATCTGGCTCGTAATTCGTTCGACCTCGGCCAAGCCGAACTGGTGAACCTCCTCGGGCGTCACGTCGGAGTTGGTCATAAAGCGAACCATGTGCGCATAGTACTCATCGCCATCGGGATGGCGCCAGACACCGTCGCTGGTGGTGGCAAGGGGTGCAGCGGCAGCAGCGGCATCAATAATCGCCTGATACCCGCGCGCCATAGGGCCGGTGATGGCGTCACGCGCGCTTACCAAAAACCGTGATTTGTCTTCGTCGCTAAATTCGGACGCATCCAGCTTGCCAACAAAGGCCATATAGAGTGGATGCTGCTCCACAGTCTCTTCAGTCGAAACGGCCAGCATGCCTTCCAGTCCTTCGATGACTTGAGGATAAAGAAAGGATGGCGGAATGACGCCAAATTCTGTGCGGTCTGTGATGCTCCACGCGATCTGACCGAATTGAACTTCAAGTCCCACAAGCCGTGTGACATAGGCCTCAGCTTCTTCATTTGTCGTCACCGGATGAAGCCGGCCGAGCATCGAGTTAACACCTAGTGGAAATGAAAACATCTGGCTGACCGGATAGCCGTGCCGATAGTAAGCCGCGTTGGCGATCCTGGTTTCGGCTTGATACTCAAATATCCGATAGGAAATTTGCGCTGACCGGGTGAGCTGATCAAAGGCAAACCGTTCACGCATTTCAGCGAGCTCGGCAGTTGATATATCGCGCTGTTCAAAAGTCGCTTGATCTGAGAAGTCGTCCCATTCGTCGAGCCGTTCGCGCCGCCCTTCTTGCATCAAGGCGATTGGGCTGCGCTGCAATTCAGCCTCGAACCGTTCCTCAAGAAATTCATAGAAGGCTTCGGTGACATCTGCATCAACTTGGGCCATCGCCGTGTTGGCGGCGGCACTTGCGAGAATTGCAATGCATAGCGCAGCGCCGCGAACGCTGCGGTTCAATATTCCGGTCATTGGATAGCCCCTTAATCGCTGGGTGCCTCAAACTACACGAGGCAAAACGGTTCACCGTGATAGTGCCGCCAATGTATTGCCAGACCAATACACAGTTGGTGCACGTGAATTCACGCTTGTGTCATTCAGTTGCGGCAGGTCCTTGGAAACCGCTTAGCGCATATAGGTGATAGCTCCGCGTGCGACCCCCGCCGATCTCTACGATAAGGGGGTCAAGCGCGGTTGCGGATTCAAATGTTTGGGCAATTTGCGCAGCACGGTTGCCGCGACCAACGAATAGGACCAAGTCGTCCACATCAGTGGTAATCGGACTTGTAAGCTCGAAATGATTTTCGGGCACGCCGTTCGCGTCCCACATGGTCAGGGGCGCTTCGAGGTCGGGTGCATAATAAAGCAGCTCACCGAACGTCAAGCGATCGTTGACCATGACGGCAGTGAACGATTGCTCGTCCAGGCCCTCATTGGCGCGCACTTCGACAAACTTGCCAATTTCTTCCCAGCCGCGCACGCGTTTGAAATCATTACTACGCCCAAGGGTGGTGATCAGCGATGGCCAAATCACAACGCACACCAACAGCAAGCCGAACACATTATGAAGCACAAAGGATGCAGGCAGCAGTGGTTTTGCGCGCGATTTTAACAGCCACGCAACGACCAGAACGATGGCGGCGACGTAAGCGGTCGCCGCCCAATTGGCGTTGGCGCGGGAGATAAAGCTTTGCACGATGCCGACGCTCAATGCTGGAACGGAAAAGGCGGCAAGCCACAAAAGGCGGAAGTCGATGCTTTCCTTGCGCCGCCAGGCAAAGATGAACCCCACCAGGGCAAACAAAAGCGCGCCGAACAGGAAGGGTCCGAAAATCGCAAACTGACCGCCGAGGAAATCAAGCATCTCGTCGAGGTTAAATAAATCCGCCCCCCAATTGGCGTTGGCGGCGGTGTGGGTCACTGTTGAAAAATCATGCGCCGCGTTCCACCAGATGTTTGGTGCAAGCAAAGCAACGCCAATAGCGCCAGCCAAAGCGCCATAGGGGGACAGCACGGCGCGCCGGGTCTGCTTGTCCACTAAACAGGCCAGGCCGGTACCAATGATGAAATAAAGCATGGCGTACTTGCTCATGAGGCCCAGGCCGATGCCAAGTCCCAGCAATACCGCCCACTTAGGCGCCCGTTCCTCGCGCAAACACCAAAGGGCCACAAGGGCCGCAGACCAGAAGAATAAGAGCGGTACGTCGGTGGTGATGAGCCCGGACGAAAACCAAATCCCCGGCAGGGTCACATAGAGGGCGCCCGTCCAAAACCCGACCCGGTCGTCAAACATATTCCGTGCCAGGATGAATAGCATAAGCGCGGTGAAGCCATGAAAAAACGGGGAAGCAAGCCGTACGCATGCCTCGCCCAACCCGCAGGCAGCGGTGGTGGCACCGATGACCCAAGCCAACATGGGAGGTTTTGAGAAATAGCCAAAGGCAAAGTCGCGGCTCCACGACCAATATTGCGCTTCATCCGGACCAAGATCGAAGGGGGCGATGAACAACAACCAGACGCGCGCAAGGGTGAGGATCGCAATGAAGGTCAGCGTGGCTTGGCGCCAACTCAGCATCAGGCCCCATTTGACCCAAGGGGGGTGGGGGATATCGCCTTTGGGAAGGGAGGGTTGGGCCTGGTTCATTCGCTCACCTCTGGGGCGCGGTAGACGGTAATCGTCAATGGGTCGCCTCCTGAATAATTAAAGCCTTCAATCACTTCCCGCGCCTCGATGGTGAGCCCCAATTCGGTCGCACGGGCAAGGAAGCGGTCTTGATGTTCGCCGGTCACCAACGCCACTGCTCCCGGCATCGCGGCAAGATGGTCTGCGGCCGTTTCTGGCGCGCCCAGCACCGTGTCGGTGCCGAGCAAAAACACAAGACTGGGTTCGGAATAGCCTGAAGATGCGGTTGGCGGTGCGCTGGGTCCCATGTTGCGCTCAACTGCGGCGGCAAGACGCGGGGAAAGCGCAAGATCAGTAAGGGCGGGCAGGGTGAGCTGAAAAGCGGTCGCCATCGCGACCATGCCGACAACAATTGCGCCCAATTGCGTCCGCAAGCGGACGCCCTTCCAGGCGGACCAACCAACGCGCAAAGCGGCAACGGCGATCAAAAGCGCCAGGGGGAGGTGCAGCCAATGGATCCCTGTGCCGTAATGTGCGGGCAGGATCACCGCGGCGGCTGCAACCAACAGGGCAATCAGCACCCAAATCACCAGTCCTGCTTTTCGCCAGATGCCGAAATCGTTGCTGCGCTCAGAAAAGACGAAGACCGCCACCAACAGCGCCAGCGCGGGGTAGGTGGGCAAAACGTAATGGGGCAATTTCGTCGAGGTAATCTCAAAAAGGATCCAAGTGGGCACGATCCAGGCAATGCAGAACCGGACCGCGTCCGATGCCCGCGTGGCCCATGTGTGCCTGAGCGCCGGCCAGACCAAAAAGCTTGCGGGCCAAAAGAAGACACTGAGAAGCGCAAGGTGATAGCCGGGCGGCCCCCAGTGGCGCTCTTGGCCCGATCCGATCTTTCCCACCATGTCCCCCCCGACCGCTTCGGCGAAGAAGGCGCCATCCGTCGCAACCCAAATAGCAATGAGCCAAGGCAAGGCGATGGCCGCCGCGATCAAAACACCGGTGAGAGGCCGCAACCGCGCGCCCCATTTGATGTCGCGGTCTGCGATCGCCAGTGCGGCAAATGTCAGCACGGAAACCATCGGCGTGATCGGCCCTTTGATCAGCAGGCCGACGCCTTGGGCAACCCAAAAAAGCGTAGTCAGGCCCCAGCCGGGGGCCGCTTCGCCGCGCCGGGCGCTAAGATAGGCGTGCGCCATGACCCCTTGGGCCAGCACAACGGTATAAAGCAACATGGCGTCGGTCTTGGCGATGTGTCCTTCAAAGGTGGCACTGAGACATGTGCCAAGCAGAACGGCACCGAGTAGCGCAATCCGCCGGTCAAAAAGCCTCGCGCCAACCCAGAAGGTCGCCAGCGCTGCACCGATGGCGCCAAGAAGGGAAGGGATGCGGTAGGCCCAAATGGGCGCCTCGGCTGATCCACCCAGAAGGCTCGCGCTCGCCACCTGCATCCAATAGATGCCGGCGGGTTTTTTGTTGCGCGCCTCGTCCTGGAAACGGATTTCGATGAAGTCACTGGTTTCCAGCATCTGGCGGCTGGCCTGGGCATAGCGGCTTTCGTCGCGGTCCACGGGCGGGATCACAAAAAAGCCCGGCAAAAGGGCCATAAGGCAGACAAGCACAATGGCGAGCCGCGGGCGCAACTCGGCCCAATGCCAAGCCTTACTGAAGGGGCCGTTTTCAGCAGATAGGGTGCTTTCATTCATTCGGTTTAATTTCCCCCAGAGGGCCTGTTTGGCCGCGACTTTAACCATCGTTGCGCGCTCTGTCTTCCTTAACAGGGGGCAAAGCTTGCGCCGCGCGAGCCCTCGTGGGATAGAAACGCAAAAGCGCTTAAGGCCCCGGCAGCGCCTTTGCAAGGGTCAAGGCGGAACCGTTCCATTACGGCGCGATAGGACCCCATGACTGAATTTCCGACAGGCGACATCCCCCGCATTTCAGTGGTGGTTCCCGTGATGAACGAGGAAGGCAATGTAAAAACCTTGCTGGATGAAATCGTGAGCGCCTTACGCGGGCAGGCAAGCTTTGAGGTTTTGTTTGTGGACGACCTCAGCAGCGATGGGACGCTTGCTGCCCTTCAGGCGTTGAAACAGGATACACCAGAGCTCCGCGTCATCGCTCACGATGTTAATTGCGGGCAAAGCGCGGCGATCCGGTCAGGCATCTTGACGGCACGTGGGGACTTGATCGTGACCTTAGATGGCGACGGGCAAAACAACCCCGCCGACATCCCGAAACTTCTTGCACAATATGATCGCGACGACCGGTCTGAAAATGAACGCATGGTGGCGGGCCAGCGCGAAAAGCGCAAAGATACCTGGTCAAAACGCATGGCGAGCCGTTTCGGCAATGGCGTGCGCGGCTGGATGCTCAAGGATAAGACTCGCGATACGGGCTGTGGGCTCAAACTTTTTGAACGCGAGGCGTTCTTGCGCTTGCCCTACTTCGATCATATGCACCGCTTTTTGCCGGCGCTGATGATGCGCGAAGGTTATGGCATTTCTCATGTGGATGTGAGCCACCGGGAACGGCAAAGCGGAACCTCGAAATATACCAACCTGCAGCGGTTATGGGTGTCGCTGAGCGATATGTTTGGCGTGATCTGGCTGCGCAACCGCGCCCGCAGGCCAAACGCGCGGCGGGAAGTTTAAGCCCGTGAGCGAGAACAATCAGTCTCCACGACGGCAATTCGACTGGCGCATGGCGGGCACCATTGTGGTTGGTATCGCGGTATTGGGTTTTGTTGCCGGGCTCTATTTATTCGGACAAGAGATGTTGAACCTGGACGGGCAATCCGCCGCTGAACGGTTTATCGGCGCAGGCCGCGGCACGATCTGGGCCCCCGTGGTTGCCATTCTCGCCTTTGTCATTTTGGGACTAACCGGGTTCCCTCAGTTTGTGATGATCGGTGCAGCGGTGCTGTTGTTTGGGCCCTGGTATGGTTTTCTCTATGCCTGGATGGGCACATTGTTGTCGGCCAACCTTGGCTTTGCGTTGGGACATTTTTTCGGCTCCGACATCCTGCGCCGTTTTGGCGGGGACCGCGCCAATCAAGTCAGCGCCATGGTCGGCAAGCGGGGGATTGTAGCAAGCGCGCTGGTGCGCATAGTGCCGTCCGCACCTTTCATCGTCGTCAATATGGCGGCGGGTGTGTCGCACATCCGCCTCAGCCAGTTCAACATCGGCACGGCAATCGGGATCATTCCGAAAATGGCCTTTATCGCCTTTATTGGCGGCAGCCTTTTGGCCCTCACCCAAGGGGCCAATTTGTGGATCCTGGCGGCGGTGGCGGTGGTAGTGCTGGCCTGGGGCGTGGGCGGGCTATGGCTGCGGCGCACATATCTTAACACGCAGAACGAGAGTTCTGACGAATAACTCCCTCATTTAGGGCAAATTGAGGCTCGACAGGGCACAGTTTGGCCATTCTCTGCCGATACAACCGTCGTTAAGGAATGATAAACTCATTGCTTGAGGCCGCTTCCATCCCTTGGGAGTGTTTGACAACGGACTGAACAGGCGTGGGGGCACGTCTCTGCAAGAGAGGGTGAGAAGTCCAATGATAATTTTTCGAATTCTAACACTGATACCGTTTGTGGGAGTGCTGATTGCCGCCTATGCGGTGATAGCCGTGATGCAAGGCGACATGAACGTCTGGCTTGCGGCTGACGCCATGAGCGTCAACCAATGGCCATCGGCCGAGGCAAACAACCTCGTGTTGAGCAACGGCGACATGATGGTGATGATCGGCCTGTTCGCTCTGGCGCTTGAAATGATCAAGGCCACCAACACCCGCGGCTTTTCGCTCGGCAACCACGGGCTCAGCATGCTCGTATTCATCGTTGCATTGGGCTTGCTGCTGGTCTCGAACGGTTATGCCACCGCGACCTTCCTCGTGCTCACAACGCTTGCGTTTGTTGATGTGCTGGTAGGGATGATGGTGACCATCGTGACCGCTCGCCGTGACATCGGCCTTGGCGGTTTCGCCGCGAACTAAGCGTCGAGCGTTATTCGGCTGCGAGCCGGGGCACGTCGTCCAGCTCGTTGTCGTTGCTCGGTTTGTTATTTCCAGAGGGGCGCCCCGGGATATCCTGCGGGCGCCCTTTTTGTGGCACCACGCCAAGAAATACGAACCAGAAGATGATCACACCCATGACCAACATATCGGCAATGCGCTCCGGCCACGTCAGGGGCGGGGTGAGCGGGCGATAGGTCTCGGCGGTATTATCGGCCATGGCGGCTTTTATCCTCAAAGGGGACGGGCTCCCAATTTCACTCGCGGGATCCTCGCTTAGCCGGGGACCTTAATTGATTTGGTTAACAATTTGGTTCATGACCAATCGCCGCACCCCAATACTATAGGGATTCGGGGCGTTTCAGCTGCGCCAGCGCAGGGTAGCCGGCTTGACCGGGTTAACGAATGCGCGGTTTTCATCCTGAGAGGCCAGATATTCCTCCTTAAGGCGGAAATACCATTTGGCCTGCACATCGGTGTCGTTGATGAGCATAAGGCGCGGATCGTATTTGAGGCCCTCTTGCTGAAGATCCACCATGGAGCCGTCCTGGCCCAGGAAGGTTTTGGCAAAGGGCCGCAACACCGGAATAAGCGCGGTCAAAAACGGGGCGTTCCAATAAAAGAACTGGGAAATCTCCGTCAGCTTTTCGGTGATGGGGGTAACGCAAGTCAGTCCCAAAACCGATGCGCGCTTTGAGCTGATCAGTTCGGTGCGAATGCCGGGCAGGCGGAAAGCGATCTCTGTCGTGGGTTTTGATCCAAAGAGCCACCGATAGGCAAATGAATTGGACGACGGTTCATGGGGCAACATGGAAAAGCCATAAGGCACGGGGCCAAATTTCTTTTCTTTGTTGTACATGGAATTTTCAGTGCGCCACCACCATTGGCGATGAACAAAGGCAACGTGCGCAGGGTCCATCAGGCCGATGACCGCGTGATCCACGTGGCAATTGAAATTCATCTTCATGCGGAATTTGGGCTGCCAATCTTCGCCGATGGCGGGCAGCTCCGGCGGCGCCATCTTGGGCACAATCTCTTCGATTAGCGGTCCAGTGCGCGGTTTGGGGACATAGACCCAGATTACGCCATTCTTTTCATGGACCGGATAGGCGGGCACGCGGATCTTATCGATACCTACGTTTTGATCATCGAGCAGCGAAGGGATCTTGCGGCAACCACCGTCAATGCCAAAGCGCCAACCGTGATAGGGGCATTCCACTTGCGGCTCGGTAATTTCTTCACCGCCGACTTTGTCGCCTTTGTCATATAGTTTGCCGGCGGTTAGCGGCACGCCCCGGTGCGGGCAGATGTCATGAAAGGCAAACGCTTTGCCCGACTTTGAGCGCGCGAACAAAATCGGTTGGCCCACCATTTCCCGCCGCACCAATTGTCCGGGCTTCAGCGCTGCCGCGCGCAGTCCGAAATACCAGATGTCGTGCAGGAACATATGAAGCGCCCCGTTAATTGCCAATCGGCGGGACTATGGGCGATGCTCTGGCCTGCCGCAAGCCGTCGCCTTGCCGCAGGGGCCCCTGCCCGGATAGAGTCCAAGTCCCTGATTTGCCTAGCATATGGAAGCCCATGGCACTTTTCTTTGATCAGAAATGGTTTAATGCACGGCTTGAAGCCACCGGCCTTTCAAAGGCCGATCTTTCCCGTTCCCTTGGTCTTACGCCATCCGAAGTTGACGAGATGTGGAAGGACCAGCGCGAAATCCGTGACCGGGAAATTGGCACCATGGCGTTGTTGCTGGGGGTTTCGGAAGATGAAGTGCGCAAACGCGGCGGCGTCCAGGGCAATCCCGAAACCCGCGCCGCCATGCACGCCAAGCGCCACACGGGGGCAGTGCCGCATCAGCCATCATCGCCCGAGATAGAAGACAGGCTGGAAGCTATTGAGGCGCGGCTTGCAGAAATTGAAATGCAGCTCAACAAAAAAGTCTAATGCGGCGTGATGGGGTTAATCGACGTTTACCATTTGCGCCCCTAAGCGACCAATAACCTGCATCGCATGGCCTTTAAGTCTTAACAAAACTGCGAAGGTGGTTGGCGGAATTTTAACGACCCTGCCCGTAAAGTCCGGTTCTGAAATTCACGGATACCGGTTTGTTGCCGGACCACTGGGGTGTCGGGGTAGCACGTGTCATTAGCGCAATCAGTAAGAACAGTTGCAGCACTCGCCGAACGAAGCGAGCTTGAACGGTTTAGAGTCGCGGTCGAAAGTATCGGCGACGCGGTTTACGACTGGACGTCGGCCAATGACGAACTTGTCTGGTCCGGTCCGGTTGATGCGTTCTTTGGTCAGGGTGCGGCAAAGCGGCTGAAAGCGGGCCGCGATTTTCTAGCCGGCATTAGCGAAGATGGCCGCGGCAAGCGCAATAGGGCTTTGCGGGAAGCGATCCTTTCTCAAGGTGTTTACACGGTTGAATACAAATATGATGCCGGCCTTGGCGAAGCTGCCTGGCTGGAAGAACGGGGCACATGCTTTCTGGATGAAACCGGTGCACTGGCGCGCATCGTGGGTGTTGTGCGCGATGTGACGGAACAGAAAAAGCGCGAAGCGCGCCTGACCTTCCTTGCAACATATGATGAGCTGACCGGGCACTTAAATCGCTCGCGTCTTTGTGCGGCTCTAAGTGAAGCCCTGACCCAAGCGCATCGGCACCAAAAGCCCGGCGCGTATGTGGTGATTGGCATCGACGGTCTTGCTCTGATCAACGAAAGTCACGGCTATGATATCGCCGACGAGTTGATCCAAATGGCCGGGGAACGGTTGAGCCTGACCCTTCGCAAGCATGATCTTATGGGGCGCGTCGCAGGGAACAAATTCGGCGTGGTTCTGCCCAATGCGGCCCGCGAAGACATGGAGCTGGTGGCCAGCCGCCTGCTCGAAGCGGTTCGCGCCGAACCGTTCCAAACTTCTGCGGGGAAAACCATTGCCACAGTATCCATCGGCTGCGTTGAGCTTGATGGCGGCGTTAAATCAAGTCAGGAAGCCATGAGCCGCGCTGAGGAAGCGTTGGATTCGGCGAAGCGCAAAGGCCACGACTGCTATGTGGTTCACCACGCCTCGCCTGCGAAAATGTCGTGGCGTAAGCGCAATCGCGCGGTAGCGGATTCAATCGTCTCCGCGCTTGCCGAAGACCGGCTGAAGCTTGCCTTCCAACCGATCGTGCGCACGGACAATGCAGAAACTGCCATGTACGAATGCTTGATCCGCATGGAAAAACCCGATGGCGAAATTGCTATGGCGGGCGAATTTATTCCGGTGGCGGAGCAATTGGGGCTGGTGCGTTTGATCGATCAGCGTGTGCAGGAACTTGTCATTGCCGAGGCACGCCGCTCTCCTGGTGTGATCTTCACCTTCAACGTATCGGGCTATACCGCCAGTGATACGCCTTGGATGCGCAAATTCCTTGAGGTGATGGAAGACAATCAGGATATCGCCAGCCAGTTTGTGGTTGAGCTAACGGAAACGGTTGCGCTGCGCGACGTAGATGAGTCCGTCAGCTTCCTAAAGGCCTTACGCGGGCTTGGCTGCCGTGTGGCGATTGATGATTTTGGTGCGGGCTACACGTCGTTCCGCAACTTGCAGGCTCTTGAAGTCGACATTGTGAAAATCGACGGCGCCTTTGTGCGCGACTTGGCTTCGAGCGCGGACAATCGGATGTTTGTAAAAACGCTGGTGGAACTTGCCAAGAACTTCGGTGTCGAGGTGATTGCCGAATGGGTGGAAACCCAAGCCGAGGTCGAGATCCTGAAGGATTACGAAGTCGAATATCTGCAAGGCTTCCACTTTGGCGCGGGCAAAATGGAAACCCCCTGGCGCGACTAAGCGCCCAACGGCCTATTTCTTCGATAGTTCAGAAAGTTGTTCCTGCATGGCGGCGACTTGCTGCTTAAGGGCATCCATCTCCGCTTCATCCTCGCCATCCGAAGTATTACCTTCATCGGCTGCCCCGGCGGATCCCCCCATGCCCATCATGCGGCGCATGGTGTCGGTCCAGGTTTCTTGAAACAGGGTCATGTTGGCCTTGGTCATTTCCTCGAACATGCGCATGGATTGTGCAGGATTACCGAAGGCATCGCTCATCTGCTCGCGGATTTCATCCTGATGCTTGGTCAACTGGTCCATGCTCACATCAAGATAACCAGGAACCACCTGGCTCATTTGACCGTCATAAAAGCTGATAAGCTGGCGCAGGAACTGGATCGGTAGAAGGTTCTGGCCCTTGCCCTCTTGCTCGAAAATGATCTGGGTGAGGACGGAGCGCGTAATGTCGTCGCCGGATTTCGCGTCATAAACCACGAAGTCTTGGCCATCCTTCACCATCTGGCAGAGGTGATCCAAGGTCACATAAGACGAGGTTGCCGTGTTGTAGAGGCGGCGGTTCGCATATTTCTTGATCGTGATCGGCTCAGCCGAGCCCGTTTTTGACTGGCCCACTTGTCACTCTCCCCACTGGTTTTTTGCGCAGCAAACCGTCATGCTGTGGTGCCGCATTTTGTCGCTTCTTAAGTCTATTCCTAGACCCCCGGAGCGGATGATGCAAAGCAAAATGACTGACATATCACCGTGTTAGCGTCTCGTGAGACGGAATCCCCTAGCAATTTCCGCATGTTGCACTGCGGGTTTACGGCAAGCTTCTTTCGTGCAATAGGGGGTGAAACGACCATTTATTGCGTAAACGCCAGGAACGATAGCAGAGGAACGAAACCATGACCGAAGTCGTGATTGCCAGTGCGGCCCGCACGCCCGTGGGCTCATTTAATGGCACATTGAGCTCTCTTCCCGCCCATGCCCTGGGCGAGATCGCGATCCGCGAAGCGCTTTCCCGCGCCGGCGTGGACGGTGCCGACGTATCAGAAGTGATCCTGGGCCAGATCCTCACAGCTGCCCAAGGCCAGAACCCACCGCGTCAAGCTTCGATCGCCGCGGGTATTCCAAAGGAAACCTCGGCCTGGACCATCAATATGGTGTGCGGCTCGGGCCTGCGCGCGGTGGCACTTGGCAGCCAAGCCATCAAGTGCGGCGATAGCGCCATCGTGGTCGCCGGGGGGCAGGAATGCATGAGCCAGGCGCCTCACGCGCTGCACATGCGCAACGGCACAAAAATGGGCGACACCAAATTCATCGACACCATGATCAAGGATGGATTGTGGGATGCCTTTAACGGCTATCACATGGGCCAGACGGCAGAAAACATCGCCACCCAATGGCAATTAACCCGTGAAGAGCAGGACGCATTTGCGGCCGCTTCCCAAAACAAAGCCGAAGCCGCAAGGAATGCAGGCAAGTTTGCCGATGAAATAGTTCCCGTTACCATCAAGACGCGGAAGGGTGAAACCACCCTCGACCATGATGAATTCATCCGGGATGGGGTGACGGCGGATGCGCTCTCCGGTCTGCGGCCCGCCTTCCAGCGCGATGGCGGCACCGTAACGGCGGGCAATGCCAGCGGCATCAACGATGGCGCGGCAGCGGTGGTGCTGATGAGCGCGGACGAAGCCGAAAAGCGCGGCATCGAACCCCTGGCGCGCATTGTTTCCTGGGCCCAAGCGGGCGTTGACCCGGCGATCATGGGCACGGGGCCTATCCCCGCGTCCAAACTGGCGCTTGAAAAGGCGGGTTGGTCGGCATCGGATCTTGATCTTGTGGAAGCCAATGAAGCCTTCGCGGCGCAATCACTTTGCGTGGTCAAAGAGCTCGGGCTCGATCCAGAAAAAGTCAACGTGAACGGCGGCGCCATTGCCATCGGTCACCCCATTGGCGCATCGGGCGCGCGCATTCTCAACACGCTATTGTTTGAGATGAAGCGCCGGGACGCAAAGAAGGGCCTCGCCACGCTTTGCATCGGCGGCGGCATGGGCATTGCCATGTGCGTGGAACGCGCCTAGTGGCGAAAGTGCGTGGAACGTCCGTAGACGAACAAATCTAGAGGGAATTGGATAAATGGGTAAGGTTGCACTGGTTACGGGCGGAACGCGCGGCATCGGCAAAGCGATTTCAAAGGCGCTGAAGGACGCGGGCTATTCTGTGGCGGCGAACTATGGCGGCAACGACGATGCGGCCAAGGCTTGCGCCGAAGAATTGGGTGTTGAGGTGTTCAAATGGGATGTGGGCGATTTTGCTGCGTGCCAAGCGGGCATTGCTGAAGTGGAAGCAAAGCTCGGCCCCATCGAAGTACTGGTCAATAATGCCGGGATTGTGCGCGATGCGACGCTCCACAAAATGACCCCTGAAAAATGGGCGGAGGTTATCCGCGTCGATCTCGATTCGGTTTTCAACATGTGCCGCAACGTGATCGAAGGAATGCGCGCGCGCGCCTTTGGTCGCATCATCAATATCTCATCGATTAATGGCCAGAAGGGCCAGATGGGCCAAACCAATTATTCCGCAGCCAAAGCGGGAGTTATTGGGTTTTCCAAAGCGCTGGCGCAAGAGGGCGCGCGCAAGGGTATTACCGTGAACGTGATTGCGCCCGGTTATATCGACACCGACATGATGTCGGGTGTGCCGCAAAACGTGCTCGACAGCATCATCAGTACAATCCCGGTGGGGCGCCTGGGGCACGCGGACGAGATTGCTCATTGCGTGACTTTCCTGGCGGATGAAAAAGCAGGCTTTGTTACCGGCTCGGTTGTCACCGCCAATGGCGGGCAATACATCGCGAACGGGTAGGCGGCCTTAAGAGGGCCCGCGCCTTTGCGTCAATCATTCTCAAGCGTGAACACGATCTCCGCATCGGGTGTTTGCCGATAGTGAAAGCCGTGACCTTCGGTCCATTCGCCGCCGTCGAGATAGTTCGACTGCGACGTAAGCGTGCCGTCCTCGTTGAACGTGACAATGCCGTCCACCCCGGTGATGGAAGGGTGGCCTATTACCTCTTCATAGGCGTGAAGCGTGTCGCCTTCCCACCAAGCAGTGCCTTGGGTATGAAAACCTGCCGTCGTGAAATAGTGGTAGATGATGCTGCCTGAACCTTCGTTGAGGCTGTTATCGAAGAAATAGATCGTGCGCCCGCCATACATGCCGCTGCCCACCGCGTGGGTGTGCTGCACAGCTTGGCCGGCGAGAATCCATTCAAAGTGCATGGTGTCCGACCCCACACTATTGGGATCGGTTGAATGGCCTGTCCAAGTGCCCATGAGCGCTTCAAAGGGGCCGAGCGGACCGTCGATATATGCCGCCTCGGGCGTTTCCTGCGCGCATGCGGTCATCGGGGCGATGAAGAAAATCAAAATAATCGCTAGAAATCGGGGCATGTCGTTCCTCCCACAGTGTGTTCCGAGTATAGACCACTTTTTTCATATTTAAGTATTGACTTACCGTTAGGTATTACTTACATTCAAATCATGGCTTATGCAGAGGTATTGGAAGCACTCGCCGATCCAACGAGACGCGAGATTTTTGAAAAGCTCCGGACAGGGGAAAGCCCCGTCGGACTACTCGCCGAAGGCATGCCGGTCTCCCGGCCCGCCGTCTCCCAGCACCTCAAGGTTTTAAAGGAGGCAGGCCTCGTGACCGAACGCAAAGACGGCACACGGCGCTTTTACTCCGTAGACCGCGACGGCCTCGCGGACCTCCGCGATTACCTTGAAGAATTCTGGGAAGATGTGCTCGCCAACTTTGCCGTCCATCTGGAGCGGCAACCAGGTGCCGGTGAGCCAGAAGAGAAGGATGTGGGACAATGACCACGCAAACTAAATTCGAGCCCGTCACCAAAACCATGACAGTGGCGCGGGGCCAAGCCGAAGCGTTCGCGTTTTTTGCACGGCGCGTAAATGATTGGTGGCCCAAGCACACCCATTCATTGGGTCAGGAAAAAACCGCGCGAGTGGATTTTGAACCCAAAGCCGGGGGGCGCTTCTTTGAAACGCAAGATGACGGCACCGAGCTTCAATGGGGCAAAGTGATCGTGTGGGACGAACCCAACAAGATCGTTTATTCCTGGCACCTTTCACGGCCCGAAGATGAGGCGACCGAAGTGGAAGTGGTCTTCACAGCATTGGGTGATAATGAGACCCGTGTCGACCTGATCCACCGCAATTGGGAAAAACTGGGCAAGGACGCAGAAACGGTGCGCGCCCAATACCACGGCGGCTGGGACAAAGTGTTTGGCGAATGTTTCGGCGGGTTTGCTAAGGCAGGCTAATTGCCAGGTTCCTACGCATTGATTACTTGGATGGTTCCCACCTTAGGGGCGCCATTTCAAAGCCTGAAAAATAAAGCCCCGGCGCTTTGATGATCGCTTCCGCGCGCATCAAAAATTGTCTTTGCGTTTTCTTACCTCGGTGAAAACCGCCACCGGGTCTGCGCCTTCCATGCCGATGTCTCTTTGCAGAGAAACTTCCGCGGCCCGCAAAAACGGGTTGGTGGCAAGTTCCATTTCGATGGTGGTGGGCACTGTGCGCTGCCCCCTCGCGCGCAGGGCATCAATTTCTTTTACCCGTGCGCGCAATTCATCATTGCTGGTCTCGATGGTTTCGGCAAAGCGCGCATTGCTTTGCGTATATTCATGGGCACAATAGACGGTGGTGGCGGGGGGCAGTTGGCTGAGTTTTTTCAGCGAGTTCCACATCTGGGGCGGGGTGCCTTCAAAAACCCGGCCACAGCCAAGGGCAAAAAGCGCGTCACCCACAAACGCTGCTCCGTCATCGCCGAAATAATAAGCGATATGTCCTAGCGTATGCCCCGGCACGTCCATGACGCGCGCTTTGTGCGTGCCGAATTCCACCATGTCCCCTTCACCCACGGCGCGATCGAGGCCCGGTATTTTGTCTGCCTCGCCTTGGGGGCCAATGATTTCGCAGCCGAATTTGGCTTTCAGTTCCTTGTTGCCGCCGGCGTGGTCGGGGTGGTGGTGGGTATTGAGGATATGGGTGAGGGTCCAGCCGGTTTTTTCCAGCGCGCCGAGGATTTTGGGCGCGTCGGGGGTATCAATGGCGGCGGTGACACCGGCCGCATCATCGTGGATCAGATAGCCGTAATTGTCCGAAAAAGCCTCGAATTGGTGGATTTCCAGCTTGGACATGGGGACCAGCCCTCCTTTTCTTAGCTCTTCGATAACGCGGAAGCGGCACTCTGGTCCAGAGTTGGGCTCGCGACAAGTCGGGGAGTCAGGTAAGTCTTTGGGCCGCAAGGGAAAGAGGCGCATTCGATGCACATCGACGTGGTCGAGCTCGAACAGTTCTACAAAACCCGGCTGGGGCTATTGGTTCAGCGGTCTCTGCGCGGGCGAATGCGCGAGCTCTGGCCAAGCGTCGGGCGCGATGCGGTGCTCGGCATTGGTTTTCCAAATCCGATCATGGCCAGCTATGCCCAAGAGGCCATGCGCACAATTGTTGCCCAACCGGCCGGACAGGGAGCCGATTGGTGGCACGCGGGCGGCGGCAATGCCACAACGCTTGTCTTCGAAGACGAACTTCCCTTCGCTGATCTGTCTTTTGACCGCGTGGTTGCTTTGCACCTTTTAGAAAACACCGAAAGCATCGGCGCCACCTTGGAAGAAATATGGCGGGTGCTGGCGCCCGAGGGACGCTTCATCGCTATTGTTCCCAACCGGCGCAGCTTGTGGGCGCGGCTTGATCGCACGCCCTTTGGGCACGGGCGGCCCTTTTCGCGAAGTCAGATTGTCCGCACTCTGAACAAAAGCGGGTTCAAAGTTGATCGCTTTGTGCAGTCGCTATTTTTCCCACCTTCCAAAGCGCGCATTATGTTGCGCATTGCCGATCCGTGGGAGCGCTTGCAGACCAACATGTTGGGGCAAATGGGCGGCGTACACATCATCGAGGCCACCAAACGGGTGGAGGGGCTAGTGCCAACCAAAGGCGCACGCGTGCGTTTGCGCCTTCCGCGCCCACGCACCGTGCTGCAACCCGTGGGCGCCTCTACTTTGAAATCTTGAAGATCGCCGTTTCGGCGGTCAAGTTCGCAGCAAAGCTGCCGGGCTGAAAACTTCGTACCGCCCCGCTCGGGGCAATGGCGATGGCGCCTTCCACATTCGCCGCTATCTCATCGCAAAGCGCTGAAAAATCCGCCACCGTGCAAAGATGAATGTTTGGCGTGTCATACCAGCGGTTGGGCAGATTGCGGGTGACCGGCATGCGCCCTTTAAAGGCCAGCGCCGCGCGGATACGCCAATGGCCGAAATTGGGAAACGACACAATAGTCGCGTCCGCAACGCGCATCAGGTCCGCCAACACATCCTTGGGACGGTGCATGGCCTGAATGGTTTGGCTTAGGATTGCGATGTCGAAAGCATTTGCGGGATAGCCCGCCAGATCTTGATCAGCATCCCCTTGAATAACGGAAAGCCCTTTGGCAAGTGCTGCATTGACCCGTTTGTTATCGAGCTCTATCCCTCGTCCGTCTACGGATTTTTCATCGCGCAGGTAAGCCAGCAAATCGCCCGTTCCGCAGCCGATATCAAGCACACGGGCGCTTTTTGGCACAATGTCCGCAATGGCTTTTAAATCGGGGCGAAGCGCCGTCATGATCCCGCGCCTTCGTTTTTTGCGGTCGCATCGATGAACCCACGCAAGGTGTCCACCATGACGGGCTCGTCCAAAAGGAAGGCGTCGTGCCCCTTGTCGGATTGAATTTCGACGAAGCTGACATTTCCCGCGACAGCGTTTAGGGCATGAACGATGCGCCGCGTTTCCTCGGTAGGAAACAGCCAATCACTGGTGAAGGATATGAGACAGAACCGCGTAGCGCTGCCGCGAAAAGCTTCGGCCAATTGTCCGCCCGCGCTTGCCGCAAGGTCGAAATAATCCATGGCGCGGGTGATATAGAGGTAACTGTTGGCGTCAAACCGCTCCACAAAGCTCGAGCCCTGATGACGCAGGTAGCTTTCCACCTGGAAGTCTGCACCAAAACCAAAGGAGAGTTCGTCTTTGTCCTGAAGATTGCGGCCAAATTTCCGGGCGATGGCGGGTTCGGACAAATAAGTGATGTGCGCGGTCATGCGCGCAATGGAAAGGCCCTTACGGGGTAGGGTGCCTTTGGCAAGATAATCGCCGTCCGCCCAGTTGGGGTCTGCCAAAATGGCTTGGCGTCCGACCTCATGGAACGCAATATTTTGCGCCGTGTGCTGCGCGGCGCTGGCGATGCAAATCACTGATGCCGCGCGATCAGGATAGCGCGTGCTCCAATCCAGCACCTGCATGCCGCCCATGGACCCACCTATGACCGCCAGCAAGCGGTCGATCCCCAATGCTTCGATTAGGCGTGCCTGGGCTTCCACCATGTCGCCGATTGTGATGACGGGAAAGGAAAGGCCGTAGGGTTTTCCGGTCTCGGGATTGGTCTCACGCGGGCCCGTTGTGCCCATGCAACCGCCCAATACGTTCGCGCAGATAACGAAATAACGGTCCGTGTCGATGGGCTTGCCGGGGCCGACGATCTCTTCCCACCATCCCGGTTTACCGGTGATGGGGTGGGGGCCCAACACAAACTGATCGCCGGTCAGCGCGTGGCACACAAGCACAGCATTGGAGCGGGTATCATTCAGCGTGCCCCAGGTCTGATAGGCCACCTGCAGTGCGGGCAGCTCTGCCCCGTTTTCCAGCGGCAAGGGCGCGTCAAACGCCTGCACCTGCCCGGTGCCTGGGGGCAGGAGAGAAAAATCCGGGTTGGTCCGGGCCTCGGTCACGTGGATTCACGTCCTTCACCTTGTTGGGGCGTTCCCATTGCACTGCAAAAAACGCAATGCTTATGCTTTAATTCTCTATAGTATGGATGTGCGTTGCAGCAAGACGCAATAAAACGACGGATGATGATGACGGACGGCCCCAAAAGCCTTGAAGACCTGCGCGCCGAGATCGATCGCCTTGATGAGGCGATGCATGATCTTTTGATGCGGCGTGCGGCCATTTCGCGTCAGATGTCAGGGGCGAAGGGGGCGATGACGTCCATGCGTCCAGCGCGGGAAATGGAGGTCTTGCGCCACCTTGCCGCTCGCCACCAAGGGGAAATGCCGCTAGCCGGGATCGTGCGTATCTGGCGGGAAATCATGGCGGCAAGCCTCGCCCTCCAGGGTGATTTTAAGGTCTATCTGCTCGGTGAGGATAATTCGCGCAGTCTTTGGGACGTGGCGCGCTTTCATTTTGGTTCGGGCACGCCGTTGGTGCCTTTGGCTTCGCCCGCTCACGTGGTCCAGGAAATTGACGGCGGCGGCAAAGACGTTGGTGTGTTGCTTGAGCCCCTAATTGAGGAAGATGAACCCTGGTGGCCCCATTTTCTGTTTGCGCAAAGGGGCGGCGCCCGCGTGATTGCGCGCATGCCGTTTCTTCTGAACGCTCCGGGATATGATTTTCCTCCCGCTCTTGCCATCGCCAACGTGACCCAGCGGCCCACCGGCGATGATGCGACCTTGATCGCCATGCTGACCGGGCCCGGTTTCAACCGCACCAAGGCGGCCACTCTGTTTGAATGACCGGGCCCGGTTTCAACCGCACCAAGGCGGCCACTCTGTTTGAAGCGCAAAGCATCAACGCGCAGTTTCTTTCGATTGCACCGGATACGGCAAGCGATCGCCGCTATATGCTTTTTGAAACGGACGGGTTTGTCGCCGAAGACGATGCGCGCCTTGCCACAATTCTTGATGCCGCCGACGATATCCTTCAGCTCAAGGCCATTGGCGGATATGCCCGCCCAATCAACTGCGAAGGAAAAGACTGTTGAGTGATCCTCTGTTCCAGCGCGCCGTGATCGTCGGCCTTGGCCTTGTGGGCTCGTCCTTGGCACGGGCGCTGCGGGAACAGAAGATTGCCAAAACCATCATTGGTGCGGACGCTGATGATGGTGTTCGTCAGCAGGCAGACGAGCTTGGGTTTTGCGATGTGATCGAAAGCGATGCGACTCGGGCCGTCGCGGGCGCCGATATTGTTATCTTGGCGACGCCGGTGGGGTCCATGGGGGCGGCGGCTGAATTGATTGGGCCAGAGCTTGCGCCCGGCACCATTTTAACCGACGTGGGCTCGGTTAAAGGCGCGGTGATCGAAGCGGTTGGGCCCCATGTTCCAAAAGGTGTTCACTTTATTCCGGGCCACCCCATCGCGGGGACAGAACAATCTGGCCCTGGCGCGGGCTTTGCCGCGCTGTTTCACGGTCGCTGGTGCATCTTAACGCCGCTGGTGGGCACGGATGATGCGGCACTGGCAAAACTGACAACCATGTGGAATCGCTGCGGCAGCCAGGTTGAGCTGATGGACGTGGGGCACCATGATCTGGTGCTCGCCATTACCAGCCATGTGCCTCACTTGATTGCTTACAACATTGTGGGCACGGCGGCGGACCTGGAAGGGGTTACCCAGCAGGAAGTCGTCAAGTATTCAGCTGGTGGGTTCCGTGACTTCACGCGCATCGCGGCGTCTGACCCGACCATGTGGCGGGACGTTTTCCTGGCAAACAAAGATGCGGTGCTAGAAATGCTCGGGCGTTTTTCCGAGGACCTTACGGCGCTTCAGCGCGCGATCCGCTGGGGTGATGGGGATGCGCTCTATGATCTCTTCACCAGAACTCGCGATATCCGCCGCGGCATTATCGACGCAGGGCAAGAGACCGACGAACCCGACTTTGGTCGCAAACACGACTAGGGACCTTCGACATTGTAGTGAGTTACGAATGTTTCCTCGAGCAAATGGGCTTCGTCGGGGTGAACGACGGCGCTTTCCCAGTCTTCGCCGGTAAAGGCCTTTAGCGCGTTAAGGTCGCGCCACACCTGAACCATCGAAAATTCTCTCGGTGCATTTTCATGGGGCCAGCCGACGATAAGCTCTTCCAATCCCTCATGCGCATTTAGGGTTGGAATGGCGATCTCCTCAAAAAACTGTCGAAAGGCCCCCTGCTGTCCCTCGTAAACAACGGCGCGATAGATCCTCAGGATCAATTACCCCTCCCTCAGTAAAGTGGTGGAAGCTGCATCATTTCTGCGGGGCCGAGGAAGACGGTGCCATCTTCAAGCCGCATGGGCGCGCGAATGCGCCCCTCTGGGTCGCCGCCAATAGCTGCGATCACATCAAGCACGGTTTTTGATATGTCGGCATACTGAGGATCAAGCGCACCGCCCGCGACCAGCGCATCAATGGCGCGGCCATGCCCGCTGACAAGGATGGTCATTTCCCCTTCGGGACGGTGCTGATTGTCCAATTGGAAGACGCCCGTTCCGGCAACTTCAATCTCGCTCCAGCGCATTGCCGCTTCATCAAGATAAAGAATGCCGTCGTTCTGATGCCAACCGGGTAAGAAGTCAGGAGTGATCGACCCAACGCCGGTTTCCGGCAGACCGGCCGCCAGAACCCGCAACAGAACAAATGTAATATCCGAGCCGAGCCCTTCATAGGGGTGGCCGTTCCAGATAATGTCTTGCGCTTCCACCATTACCGCATGGTGGTGGCCGAGTGTCGGCAAGTCGTCATTGTCATGCACACGTCTGGTGTGAAGTTCCAAGGCGCCGACGGTGATCGTTTCAACACGCTCGGGGGTAAACGGCTGGTCGGTTAAATAGATCTCTCGCCGCGCAGTAAGACCGCTGGTCTCAACCGCAAACCGTTCCAGATCTCCACCGCGCAAAACAAGGCTCGCGCGTTCATCCGCGGCGCTGCCGGTGATGACTTCTCTCCGGCCAAGCCGTCTAAACTCCATGCGCTGCTGGCCCTCAACCACCATAACCGCGTGGTTGAGGCGATAGGGCAGCACAAAAGCTGTGATTTTATCTGCATTCCAACTCCACCCCATGACAGGGTCGGCGAGATGGGGCGCGGTAATTTCGATCTGCATGCGATAAGGAAAGCCGCCTACACGGAAGCTGTCATAATCGGCGGTGCGGCCGGCGGCGCGTTCCTCTTCAATCCACGCGGTAACTTCCTCGCGCACCTGTTCCGCCGAATTCTGCCATGCCCAGTAATAGAGCACAGCCAGAACAGCCAGAACGGCCAGAGGAATGAGCAGTCGTAAACGCATAAACTTGTAATCGTATCCGTCTTGGGCAATTTGAAGGCATGGTCCCATTTTCGCGGGCCAAAGGAAATGGTGTCTCGTTAATGCGGTGGATTTTTGGTTACGGCTCACTCATGTGGCGCCCCGGGTTTGCCTTCGAGGCCCGGCAGGAAGCGCGGCTTTACGGGTATCACCGCTCGTTCTGTGTCTATTCCCACGTCCACCGCGGAACCCCCGAAAAACCCGGCCTGGTGCTCGGGCTCGACCGGGGCGGCTCGTGCCGGGGCATGGCTTATGGCGTAAGTGATTCGCAAATGGCCGCGACGCTTGATTATTTGCGGGCGCGGGAACAAGCAACGGCGGTTTATTTGGAACGAGAATTGCCGGTGAACCTGGAAGACGGCACGCGCGTCCGCGCGACGACTTATTTGGTGGACCGGGCCCATGGCCAATACGCAGGGCGGCTTGGACTTGAAGACCAGTTGCGTCTGGTCCGGCAGGGGATGGGGCAATCCGGCGCCAACCCGGATTATGTAAAAGGCACGGTACGCCATCTTGAAGAGATGGGGATCGTCGAGGGTCCGCTGCATGATTTGCTCAAGCGGCTTGGCTCGAGTGATGATGCCTAGGAGGCCTCGGCGAGCAGGCGGTCGGTGGCGGTTTCAATCCGCGTTTCAAGCTCGCTCATAAATTCGCGGCGGTTCAGCCCCGCTTCGATGGGCGGCAGAAATTCTATCGTGATAGTGCCGGGCTTATAGCTGTAGCCTTTTTTGGGCCAACAAAGCCCCGATGTCACGGCCACCGGCACAACCGGCACGCCCAGCGCATTATAGATCGCGGCGACGCCCGGCTTGTAGGGGTTTTTTACCCCCGGCGGTGTGCGCGTGCCTTGCGGGAAGATCACAATTTTGCGGCCGCTTTCGCATTCGCGCTTTGCCTCGTTGAGCATTTTTCTGAGCGCCGCGGCATGGGCGCCCCGGTCAATGGAAATCATCCTCAGCTTCCAGGTCCACCACCCAAACAGCGGAATCCACATGAGTTCTTGTTTCATGACGATCGCCGGATTGTCGAACATGTGGTTGACGGCAAGCGTTTCCCACATGGATTGATGTTTGAGGGCAAGAAAGTAATGCCCCTCGGGCAGGTTCTCGCGGCCTTTGATAATGGTCTTTACACCGATGATGCGTTCAAACGCGCCCAGGATAAGTCCGCACCACCAACTCACCAATGCCACGTTCCAGCGATAGGGCATTAAGAGTACCGGCAGGCAGATGATGCCCAGTATGGCGATTGAGCCGTACATAAAGCTGACGAAGGCAAATGAACGTAGTGCTGACAATTTCGTCCCCGGGGCGTGTTCTTGTTGGTCAGATGCCAAAGAAATTGGCAAGGCGTATGCGCATCAGTGCGACTTCGTACTTGGTATATTCCCAAGCGAGAATACGAAATGTATTGGGATACCACCAGTTCGTTGCGCTGTAGCCTTCAGGCTCCACGCGAATGGGGTAAACCTCAAGCTCGGGCGCCGTATGACGAAATTCGAGCATGGTGCGCGGCATATGATAATACGACGTCACCACCCAAAGCCCTTCAAATCCCTGGGTCTCAGCCCAGATGACGGCTTCTTTGGCATTGGCGATGGTATTGCGCGCGGTGTAGTCGAGATCGACACAACAATTGAAGAGCTCATTTGGATCTTCCAATAGTTCATGTAATTCGTCACGCCGAGTGATCTCATTGACGCCGGAAATAAGAAGGCGCGCTCCCCGTCCCTCGGTCAACGCATCCATGCCCCATTGAATGCGGTCAGGGCTACCGGTAAGGACGACGATGCCAAGATTCTCAGTGCCAATGGGTTGAGGCGTATTGGTGTTCGCGTTGTGAATAGTGAAATTTGCAAAGCCCACCGCCCATAGCAAGATAAGCACTGCCAATGGGGCGACCCAAAGACGCGCGCGCCGTGTCATGTCTGAAGCTTCAATCTTGGCCATTCGCTTCGCCATCCGAACCCAATATTACTTGCGCGGCCTCCCAAAGGTCAGCGCAGACTTTTACAGGCACGACATGCGCGGGAAGTCCCGCTGCTTGCGTCGCCGCGCCCTTGCCGGTGCGGACTAAAATACGCGCCGCGCCCGCTTTGGCCGCGGCCTCCAAATCCCGCAACGCATCGCCAACCATAATCGCGTCGCCCGCAGGGACACGAAACTGGCTCATCGCCTCGCGCAGCATACCGGGTTCCGGCTTGCGCCGGTCAGTGGCCGCCCAAGGCGGATCAGGGCAAATGAATGTGGCATCCAGGTGACCACCGGCGCGGCGCAGCGCCGCCTCCAATTTTTCCTGGGTGCGCGCCAGCATGGCATCATCATAAAGCCCGCGGCCGATACCGGATTGGTTCGACACCAAAGCGACTTTGTGACCGGCACTATTAAAGCGCGCTACGGCTTCTGCCGCGCGCGGGATCATGACGAGCTCGTCCGGGTTTTTAACGTGGTCAGGGCGGTCTTCATTTAAGACGCCGTCGCGGTCGAGTAAGATCAGCATCAGAGGCGCTGCCCCAAAACCGAAAGCGCGGTCATGCGCGCGGTGGCAAGCGAAACTGCGGCGGCAAGCAGCGGCACAAACAAAAGGGCGGGGTAAGTTTCCCATGTCACACCAAGCCCCGGCAAGAAAAACTCGCCCTGACCGCCTGCAAGCGCTGTCAAAAATAATAAGACCGCGGCTGCTGCGCCCGCGCCGATGGCGCCCGCGCGCAAGCCCACCCATAGAAACTGCGTTTGAAACTCGCCGGCAATAAAATTATCCCGTGCGCCGATCAAATGCAGCACCTCGATGACTTGGCGATTGGCCTCCATGGCAGCACGAGTGGCAAAAACAACGATGGCAACGGTTGCTGCCATGATCAAAAGTAAGGCGGCAAGGGCGAGGGCCTGCAGACTACTGGCAAAGGCAGCAAGTCGCGATTTCCAGCGAAAATGATCATCCACTTCCACGCCCGGTACGGCGTCCGAAAGGATCAGCGCCAAGGCTTCTAGATCTGGCGATGCACCGGGGACAAGCCGAACATCGATGAGTTGGGGCACGGCAATATCGTCGGGCAAGGCAACGGACCCGAGCCAAGGTTCAAGAAGTTCGGCAGCGGTTGCCGGGGGCAGGCGGTCAGCAGAAGCAATGCCCGGCGAGGCGCGAATGATTGCCAGCGCGCGCGCCATTTGATCGTCCATTTCAGCGTCAGGGCGCGGTTTGACCTGCACAGTGATGACGCCGGCCAAATCGGCTGACCACGCCTCGGCAACATTCGAAACCGTGAGCGTGATCCCCAAGGCGACACTGGCGAGAAAACACATCACCGCGATGACAAGATGCAAGGGCCAACGCGATCCCCCCGCGGGGGGGATGATGGTTGCCTGAAGCGCTGCCAAACGCTGTGCTGCAGCAGCCACCCATGTGCGCCAGTCCGTCATAAGATTTCACCTGCGTCGAGCCCCGCCAACGTGCCCCCAGCTTGGCGCCTAATGGAAAGCTGCCCCCGTTCGATATGATAATGCGCGGCCTCCGTTGTCCGTTCCACCAGCGAAATATCGTGGGTGGCGATCATAATGGTGGTGCCGATACGGTTGAGTTCCATAAAAAGGCGCAAGAGCTTGATCCCCATTTCGGGGTCCACATTTCCTGTGGGTTCGTCCGCAAGCAGAAGATCGGGCTGCGCCACAACAGCGCGGGCAATGGCGACGCGCTGCTTTTCGCCGCCGGACAGCGTGGGGGGTGTCGCGTTCATGCGGTCCCCCAGCCCGACCCAGGTCAGAAGCTCGCGCACATCGCTCAGGTATTGTTCTTCGGGGGCGCCGGTGATTTTTAAAGGCAGGCACACATTTTCAAGCGCAGAGAGGTGATCGAGCAGGCGAAATTCCTGAAACACCACGCCGATGCGGCGGCGCAAGGGCGGCATGTCCTTGCGTGATAATACATCCACGTCTTCGCCAAACATGGTCATGTGGCCGCGGCTGGGGCGATGGGCAAGATACATAAGACGCAGAAGTGAGCTCTTGCCCGCGCCCGAGGGTCCGGTGAGGAAATTCAGCGATCCGGGTTTGAGTTCAAACGAGACATCGCGCAAGACCTCGGGGCCCATGCCATAGCGCATGCCAACGTTTTCAAAGCGAACCATTCAGGTTTCCTGCCGCTTCAGGGGTCAAATCGGTTAGGGTGGCAAGCTCCCAATCGGGCGGGGTCCCGTCAAGGGGGCAGACGAAATTGAAAAAGGATTTTAGTCCATGAGACTTTGGGTATTTGCAGCGATGCTGGGGCTTGCCTTTGTCGTCGCCGGCAAGCTCTTGCTCGGAACCGTTGAAGCCGATGGACCCGGCGCGGCGGATACGCCTTATATTCTTGTTCTGGGCATTGCTCAGGATGCGGGGGCCCCTCAGGCCGCATGTTACCGCCCCCACTGTATGCCGGGCTGGGAAGATGTGAGCTTGCGCCGCCTTGCGACCTCGCTTGCGCTTATCGACCCGGCGGGCGAGGCGAGGTATCTCTTTGAAGCAACGCCGCATATGCCTGAACAACTTTACCGGTTGCATCGCGAAACCAATGATGACGCTTTTTCGCTTAATGGTGTGTTTTTAACCCATGGACATATGGGGCACTACACCGGGCTGATGCATTTCGGACGCGAGGTGATGGGGGCCTCCCGTGTGCCGGTCTTTGCCATGCCGCGCATGCGTGCGTTTTTGTCTTCAAACGGGCCCTGGGACCAGCTTGTTTCGCTTGAGAACATTGAGCTGCAAGCGATTGAAGACGGCGAAGTGATCAACTTGCGCGATGGGCTTTCCGTAACGCCCTTCCTTGTTCCGCATAGGGATGAATATACCGAAACTGTGGGCTACCGGATCGACGGCCCAAATCGTTCGGCCATATTTATTCCCGATATTGATAAGTGGGAACGGTGGGATAAGGACCTTGCTGCGGTGATTCGCGAGGTCGACTACGCTTTCATCGACGCATCATTTTATGAGGATGGCGAAATTCCTGGACGTGCCATGGCCGACATTCCGCATCCTTTCGTGGTGGAAAGCATGGCCCTCTTAGACGGCCTTACCCCGGAAGAACGCGCCCGCGTTCACTTTATCCATTTCAATCACACCAATCCGCTATTGGTTGAGGGCTCAGCAGCCCAAGAAGAAGTGCGCGACCAAGGTTTTTCAATCGCCGAAGAAGGCATGCGCCTGCCGCTCTAGGGTCCCTCCGCCAAAGCGTTGATTCTTAAGAGCGGGTCAGCCATTGTCAGGGCCGGTTCAATCGTGACCCCTCGGGTGACCCGCTTTATGATTTTGACCTGTCCGTCCTGTTCCTCGCGATATCTTGCGGATCCGGCGAGCCTGCAGCCCAGCGGCCGCATGGTCCGTTGCGCCAATTGCGGGCATTCCTGGTTCCAGAAACCAGCAGACGATATGCCCCGGTCAGTGGCCGGTGGTGGGGCTTCGGCAAACGACGGGCTCATGTCACTCAATACGGCAATGGATGGCCCTCGCCGCCGTTTTCCGGTTGCCGTCTCCACGCTCGCGCTTTGGGTTTTACTCATCGGCGCGTTTATCGGCTTTGGCGCCATTGCTTATCAATACCGGGTGGAGATCGTGCGTGGGTGGCCGCAAACCGCCTCGCTTTACGATTTGTTCGGCGTGGAAGTGAACGTGGCGGGGCTTGAATTTCGGGATGTCACCAACAATCTTGAAACCGAGGACGGGCTCAGCGTCCTTGCGGTCCGTGGGACGGTGGTCAATTTGACCGATCAGGCCCTGCCTATCCCCCGCGTGCGCATTTCTCTGCGCGATGCGGAGGGACTTGAACTTTATTATTGGACCGTGGTGCTGGACCAAACCCGCATAGAGGCCGGCGCTACCAGCGAATTCATCACCCGCCTCTCAAGCCCTCCCCTTGGCGCACAAGACATCGAAGTGCGCTTTGCTGAAGGTGCCGAGTGACCCCAGTTAAAGTGCTTTTCAGCGCGCGCGACATTGCCGCGCAAATTGGTGTGCTTGCGGCCGCCATCAAGGATGCTGACAAAGTGCCGTCGGAGCGACCGCTTTTGCTCATTTGTGTTTTGCGTGGCGCGTTTATATTCACTGCTGATCTGCTTCGGGCGCTCGAAAGTTGCGGTGTTAATGCTGAGGCTGATTTCATTGGCCTTTCCAGCTACGGCACGAGGCGTGAAAGCAGTGGCCGTATCAAGCTGACCCAGGATTTGGAAAGTGATGTCACAGGACGGGACATTATCCTTGTGGACGATGTTCTCGAAACCGGGCGCACACTGGCGTTTGCGAAGGATTTGCTTATTTCACGCGATGCCAAACGGGTTCGGACCTGCGTTCTTGTAAACAAAGCGGGGCAGCGGGATGTGGCACTGGAAGCCGATTTCACAGGCTTCGAAGCACCCGATGTTTTCGTCGTTGGCTATGGCATGGATGTTGCCGGACTAGGGCGGGGGCTGCCCTATATCGGGACAGCGCCGGACGAGGATTAACTTCAGCACGCCTCGTCCGCCTTGCCCCATATGACCAAGTGAGGTGAGTGCCATGGCACGAATTATTATTGCGGCGAAGGATGGCCCGGTACGAAAAGCCATCCGCGCCATGTTGACCAGTCAGGGTCACAAGATCAGATGCGCCGAACACGGGGCGGAAGCCTATGCCGCCCTGCATCAGGAAAAAGCGGAACTTGTCGTTTGTGACGCGCAGATGCCCGTGGTTGACGGGGTCGCCTTGATGATGATGGGCCGCAAAGATTGGAAAGCAACGCGCTTTTTATTGATGAGCGAAGATCCGGATTTGGCTGATACGCTGGCAATGATTGAAGTTGCCGTGGACGGCGTGATTGCCAAACCCTTTAGTGTTCACGCGCTGCGGCAAGAAGTGGAGCGACTTCTGCCTATTGGTTCAGAAGCGGCGTAGCAAGCGCTCTAAATAATCAAGTTCAATTTCCGGCCGGTTCCGTTCACCGGCCCGGCGGCGCAATTCTTCCAGAATGTCCCGCGCGCGTTGCATTTCTCGCTCAGTTGGTACATCGACGCTGTCGCCAAAGTCCGGTCCAGATTGCGGCGATGTCCGCCCCAAGGGGTCTTGTCCGCTAGACCGGCCTTGCTGCTGACCGCCCATCCGTTCGGCCATTTGGCTGAGCAACTGCTCCGACAAACTATCCAGCGCATTGCGCAAAGCTTCGACCGCCTGTTCTTGCGAGGGGACAGCGTCGGACATGGATCCACCGGCAAGTTGATCTTCCGAGCTTTCCATTCCCTGTTGCGCTTCGCCCATGGTGCCGGGCATCTCCACCGCTTCTTCTTGCAATTGATCAAGAATGCCGCGCAAGGCATCAAGGATGCGCTGTTGATCTCGCGCTAATTCTTGCGGCGTACGTGGCGCACTGCCATCGGGGGCAGCGGGGCCATCTTCGGGAATTTGCTGGTTGTAAGGCCACTCTTCCGGCGGCGGCCATCCGCCCCAATCCTCCCAAGGATCATCGCGCGCGTAGGGCCCGCCTTCTTCACCTTGGGCTCCGCGGAAAGTCTCGTCCAACAATTGCCGTTGCCCGCCCAAAATACCGCTCAGCCCTTCCAGAGCATCGGCCAAGGCTTGTTCTTGGGCGCTCATGCCTTCGCCGCTTTGCATAGGGGCGGCGTTTTCGAGCTGCGCCAATAGATCGGACAGGCCCTGCAGCATTTCTCGCGCGGATTGTAGCGACCCGGTCATCGCCATTTCTTCGATGCGGTCGAGCAGGCTACCTAGATCTTCCGTATTCATCATTTCGCTTGCGTCTGCGGTGGAAGGTTGTGCCTCTTGTTGTTGCAGCGCTTGAAGGTATTCCGAGATGGCTTCCCGCAATTGAGCCAGCAGCTCAGCAATTTCAGCGTTGTCTGCACCGCGCGATAAGGCATCCAGCAGTGCTTGTTCAAGCTCGCGGATGCGGTCGAGTGCCAGGGATAAATCACCATCTTCAAGCCGCAAGGCCACATCCCAAAGAAGGTCGTAGGTATCACGCATGTCATCCGTGCTCGGATCATCAGCCAATCGCCAGACTGCTGTGCGCATGGCAAGGTAAGCGGTGGTATCTTCTATGAACAAGTCCGGCCGATTGGTTAGGGCATCGAGGGTCAACGCCACGTCAAGCGCCGCCTCGTCCCTTTGCACCAGGGTTTGGCGCTGTTCAGCCACTGCGGCGGCAAGAGGGTTCAGAAAGTCCCGCGCTGGCAATACCACCGCGTGAGGGCGGCTAAAGCCGATGCCCTCGTGATTGTCTGTGGCTGCAAGTTGGATCATCACGTCGCGTCCCGCCCATGGATGCTCGCGCCAATCCACGGTTGGGCTGTCCTCGGCTGAGGTTGGCGTGTTTCCGGGTAAAGCCAGCTCGGTTATGCTGGGTTCATCGGCGGGGAAAAGCGCATCGCCGCGCGGGGCGCCATCGGCATTAAAAAATCCATCAGCAAATGTGCCGTCATCGCCGCGCACCGGAACAAGGGTTAGGCGCGCATCAATGCTGGTAACGCCATAATCGTCCTGCACCACATAAGGCAGCGCCATCAGACCTTGCGGTGTGGCATAGGGGTCAGGTGCAAAGGCGATCTCCGGCGCAATGTCGGGAATGACCTCGAAGGTCCAGGCGATGTTTTCGTGCGGCGGGGAATTAATGCTTACGTCTCCGTCTTGATCGATGCGCCCGGTAATCCCCCAGGTACCCGGTGCAATTTCCTCTACAAGGCCCTCGCTTAGGGCGCCGGAAACAATGGGTTCATTCTCGCTGCCGGTAATACGGATTGTCAGTTCGGACGCTGCAGGCACGGTTACACCGCCGCTGTGGGCAATCAGGCCCTGATCGTCTGAAAGAAATAATGGCGCATGGCCGGTATAATCAGGCGGCGTCACCCAGGCGTCGACGCGGGCTGTTCTTGCCGCTTCGCTGCTAAGGTCGGGCGTAAAGCCTGCACCAATCAACGACAGCGCCTGGGGCCCAGCCAAGACCCAGCCTGCTCCAAAGATAATAAGAACAAGGAACCGCAAGGCGCGCGGGTCCCGGCGCGCAAGGTCGGATCGCGGCGGGGAAAGGCGCAAGCCTTCGAATTGACGCCGCAACATGGCGCGATAGGACGCCCACAAACGAATGGACGCTTCGTCATGTGCACCTACGGCAAGTTCATCCGCATAAGCGGTAAGCGGCCGGTGCGTAAGGCCATTATCAACCTCAAGCCGGTGCAAGGCGTCATTAAGATCGGGCCAGGTGATGCGGCCCAGACGGCGATAAAGGCTCCACAGGGCTGCCGCGATCAACGCAAACAACAATGCCGCATGAACGGGGCCGGGCACGAACCGCCACAAGTCATAGAGCGATGCAATCAGGACAAGGCCGAAATATCCAATTGCCGGCCATAGGGCGGACCATACGCGCTCGATGGCAAGGGACGCCCGCATGACATGCACGCGCCAGCGGACGGATCTTGGCAATTGCCGGGTATGGGTCACGCGCCGCCTCCCTGGTCTGTGCCCCCCGCAACTTTCAGGACCGGCCCCATCCAAGGGGGCAAGCGGTCATGCGCAATCATCTCGTCATAGGAGGGGCGAGGGCGAACAACGGCGTAGTAATCGCCTTTCACCAGGACCTCGGGAACAAGGGGCCGCGAATTATATTCGCTTGCCTGCACCGCGCCGTATGCGCCAGCGGATAAAACCGCCAGATGCGTCGCTTCTTCCAATGGTGGCAACTCGCGCCCCTCGGCAAAAACATCCGTGCTCTCACACACCGGGCCGACGATGTCATAGGCCTGCCGCGAGGTTGCCGGGCCTGCTTCCTTAAGGGGCAATATTTCGTGCCAGGCTTGATAAAGCGCAGGGCGGATCAGATCGTTCATTGCGGCATCCACAATGGCGAATTTCTTCGATACCGCCTCTTTGACGTAAAGCACCTGGGTCACCAGCACGCCGGCATTGCCAGTGATCATGCGCCCGGGCTCAAACACCAGCCGCACATTCAATTCGTCTGTCACCTGACGGATCATTTTGGCATAGGCTTCGGGTTCCGGCGGCGGCGCTTCGCCGGCCACATAGGGAATACCCAGTCCCCCGCCCAAATCGAGCCGCTCAATGGTATGGCCGTTTGCGCGCAATTCACGCACCAAGCCCGCAGTTTTGCGGAAGGCCTCTTCAAAAGGTGTAAGCTGGGTGATCTGGCTTCCGATGTGAACGTCTACGCCCTTGACCTCGATCCCGGGCAATGTTGCGGCCAGATCAAAGGCCTCATGAGCGCGGCCCCAGGGGATACCGAATTTGTTCTCTGCTTTGCCGGTGGAGATATTTTTGTGGGTGCCCGCGTCCACGTCCGGGTTGATGCGCAAGGCGACGGGGGCTTTAACGCCCATGCTTTCGGCAACCTCGGACAGACGCTGCAGTTCGGGCTCTGATTCCACGTTGAATTGGTAAATGCCCGCTTCCAGCGCGTCTTTCATTTCCGCACGCATCTTGCCGACGCCGGAGTAAACGATGCGGTCGCCGGGAATGCCCGCAGCCAGCGCACGGGCAAGCTCGCCCCCCGAAACCACATCGGCGCCCGCGCCACAATCGCCCAGGGTGCGCAATACCGCAATGTTGGAATTGGCTTTGACGGCAAAACAGATGAGCGCATTTCCGACGCCAAACGCATCACGGAAAACCCGAAAGTGCCGCTCTATGGTCGCGGTCGAATAGCAATAGAAGGGTGTGTCCACCTCCGCAGCAATCTGCATAAGCGGAACGTCCTCGGCATAAAGCCAACCATTGCGGTATCCGAAATGGTTCATTCCCCGCCGGGTTCCTCGGCGGGGTCGGAATGGTTGGGCGGCGGCAATAAGTCGCCCTTCTTGCCGCAAGCGCTAAGCGGGAGGGTTAATGCCAGGGTCATCAAAATCAAGGCGCTTACCCGTAAAGCACGTTTCATAATCCGGCCTTTCATGCGGTTCTTCAAAGACTTAGTGTGCCAAGGAATGAGGGTGAAAACCAGTCACCATCCTGTAATTGGCATGTCGCCGCGATGTGATTTAGGGTTGGCATTCGAGGCGGGGAACCTCGTGGAGTTGAGTATGAAGCATTTCGTTGCATTTTTTCTTGCATTTGCCTGGGCCGCGCCGGCCTTTGCGGACTTCGAAGCGGCGGCTGAATACAGCGCCGGGTTGCGCGGTATTTCCCTTTTGATCATCGAAGATGGTGAAGTGGTCTATGAGTCCTATCCCAGCGGTGGCGCCGAAGATCGCGCCCAGCCGCTGGCCAGTGGTACAAAAAGCTTCATGGGTATTCTGGCAGCGGCGGCAGTACAGGATGGACTTCTCGATTTAGATGAACTCGCGTCCGACACCATCACAGAATGGCAGGGCAGCCAGCGCGAAACCATTACCGTGCGGCAACTGCTTAGTCAGACGAGCGGGCTTCGCAATCCACGCCAAGTGTCGCAAATCCCGCCCTATGATGTTGCTATCCAACTTGGCCTGCAATCCTATCCGGGCGTAGCATTTTCATACGGGCCAGTGCCGTTTCAGGTATTCGGTGAATTAATGAGGCGCAAGCTCGACGGCGATCCGCTTGAATATCTAACCGAACGCGTCCTTGACCCTATTGGGCTTGAGGTCGCCTTTTGGCGCCGTGATCGATCAGGCAACCCGACCATGTCGGCGGGCGCTCGATTGACGGCACGCGACTGGGCCCGGTTTGGCGAATTCATTCTTGCCAGGGGCGAATGGAATGGTGAACCGCTAGTCAGCCCCGAAGCCTTTGAAGAACTATTTGTGGGCACGGCCGCCAACCCGGCCTATGGCCTATCCTGGTGGCTGATTGAACCGGTCGATCTGGAGTTCGCTTTCAATACGCCGCCGCTTAATAACTCAACGGACTTTTGGCACCATCCTGACGTCTTTCCCGAGGACATGGTGATGGCAGCGGGTGCAGGTGATCAACGTCTTTATGTGTCTTGGGAACGAAACATCGTGGTCGTGCGACAGGCGGAAGGCATTATGGGCGCACTTTTGGGGCGCAGGCTCAGTTGGTCGGATGTGCAATTCTGGCGCCTTATGGATGCGGAACCCGGCGTGATACCCGATCCACTGCCGCCCGCGATCCTCCAAAGGGGTGTTGAAGGACCGCGCGGGGCAACCGTGACGCTTCCTTCGGGCGGCATGGTCCAATTACCTCCTGTAGCGGACCCCGATGAAGAAGAGGACGATGGGGATGAAGTTGCGGACGACGATGCGGAAGATGATGAAGAAGAATTTGTCGGCCCAACGTTTTAAGCCTTGGCGAGTTGAGCCTTCCACCACGCAACTTGTTTCTTTACTTCGTCTGGCGCGGTGCCGCCAAAACTTGTGCGTGATGCGGCGGACGCCTCAACGCTCAGCACACGGAATACATCTTCGGTAATACGCGACTCAATGCCTTGCAGGTCCGTTAGAGAGAGCTTGTCCAGCATCAAGCCTTTGCCTTCGGCCAGGGCCACAATGCCGCCCGTAATCTGGTGCGCCTCGCGGAAGGGCAGGTCCAATTCCCGCACCAGCCAGTCGGCGAGGTCTGTTGCCGTTGAATATCCGTCTGCCGCCGCTGTGCACATAGCCTCTTCGTTGACGGTCAGGTCCTTTAGCATGCCGGTCATAGCCGCGATGACGAGGCCAAGAGCGTCAAGCGCATCGAATAGGGGTTCTTTGTCTTCCTGCATGTCCTTGGAATAGGCAAGCGGAAGCCCTTTCATGACGATGAGCAAGGTATTGAGCGCCCCGATAATGCGCCCCGTCTTGGCGCGGCAAAGCTCAGCTGCATCAGGGTTGCGTTTTTGCGGCATGATGGATGAGCCCGTGGAAAATGCGTCTGACAAGGTCACAAATCCAAAGGGTGCACTGGTCCAGATGACGATTTCTTCGGCAAGGCGGCTCATATGTGTCGCGCAGATCGATGCGGCGGCTAGCGTTTCCAGCGCAAAGTCCCGTGCCGAAACACTGTCCAGCGAATTGCGCGTGGGCCCGTCAAAACCCAACGCCTTAGCGGTTACATTGCGGTCGATGGGATAGGGGGTCCCGGCCAGTGCGGCAGCGCCCAAGGGGCTTTCGTTAAGGCGTTTGCGCGCATCAGTAAAACGCCCCCGGTCGCGCGCCGCCATTTCCACATAGGCCAGGCAATGGTGGCCGAAGGTGACCGGCTGCGCGGTCTGTAAATGGGTAAAGCCTGGCATGATGGTGGCGGCGTGGTCGTCGGCCTTTGCCAGCAGTGCCAATTGAAAGTTCTTAAGCGCCCCATTAATGCCGTCGATGGCGTCGCGCACATAAAGCCGGAAATCCGTTGCCACCTGATCATTGCGCGAGCGCGCAGTGTGAAGGCGGCCAGCGGTTTCGCCGATGAGGTCCTTTAGCCGTGCCTCAATATTCATGTGGATGTCTTCAAGCGCGGTCTTGAACGTGATTGTCCCGTCCGCGATCTCGCCCTCAATCTGATCGAGGCCCTTCAGGATGGCACTCGCATCTTCGGCGGAGATGATCTTCTGGGCCGCCAGCATTTCCGCGTGGGCGCGGCTTGCGGCGATATCCTGGGCCCACAGGCGGTGGTCGAACCCGATGGAGGCATTAATGGCTTCCATAAGGGCATCGGGCGAGGCGGTAAAGCGCCCACCCCACATTTCGTTGGCGGGTTTGTTACCACCGGATTTGGATTTATCTTTGCTCAACTCACTGCCCGCGCCTAAAACAACTCATAGTTCAATCGAAACCTAACTTAGCGGCAGGAGCCCCAATTGGTCGAGAAGCTTTTCGCAATTGCAGCAATGGCGCTTGCACTTGCCGCATGTGGCCCGCGTGAGAACGGCCTTCAGCGCTTTGCCCAAGGTGATATGGCGACGTTTGAATTCCGCGCCGTGCCGCAAGAAGCAGCCGAAGCGAGCTTCCTGGATGCGGAAGGGGGGAAGGTGCGGATCGCCGATTTCCAAGGGCAGGTCTTGCTGGTCAACTTTTGGGCCACCTGGTGCGCGCCGTGCGTTCGCGAAATGCCACAGCTTGATGCGCTGCAGGCGGCGCTTGGTTCAAGTGCCTTTCAAGTGATCACGATTTCCAGCGACCGGCGCCCCCGCGCCGACGTGGAAACGTTTTTGCGCGAAGACATCGGCGCGCAAAACCTCGCGCTTTATATGGACAACAACCTGGGCTTTTCGCTTGGTTCCCAAGTGACCGTGTGGCCGACGACAATCCTCTTTGACGCACAAGGCCGCGAGATCGGCCGTATCGCCGGTCCCGCTGAATGGGACGGGGAAGATGCGCGCGCTTTGATCGAAGGGGTCATTGCCGCGACGGCGGACTAATTCTGCGCTAAGGTTTCTCCAGTTTTTCAGGGAGACCCATCATGACCAAACGCCCCGACTTCATTTTTCATTGGAAGGACCATTTGGTTGAAGATGTGTTCAGCTATCCCGGCAGCGATGAACCTTTGTCCTATGGCGCGGAGTTTACCAGTAAGATCGGCCTGACGCGGCTTGGGCTTGGCGTTGACGTGATCAAACCGCATCAGCGATGTAGTTGGCCCCATGCACACGAAAGCGAGGAAGAATTTGTTTTCATCCTTGAAGGCGCGCCCGATATCTGGGTGGATGGGGAAACCTATCGCCTTGCGCCCGGTGATTGCGCGGGCTTTCCCGCAGGCACTGGCATCGCGCATACCATCATAAATAATACGGATACGGATGTCGTATTCTTTGTGGTGGGCGAACGCGACAAGGAAAAAACGCGGCTTCATTACCCCATGCATCCCGCGCGCAATGCCGAAATTGGAGCGCGCCATTGGAAAGAGGCCGAAGGCCGGCCCCTAGGCCCCCATGACGGCAAGCCCGATGCGTTGCGGGAGAGGGAGGCCTAACGCGCCGAAACTTATCTTGTAGGAACCGGCGTATCGCCTGAGTAATCATAAAAGCCGCGGCCGGTTTTGCGGCCCAGCCATCCGGCCTCCACATATTTCACCAACAAGGGGCAGGGGCGGTATTTGGTATCCGCCAAGCCTTCGTACAGCACCTGCATAATGGAAAGGCAGGTGTCGAGGCCGATGAAGTCGGCAAGCTCAAGCGGGCCCATGGGGTGGTTCGCGCCTAGCTTCATGGCGGTGTCGATGGCTTCCACCGTGCCCACGCCTTCATAAAGGGTATAGACCGCTTCATTGATCATGGGCAGCAGCACACGGTTCACGATAAAGGCGGGAAAATCTTCCGCGTTCGCCGGCACTTTATGTAGGCGTTTCACAACTTCCTGCGCCATGTGGTAGGTGGGTTCATTCGTGGCGATGCCGCGAATAATCTCCACTAACTTCATCATGGGCACCGGGTTCATAAAGTGCAGCCCGATGAAATGTTCTGGTCGGTCGGTTGAGGACGCGAGCCGTGTGATCGAAATGGACGAAGTGTTGGTGGCGACAAAGGCGCCTTGTTTCAGGTGCGGGCAAAGGGCTGTGAAAATCTTGCGCTTGGTTTCTTCGTTTTCGGTCGCCGCTTCGATGGTTAAGTCTGCTTCGCCCATGGCGGCAAGTTCGGTCGCGGTTTTGACGCGGCCGATCGCGGCCGTCTTGTCATCCAAGGCGATCAAGTCGCGTTGCACCTGGCGGTCAAGATTGTGCCCGATCATCTCAACGGCGCGGCCAAGCGCGTCTGCTGAAATGTCGTTGAGGATGACGTCATATCCGGCGAGGGCACAGACATGCGCGATCCCGTTGCCCATCTGCCCCGCGCCGATTACGCCGACGGTTTTAACCTGCATCGTTTCGTCCATTCTAAGATGGCTCCGCCCTTTGATAGCGCCCCTCGTTTGCTCGGGGGGCATTTATTGGCGCGCAGTCTAGCGAGATGGGAATTTATTGCAATGCAGCAAAATGGCTCAGGGCATAAGAAAAAGGCCAGAAGCGCTGGCTTCCGGCCTTCTTAAACGGATTGTGGTTTAAAGCCTCAACCCAGCGCTTCTTCAAGCTCGGGCACGGCCTTGAAGAGGTCCGCCACAAGGCCGTAATCGGCGACCTGAAAGATCGGCGCTTCTTCGTCTTTGTTGATGGCGACGATAACCTTTGAGTCCTTCATGCCCGCCAAATGTTGGATCGCTCCGGAAATGCCCACGGCGATGTAAAGCTCGGGCGCGACCACTTTACCGGTCTGGCCCACTTGCCAATCGTTGGGGGCATAGCCTGCATCCACCGCGGCGCGGCTTGCACCCACTGCGGCCCCAAGCTTGTCGGCCACCCTTTCGATGATTTCAAAGTTTTCCTTGGAGCCCATGCCGCGGCCACCGGAAATGACGATCTTGGCACCGGTAAGTTCGGGCCGGTCGGATTTTGCTAGGTTCTCGCTCACGAAGGATGAAAGGCCAGGGTCAGCAGCGGCATCAACACTCTCAACAGAAGCTGAGCCGTCATTACCGGCTTTCTCAAATGTGGTCGTCCGTACGGTGACGACTTTCTTTGGATCAGTCGATTGCACCTGCATCATCGCGTTACCCGCATAAATGGGACGCGTGAAAGTGTCAGGCGAATCAACCGAGACGATTTCCGAGATTTGCGCCACGTCCAATGCAGCGGCAACACGGGGCATGAAGTTCTTGCCTGTGGTGGTCGCAGGGGCGAGCACGGCGTCATAGCCGTCCATCAGGCCGGTCACGAGGGCCGCCATGGGTTCGGCCAGCTGTTTGGCAAGATAATCCGCATCAGCGTGCAGGACTTTGGCAACGCCGGTGATTTTCGCGGCGGCTTCCGCCACGGCGCTCGCGCCGGACCCTGCAACAAGCACATGAACCTCACCGCCCAAAGCGGCAGCGGCGGTCACGGTCTTGTTGGTCGCGTCCTTGAGGTCAGAATTGTCGTGTTCAGCAATTACGAGACTGGTCATTTAAAGGACCCCCGCTTCATTTTTCAGTTTGTCCACGAGCTCGGCGACGCTTTCCACTTTGATGCCGGCTTGACGTCCGGCGGGCTCGGTCACTTTCAAAACTTTGAGGCGCGGGGAGATGTCGACGCCATAATCGCTCGGCGCTTTTTCATCAATGGGCTTTTTCTTGGCCTTCATGATGTTGGGCAGTGAGGCATAGCGCGGCTCGTTAAGGCGCAAATCGGTGGTGATCACCGCAGGAAGCTTCAGCTTGATGGTCTGCAGCCCGCCGTCGATTTCCCGTTCGCAGGTCAATTCGCCGTCCTGGTGTTCGATCTTGAAAGCAAAGGTGCCTTGGCTCCAGCCCAAAAGCTGCGCCAGCATTTGTCCGGTCTGGTTGCTATCGTCATCGATGGCTTGCTTGCCTAAAATGACAAGCTCAGGGCCTTCTTCTTCGACGATCGCTTTAAGGATCTTGGCCACCGCCAGTGGTTCGACCATATCATCGGTCTTGACCAGAATGCCGCGGTCCGCGCCCATGGCGAGGGCGGTGCGGATGGTTTCCTGGGCCTGTTGCGGGCCGATGGAAACAGCAATCACTTCTGTCGCGGTGCCTGCTTCTTTCATGCGCACAGCTTCTTCGATGGAAATTTCGTCGAAGGGGTTCATGGACATTTTAACGTTGGCCAGCTCGACGCCGGTGCTATCCGGCTTGACCCGGATTTTTACGTTGTAGTCGACAACCCGTTTGACCGGGACGAGAACCTTCATGGGTTGCTCCGTTTGTTAGTGAAGGGGGAATGTCCGGGGGTCCCCGGAGTTAAATTCTTATTCCCTTGAAATTAGACGCCGGACCCTAAAATCAGCCCTAAACCCTGTCAACGTTCGCAAGTGCAAAACGGACCGATTGCCGCGTGCCGCAAGGGAACCAATCTTGCTTGGCGAAGATAAACTTCGGGCCGCCTGTTACGCTGGGCGGCCCGATTGATACGCGAGTTTGGGGACTCAAGAGGGTGGGCCCATTAGGTCGAAACCGACCATCCAAGCCCGGTTACAAAATTGTCCAACACGTGGATCCAAATATTCAGGTTGTCCACCAGGTTGTCCTCGGTCACACCCTGATTGAGATTGATGGTGTAATCCACCGTCGCCGAGCCATAAGGGTCGATATAGGCGCGCCCGAAAAGGTATTGCTGGTTATAGGCATTCATCATCGCGATATCGGTTTCGCTGGCCCCATCGGGCAAATGAAACTGAGCGGCAAGCTGTAACCGCGCGCAGGCGGCGTTCGACGAGCCATTGCAATTGTAGGTGATGATGGAAAAGGCAAGATTGCCCACTTCGGCAACAATCAACGGGTCGCCATAGCCATCCTGGGTTAGCGAAGCAGCAATGCCCTGGGTTTGAAGCAGCTCAACGAGGTCCTCGCCCGTTATGGCATTGAAGATTTCGCTTTCGTCTTGCGCGCGCGCGGCCGAGCTCGCCAACAATATGGCGGCAAGGGCGGCGCTCATCAGCATTTTTGAAAAACTGCCCACGTTTCCTCTGTCTAGCCCCGTTTTTTGTCGTCCCCACTCTGAAGCAAATGATCTTACTGATCGCAGCGTCAGAGCTGCTGCAACTTTGAGGTGCAGCTCGTCTCGTTTGTTAACGATAGTATGACGCCCTCAGTCAGGATGCACAACGGTTTTACGGAAATTTTCGAAGAAACCGAATTTTGTGCGGCAGGCCTAGTTCCGATTGCCGCCGGGGACCCACAAAACGTCAGATTTACCGCCGTCATTGGCGTGGCGTGCTGCAACAAACAGAAGGTCCGACACGCGGTTTAGATACATCTTTGCCGCGGTGCTGACTTTTTCTCCGCGCTCGGCAAGGGCAACCACCAACCGCTCCGCTCGTCGGCTAACCGTGCGCGCCACATGAAGGTGGGCGGCCGCAGGACTTCCCCCCGGCAGGACAAAAGATTCCAACGGCTTGATCGCGGCATTCAGTTCGTCGATTTCCAATTCCAGTCGCGTCACCTGGCCATCGGTAATGCGCAAAGCTTCAAAGGGCAGCGGCGTACCGTCGCTGGGCTCTGGCGTAGAAAGGTCGGCGCCCAGATCGAAAAGGTCGTTCTGTATGCGGGCAAGAATGGCGTCAAGTTCACCCTTGGTATGAAGCCGCGCCATGCCGATGACGGCATTGGTTTCATCCACTGTGCCGTAGGCTTCGACACGCAGGTCCGATTTAACCCGTCGTTCGCCTGTGGTAAGACCTGTCGTGCCGTCATCACCAGTCTTGGTATAAATTTTGTTCAACTTGACCATCTTGCACCTTTCCCGGAAGGGGGTTTTTAGCTCGGTCCATTGCCGCTGGCCCAAAGGGCAATCAAAATAATGACGATGGCCACGGCCTGAGTGGCGACGCGTAACTGCATCAACTTGTTAGACCGGATGCGATTGTCTTCACCCCCCTGAAGCATGGTCATTATGCCAAATCCCAGGATCACGACGACAGCCAATACGGCAAGGGCAACGATGATCTTCATGGCGCATCCCTATCACGTCCACTCGAGCCGACCAACGGCCTACGGCGGTGGGCGTTTCGCCGCAAGGCAGTTTGTTAGTTGTGACCGGGGGTTTCGAGCAAGCGCCGGGCGATCACCTGCGCCTGAATTTCTGCCGCACCTTCGAAAATGTTGAGAATGCGTGCGTCACACAAAACCCGTGACACGGGATATTCAAGCGCAAAGCCATTGCCGCCGTGGATCTGCACCGCATTGTCGGCGGCGGCCCAGGCGACCCGCGCCGCGAGAAGCTTGGCCATGCCCGCTTCAAGGTCACAGCGTTTGCCTTCGTCCTTGGTGCGGCCCGCGTAATAGGTGAGTTGGCGGGCGATGGCGATTTCCACCGCCATGGCCGTGAGCTTGTTCGTCACCCGCGGGAATGTGGAGATGGGGGTGTCGAACTGAACCCGTTCTTGTGCGTATTTGAGACCCAGATCGAGTGCCGATTGCGCGACCCCAATGGCACGCGCGGCGGTTTGAATGCGCGCCGATTCGAAAGTTGCCATTAATTGTTTGAAGCCATGACCTTCTTTGCCGCCAAGAAGATTTGAGCCCGGCACGTTAAAGCCGTCAAAACCGATCTCGTATTCTTTCATACCGCGATACCCGAGCACTCCAATCTCACCGCCGGTCATGCCGTCTGCGGGGAAGGGGGCTTCAACTGTGCCGCGCGGCTTTTCAGCCAAGAACATGGAAAGACCGCTATACCCTACCTCATCGGGATTTGTCCGTACAAGGAGCGTCATAAGGTCCGCGCGCGCCGCATGAGTGATCCAGGTTTTATTGCCGGTTACTTTGTATTTGTCACCATCTTTTACGGCGCGGGTGCGCAAGGATCCCAGATCGGACCCGGTGTTGGGTTCGGTAAAAACCGCAGTTGGCAGTATTTCCCCGCTGGCAATCTTGGGCAGCCAGTAAGCTTTTTGTTCGTCCGTGCCGCCGCCCAAGATTAGCTCGGCAGCGATTTCCGAACGTGTGCCCAAACTTCCCACGCCGATATAGCCGCGGCTGAGTTCTTCGGAAACGATGCACATAGCAATCTTGGAAAGCCCCGCGCCGCCATGGTTCTCGGGGATGGTTAGACCAAAGACCCCCAGCGCAGACATTTCCTCGATCACGCTGAGCGGAATGAGCTCGTCCTTCAAGTGCCAATCATGCGCATACGGAATAACTTTATCTTCGGCGAAACGGCGAAACTGATCACGGATCATATTGTCCGTATCATCAAGTCCAGGTTCGCCAAATGGAATGCCGGGGGTCTGCCCCATCAGTTTGTCGCCAAGGTCTTTGCGCAATTTGGTGGCGGACAGACCAAGAATAGGCGCCGCCGCAGCGATGTAGGCGTTTAACGTTTCGCGATCAAAGCCAAGTTCCGCAGGGCGAATAAACTCACCCTGGCTCATGGGAATGCCGCCGATGATCTGATTGACGTACTCGGAGAACCCCATGGCGGTGATGAGTTCTTCAGTTGCGCCAAATTTGCCTTCTGCCGTTAGGCGTTCGGCCCAGGCGTTCAACTGTTTCAGCGCCTCCAAATAGGTGGCGAGCCAGGCAAACCCGTGGGTAGTGTGTTGTAGCGCGTAGCGGTTGTTCTTTTTTTGCGTGATTGCAGCAATTGTATCGCGCGCATTCGCAAGAAGGGCATCGCCTGCCGCGACGGTTTGTTTAGTTGCGCCGAGCAGGTCAAAAGAGGCATCGAAAACACTCATACGGACTAGCTTCCCGAATTGGTTGACCCGGGATCAACGGCAAGGAACGGGCTAAGAGCAATGGCGCGCATTTCTGCACCGATCGATACCTGCGGTGCCGACGGCGGCGTCAGATTTTCGACAGTTTCGCGGGTGCTGACACAGGCCATCGTTCGTTGCGCGAAGTCGACCCAATCAGATGAGTGGGGAAAATTTTGGAACATGCAGGCGTCGAAATAAGGGAAGCGGTCGTCTTCGCCGCAGCCAAAGCTCGTTCGGTCGGAACGGGACGCCGTCATAATCATGCGATTGGGCTGAAGCATTTCACCCGACGCGAAGACCCCCGAATAGCATGCCGAAATGATGATAATCGTGGGCGAGGTGCCGCAGCTGGTATCTACAATTTCATTGAGCTGCTGGGGCGCCAGCAATCCGTATTCCCCAAGCACAACGCCTTCGGGCGCGCCGTGGGAAGTGAAGTAAATGAAACATCCGTCGCGTGCATCATCGCGAAGGGCGCGCAAGTCACTGCGCACCGCATCATAGGAGGCATGGTGGACCCGCGGATCGCCATAGCGTTCGGGGCGCACGGACAATTGTTCAGTGTGCTCGGGGCTAAACCCTAGCTGATGTAGATTATCGGCCATGGCACGCCGGGCATTATCAAACGCATCGGTTGGTGTGCCTTGCGTGGTCCGGTAATCACCGGCGACCAATAAAACGCTCCACTGGGAATAAAGGTCAATCAATCCGGCAAGGGAGCGGGTGTCGGCATCTGCGGCGGTCACCTCGATGGCCGCTTCGGCGGCATCTTGTTCGGCTTGCAGTTCGCGCGCGCGGATGCGCGAATCCATGCTTTGCTCAAGTCGTTCCTGGGGATTGACCCCGGTGGTCGCCGTGACAGCGGAATCGGCAAACCCAGGCAGGTCGGCGCCGCCGCATGACGCTAAAAGCGCGCTTGCGAAAATTAATCCAAGAAGCCGAATGGGCATCGATGCCTCCACTAATTTGCCCCTCAGATGGGGGTACATGGGCGAGATGGACAATACGCCTATGGCGGTGTTGCCCCGCCGTCAAGGCAAGGGGCTGGATAGGCCAGAAATTCCTCAGGCAGCCGCGGGGTTGAGCGGGCGCTGGCCTGCGGCGGAAAGCTCCTGAACGTCTTCGAAAGTGCGAAGGCCCGCGCGCGGCGCACTGACCAGAACCGCCATATTGCCGGGCAGATGTTCGTTCTTCCACATTTTCGTGTGGGCTTTTGGAATTTCGGCCCAAGAAAAGACCTCGGACATGCAGGGATCAATCCGGCGGTCAATAACCAGGCGGTTTGCCTGTGCTGCTTGCTTCAAATTGGCAAAGTGTGAACCTTGCACGCGCTTTTGGCGCATCCACAAAAAGCGCGCATCCATGGTGAGGTTATAGCCCGTGGTCCCCGCGCAGATCACAACCATGCCGCCGCGTTTGCAGACCAAAACCGAAACCGGGAACGTCGCTTCGCCGGGGTGTTCAAACACCAGATCCACGTCGTTGCCTTTGCCGGTGACATCCCAGATCGCCTTGCCGAACTTGCGGCACTCTTTCATGTAGTCGCCAAATTCTTCGCCGTTGACCGGCGGCAGTTGGCCCCAACAATCAAAGTCCTTGCGATTGATCACCGCTTTCGCACCCATCTCGAGCACAAAATCGCGCTTGCTTTCGTCCGAGATAACACCGATGGCGTTAGCGCCAGAGACCGCACAGAGCTGCGTTGCGAAACTGCCAAGCCCACCCGATGCGCCCCAGACAAGCACGTTCCAGCCCGGCTTAAGAACATGAGGCCGGTGGCCAAACAACATGCGGTAAGCGGTGGCGAGGGTTAGGGTGTAACAGGCGCTTTCTTCCCAAGTCAGATGCTTGGGCCGCGGCATCAGCTGTTGGGCTTGCACGCGGCAGAACTGGGCAAAGCTGCCGTCCGGCGTTTCATAACCCCAGATGCGCTGGGTGGATGAAAACATCGGGTCGCCGCCGTTGCATTCCTCATCATCGCCGTCGTCTTGGTTACAATGGATGACGACCTCATCGCCCACTTTCCAGGTTTTGACCTTGCTGCCCACGGCCCAGACGATGCCGGACGCGTCCGAACCTGCAATGTGAAAATCGTTTTTGTGCGCATCAAGCACCGAGATGGGCTCGCCCAGCGCCGCCCAGACACCGTTGTAATTCACGCCGGCCGCCATCACGAGCACCAGCACCTCGTGGCTGTCGATTTCCCAGGTGGGCAGAACTTCAACCTGCATAGAAGTTTCGGGGGCCCCGTGTCGGTCCTTGCGGATGGACCAGGCGTACATGGTCTTGGGCACATGGCCGAGGGGCGGAATTTCCCCCAGCTCATAGAGATCTTTCTTCTCGGGCGCGCCCGAGGTGGACACTTCAGCAACCGACATAATTCGTTCCCTACTCAGCACTTGAGGGCGGCCTATTACGCGCCCTGATCGAATTGTTCAAAATCCGGGCTTGCAGCGCAAGGAATTTCTGCTGCAATGCAGCAAGTCATTGATATTATTACCTCAAAGGGCTCAATGATCTTCAGGGATCATCTCGCCGGCCCGAATCGCCACGGGAATGTCGAACTCCGCATAAGGGCAATTGTAATAGCTCGAGCGCGCGCAATTGGGGTTATAGGCATAATTGAAATCAAGGGTGACGGTTTCTGGCGGAAAGCTGCCCGCTTCCATTTCCACATCAATATAGCGGCCTACGCCATAGGTCTCGATGCCCGCCTCGGCATCGGTAAAGAAGGCGGAAATGCCGTCCACTTCTGCCGGATCCGTAACAAAGCCATACATGGGCATGGTCACGCTTTCTCCGCCTACGGAGAATATAGCATCGCCTACGTGATAGAACTGTTTGAACCATCCGCGCGAGGTTTGGAAGATTTTTGGTTCAAACTCCTCCAGGGGCGCAAAGCGGGCTTCGAAAATCATTTCCGGATTGTAGTCGTAAAAGCGAAGCCCTTCGAAATGCGCGGCGGCCGGGTTGTTGTCGTTAAACACGGTCGCACGCAGGCCCGTCTTGCCAGGCTCCAACTGCGCAGGATAGGCGGTTAGCTGCACGCCATCTTCAATCATGTATGACTCATTGTCTTCATGATAGCGCAACATTTCGTACTCAAGGCCCAGACCTGGAAGCGCCACATCCATGTCGGCCATCGCATCGCGTATCAGGCTATCTGCATCTGTCTGCCCACGGACGATCATGGGGGCCGTATCCCCGGTATAGGAAACAGTGAGAACAAAGTCTTCGGGTTGATCTAGGGTGAAACCAAAGTGGACGCGCTCATCGTCGTGCCGCACGAGCCAGGCCGTCTGGCCTTCGTCGAGGTAGATCGCGTCGTCAATCTTTAAGATGGCGCGGTCACGCGCGGCATAGGCGGTGTTGCCATAATCCACCATGTCCCTTTGCCAAATGGTGCGGGGATCTTCATCCGCCTCTTGCGTGACGACTTCGTCAGTGGGCGGTAATTCAGGCATGGTCACTTGCATTTCGTCACTGACCGGCACTTCGGGCGCGGTCAATTGCATGTCGTCAGTGGCGACGTCAGCGGTGACGATGTCTTCAGCAGATGATGTGTTATCGCTGCAAGCGGTGAGCGTGAACGCGGCGAGAAGACTGAAAGCAAGGACAGGCAAGCGCATGGGATACCTCAAAATTTGTGTTGAGGCAGGGTAATGGGGCACGGGCGGCAGCGCAATGACCACCGCCCGCCCCCGTGTTTCAGCGCCGCAGGGCCTTGAGTTCCAGTTGCGGCGCCCCATCCGAGGTGCGTTCCTTGGTCCGGCCTTTCTCGTCCACGGTTGCTGAAACGCGTTTGCGGAAGGCCGAGAAGCTGTCGAATGTCACCACATCCACCGGATCATCAAATTCCAGCGTCACGCGCACGCGCCCGCCGGAAAGGGATTGAACGCCGATGACGTCACCATCAAAGGGTTGGCCCAAATAGGTGCCGCGCACCCTATCGCCCAGCGCCACAGGGGCAGGGGCAACGCGGTTGCCAACGCTGGCGTAAAGCGTATTCCAATCGCGATAGCCAAGCTGCTTGGCGATGAGTTCCAAGGCTTCACTATGGCTTACGGATTTGCCTTGCACTTCAAGGCTCGCGCGCAGGCGTTTGGCTTGCGTCTTTAGATCAATGAGGTTTTGCATATCAAATCCTTACGCTGTCTGGCGCATGGGAATGTTGATGGGTCTCGCGCGTTGCCATCGGTCCTCATGCGTTATTTGCGTAGAGATCGATGTGTCGTGTGCTTTGAAGGGACTTCACCTTGGCCAATGGCCCGCGAGCGGCCGGGGCCCTTCACCCGAGACGAACATGTAGGAAGGCGGCGGGGGGAAGTCAAATGAGCTGACGTAACGGCGGCCATGCGTATTTCGCGTAGCTCTTGCGCGGCTTCTTCGCAGGTGCACAATAAGCGCCATGAGCGACGACAAACCCACCAAGGACCGCCCCTGGATTTTCAGGACCTATGCGGGCCATTCCGATGCGAAAGCTTCGAACGAGCTCTATCGCGGTAATCTGGCGCGGGGTCAGACGGGGCTGTCGGTCGCTTTCGATCTGCCGACCCAGACGGGCTATGACGCCGATGATGTGCTGGCCCGCGGCGAGGTTGGCAAAGTGGGCGTGCCCATTGGGCATCTGGGCGACATGCGGGCGCTGTTTGACGAGCTGCCTCTGGCCGAGATGAACACCTCCATGACCATCAACGCGACGGCGCCCTGGCTGCTGGCGCTTTATATCGCGGTGGCCGATGAACAAGGCGCCGACCGCAAAACCCTGCGCGGCACCACGCAGAACGACATCATCAAAGAGTATTTGAGCCGGGGCACATATATCTTTCCGCCCAAGCCTTCTTTGCGATTGACCGCCGACATGATTGCGTTTTGCTCCCATGAGCTTCCCAAATTTAATCCGGTAAATGTGTGCAGCTATCATTTGCAGGAAGCAGGCGCGACGCCGGTGCAGGAACTTTCCTTTGCGCTTGCCACTGCCATCACCGTGCTTGATGAGCTCAAAGCCCACGATGATGTGAGTGCGGACGATCTTGCCCACGTGGTGGGACGCATCAGTTTTTTTGTCAACGCGGGCGTTCGTTTTGTCACCGAAATGTGCAAAATGCGCGCTTTCACCGATCTGTGGGATGAAATATGCGAAAAGCGCTATGGCGTTACGGACCCCAAGATGCGGCGGTTTCGTTATGGCATGCAAGTGAACTCATTGGGGTTGACCGAGCAGCAACCTGAAAACAACGTATACAGAATACTTCTTGAAATGCTCGCGGTGACGCTGTCGAAAGATTCGCGCGCCCGCGCCATTCAATTGCCGGCGTGGAACGAGGCGCTTGGCCTGCCGCGTCCGTGGGATCAGCAATGGTCCTTGCGCGCGCAACAAATCCTCGCCTTTGAAACGGACCTTTTGGAATTTGACGATCTTTTCACCGGGTCACCTGTTGTGGAAGCGCGCGTTGAGGAACTCAAGCGCGAGGCAAAAGAAGAACTGGCAAAGCTCGAAGCCATGGGCGGGGTCATCGCAGGGGTGGAGAGAGGTTATATGAAAGAGGCACTGGTGGCTTCTAACACTGCACGCCTTGCCGCCATTCAATCGGGCAAACAAAAAGTCGTCGGCGTCAATGTCTATGAGGAGAGCGAACGCTCTATGCTTTCCACGGGCGATGATGCCGTCATGACCGTGGATGAGGACGCGGAAAAGCTTGCCATCGAACGGCTCAATGAATGGCGCCGAGCGCGCAACACCGATGCCGCACGCGATTGCCTTGCCGAACTGGCGCGCGTTGCAACGGACGGAGGCAATATCATGCCCGCGTCCATTGCAGCGGCAAAGGCAGGGGTGACCACTGGTGAATGGGGTAATACCTTGCGCAAGGCCTTTGGCGAGTTTCGTGCGCCAACCGGAACTGCGGCAAAGCCCGCCATGCCTGCGGTGGCGCTGGCTCATGTGCGCGAGGAAGTCACGCGCGTTGAAAAGATCTTGGGCGAACCCATCAAGCTGCTGGTGGCCAAGCCCGGCCTTGATGGTCATTCCAATGGGGCCGAACAAATCGCCGTCTGGGCAACGGAGGGCGGCCTTCACGTGTCCTACGAAGGTATTCGCCAAACACCGGAAGCCATCGTCGCCGCCGCGAAACGCGACAAGGTGCATTGCGTTGGTCTGTCGGTTCTATCGGGCAGCCACGTTCAATTGGCGGAAGACGTCATGCACCGTTTGCGGGATGAAGGGCTCACCCATATTCCTGTCGTGCTTGGGGGCATCGTTCCCGAAGGCGACGCTGGCCGGTTAAAGCAAGCGGGTCTTCGCGCCATATATACTCCGCGCGATTACAAAATCGCCGACATCCTGCTCGATATTGTGCAGCTGGTGGAACGAGAAGCCGCGCGCGATTGAGCAACCGGCTTGAGTTAAGCCTATGATTTTACCGAAGTTTTGCTAAACTCCCGCCACTTGAGGGAGTACCCATGGACTTTTTAGCCGAACTTCGCCGCCGCAGCGTTTTTCGCATTGCTGCCGCCTATCTGGTGGCGGGCTGGATCGTTATGCAGGTGGTGGACTTGATCGCCGCTGCATCGGGCCTGCCGGATTGGACAGACTCTTTCGCGCTCGTCCTTCTGGTGGTTGGCTTTCCCATCGCGCTGATCATCGCCTGGGCGTTTGAAATCACTCCCGAAGGACCCAAACGCACGGGCCCGCGCGAGGAAGGCGAGGCGATCAAACCTTTCCGCCCGGCCGATGCCATCATTCTCGCAGCATTTGTAACCGTGATTGGCGTGGTGCTATGGCAGCAACTTGCCCCGCGTGAGGCGCAATTTGTGACCGTTGCAGCTGACTCGGTCGAATTCGCGGGACCGGAAGCGGCGTCGATTGCTGTGCTCGCATTCGACGACCTCTCCCCCGAAGGCAACCAGGAACATTTCTCCGACGGTATCTCCGAGGAACTTTTGAACGTGCTTGTGGGGGTGGATGGCCTTGAAGTGGCATCCCGCACCTCCGCCTTTAGCTTCAAGGGATCCGATGCGGACATTCCGACCATCGCGGCGGAATTGAATGTGCGGCATGTTGTTGAGGGAAGCGTTCGTAGGGCAGGTGATACCATTCGCGTAACCGCCCAGCTTATCGACGGGTCAAATGACCGGCACCTTTGGTCGAATACATTTGACCGAGACCTCAGTACCCAGAGTATTTTTGAAATCCAGGACGAGATTGCCAACGCTATTGTCGCGGCATTGAGCGAAGAGCTGGGGACCATCCTTCCAAACGTAGAAGTAAAAGCCGCAACTGAAAACCTGACCGCCTATGAGCTTTACCTCCAGGCGCGGCCTTTGTTTGTGGCGCGCGACCAACTTGGCGATGCAGAACAGTATTTGCTGCGCGCGGTGGAATTGGACCCGACGTTTTCTGAGGCTTGGGAAATGCGCGCCGCCATTCATTTGCTCAACAGTCTTGGCGCGGCAGCCGGATCAACCGATTTAACGTCATTCAGACCTGAAGAGTCGCATATTCTGGCGCGCGACTATGCGGATACAGCGCTGGCATTAGATGAAGACAGTTCTCTCGCTATCACCGTGAGCACGTTCTTGCGTTATCCCTTTATGCCCAATGCGTCGGTGCCGCAGATCGATGCCGTCATGCTACGCAATGGGATAGATGGTTTTGGACGTGCGCTCGAAATCGACCCGCACAATGCCACAGCGCTCAATTGGCGCGGTATCACGTATCGGCACGTTGGGCACCTCGAGGAGGCACAAGCGGATTTTGCCCGTTGCATTGAAATCGAACCGACATATGCGCCGTGTCACACGAACTTGGTCGCGGCCCATGCGGCGTTGGGAGATGACGAGGCCGCCTTCCGCGCTGCGGTTGCCGCATGGAACGTTGGCGCGACGCTCTTTACAGATCTTGGGACATTGGCGCGTCTCGGTCATCGTGAATTGTTCCTAAATCAAGCGGCGGATCAATATGGGCCGGGCGCGCCGTGGGGCGAACACGAGGTGCTTTACCAGATTTATCAGAATCCAGAAGGGGACTTTGACCACCTCATCCCAGTAATTGACGCGTGGGCAGAAGAGGAAGGGGTGAGAGATCTACCTTTCCCGGCGCCGGACGTATTGATTGGAAACTATGATGGCATGCCGGCATTTGCCTTTTTGATTTGGCAGCCGGAGTTGGCGCCCTTCCGCGCGGACCGCGCGTTTCAAGACTACGTGAACGAAACGCCAATCCCGGAGTTCTGGCGCACCTATGGATTTCCGCCCCAATGCCATGAACGCGACGATGGCTGGATTGAATGTGA